>SESH01031149.1_pt1 | contig 19741 bp, 11 predicted proteins | sample 3171561 | NCBI WGS metagenome assembly SESH01 (sample SAMN10866947, study PRJNA518727) | freshwater metagenome | biome: subpolar coniferous forest; feature: holomictic lake; material: water; isolation source: holomictic Lake 442 2011 16.5 m and 2014 13 m | place: Canada: near Kenora, Ontario
GCCCCGGGGCTGTTTGCCGTCAAGCCGGACTGGTGGGATGCCACGGTCCCGCGGTCGCCGCCCGTGGCGCGGTTCACCAGCCCGGCCGTGGCCTGGGAACTGCTTTCCGCCACCAACAACCCCTGGCTGAAGCCGCTGGACGGGTGGCGGGTGGTGGGGCCGTTTGACGGCGCCAGAGGGCAGGGGATGGTTGCCGTGTTGCCGCCCGAGAAGGCGATCGGCAACTCTCCCATGCCCGGCAAGGGCGCGCCGGTCTCGTGGAAGGAGTGGAAGGCCGGCCAGCCGTGCCCGATCCCCGCGGAGATGACGGACGCGATCGTCTATGGCTTCCGCCTGCTGCGCATCGATGTGCCCACGCGCACCTGGCTGGTGGCCGAGGGGACGGGCCGCATTCGGGCCTGGCTGGATGGCCGGCCGGTGATGGACGGCGGCGCCAGCGAAACCGCCGGGGCCGAGCTCGACCTTCCCCCCGGCCTGCACCAGCTCCTGGTCAAGCTCGACGCCCCTGCTGGCAAGTGGTCCTTCCGCGCCGCGCTGACGCCGTTTCCGCCGGAGCAGGCCGAGATCCGCTGCCGCACCGTGATTGTGCAGCGCTGGCCGGACGATGCCGCTGCCGTTGAACTCCACGGCATCGAGCTGGCGCGGCTCTACGCGCGGCTCGACGACGCGCCCAACTTCCGCTTCTGGGTGGCGCGTGTGCTGGCTGTCCAGAAGGACCCCGCGCGCGTTGCGGCCGTGGCCGCCTCGTGGGATGCCGTGGTGTCGCGCCGGCCCGACATGGCCGTGGCGCTGCAGGCGGCGCTGCGCCAGCAGTTCATGGCCGCGCGCGACAACCCGCCGATCCGCGACGTCCTGGGCGCACGGATGCTGAAGAGCCTGTCGGTCGACGACATGGATTCCGGCGTGCGCGCCTTTCAGGCCGCCGGCTACAACCCGCCCACGCCGCAGGCCGCGCAGTTCCTCAACCTGTGCGTGGCCTCGAACCGCCTGGCCACGCTGCCGTACTGGATGGGGCAGTGCGTGCGCCGCGAGACGAGCCCGGCCCAGGCGGTTGCGGTTTTCCAGCCGCTCATGGCCAAGGCCGGCGATGTGGCCCGGCAGGCTCTCTACGACGGCATCGAACGTGTCCTGCAGTCCCAGCCGCTGGAGTCAAGCGCGCCGCTGATCCGTTTCTACGCCGAAACCGCGCAGGCGCGCAGCGATATGGCGCGACTCGACCGGCTGCTGGACCTGAACGACGGCATGGCCCGCCGCGTGCTGCCGTTTGAGGCCGCCCTGTGGGACCTTGATGTGGCGCGGTCCGAGCTTGACCAGGACCGTGCCCGCGCCGCGCTGGCCGCCGCGGCCCTGGCCAAGCCGGCCTATACGAATGACCCCGGGTACAACCAGGCCCGCGCCGAGGTTTTCAAGATGCGCGCCGGCACGGCGCGCCCCGGCGCCATCCTCAACGATTCGGACGACGCGGTGCAGACCACGGCGCGCTTCACCCGCCAGAACGAGACCAGCCGGCTGCACGGCTACATCCGGCGCATGCTGGTCGAGCGCGGCCACTTCCTGGTTGCAGACGCCGCCGACAACAACCTGTTCAGCAGCGCCAAGGCGCTTTATCGCAGCCTGTTTGCCGGCTATGCCGCGACCTACAACCCGTTTCTGGCGCGCGAAGTCGCGGACCTTGCCGCCAGGCCGGGCATGGCTGCGGAAGCCGTGCGCCTGCAGCGCTGCGCCTCCCTGGCATCGCCCGCGGCGCCGCTTGCCGCGCCGGCCGCCGCGCAGCGCACCCTGGCGCAGGTGTCGGAGCCTCAGGGGGTGTTCGGCGGGCAGTTTGATCTGCCGGCCGGCATGGAAGAGGCTTGCGGCGAGGAGACCCGCACGACGCAACTGGGCGCCTGGCAGCCGGTGCTTTCGGGCTCCGGGACAGACCTCGACGGCCTGCTGGTGGTGCAGAACTCGCGCAGCGTGGCCGCCTTTGCCGGCGGCGTGCTGCGCTGGTCGTATGTCGCGGCGCCCGTTGCCGGACAGTACAACCGGTCGCACGTGGGGTACGGCGGTCTCTGCCGGCCGGCGCGCGCCGGCGGTGTTGTGGCCGTGCGCCTGGAGACCGGCTTCAACCGGTTTGAACTGATCGGCTTCGACGCCCGCAGCGGCGTGATCCGCTGGCGCTGGCACGGCACGACGGACACCGAGGAGCCCGTCGGCTCGCCGGCCGTCTGGCGCGGCACGCACTTCCTGGTGCCGGCGCTGCGTTACGGCGGCACCGAAGAGAGCGAACTCGCGATGGTGGCGCTCGACGCCGCCACGGGACAGGAGAGCATCCGCCTGCCGCTGTGTGGAACCACGCGGCTCACGCTCGTCAGCGCCGCCTGCGCCAATGCCGCGCTGTCGCAGCACCGCATGCTCCCTGCGCCCACGGTGGTCGGCGACAGCGTGTACGTGGACACCGGCCTGGGGATGATCTGCGCACTCGACCTGAAGGACGAATGTGTGCGCTGGGCGCGGCTCTACCAGCGCAAGTTCGACGATGCCGGCGGCGGCATGCGCCTGCAGGTCCCGCCAATCGCCGGCAGCCGCAACGTGCTGTTTGCGCCTGCCGACAGCCGCTGGCTGCTGCTGGTTGACCGCCACACCGGAGCGCTGGTGCATCGCCGCACCGATCTCTCCTGGACCTCCATCGGCCGGTGCGGACCCGAGCACGTGCTGGTGACCACGGCCACGTCGATGCAGCGCCTGTCGCTGGCCGGGCCCGAGAGCGGCCAGGTCATGGACCGGGCGCGCATGCTCTGCGTGGCGCCGCTGGCCGACGGCTGTGTGCTGGCCGCCCCCGGCGAACTCGTGGTCATGGACAGCCAGGCGCGGCTCGTCCGCACCCTGCCTGTGCCGCGGGACGTCGTGCCGGTGTGCATGGATACCGACGGGCGCTGGTGGGGATGGGGCGGCACGGGCGGCTGCACCTGGGGTCGCCTGGACGACACCACCGCGCGCCGGCCGCTGCGGCTGCCTGCCGTGGCCGCCGGCGCCGGGCCCCTCGTGCTGCCGCAGAACAACTACGTCTATGAAGCGTCCTGGCTGCCGTTCACGGAAGGCGCCTGCCGGATGTACCAGAGCCTCCTGGCGCGCGTGAATGCCGACGGGCGCCTGCGATGGGAAATGCCGCTGCCGCCGGGAGCCTCCGTGCTGGAGTGCGGCACGCGCATGGCCGCCAGCTTCCGGCGGCGCGTCTGGACCTTTGACGACGCGGACGGGAGCGTCTGCTCGGTCTGGCCGCCGCTGATTGGCGCAACCAACGAGGTCGACGCGGTGCGTGCCGGCACGCGCGGGACCTCGCTGTATGCGTCCACGGCGGCGCCGGCTGCCGGAGCGCATGCGCGCATCTGGGACCTGGGCGTCGAGGGGCGCGAGCAGGCGGTTCCCTTGGCGGAGGTTCCGTTCTGGCCGGGGCAGGACTTCTGGGTGACGACCGTGGCCACACAGCTGTTTGTCGTGGTCCGCGCCCAGAACGACAGCGACGTGCGTCTGTTCCGCGCCCTGCGTCCGGAGACGCCGCGCACGGCGCCGCCGGTGGATGCTGCGCTGGAGGCGCAGTGGAACGGGCAGTTCAGCGCGACGGTCTGGTTCGACCGCATGCGCCGCAACGCGGTCATCTTCGGCCGCGATCCGGCCGAGACTGTGCGCTTCAGCTACAAGGGGATGACGCGCCGCCCCGTCCAGGGGCTCTCCGAGCTTTGGAACGGTGCGGCTGCAGGGTGGGGCGACCTGATGGTGTTCCGCTACACCCGGGATGCCTTTGTGCGCGTCACCGAGCCGATGGAGGGCGGCAGCGTGGTGCTCCGCGAACGCGCGGACGACAACAAGATGGAGCGCCCGCCCTGGCGCTTCTCCGGGCAGATCGGGGCCGAAGTGTTCGGCATGCACGCGCTCGCGACCAACCAGCTGATGGTCTATCGCCAGGACCTGGCGCGGGTCAGCGAGACGGGCGACGCTTCGCAGGCCGCCGTGCTGACCGGTCCGGCGCCGGGCCCGGGCGACGCCTGGCGCGGCGTGGTTTCGTTGGGCGACGGCCGTATCATGATGCTGGCAACGTGCAAGGCCGAGCGCAACGAGCTGATGCGCGGCTACATCTGGACGCCCGGCTCTGCCGCGGTGAAGGCGGTGCTGCTGCCGGCGGCGACGCAGCCGCTGCAGCCGCTGGCAACCAACTTGTGGAGCTACGGCGAGTCGTTCCTCACATCCGCGGACTGGGCGCGCTGCGCCGCCCTGGAATCGCAGGTGCAGCGCGTGACCTGGACGAACGGCGGTGCCGGCGCCGGCAGCTTCGTGGCCGACGGGTTCCTCGACGAGTGGACGGACGGAGAGTTCATCCCCGTGCCGCAGGGCCGGCTGGCGGTGCGGCGGCCCGCGCGCGGCAGCGTGTTCCACGTGGCGCTGGAGATCACGAATGCCGCCGCGGTGGCGGCAATGGCCGCGTCGCCCGACCTCCTCTCTGCCTGCCGTGTCTGGGCGGGGTGCGGCGACGCCGCGAACTTCGATGCCCTGCGCACGCGGGTGCTGCCGCTGTCAAACAGCTACGCCATGGGAGACGGCCGGCCGGTGCGGTGCTGCGCGTGGCAGGTGACGCCGGACAGCCGGCGCGCGACCATGGAACTGGAGCTGTCCGCGGTGGCGATCCCGGTGCGCAAACCGGACGAGGCGATCCCGGAGCGCGCGCAGCGCTTCGGCGACCTGGCCCTGCGCATCACGCTGGATGATCCGCTGGCCGGGTCGGTCGACCTGGCCGGAAATCTCCGCGCCGGCGCACTGGGCTTCGTGCGCCTGCTGCTGCCGTAGGGTCGCCGGGCCGGGAGACGATCATACGTCACCGAACTTTCCACCGGGAGTACTTAGATTTGGGTTGATCTCCCCCCGTTCGTTCCCGCAACATAACGGCGTCTAACCCGAGGAGGTTTCATGGCTCCGAAATCACGGACCTCTGACCCGGTGCCGGCTGCGCCACGCCCCTTTCACGGGGCCATGGCGGGAAAGATGTTCCGGCAGCGCCTGGCCACCGGCAAGATCCTGCCCCTGATCGGCGTCTACGACGTCTTCTCCGCGCTGCTGGCGGCGGAGCGCTTCGAGGGGATCTTCCTGAGCGGCTTTGGCTATGCCGCCAGCGCCTACGGGCTGCCGGACATGGGCTTCTCCAACTGGCACGACGTCCTGGACTGGTCCCTGCGGGTGCGCCATGTGCTGCCTCAGTCCCATTTGCTTGTGGACATCGATGACGGCTTTGGCGAGGAGTCCATCTCCGCCAACACCGTCAAGCTGCTGGAGGCCAGCGGCGTCTCCGCGGTGCAGTTCGAGGACCAGAAGAGGCCGCGGCGCTGCGGCCACTTTGAGGGAAAGCAGATCCTCGCGCAGGAGCAGTTCCTGGCCAAGCTGAAGGCGGTGCTGCACGTGCGATCCGACCTGTTCGTCATTGCGCGCACCGACGCCACCGACATGGAGGATGGCTTCAAGCGGGCGGTCAAGTACGCCCAGGCGGGCGCGGACGGGATCATGGTGGAGGCCGTCCACGACCTGGCGTTCGTGCAGGCACTCTGCCAGGCGGTGAAAGTTCCGGTCATGGTCAACCAGCTGCATGGAGGCAAGTCCCCCAACTGGACGCTGGACCAGATGCAGCGCGCGGGCGTTACGATGGTGATCTACTCCACGCCGTGCCTTTTCGCCGCACAGCAGGGCATCAGCAGTTACCTGGACCAGCTGGCTGCCAGCGGAATGCTCCCCGCCAGCGGAACCGCCACGATGTTCGACTGCGTGGAGGTTCTCTCGCGGCCCATGATCGGGCTGACGCGCAAGGCCAAGCGGGGACGCTGAACCGGGAGCAGCCGGAATGGAAGTCTGGGCCTATGGCGTACTGGTGCTGGCCAGCTTTGGCGCCGGGCTGGTGAATGCCCTGGCTGGCGGCGGGACGCTCATCTCCTTTCCCGTTCTCGTTGCCCTGGGCCTTCCGGCGGTGGCGGCCAATGTCACCAACACGGTGGCGCTGTGCCCGGGCTACCTGGGCGCGACCCTGGCCCAGCGCGGGGACCTGAAGGGCCAGAGGCGCCGGCTGCTGTTCTGCCTGCCGGCCGCCGTTCTGGGTGGCGTGGCCGGGGGGGGGCTCCTGCTCTGCACCAGCGAGCGGCTCTTTCAATCCCTGGTGCCCTTTCTGATCCTGTCCGCCTCGCTGCTGCTCGCCGTCCAGGACCGCCTCAAGGCCTGGCTTGGCCGGAGAACCGGCAAGGCGCTCCCGGAGCACTGGGCCGCGCTGCCTATTGCGCTGGCGGCGGTTTACGGCGGGTACTTCGGGGCGGGTCTGAGCGTGATTGTGCTGGCGACGCTGGGCCTGACCCTTCAGGACAACATGACCCGCCTGAACGCCCTCAAGCAGGGCATTGCTTTCAGCGCCAACGTTGCGGCCGCCGTTTTCTTTCTCTTCTCCGGCCATGTCTGCTGGATCGTGGCGCTGATCATGGCGCTGGGCGCCCTGGCGGGTGGCGTGGCGGGCGGTCGCCTCGCGGGCCGGGTCAAACCGTCCACGCTGCGCGGCGTGGTGGTGGGCGTGGGCCTGCTCGTGGCGGCGGTGTATTTCTGGAAAAACTGGCTGCGGTAAAGCCGCGCTCCGACCCCCGCCTCGCGCGCCCCAAAAAAAATCTCACGCATCCCGTTGACGGGTGGCCTGCGTCCTGCTACATTTACGGGGTTTCGTTTCTGCCGGTTCCTGCCGGCATGGGGCGAAAGCGGACAAAACAGACGGCGAGCGACGCTGCCCGAATACGGTCCGGCCCGGCCATCCGACGGTGGAGAGAGCCGCAGGGTGTCGGGGACGGAGCGGGTAAGGGGTTTTTTGCCCCTCGGCTGGGCTGGGGGTCGAAGCCCATGTAGCTCAGTTGGCAGAGCACGTCCTTGGTAAGGACGAGGTCAGCGGTTCGATCCCGCTCATGGGCTCCAGGTCGCCGCAACAAGGCTGGCAACGTACAGTAGGGTAGTAACGGAGGAAGTTCACCATGGCTAAGGAAACCTTTGCGCGAAACAAGCCGCACATCAACGTCGGGACAATCGGTCACGTTGACCATGGCAAGACGACCCTGACCGCCGCCATTACGCGCGTGCAGTCGCTGAAGGGGTTCTGCGACTACATCTCGTATGATCAGGTTGCCAAGGCCTCGGAGTCTGCCGGCCGCCGCGACCCGACTAAGATTCTCACGATCGCCACGTCGCACGTCGAGTACGCGACGGCGCAGCGCCACTACGCGCACGTGGACTGCCCGGGCCACGCCGACTATGTGAAGAACATGATCACGGGCGCCGCGCAGATGGACGGCGCAATCGTGGTGGTGAGCGCGGCCGACGGCCCCATGCCGCAGACGCGCGAGCACATCCTGCTCGCCCGCCAGGTCGGCGTGCCGGCGATCGTGGTCTTCCTGAACAAGGTTGACCTCGTGGACGACGGCGAGCTGCTGGACCTTGTCGAAATGGAGATCCGCGAGCTGCTGTCGAAGTACGAGTTCCCGGGCGACGACATCCCCGTGATCCGCGGCAGTGCGCTGCCTGCGACCAAGGTGACGGACCCGAACGACAAGGCCACGGAGTGCATCACGAAGCTGATGGAAGCGCTGGACAGCTATATTCCCGAGCCGAAGCGCGTGCTGGACCTGCCGTTCCTGATGCCGGTCGAGGACGTGTTCTCGATCGAGGGACGCGGCACGGTGGTGACGGGCCGCGTCGACCGCGGCATCATCAAGGTGGGCGAGGACGTTGAGATCGTCGGCCTGAAGCCGACGGCCAAGACGGTCTGCACGGGCGTCGAGATGTTCCGCAAGCTGCTGGACCAGGGCCAGGCGGGTGACAACATCGGCTGCCTGCTGCGCAGCACCAAGAAGGAAGATGTCGAGCGCGGCCAGGTGCTGGCCAAGCCCGGATCGATCACGCCGCACACGGACTTCCAGGGCGAGGTGTATGTCCTTAGCAAGGAAGAGGGCGGGCGCCACACGCCGTTCTTCAAGGGATACCGTCCGCAGTTCTACATCCGCACGACCGACGTGACGGGCGACATCACGCTGCCCGAGGGCGTGGAAATGGTGATGCCCGGCGATAACGTGTCGATTTCCGTGAAGCTGATCTCTCCGGTGGCGCTCGAGGACAAGATGCGCTTCGCCATCCGGGAGGGCGGCCGCACGGTCGGCGCGGGAACCGTGGCCAAGGTTTCGGTCGTGGTGCCGGAGAAGGCCAAGAAGTAGTAGCTTCCGGTGACGCGGCGCGCGGTCGGCGCGAGGCCGGCCGCCGAACCTGTGTCTGCGGGAAGGAGTCGATTTTTCATGGCTAGAGAACTTGCCATCCTCGCTTGCACCGACTGCAAGCGTCGCAACTACGTCACGACCCGCAATAAGCGGACGACGACCAATCGGCTGGAGATCAAGAAGTATTGCTCAGCCGAGCGCAAGCGCACGCTGCACCGGGAGACCAAGTAACCCGGTGAGATGTCGCGGGCGGTTTCCGTCTGTAGGCCAGTAGCTCAATTGGCAGAGTGGCGGTCTCCAAAACCGCAGGTTGGGGGTTCGAAGCCCTCCTGGCCTGCCAACCAACCGACGGGTGCGGAACGTGGACACTGGCTCCGCGACAGGCGGGGAAGGTTCCACTAACCTATGAACAGAGTGACAGATATTGGCCGGAAGATCGGCGCGTTCCTCGGCGATGTCGGTTCGGAGTTCCGCAAGACCAGCTGGCCGGAGCGGCGCGAGCTGGTGGAGTCGACCCTGGTGGTAATCACCTTTATTGTGCTGTTGTCCGTTGTCGTGCTGGTGTGCGACAAGGCGATTCAGTTTGTGCTGAAGCTGATCCAGGCGTAAGCCCAGAGGCGGATGCGATGACGAAACAGTGGTTTGTGCTGCACACGCTGACGGGCCAGGAGCAGAAGGTTAAGCGCTATGTCGAAGCGCAGGCCAGGCTGCAGGCCATGGCGGACTATATCGGTGAGGTGATCATCCCCACCGAGAAGGTTTCCGAGACGAAGAATGGCGTCAAGACCACGGTGACGCGTAAGTTCTTTCCCGGATATGTGCTGATCAACCTGTCGTTGTACGATGAGGCCAAGCAGCTGGTGGAGCCGACCTGGCGATTCCTGCGGGAGACGCCCGGCGTGATCGGGTTTGTTGGCGGCGAGCGGCCGATGCCGCTGTCGTCCGCGGAGGTTGACGCCATCGTCAGCCAGGCGGAGGCGAAGAAGGAGAAGGTCCGGCCGAAGATCGCATTTGAGCCGGGCGAAATGGTGAAGATCACGGACGGACCGTTCATGAACTTCACCGGCGCGGTGGACGAGGTTGATCCCGATCGGGGCAAGCTGAAAGTGTCGGTGGCGATCTTTGGTCGCTCAGCCCCGGTGGAGTTGGAATACTGGCAGGTCGAGCGGGTCACGGCCTAGGCCGGACCGAAGCAGTCAACCGTTGGTCCGTCTGCACCGGCTGGGAACCGGGAGGGCCACGAACGACGAGGCGCAATATGGCAAAAAAAGTAATTGGAACCGTGCGCTTGCAGATCCCTGCCGGTGCGGCCAACCCGGCCCCTCCGGTGGGCCCCGCGCTGGGCTCGCAGGGTGTCAACATCATGGCATTCTGCAAGGATTTTAACGCCAAGACGGCTGATAAGGCGGGCTTGGTGATCCCCGTGGTGATCACGGTCTACGGAGACCGGAGCTTCACCTTCATCATGAAAAGCCCGCCTGCGTCGGCGCTGCTGAAGCGCGCGGCCGGCCTGGCCAAGGGCTCCGGCGTGCCGAACCGCGAAAAGGTTGGCAAGGTGACGCGTGCGCAGGTCCGCGAGATCGCAAAGCTGAAGCAGCAGGATCTCAACGCCTCCTCCGAGGAGGCCGCGATGCGCATGGTCGAGGGCACGGCCCGCAGCATGGGCGTGGATGTGACGGAGTAGGCGGGGGATCCAACCATGGCAAGACACGGCAAAAAATATCTCGAGATCAAGAAAACGGCGCCCCAGACCCCGGTCAGCATCGAGGATGCGGTGGCGTTCATCAAGGCCCATCCCGGAGCCAAGTTCGACGAGACCGTCGAGCTGGCGCTGCGCCTGGGCGTGGACACGAAGAAGTCCGACCAGACGGTTCGCGGCACCGTGAGCCTGCCGCACGGCACGGGCAAGGCGGTGCGCGTGATCGTGTTTGCGGCTGGCGCGCAGGCGGATGCCGCCAGGGCCGCCGGCGCGGACACCATCGGGTTCGACGACCTGATTGAGAAGGTCAAGGGCGGCTGGCTCGACTTCGACGTGGCCATCGCGACCACGGACGCCATGAAAGAGGTCCGCAAGCTCGGCCGCGTGCTGGGCCCGCGCGGGCTCATGCCCAACCCCAAGACCGGCACGGTGACCGACGACATCGGCCCCGCGGTCACGGCGGCCAAGGGCGGCAAGGTGGAGTTCCGCATGGACCGCAGCGGAAACGTGAGCGTGGTCTGCGGCAAGCTGAGTTTTGAGGCGCCGCGCCTGCTGGGCAACGTTCACGCCGTGCTCGAGGCCATCCAGGCCGAGAAGCCGGCCGGCACCAAGGGTGCGTTTATCCGCAGTTGCACGGTGAGTTCCACCATGGGCGTGGGCGTGCGCGTCGCCCTGGCAGTGGCAAAAGAGTAGCCGGAGACGAAATCCATGAGACCGGAAAAGAATTCAATTTTGCAGGAAATCACGAAGCGCGTGGAGTCTGCGGACTACGTCTTCGTGGTGAATTACGGCGGCCTGAAGGTGGCGGAGCTGACCGAGCTGCGCCGCACCCTGGCACCGCTCGGCGCCAAAGCCCAGGTGGTGAAGAACACCTACCTGGACCGCGTCGCCCAGCAGCTTGGTTGGGAGAGCATCGCGGCGTTTCTGACGGGCCCGACAGCCGTGGTGACCGGCAAGGGGGAAGCCGCCGAGGTCGCCAAGGCGCTGATGAAGTTTGTCAAGGTACATGATAAGGCCGCAATCAAGGGCGCCTGCCTCGACGGCAAGGCTCTCGGCAAAGCCGACGTCGATGCGTTGTCCAAACTGCCGCCGCGCGAAGTGATGCTCGGTCTGTTCGTCGGCACGTTGGCTGCACCGATGACGCAGCTGGTTGGAGTCTTCAACCAGAAGGTGCTGAGCCTGCTGTATGTCCTGAAAGCGGTTGAGGAAAAGAAGAGCAAAGCGGCCTGAAAAGCCCAGCTGGAAAAAAGAGGAGTAGAAACATGAGCGAAGAAGCCAAGGTTGAAGTCAGTGGCAAGATGAGCGAATTCATCGACTGGGTCGAGACGCTGACCGTGCTGGAACTCTCGAAGCTGGTCAAGGCGCTTGAGCAGCGGCTGGGCGTGACCGCGGCGGCGCCGATGGCGGCGGCGGCAGCAGCTCCGGCGGCCGCAGCGGCCCCGGCCGAGGAGAAGACCGAGTTCGATGTCGTGCTGCTTGAGGGCGGATCCAACAAGATCGCGGCCATCAAGGAAGTGCGCGCGATCACGGGCCTGGGCCTCAAGGACGCCAAGGATCTGGTCGAGGGTGCGCCCAAGCCGGTCAAGACGGGTGTCAGCAAGGACGAGGCTGCCAAGCTCAAGGATCAGCTTGAGAAGGTTGGCGCCAAGGTCGAAGTGAAGTAACGCGGCCCGGGTCGCGTCTTCGTTGTGCAGGGCCGCCCGATCCAACGCCCGGGCGGTCCTTTACCCTTTCCCAATCGTACATGTGGCGTCAACGCCGTGGTAGCGAGGTTAGCCGATGGTAGAACGCAAAGATTTCGGCAAGCTGAAGGCCGTTGCCCAGCCGCCCGACCTGATCGAGATCCAGACCAAGTCCTATGCGGACTTTCTGCAGCTGGACGTGCCGCCGGGACGGCGCGAAAACAAGGGGCTCCAGGCCATCTTCCGGGAGGTCTTCCCGATCGAGAGCTACGACGGCCGCTACACGCTCGACTTCGTGAAGTATGAACTGTCCGAGCCGAAAATGGGGCCGCTCGAGGCTCTTTCCGAAGGCGACACCTATGCCGCGCCGCTGCACGCGACGTTCCGGCTGAAGGACGGCGACGAGATTCGCGAAGAAGATGTGTACATGGGCGAAGTGCCGCTCATGACGCGCGACGGCGCCTTTGTCGTCAACGGGGCCGAGCGTGTGATCGTCAGCCAGCTCCATCGCTCCCCCGGCATCTGCTCCGAACGCACCATCCACCCCAACGGGCAGTCGCTCTATTCGGTCCGCCTGATCCCGGACCGCGGCTCGTGGATCGAGATCCAGTTCGACACCAACGACATCATGTGGGTCTACATGGACCGCCGCCGCCGGCGCCGCAAGTTCCATTCGACCATGTTCCTGCGCACCCTCGGCTTCGGGGCCGACGAGAACATCCTGCGCCACTACTGCAAGTTCCAGGCGCTGGACGTCAAGGGGCGCCACGCCGATGCCGACCTCGAGCACCTGATCTTCAAGGACGACGTGATCGACGTCGACTCCCAGGCCGTGCTCGCGCGGCGCTACGAGCCGGTCACCGAGGCCGTGCTGCAGCAGATGTCCGCCGCCGGTTTCGGCAAGGTGGATGTCGTCGATGTTTCGTGGGATGACGGCATTCTCGTCAAGACCCTGCGCCAGGACCCGACCCACGGCGAGGAGGACGCGCTCAAGGAGCTCTACCACCGCCTCCGCCCGGGCGACCCGGCCACGGCGTCCAACGCCAAGCAGCTCATCAAGCGCCTCTTTTTTGACCCGCGCCGCTATGACCTCGGGCGCGTCGGCCGCCACAAGATCAACCAGAAGCTCGGCCTTGTCGGCCGCGTGCCCGAAGACCGCCGCACGCTCACCGAGGCCGAGGAAGGCAACAAGAAGAGCGAAGTCACCGGCGTCGAGGTAATCGAGGCCATCCGCCACCTGCTGGACATCCGCATGGGGCGCGCCGTGGTCGACGACATCGACCACCTCGGAAGCCGCCGCATCCGCACGGCCGGCGAACTGCTCGAGAACCAGTGCCGCGTGGGGCTCGCCCGCACCGAGCGCCTGATCCGCGAGCGCATGACGCTCTTCGATCCGGCCACCGGCGTGCTCTCGCCCGCCCGCCTCGTCAACAGCAAGTCGCTGTCCGCGGTGGTGCAGGACTTCTTCGGCCGCAGCCAGCTCAGCCAGTTCATGGACCAGACCAATCCGCTGAGCGGCCTGGCCCACAAGCGCCGCCTGTCGGCCCTCGGACCCGGCGGCCTCAGCCGCGAGCGCGCCGGCTTCGAAGTCCGCGACGTCCATAGCTCGCACTATGGCCGCATCTGCCCGATCGAGACGCCGGAAGGGCCGAACATCGGCCTGATCTCGTCGCTCTGCATTTATGCCCGCGTCAACGACTTCGGGTTTATCGAGAGCCCGTACCGCGTCGTGCGCCACGGCAAGGTGACGGACGAGGTGCACTACCTCTCGGCCGACCAGGAGGAGAAGTTCGTCATCGCGCAGGCCAACGCGCCTCTCGGCCATGATGGCCACTTCGCGGGCGACAAGGTCACGGTCCGCTACATGGCCGAGTTCCTCGAGGTCGAGCCGGCCAAGGTCCAGTACATGGACGTGGCCCCGACCCAGGTCGTGAGCATCGCCGCCGGACTGATCCCGTTTCTCGAGCATGACGACGCCAACCGTGCGCTCATGGGCGCGAACATGATGCGCCAGGCCGTGCCGCTGCTCCAGACGGAGCGGCCGTACGTGGCCACCGGCCTCGAGCGCCGCGGCGCCGCCGACTCCTGCGTCACCATCCTGGCCGAAGAGGCCGGCAGCGTGGCCTATGTCTCCGCCACCGAGATCGTCGTGACCGACGACGGGTCGCTGCCCGCCAATCGCAGCAAGAAGGCCAAGGGCGTGCACCGCTACCCCCTGCAGAAGTTCCGCCGCTCGAACGCCGGGACCTGCTTCAACCAGCGCCCGGTCGTGAAGCGCGGCCAGAAGGTCCGCAAGGGCGACGTGCTGGCCGACGGCCCCGCGACCCGCGACGGCGAGCTGGCGCTCGGCAAGAACCTGCTCGTGGCGTTCATGCCGTGGAGCGGCTACAACTTCGAGGACGCCATCCTCGTCAACGAGCGCGTGGTACGCGATGACGTCTTTACCTCCGTGCACATCCAGGAGTTCGAGGTCGGCGCGCGCGACACCAAGCTCGGCCCCGAGGAGATCACGCGCGATATTCCGAACGTGGGCGAGGAGGCCCTCAAGAACCTCGGCCCCGACGGCGTGGTGCGCATCGGCGCGGAAGTCCGCCCCGGCGACATCCTGGTCGGCAAGATCACGCCCAAGAGCGAGACCGAGCTGGCTCCCGAGGAGCGCCTGCTGCGCGCCATCTTCGGCGAGAAGGCGGCCGATGTCCGCGACACGTCGCTGACCGTGCCGAGCGGAACCTATGGCATCGTCATGGATGTCAAGGTCACCGCGCAGCAGCAGGACCAGCGCCGCGGCGCCACCGGCCAGCCCACGGCCGAGGAGAAGAAGCAGATCCGCGACATCGAAGAGGAGCGCAAGCGGCGCCGCGTCGAGATCGAGGAGCAGCTCACCACCTCCCTCAGCAACATCCTGCTCGGTGAAAAGATCCCGCTCGACGTGCTCGACGTCGAGACCGGCGAGATCATCATCCCGGCCAACCGCAAGATCACCAAGATGCTGCTGGCCAAGCTGGCCCGCGCACACAGCCACATCCAGATCGAAAGCAGCCCCGTTCAGCAGAAGATCGAGGAGATCATTGACGAGTTTCGTCCCAAGTTCGCCGAGCTGGAGAACCAGAGCGGACATGAGTTCGAAGAGCTCGACGGCATTATGGATGAAGGCGGCGTGATCAAGCAGGTGCGCGTTTATATCGCCAGCAAGAAGAACCTCTCAGTGGGCGACAAGCTGGCCGGCCGCCACGGCAACAAGGGCGTGGTCGCGAAGATCGTGCCCGACTGCGAAATGCCGTTCCTGCCGGACGGCACGCCGGTCGACATCGTGCTGAACCCGCTCGGCGTGCCCTCGCGCATGAACCTCGGACAGCTCTTCGAGACCTGCCTCGGCATGGCCTGCCGCGTGCTCGGCATGTATGCCGCCAGCCCGGTGTTCGACGGCGTCCCCGAGGAGGCCATCGACAAGCTGATGCTCGATGCCCGCAAGGTGCAGGAGAAGACCGAGGGCGAGCGCGCCTGGCTGAGCGAGGACGGCAAGTCCATCCTCTTCGACGGCCGCACGGGCGAGCCGTTCGACCAGCGCGTGGTCGTGGGCGAGATCTACATGCTCAAGCTCCACCACCTGGTCACCGACAAGATCCACGCGCGCGCCACCGGCCCTTATTCGCTCGTCACGCAGCAGCCCCTGGGCGGCAAGGCCCAGTACGGCGGCCAGCGCATGGGCGAGATGGAAGTGTGGGCGCTCGAGGCCTACGGCGTGGCCTACGCGCTGCAGGAGCTGCTCACCGTGAAGAGCGACGATGTCGCGGGCCGCACCCGCATCTATGAGTCCATCGTCAAGGGCCAGAACACGCTGGAAGCCGGCATGCCGGAGTCCTTCTCGGTGTTGATGCATGAGCTGCGCGGGCTCGGCCTGGACATGAAGCTGCTGGGCGGCCAGAGTACGGCCGCGACGCAGCCCACGATCTGATCACGCGGACACGGTTAACGGGAGGCCGACTTTGAACCCCTACGCAGCACGTGAATTATTTGGCATGACGGAAGTGGGCCAGTATGATGCGGTCAGCATCAACCTGGCCTCCCCGGAGACGATCCGCTCGTGGAGCCACGGCGAGGTCAAGAACCCGGAGACGATCAACTACCGCACCTACCGGCCGGAGCGCGACGGCCTGTTCTGCGAACGCATCTTCGGCCCCACGCGGGACTGGGAGTGCGCCTGCGGCAAGTACAAGCGCATCAAGCACAAGGGCGTCGTGTGCGACCGCTGCGGCGTCGAGGTGACAGTCTCTCGCGTGCGCCGCCAGCGCATGGGCCACATTGAGCTGGCCGTGCCGGTGTCGCATATCTGGTTCTTCAAGTGCAGCCCGAGCCGCATCGGCCTGATGCTTGACCTGACGGCCAATTCCCTCGAGCGCGTGCTCTACTACGAGGACTACCTGGTCACGGATCCCGGCGACACGCCGCTGAAGCCGCTGCAGCTCCTGGGCGAGGCCGACTACCACGAGGCGGTCGAGAAGTACGGCGAGAACTTCGAAGCCCTCATGGGCGCCGAGGCCGTGCGCAAGAGCCTGGCCAAGATCGACCTGGACCAGCTCATGAACGACCTCGAGACCGAGATCGAGAACACCCGCAGCAAGCAGACGCGCAAGAAGATCACCAAGCGCATGAAGATCTGCGAGGGATTCCGCGTCAGCGGCGCACACCCGGACTGGATGATCCTCGACTGCCTGCCGGTCATTCCGCCGGAACTGCGCCCGCTGGTCCCGCTCGAGGGCGGCCGCTTCGCCACGTCGGACCTCAACGACCTCTACCGCCGCGTGATCAACCGCAACAACCGCCTGCGCAACCTGCTGCAGCTCAAGACCCCGGATGTCATCATCCGCAACGAGAAGCGCATGCTGCAGGAGGCGGTCGACGCGGTGTTCGATAACGGCCGCCACGGCCGCGCCGTGGCCGGCGCCGGCAACCGCCCGCTCAAGTCGCTCAGCGACATGCTCAAGGGCAAAACCGGCCGCTTCCGCCAGAACCTGCTGGGCAAGCGCGTCGACTACTCCGGGCGCTCCGTGATCGTGGTCGGCCCCGAGCTCAAGCTCAACCAGTGCGGCCTGCCCAAGAAGATGGCCCTGACGCTGTTCGAGCCGTTCATCATCCGCCGCCTGAAGGAGCGGGGCATCTGCCACACCGTGCGCACGGCGCGCAAGATGATCGAGCGCCACGACGAGCAGGTCTGGGACATCCTCGAGGAGGTCACTAAGGGCAAGACGGTGATGCTCAACCGCGCCCCCACGCTGCACCGCCTCTCGATCCAGAGCTTCGAGCCCATCCTGATCGAGGGCGAGGCCATCCAGATCCACCCCATGGTCTGCACCGCCTTCAACGCCGACTTCGACGGCGACCAGATGGCCGTGCACGTGCCGCTGTCGGTCGAGGCGCAGCTCGAGAGCCGCCTGCTGATGATGTCCACCAACTCGATCTTCTCGCCGGCCTCCGGCAAGTCGATCATGACGCCCACGCAGGACATTGCGCTGGGCATCTACTACCTGACCATCCTCAGCCAGCAGGACAAGCTCTCCGGCCGCACGCTCGGCAAGGGCGCCAAGCCCGCCGGCGCGCCGCAGGAGCGCATGCCGCTCTTCGGCGACACCCACGAGGTGCACCTGGCGCTGGCCGAGCAGGCAGTCGAGATCCACACGCGCATCCGCTTCAAGAACCCCGATTCCGGCACCGACGGCCGCCGCTATGGCAACAGCGAGACGCGCGTGATCGAGACCACCGTCGGCCGCGTGATCTTCAACGAGGTCTGGCCGACCGAGCTTGGCTTCGTGAACGACAAGATCGACAAGGGCAAGCTGGGCGACCTGATTCTGAACTGCCACCAGGTTTCCGGCCATGCGCGCACCGTCAAGGCGCTGGATGAGCTCAAGTCCCTCGGGTTCAAGCATGCCTGCCTCGCAGGCGTTTCCATGGGCCTCAAGGACATGATCCGCCCCAAGGAGAAGGACGACCTCCTCGCCAAGGCCGCGACCGAGGTCGCCAAGGTCGAGCGCCAGCACCAGCTTGGCGTCATCACCGATGGCGAGCGCCACAACAAGATCATCGACATCTGGACCGGCGCGACCGAGAAGATCTCGGACGAGCTCTACAAGACCATCGACCGCAACGTTACGGCGCAGAATCCCAAGCCGCACGAAACCAACCCGGTTTACATGATGGTGGACTCCAAGGCCCGCGGCTCGAAGCTCCAGATCCGCCAGCTCGCCGGCATGCGCGGCCTCATGGCCAAGCCCTCCGGCGAGATCATCGAACGCCCGATCACCGCCAGTTTCCGCGAAGGCCTGAGCGTGCTGGAATACTTCATCAGCACACACGGCGCCCGCAAGGGCCTGGCCGACACCGCCCTCAAGACCGCCGACGCCGGCTACCTTACGCGCAAGCTGGTGGACGTGTCACAGGACGTGATCATCTTCACGCAGGACTGCAACACCGTCAACGGCATCGAGGTGGAAGCCATCACCGAGGGCGACGAGGAGCTCGTGCCGCTGCGCGCCCGGATTCTCGGCCGCACGGCCCTGCACGACATCCACCACCCGACAACCAACGAAATGGTGGTCCATGCCAACGACGAGATCGACGAAGTCTCCTGCCGCCGTGTTGAAGAGGCCGGCATCGAGCGCGTTTGGATCCGCAGCGGACTGACCTGCGACGCCTCCTTCGGCATGTGCGCCAAGTGCTACGGGCGCGACCTCTCCACCGGCAAGCTGGTGGAGATCGGTACGGCCGTGGGCATCGTCGCCGCACAGTCGATCGGCGAGCCCGGCACCCAGCTCACGATGCGTACGTTCCACATCGGCGGCACGGCGTCGACGGTTACCAAGACCCCGGAAATCGTCGTGCGCAACGGCGGGCATGCCCGCTACCACGACCTGCGCGTCGTCCGCAACAAGGACGGCCAGATGGTGGTGCTCAACAAGAACGGCGCGCTGGCGATCGTCAGCGAGGATGACCGCGAGCTCGACCGCTATACGCTCCAGATGGGTACCGTGCTGTACGTGGACGACGGCGGGCCGGTCAAGCCCGCCCAGCGCGTGGCCGCGTGGGACCCGCACAGCGTGCCGATCCTGGCGGAAAAGAACGGTATCGTTTCGTTCCATGACTTCGTGTCCGACGTCTCCGTCAAGGGCGAACGCGATGAGCAGACCGGCATGGGCGCCCTCGTGGTGCTGGAAACCAAGGAAGACCTGCACCCGCAGATCATCATTTCCGAGCCGGGCACCAAGGCCGTGCTCGGTTTCTACCACATCCCGGCCGGCGCCCACGTCATGGTCAGCGAAGGCACCCGCGTCGCACCGGGCGAGCTGCTGGCCAAGACGCCGCGCAAGGAAGCCAAGACCCGCGACATCACGGGCGGCCTGCCGCGCGTGGCGGAGCTGTTTGAGGCCCGCATACCCAAGGACGCGGCGGAGATCGCCAAGATCGAGGGCGTCGTGGACTTCGGCCCGAACCAGCGCGGCAAGCGCTGTCTGCTCATTCGCGACGAAATTACCGGCGCGGCGGAAGAGCACCTCATCCCCATGGGCAAGCACATCGTCGTGTTCAAGGGCGATCGCGTGCGCAAGGGACAGCAGCTCACGGAAGGCCCCGTGGTGCCGCAGGAAATTCTCGACGTCTGCGGCCCGCAGGAGCTGCAGAAGTATCTGGTCAACGAGGTGCAGCAGGTCTACCGCCTCCAGGGCGTCGAAATCAACGACAAGCACATCGAGATCATCGTGCGCCAGATGCTGCGCAAGGTGCGCATCACCAACCCCGGCGACACCGATTTCCTCTGGGGCGAGCAGGTCAACCGCCAGAAGTTTCTCGAGGTCAATGAGCAGGTCGCGGCCGACGGCAAGCGCCCGGCCGAGGCCCAGCCCGCGCTGCTGGGCATCACCAAGGCCTCGCTCGAGACCGACAGCTTCATCTCGGCCGCCTCCTTCCAGGACACCACCCGCGTGCTGACCGACGCCGCCACCATGGGCCGCGTCGACGAGCTGCGCGGGTTCAAGGAGAACGTCATCCTCGGCCACCTCATTCCGGGCGGAACCGGATTCCCGCTGCACCGGCACATCAAGCTGGTGCCGCTGGCC
>SESH01101031.1_pt1 | contig 19713 bp, 18 predicted proteins | sample 3171561 | NCBI WGS metagenome assembly SESH01 (sample SAMN10866947, study PRJNA518727) | freshwater metagenome | biome: subpolar coniferous forest; feature: holomictic lake; material: water; isolation source: holomictic Lake 442 2011 16.5 m and 2014 13 m | place: Canada: near Kenora, Ontario
ATTGCCGGTAAAAGAGTTGCGCATGAAGGAGACGATGGCACTTCGCTTGATAAAGGTCTCTTTGACTTCCGGATTGACAATCAGGTCAACATAGCGCTGGCGGTAACGAAGCTCCTTGTCGCTGAAGGCGTCAAAAACAACTTTTTCGCCATCAACCTCTTTCTCTTTGGCGACGGGTATGGGGCGCAGCGATTTGGTGAGTAGCTCCAGTGCTTCGGCATGGACGGAGATTTCGCCGGTTCTGGTTTTGAAGGTAAAGCCCTTGATGCCGATGATGTCGCCGATGTCGAGTAGTTTGAAGGTGTCGTAGGTAGCGTCGCCTACCTCATCCTTTTTCATGTAGATCTGGATTCGGCCTGCGGAGTCCTGAATGTGGAAAAAGGAGGCTTTGCCCATTTTTCGGATGGTCATGATGCGTCCGGCCACAGAGACCGGCATTTTGGCCTCTTCCACGAAATTGGTGATGATCTCACCGGAAGAGTGGGTGACCTCAAAGTGGGTGGGGTAGGGGTTGACTCCTGCATCCATAAGCTGCTGGCGCTCCTCAAAACGGCGCTGCATCTGGTCGTTCAGCGAAATCTGGGCTGGCTGTTCAGGGATATTCTTGGTCGGTTCGTTCTCTTTTTGCATGATGGTCGGCGGCCTCTGAAATTCTGTAAGTTGAAAAATATGGTGAGTCCTCAATGCTCCAGTCCGTCAGGAGCAGGTACGGGTTTTATACCAGACGTAGGGAATGGTGCTTATTTTCTGGAAAAAAGAGCGATAGGCCCTCTTTGAAAAGACATCGTACTGGTTTTTTTCGATGGCGGTTAAAATGTTGCCGTAGTTGACACTGCTGATGGCGACTCCAAAGCGGCTTCGTTTTTCAAGCATGGGGATCCCTTTTTCGGAGGAGCGGTAGTAGCCTCTTGCCCGTTCGACTTGAAACTTCATCAGTTTGAGGAAGTTGTCGTTCAAGGTTTTCTGCATCAGTTCTTCGCTCGAGTAGTTGAAGCGGCGCAGATCTTCAAGTGGAAGATAGATTCTCCCACGGTCGACATCTTCACCGACATCACGCAGAATGTTGGTCAACTGCATGGCTATGCCCAGCTCTATGGCATGTTGGAGCGCCTGTTTATTACCGTAGCCAAAAATTTCGGAGGTCATCAGGCCAACCACAGCGGCGACCTTGTAGCAGTAGACATAGAGTTCGTCAAAGGTTTCAAAGGGTTTGAACTCAATATCCATGGCGACCCCATCCATCAGATCGAGGGGAAGCTCTATCGGAATTGAATAGCTTTTCAGGGTGTCGTGCCAGGCCATCATGATCGGATCGTTATCAATTTTTCCTGCGTAGCAGGCTTTGAGTTTCGATTTCCAGCCCTCCAGCATCCGGAAAATCTCTTCTCTGGTGATCAGATCCTGTGCCAGTTTCTCCTCCGCCATATCGACAACATCATCGACCGTGCGCAGGAGAGCGTAAATGGCAAAAATCGGTTTCTGCTGTTTATTTGGCAGAAAGAGGCTGGCAAGGTAAAAGGTTTTGGCGTGTGTTTTAGAAATCTGACGGCAGTAGATATAAGCATTTTCAAGCGTTATCAGCTTTTGACTCTCTTGATCAGGAGAGTTTTTGGTATTGTTCTGATTCATCTGATATGCGCTTCCATTTTGCCTATTTGGAGCCGGTTTAGGGCTTGTCTGGTTCATTACAGCTTTTTACCCTTTTACGGTATGGGGGTGAAAGCAAAAATGTGTACATTTTTAAACGGCTTGATGACGATTCGACAATGAACCACCAAGATAAAACAATGGTTGTAATATAGCAACATGCCAAGTTTCAGCTCATTATCATTCGCACACTTATGTAATTTATTATTGTACCCTTGAAGACTGTTACCCCTGAAAACAAACGGGAGAAGGCTTTTCTTGTCGGCCTCTGTTCCCCCCCCGAAACACCTCGCTCACTTGTTGAGGAGTACCTTGATGAGCTTGCTTTTCTGGCCGATACGGCCGGAGCCGATGTAGTTGACTCGTTCATACAAGATAAAAAACTCCGTGATCCTGCTTATTGTATCGGAAAAGGCAAGGTTGAAGAGCTTGTTATCATTGTCAAGGAGAAGGAGATTGATCTTGTGATTTTCGATGATGATCTTTCGCCCGCGCAGGCCAGAAACCTCGAACAGACGCTGGAGTGCAAGGTTATTGACCGTACCGGCCTTATCCTGCAAATTTTTGCCATAAGGGCTCAATCGGCCCAGGCAAAAATGCAGGTGGAGCTTGCGCAGCTTGAGTATATGCTTCCCCGTCTTTCCGGGAAGTGGACTCATCTATCGAAACAGAAGGGTGGTATTGGAAACAAGGGGCCTGGTGAAACCCAGATTGAGACTGACCGTCGTCTGGTTCGTAACCGCATCTCACTGCTGAAGAAAAAGCTGAAGGAGGTTGCCCTGCAGCACGATACCCAGACCCGCAGTCGCCAGACCGTGCAGCGTGTCTCTTTGGTTGGCTACACTAATGCAGGCAAGTCAACCCTGATGAATGTACTCTGCCCCGAGGCTGAGGCTTTTGCTGAAAACAGGCTCTTTGCTACGCTCGACACCAAAACCCGACGTCTGGAACTCAATATAAACAAGCTTGTTCTGCTGTCGGATACGGTTGGTTTTATCCGAAAACTGCCTCACACGCTTGTCGAGAGTTTTAAGTCGACCCTTGATGAGGTGCTTCAGGCCGATTTTCTGCTTCATGTGATCGATATCAGCCATCCAGGTTTTGAGGAGCAGATAAGTGTGGTGCGCGACACCCTCAAGGAGATTGGTGTTGAGCACGACAACATTATTGAGGTTTTTAACAAGATTGATGCTCTCGAAGATCCTTCGAGCCTTCGCGATGTCAGTGAGAAATATCCGGATGCCGTGTTCATTTCTGCCATCCGGGGAGTCAATATTTCGCTCCTCAAAGAGATGATTGCTCAACAGATTGACCGCGAATACACGGAACGCCACATCAGCGTGCATGTATCCAACTACAAATTGATAACTTACCTGTACGAACATACCGAAGTTATCGATAAGTGCTATGTTGATGAAGAGGTTGAAGTGACTTTCAGGGTTCGTAACACCGAACTCAAGCATATTGATGCTCTTGTCAACGCCTCACAACACATACCATCCTGATGCTGGAAATTTACAATTCGACTAAAAAGGCGATCCCTGAACAGTTGCTCGAAAAGGCTGTTTTGTTGGTTTTTGAACAGGAGGGTTACAGTGTTGAATCTGTTGTCGGTGTCTATTGTGGCAACAAGATGATACAGCGCATAAACCATGAGTTTCTTGGGCATGACTATCCTACCGATACCATTACATTTCGCTACAACAAGGGGAGTGAGGTCGACGGTGAATTCTACATCTCGCTCGATATGGTCAGGGAAAATGCGTCGAAGTTTGGTGTTGATTTTCAGCAGGAGCTTCTGCGTGTCACCTTTCATTCCGCGCTTCATCTTATTGGTATTGATGATCAGACTCCGGAGGAGCGAACGCTGATGCAGGAAAAAGAGGCCTTCTATCTTGGCCTTATCAGCGAGAAAACTGAAAATCAGAACCCGTAACACTAAACTTATTAATGCTTTAAACTTTATTTTAATTCCTGGTCAAATAAATTGTTTTTTTATGAATATTGTCATCAATGATGTCCCCGGCAGTGCGTTGACCGGTCAGACAATCGGCAAGGCTGCCCAATTAAACCACAGTCATGTCGGGCACCTTTGCGGAGGCCGTGGCATTTGCCAGACTTGCTATGTAACCGTTCGGGAAGGGAATGATTGCCTTTCTCCGCTTTCCGACATTGAAAAAGCTTTTTTATCTGAACGACAGATCCAGAGTGGCGGACGTCTTGCGTGTCAGGCGACCATCGAACATGATGGAGCTCTCAATGTTCTTTCACGCCCTGAAGAGATTCGCCGACTGCTGCTCGGCAATCCCGTTGCCCTTTTTCCCTTCGTTGCAACAATGGCAAGTGATACTGCATCGAGAATTCTTCCTGGTATTTCCAATCTTGCAGGGAGAATTGTCAGGGGAGAGGTTCGCTCAACAGATGAGGCCGGGGAGATGTTGGTGGTTGCCGCACCAGCCTTGCAATCCGTAGTGCTCTCCCAGCCGGAGCCAGTTAAGCTTGAGCCTGTAGTGCTGAAAGTGAGTGCCCAGGCCAGTGAGCCAGTTCCTGTTGCCATAAAAGAGAGTAAAGCACCAGCGATTACGACAGTTACTCTTGAAGGTATTGATGAAGCGCAGACCCTGAAGCTTGTTGCTGCCGGGGTGAATAGCCTTGAACAACTGCTTGAAAAAGGGCGTGAAAAGAGTGGACGCAAGGAGCTTGCTGTTGCTGCTGGTATCGGTGAGGAGGCTATCCTCAAGCTGGTCAACCGTGTCGATTTCGGAAGGATCAGGGGGATAAGCGCTTCCACAGTTGAACTGCTTGAAGCCGCAGGTGTTGGCACAGTTTTTGACTTCACTCAACGAAATCCTTCAAACCTCTATGCCAAGATGCAGGTGATCAACAAACAGAAAAAATTGATCTCACTGGTGCCATCAGTTGATCAAATAAAAGAGTGGATTAATCAGGCTAAAAAATTGCCGCGTTTGGTTATCGCCTGAGAACGGTCAAGCGTTTGTCACCTCGTCCCAAACGCTTGTCCTCTTGTCATTTCGACGAACGAAGTGAGGAGAAATCTTATAGCACCCTAATCAAGATTTCTCGCTGACGCTCGAAATGACAGGATTATATATTCCAACACAAGTTTGCTCAAGGCGCTCATGATTCAAGCAAAGCTCAATGCTGAATTACGGAATGACTTTTTGCTAAACGCTTATCGCATAAGCCTCCCTGTTCATCAAGTGGTGGATAGGGGGCTCCTTTTTCCCGGAGTTCCTTGCTCAGACGCGGATAGGCAAACTCAAAGAGCATCCGCTCAAAGCATTCCTGGTCGAGACGGGGTTTGCTGTACATTCCTTTTTGTGCTCTCTGGCGTTGTGCCTCAAAGAGAATGACCGCAGTGGCTACAGAGACGTTCAGGGATTCTCCCATGCCGAGCATTGGCACCATAATAGCATGGTTTGCCCCTTTGATGGCCTCTTCCGATATGCCATCCCATTCGGCCCCTACGACGAGGGCGGTTGGAATGGTATAGTCGACACTTCTGAAATCTCGGCAGCCCTCCCTGTTGGTTGCGACGAGAATCTGCATTCCTCTTTCTGACAACTTCCGGTAAACTGTTTCAATGTCAGGATACATGTTCATGGTCACCCATTTGCTTGCTCCTGCAGCGGCTTTCTGTTCGGTATAAATGGAGTTACGGTACGATACAGCATGAATTTCTCCGACTCCGACACCATCGCAGCTTCGTATAATGGCTGAGAGGTTGTGGGCCTTGTTGACGTTATCCATGACAACCGTAAGGTCAGCCTGGCGATGGAGCAGCATGGTACGGATTTTGCGGAATCGCTCGGGAGAGATCAAGAGTATGGGTGATGGGTGAAGAAAAAAAACGAATACAAGAAAGCAAATTATTTTCGCAATCTGAAGGGAGAAGATAATCTATATCAGATGGTTGACGGCTACAACCTTGCAGAGGTTACTTTTTTTAAGTATATCACCAATGGTTCTCCCTTACGGGACGGCAAATAATCTGTACAGAGGTCGATGCGAGGTGCGTGAAAACAACATTATGAGTCTTCATACAAAGAAACATCCCCATCTTGAGCGCCTGCTTAAAACGGCAAAACCAGTGCAGCTTGATTCTGCGTCAAAAGTTCTGATTCTCAGCGATCTTCATATTGGCAATGGCGGCAGGCGGGATGAATTCAAGCGTAATGCTTCACTTGTCAAATCTATGCTTGGGAGCTATTATTTGCCTGAAAAATATAGTCTTGTTCTTAATGGTGATGTGGAGGAGCTTTTCAAGTTTCCTCTCGACAGCATTGAGTCGGCATGGGGTGAAATGTACAATCTGTTTTTAAAGTTTAAGGAGAATGGTTTTTTTTGGAAAACCTATGGTAACCATGATGCGGCGTTGCTTGATGAGAAGGGGTACCGGCTTGCTTCATCTATGGTCGAATCGTTGAAATTTTATTACGGTGATGAAACATTGCTGCTCTTTCACGGTCATCAGGCATCGGTTCTTTTGTGGGAAACTTATCCAATAGTCAGTCGTGCCGCTATTTTGTTTATCCGATACATTGCAAAACCTGCAGGTATCAGAAATTTTTCCAAATCCTATAATAGCCCCCGAAGATTTGCCATAGAGAAATCGATTTATGAGTTCTCGAATCAATCAAAAATTGTTTCCATCATCGGTCATACTCATCGCTCCCTCTTTGAATCCCTTTCAAAGGTGGATTTTTTGAACTACAGAATTGAGGAACTCTGCCGGGCCTATCCGTCAGCGGATGGAGACAAACGAACAGCAATTAAGCAAAAAATTGCAGCTTTGAAAACACAGCTTGATGCCTGTTACAAGCGAGGCAAGAAAATAGGTCTGCGCAGTGGCCGCTACAATAATATCACGATTCCAAGCATCTTCAATTCAGGATGTACCATTGGAAAGCGGGGTATTACAGCGCTTGAAATTGAAGGGAACAAAATCAGGCTTGTTTACTGGTACAATGGCAAGCAGAGCAGAAAATTCATCAGCGACCGGGATAACCAGCCTGTCGAACTTGGCACAACCGGCTTTTCAAGGGTTATCCTGAACGAGGATTCTCTCGATTATGTATTCTCCCGTATCCATCTTCTGGCCTGAAATGAGCTGAGTTTCAAGAAGCACTTCATGCTACATGAGATTTTGAGGGTCAACATCAACGGTGAAAATAAGCTTTGATGAACGGAAACGGGCGGTGATGTCGTCGTTCATCTGTTTGATGAAAAGTGGTGAAAGCTTGCCGCTGACAAGTTTAACAATCACATGGTAGCGGTAACGGTTTCTAATTTTGGCAATTCCTGCTGGTGCCGGGCCGAGGGTGCATCCTTTCTCTGCAGGCAGGTGCCTTGCCAGGGCCTCCTTGCAATAGAGCGCAGCGGCTTCCGCCTGTTTTTCCTCCTCCGAGGTGCATTCAAATTTTATAAGCCGGGATGCGGGAGGATAGAGCAGCTCTTCTCTTATAGCGCTTTCCTTGAGAAAAAAATTTTCATAACTCCCCTCCAGGATGTCTGCGAAGACGTCGCTCTCCCTGTTATACACCTGCAGGTACACTTCGCCGGGTTTTGATGCGCGTCCGGCGCGTCCGGCAACCTGTGTGAGCAGGGAAAATACTCGCTCAGATGCCCTGAAGTCAGGAATATTGAGCCCGATATCAGCCATGAGCACTCCAACAAGGGTGACCCCTGGAAAATCGAGCCCTTTGGCTACCATCTGCGTACCGAGCAGAATGCGTGCTTTGCGCTCATGAAACTCTTTGAGAATTCGACCGTGGGATCCCTTGGTTGTTGTGGTATCAACATCCATCCGGAGAATTTTTTCGTCGGGGAAAAGAGTTTGCAGCTCTTCTTCTATGCGTTCGGTGCCACTGCTCTTAAAAAAAAGTTCGGGAGAGGCACACTTTTTACATGAAGCCGTGTAGCGTTCAGTAAAGCCGCAGTAGTGGCAGCAGAGCTGCTTTTTGGTGGCATGGTAGACAAGCGGGATATTGCAGAACTTGCAGTGCGGGATGTGGCCACATGCAAGGCAGAAGATGCTTCCTGCAAATCCCCGTCTGTTCTGCAGTAGAATGACCTGCTCGTCTTTTTCAAGACGGAGTGCTATCTGGGTGTAGAGCAGCTCAGAGATTGACGGCGAGGCTTTTGGACTATCTTTCATCCAGACCAGATTGATGACAGGCATGGTTGCCCCATCGACACGTTCAGGGAGGTTGATAAGGGTGTATTTGCCGCTCCTGGCGTTATGGTATGATTCGAATGAAGGGGTTGCTGTTCCGAGCACGCAGATCGCCTTGCTGAGCACAGCTCTCATTATGGCGGTATCCCTGCCATTATAGCGGGGGTTGCGATCTTGCTTGTAAGCACCATCGTGTTCCTCGTCCACAATAATTGCGCCAAGGTTTTCGAGAGGAGCAAAAATGGTTGATCGGGCTCCAAGGGCAATTTTGGTTTTTCCGAGTCTGAGGCTGTGCCAGGCATCATATTTCTCCTGGTTGCTCATTGCGCTGTGCAGGATAGTGATTTCGTCATGAAAGTGTTCCCGGAACCGGCCTGCTGTTTGCGGGGTCAGCGCTATTTCAGGCACAAGAATAATGGCCGTTTTTCCGGCTGCAAGGATGGTTTTCAGGAATTCGATGTAGATAAGGGTTTTGCCGCTTCCTGTGACACCGTGCAGCAGGAAGGTGCGATATTCTTGTTGTTCAAATGCACAACGGAGCTGCTCAAGGGCTTTTTGTTGTGAGGCTGTGGGATTTTTGGGCGATTGTGGTTTTTCAGAAAAGCCTGTTGAGAAGCTGGTTATTATGTCGGTTTGGACCTTTTCAGCAAACCCTTTTGCAACGAGGGCATTGAGGGAGACTTTTGATATGGCGATACTTTCTGGCAAAGCGCTTTCAGGGTAGAGTGATGTCAGTATCCTCAAGGCATCAAGCTGTTTTGGAGCACTTTTGAGGATCTCTTCCGCCTCTTCCGGTATGGATTTACAGATGCGGTAAGTAGTTCTCAGCTTTGGTGTTGTGGATGAAAATTTTTTGCTTAGCACAAGATGCCCCCCTCGCTCAAGTTCTGAAAGGGTGCGGTAAAGCTGTTTTTTGCCGAGCCGACGTTGAAGTTGTGGAATGGTGAGGCGTTTTTCGGTCATCATCATTTTCATGATTGAGCGTCGGAGAGCAGTGCTGATAATTTTGGGGCTTTCAGCTTTGAGTTCAAAACCTGTCATTTCAACGACATCATGAACAGTTGTCCGTACTGCTGACGGCAGGGCTGTGGTGATGGTGTCGATTCTCCTTGCAAGATAATAGTCGGCCATCCATTCTGTCAGTTGCATGAGTGAGTGGCCAAGGACGGGACGTCCACCATAGAGGATGTCCGATATTACTATATTTGACGTATCTTCGTCATATTCCGCCTTGAGGCTTAGAATGTAGGCAATTGAAATTGTCCCATTCCCTTTTTTAGCCGAAAGAAGCACCATGCATCCTGCCTGGATTTCGTGTTCAAGAGTGTCGGGTACCAGAACGATAAACGGTTCTCCCCTGAAAAAATTTTCTGAAACGGTCAGTGCATACATGATTGTAAATGAAAAAAGTCAGTACCGGGGCACTGACTTTTTTTTAGTGAAATTGAGTGAAATTGAGTTATTTTGGCTACTCAGGAGACAAGGGAGTGAAGAATCCTGTCGCGGATCTCCTCAACCTTTCCCGTTCCCTTGATTTTGTGAAAACGCGGCGCGTTAATGCCTCCCTTTTGTGACAAGGCTGCATAGTATTCGATCAGAGGAGCGGTTTGTGCGTGATAGATTTCAAGGCGTTTTTTTACGGTTACTTCATTGTCGTCCTCCCGTTGAACAAGGGCCTCTCCGCTTTCATCATCAATTCCCTCTGTTTGTGGGGGATTAAATCGTACATGGTAGGTCCTTCCTGAGGCAGGATGGATACGTCGTCCGCTCATCCGCAGGATAATATCCTCATCCTCAACACTGATTTCAACAACATGGTCAATGCGGACTCCATCTTTTCCCAAAGCCTCAGCCTGGGCAAGGGTGCGTGGAAAACCGTCGAACAGACATCCATTAATACAATCATCATCAGTCAGGCGTTCTTTGACCAAACCGATAATGATATCATCGGAGACAAGCTGGCCTGAATCCATCACTTTTTTTGCAGCAATTCCCAAAGGTGTTCCTGCACTGACCGCAGAGCGAAGCATGTCGCCAGTCGATATCTGCGGTATGCAAAGGGTTTTTGAGATATAGTTTGACTGTGTGCCTTTTCCAGCCCCCGGTGCTCCCAGTAGAATAATTCTCATCAAACTGTTTTTATAGGGTTTTTTGTGTGGTCACGATTATGATTTTTGGCTTCGAAGGCTATGTTTCATCCGGGGTAGCTGAGGGCTGGAGATCCGAAAGGATGGTATCATCACTTTTTATTGTTGGTTTTAACTGGATAGTCTGCACTGAGGGCCTTTTCTTGAATTCGATTGCTGTGGCTTTCGGACTGCTTTCAGGTTTGGTTTGATGCTGTAATTTTACAACATTAAACATCTCCTGAGATGCTGCGGCAGCTCCGTTGGTATCCAGTGAACGATATTGATACTCTTCCCCACTGACCTGCTCTGTCCTGAAGTTGAAATCCATGGCGCCGAGCATCATTCTGATAACTCTGCGGCTTTCACCCAAGTCACCTCTCGATTCAATATGGGTTTCGGCCTTTGCATTGACTGTTGTAATTGGAGAACCGTTAATATCTTTTTCTTCAAGAAGTCCAAAGGTAGCCTTGATTTTCAAACCGAAGAGGAGGACTGAGCTTACCTCTGCACGGATGGTACTCATGCCACCGACTGCTGTTTTTTCGCTGATGAGAGTCCAGCCAATCCATCGATGAATTTTATCAACAATAAATCCTGAGATCTCTGCAATTGGTATGTCGTAGCGCCGCACTTTCAGTTCATCGAAAACAGGTTGTTCTGAAGTGTGCGTTGCATTGGTAGTAAAGCCGTGATAAGCCTTGGTAAGTTCGCCCCTGAAAGGAATGAAATCGTTCAAATCCATGATTGTTGAAACTGTTGGAGATTATTGCTGTGCAGCATGTATGCCTGTCGTTGCGAGCTGGCCACATGCCGCATTAATGGTCGTTCCGTAACTTTTTCTGACCGTAACGTGCAGCCCTGCATTGACAAGGTATTGCTGGAAGAGCTCCCTCGCAGGGCCAGTAACAGGCCTAAGGTTTATATTAATAATTGAATTGTAATCAATCAAATTTATTTTGCATAAAAAGCTTCTGGAAAATCGTGCAAGCATCTTTGCGTCGTCCAGAGAGTCATTGATTCCCTTGAGAAGCATGTAGACGATGGTAATTGGTATGCCAGTTGAAGAGGTGTATTCCGCAAGCGATTTGCCGAGATCTTTCAGCGGGTATTGCTTTGCTGCAATGGGCATGAGTGATTCGCGTTTCTGCTGATCAGCGGAGTGAAGTGAGACTGCAAGTTTCGTTTTCAACCCTGATTTCGCGATTCTCTGAATTTCCGGGATTACTCCGACCGTCGAAATGGTTACTTTTCTCTGCGAAAGAGAGAAGCGGTAATTTCTTGTGCCGAGTGTTTCTATTGCCTCTATAACGTTGTCCGTGTTCAGCAGCGGTTCTCCCATGCCCATGAAAACAATGTTGGTGATAGTGCGGCCTGGCTCTTTTGCCGAGACTATATTGTTGAGAGCGTACACTTGTTCTGTAATTTCGCCAGCGCTAAGGTTGCGCCGCAGTCCCATTTTGCCTGTCGCACAGAAGGAGCATTGAAACGGGCATCCGACTTGTGATGAGACGCAGGCAGTCATCCTTTCTTCTGAGGGGATAAGGACGCTTTCCACCAGATTATTATCAGAGAGTTTAAGCAGGATTTTTTCTGTTCGATGGTCGCACGCTTCGTCGAAACTTTCATGTCGTTCAACCACCTCTGGACGGAAAATGGTAAATGTTTCCGAAAGTTTTTTGCGTAATGCAAAAGCGAGAATGGTCATGGTGTCAAAGCTTGCAGCTTGGTGGCTGAAAAGCCACTGGTGTATCTGGGTGGCCCTGAAGGAGGGCTCTCCCAGTGAACTCATGGATTGCTGAAGTTCCTTGAGGGTAAGATCCATGATGTTTGGGAGCGGAGTGGTCATTGAAACGGGTTCGGAGTGTTTTATGGAAAAAAAGAGAGCTCTCCTCGAATATTATATAAAACGTTGAAAAAAGCATAAATTCAATTTTATGCTTTTTAAAAGTTATAACCAACTAATGATAGTATCAAAGTATGGTCGGACGCTTACTACCGAGGAATGGTCTCCGGTCATCGACGTGCTGCTTGAAGGTCAGCATTTTGTTCTCACAACCCATGAAAATTCTGATGGTGACGGGCTTGGCAGTGAGGTTGCCCTTGCCAGAGTGCTCAAAGCTCTCGGCAAGGAGGTCTCGATCGTCAATCCGACAGAAGTTCCTCCGAACTACCAGTTTCTCAAACGGTTGTATCCAATAGCTCTTTTTGATAACAAGAGTGAGGAGGCTATTCAGGAACTCGCCCTTTGCGATGTTGTTGTGCTGCTTGATGCCAATTTGCGTGACAGGATGGGTTCGCTCTGGCCTCATGTGAGTTTTTCGAGGGAGCTGGGGAGCCTGAAACTGGTCTGTGTTGATCATCATCTTGAACCGGCAGATTTTACCGATGTCATGGTGTGTGAAAATTATGCGTCATCAACCGGTGAGCTTGTTTATGGTCTTATTTCTGCACTTCAGGAACGGCTGGGTCGAGAGCTCTTTACCCCGGAAGTGGCTGAAGCGCTTTATGTTGCTGTTATGACCGATACTGGATCGTTCCGGTTTCCAAAAACATCTCCCTACGTCTACCGGCTTGCTGGAGACCTTGTTAGCAAGGGAGCTGATTCTGCCGAAATTTATGACACTATTTATAACTCTCTGACACCCAATGCGCTCAAACTTCTTGGTGCGGCCCTGAGCGCAATTACCATTCTGGATAATGGCGAAATATCGTGGCTCTTTATATCACTGGAGATGATCAAAGCGACTGAAAGCAAACTGTTTGATACCGATCTTATCGTACACTATCTTTTGAGCATCCCTTCTGTGCGTATTGCCGTGCTGATGGTTGAGATGCAGGATGGCAGAACCAAGGCGAGTTTCAGATCACGCGGAAATATTTATGTCAACCAGTTGGCAAAAAAATACGGGGGAGGCGGCCACATGAATGCTGCGGGATGTCTCTTTCAGTTCTCTTCCGACAAGGCTCAGAAGATATTGCTGGAGGATGTGAGACTTTTTCTTCGTGATTATAACGCGGAATCACCAACAACTTAATACGTTAAAATTGACTGTATTTGTGCCATGAAAATAATTGTAACAAAAAGTGATCTGCGTAGTATTGCCACTGATTTACTTGTGCTGCCATTCAGCAGTGTAGAACTGAAAAAAGAGGCAGGAAAAACCCTTGATGCAATCGGGATTGATCAGCAGGTATTGAAAGACTTTAAGGCTGAGGCGGGCGAGGTTGTTGTATTGTATGGTGGCATTGGAGGGTATTCTGCGCCAAGATTCGCCCTGCTCGGCATTGGAGAGGGGAAGACGATTGAGGAGTGGCGTAAGGCGGCAGTCTCTTTTGCCTCCAAAGCTGTGGATTTGAAGATCGAAAAAGTGGCTGTGGATTGTTCCTGTATTGAGACTCTTTCCGCAGTTTCAGGTCAAACTGTTGCAACTATGGCCGCAACCCTTGTCGAGGGCTGTTTCGTTGGTTCTTACCGGTTTGATCGCCTGAAAAGCGGAAAGCTTGATAAAAAGGGCTCTGGTGAAAAACTGAAGAAGATTGCTGAGCTTCTTGTGGTCGTTGATTCATCCGTTTTTGAGGAGGTGGAGAGGGGTGTTGCCGGAGGTAAAATAGTTGGTTCATGTAAAAAGATGGCCAGGGATCTGGTCAATCTTCCCGGAAATTTTTTGAATGCTCTGGATATTGCAAAAGCGGCAGAGGAGTCAGGCAAAAAATATGGGTACGAGGTAACGGTCTTTCATAAAAAGGAGATAGAGGCGCTTGGCATGGGTGGCCTGCTTGCGGTTAACAAGGGAAGCGATCATCCTCCGACCTTCACGGTGCTTGACTATAAGCCAAAAGGTAAGACCAAAGTTGTTATTGCCCTTGTCGGCAAGGCGGTTACCTTCGATTCCGGTGGTATTTCTATCAAACCGTCAGAAAATATGGGGGAGATGAAGTCCGATATGTCTGGTGCTGCCAGTGTGTTGGGTGCCGTTGAGGCTGCGGCTCGTCTTGGGCTTCCTGTGCATGTTATCGGCTTGATTCCGGCTACAGACAATATGCCGAGCGGGACCGCTACGCAGCCTGGTGATGTTATTACCACCTATTCGGGAATCACTGTTGAGGTGAGCAATACTGATGCAGAAGGGCGGTTGATTTTGGCTGACGCATTGACTTATGCAAAAGAGAAGTACAACCCCGATGTGATTGTTGATGTTGCGACGCTGACCGGCGCCTGCATTGTTGCACTTGGCTACCCTGTTGCTGCTCTTTTCTGCAATAATGATACCCTGGCCGATAACATTTTTCAGGCAGGGCAACAGTCGGGTGAAAATGTATGGCGCATGCCGCTTTGGGATCTCTATGATGAACAGATAAAGTCTGATGTTGCCGATCTCAACAATACCGGAGGGCGTGGCGCAGGATCGATTACTGCGGCAAAATTTCTTGAAAAATTCATTGACGGGCATGAAAACTGGGCTCATATTGATATTGCAGGGCCGTCATTTGTTCCGAAAGGCGCAGGAAAGGTGAATGGCGGGACAGGTTTCGGGGTTGGCCTGCTTGTTGAGTTGCTGAAAAAATGGTCTTGATAAGTCAAAGTATTCCAGAGTAGATCGTCAATCTGAAATGATGATGGATATACCGCAAAATCCTGTAGTGATCATTCTTGGCGTTCTTTTCTGGGATACACTGTATGACTCTATGAAAGAGGTGCTTGCACTCTATATCCCGAAGGAGAGAGTTGCAATTGTGCCACTCTCTCTTCTTGACTGGATTGGTTTTCCTCCTGCTCCCGAAAGATCCACAAACCGGGTTATGAAAAAAATTGATTGCACAATCCGTGAGATGGGCGGGAAATTTCCAGGTGAACCGATAACGCTTGTTGCCCATAGCGGTGGTGGTACCGTCGCTATGATCTACCTGCTGGGACAACCTTTCCAGGGTGATCTTTATCATCCTGGGAGTCGCATTGGCAAGTTGATTACCCTCGGTACCCCTTTTCATACCCATGAGTATTATGCGCTGATAAAGAGAAATTTTATCTTCCGCCACTTGGGTGCGGATTTTTTTAGGCATTATCCTGTTGTTTCTGTCGTCAGCGATAAGTATTATGGCAATCCTCACGGGAGTTTTATAGAAAAAGTGTGTTTCAAATTTTATGAGAACGTTCATGATGATGGCAATGTGGCTGGCGACGGGGTTGTGCCTGCACAAAGCTGTTTTCTTGAGGGTGCTGAAAATGTTACTATTCCAGACGCAGGACATTTCCCAACACCCCATACCTGGTGGTATGGCACAAAAGAGGGGGTTAAACAATGGATTCAATGGCTGTGAAGGATAGCCGATTCAGGGTTGCCGGGGTGGTTTTTATAGCATTTATTTTTCTTCTCTCCTCTTGCACTCCGGAAAGGCAAAAGCTCGACCCGCAGCAGGCGCATATAGAGTCCATGATGGCTATTCTCGCCCAGGTACAGAAAAATCTTGGACGGATTCAGCAGAAAGAGGCGGTTGTTGTGCGTCTTTCTGCTGGAATAGAGGGAAAAGAGAGTCGGGATGTAGAGCAGATTGGCAAGGATATTGCTGCCAGCATTCGTTTTATTGATTCTACGCTGGTAGCAAGCAAAAATCTTGTTCGCAAGCTTGAGGCGGAGAACCGCTCGTCATCTTATCGCGTGGAATCTCTTGACAGGCTCGTATCGGAGTTGCAACTTGCCATAAACACCAAGGATGGCGAGGTCAATGCGCTCAAGGGGCATGTCCAGAAACTGAACAAGCAGCTCTCGTCGCTTATGGCCACCGTTGATGTACTCGACGAGTATATTCAGGATCAGGAGGTACAGCTTTATACGGCATACTACATATCCGGCACCTTTAATGAACTTGTTTCAAAGGGTATTCTTGTCCCGATAAATCCTCTTGAAAAGTTTTTTGGGAGTGAGTACCGTCTTGCTTCAGATTTTAATGTGAAGCTATTCAAAAAGGTTGATATGATGGAGGCGAGAGATCTCTTTTTTGACAAGCCACTGAAAAGTTTGAAAATTATAACACCACATACAGCAGGTTCTTATGAACTTGTTGGAGGCAAAACCTCGTCGTTGCTTCTCATCCGCGATGAGAACGCCTTCTGGCAAAAATCTCGCTGTCTGGTGATCGTTACAGAATAGAAAAAAGGGCAATAATGAGAATAACCATATTTGGATCGGGATATGTCGGTCTTGTAACCGGAGCCTGTTTTGCGGAGGTCGGCAATGATGTTCTGTGCGTTGATATAGATCAGAAGAAGATTGAAAGTCTCAAGGAGGGCAGGATTCCGATCCATGAGCCTGGTCTTGAAGAGATTGTTGTGGAGAACATAAAGCAAGGCCGGTTGGCGTTTACCACAAATATTCAGGAAGGGGTTGAGTTTGGACTTTACCAGATTATTGCCGTTGGCACGCCTCCTGATGAAGATGGATCGGCGGACCTGCGCCATGTTCTCAGCGTGGCCGAAAGTATTGGCTCCTTTATGCAGGAGTACCGGGTTGTTATCAATAAATCGACAGTGCCAGTGGGTACAGCAGACCTTGTCAGGGAAAAAATCGCTTCGGTTCTTGCCGAACGGAAGACTACAATTGATTTTGATGTTGTTTCAAACCCCGAGTTTCTCAAAGAGGGCGATGCGGTCAATGATTTCATGAAACCGGAACGCATTATTGTTGGTGTTGATGATCCGCGAACCAAAGAGTTGCTCCGCTTTCTCTACTCCCCCTTTAATCGCAGTCATGAGCGTTTTATCGCAATGGATGTTCGTTCAGCGGAGCTGACCAAGTATGCCGCAAACGCCATGCTTGCCACAAAAATCAGCTTTATGAACGAGATAGCCAACATTGCAGAACGGGTTGGCGCCGATGTTGAGGCTGTGCGGAGAGGTATCGGATCGGATTCAAGAATCGGATTCTCCTTTATTTATCCTGGAGTTGGTTATGGTGGTTCCTGTTTTCCCAAGGATGTGCAGGCGCTCGAAAGAACCGCCCACAAGCATGGCTACCATTCACGGATTTTGCAGGCTGTCGAGGCCGTCAATCATGACCAGAAAAGCTCAATCGTCAGAAAGATAAGAGGCCATTTCAGCGACAATATTGATGGTCAGGTTTTTGCAATCTGGGGGCTTGCCTTCAAGCCGAATACCGACGATATGCGAGAGGCTCCGAGCCGCAGGGTTATCGAAGAGATTCTGAAAGAGGGGGGAAGGGTGAGAGTCTATGACCCGGTAGCAATGGATGAGGTGAGAAAAATTTACGGTGCATGTGATGAAATTTTTTATGCCGCAAATCCGGAAGATGCCGTGAGAGGTTCCAATGCCCTTGTTGTGCTGACCGAGTGGCTTCTCTTCCGCAGCCCCGATTTTGAGATGATTAAAAAAGAGCTCAGCCATCCGGTTGTTTTTGATGGCCGAAACATCTACAGTCCTGAGTTTATGGAGCTGTCAGGGTTTACCTATTACTCAATCGGTCGCCAACCAAGAGGAGTCCAATAGCTTATCTCCACTGCCGGCAAAAATGGTGCAATGGGCCGTTTCCATTCCCGAGACGGTACTCTGCTCCTGCCTGCAAGGCTTCATCGACCCAGGATTTTGCCTCTCTTGCAGCACACTCAATTGTCAATCCTTTTGCCATGAATGCCGCAATGGCCGATGAGAGAGTGCATCCAGTTCCATGAGTGTTGCTGCTGCTGATTTTTTTCGAGCTGAACCAGAAATAGTGATTTTCATGCAGCAGGCAGTCGTGGCACTCCTCTCCTTCTCCATGCCCTCCCTTTACAAGCACTGAAGTTGCGCCGGTTTCAAGCAGCTTTTTTGCCGCTTTTTCTATGGCTTCAGGAGTTTTCGGAGGATATTTCATACCCAACAGCAGGGCAGTTTCCGGCAGATTTGGGGTAATCAGTGATGCAAGAGGGAAGAGCTTTTCCATCATCAGGCAGATAGCCTCCGGAGGAAGAAGAGTGACTCCGCCGGAAGAGGCGAGAATGGTGTCCAGAATGACTGGCGGATTTCCATTCAGCTCTTTCAGCAACGCAGCAACAGCTTTGATAATGCTGGCGTTTCCCAGCATCCCGATTTTTACCGCATCGATTGCCATGTCGGAAGCAAGAGCCCGAAACTGCCCGGTAACGCATTTTTTGGACATGGGGTAGAGAGCAGTGACCCCCAAGGTATTCTGGGCTGTAAGGACGGTTATGACCGATAAACCGTAACATTCGAGGGCAGCAAACGTTTTGATATCTGCCTGAATCCCGGCTCCGCCACTGCCGTCAGAACCAGCAATAGTGAGAACGGTGGTATAGGTTTTTTTCATGAATCTCTCTTTTTGATGGCGGAAACAAGCTTTTGTGCCGCCCTGGAGGGATCAACCGCTCTGCTCACCGCTGAAATAACGGCCACGCCTGATGCGCCTAAGGAGATGAGCGATGCTGCGTTTTTGAGGCTGATACCTCCAATAGCGACAATTGGCAGTGAAATCAGTTTTGAGACCTCTTGCAGAGTCTCGGGGCCAAGAGGCGGGTACCCCTTCTCTTTTGACGAGGTTGGGTAGATATGGCCAAACCCGATATAGTCGGCCCCATCTTTTTCAGCCAGTATTGCCTCCTCAATCGAAGAGGTTGAAACTCCGATAATGCTTTTTTTACCCATTAGTTTTCGCGCTACAGTAGCAGGCATATCCTGTTGGCCGAGGTGCACGCCATCGGCTTTGCTTGCCATTGCAATGTCCACACGGTCGTTGATGATACAGAGTGCATTGTATCTCTTGCAACTGTTGACGATTTCAATTGCCCATGAGAAAAGCTGACTTCCGGATGCACTTTTATGCCTGAGCTGGATCATGGCAGCACCTCCTTCAAGAGCCTTTTCGGCAAGGGAAACGGGGCATAGAGCTTCATCGGTGATGACACAGAGAAAAGGAAGAGAGGGAATCATGGGGATACAATGTGGTGAAATTGTTCTATGGTTTCAACAAATCGGGATGGTTCCTGAAAGATTGAGAGAGCAGCAATGCCGTAAGCACCTTCGCCCATGCAGCATGATGCGTTTTCTGGAGTTATGCCGCCAAGGGCAAAAACAGGAAGTGTGGTGGTTCGGCAAAGCTCTCCAAGCCTTTCAACCCCCTGGGGCGCTCCGTATCTGCGTTTTGACGGGGTGTCAAAAACTGGGCCGAAAAGCAGGTAATCGGCCCCTGATTCTTCTGCCAAACGCAGTGATTTTTGCGAGTGTACACTGCAGCCAAAGATTAATTTCGGAGCAACAGGGCGAAGTTTATCGGGTGAGCAGGCACTTTCGGGCAGATGAACGCCATCAAGAGAGGCCGCAAGGGCAACATCAACCCTTTCATTGACAAGGAGCAGTGTGCCTTCAGGCAGCTCAGTGTTGCGCACCTCCAGCACCAGTGCCAAAAGCTGCCGGGAGTCAAGCTGTTTTTCCCGAATTTGTACCATGCAACCGATGGAGCGGGGGAGCAGGCTGAGCTGCCTGATAAGTCGTATGCTGTGGTCAGGATTTTCCTCTCCGCTGCTTATCATATAGATGCGCGGAAGGGGGGGGAGTGGTAATTTATTATGCTTCATAATGATCAACATGCTTTGATTTCTCACTGACTATAAATAATTTTGACCGCAACCACAAGATGATCGTTTGTGGCTTTATTTTTCAGGTATCAACCGCATTTCTTTAACCGTTTACCCTATTATTTATGAGTATTATCGAAGAAAAAATTATCCAGGCAG
>SESH01003576.1_pt1 | contig 19646 bp, 12 predicted proteins | sample 3171561 | NCBI WGS metagenome assembly SESH01 (sample SAMN10866947, study PRJNA518727) | freshwater metagenome | biome: subpolar coniferous forest; feature: holomictic lake; material: water; isolation source: holomictic Lake 442 2011 16.5 m and 2014 13 m | place: Canada: near Kenora, Ontario
AACTTGTCGAAGGTCGGCTTGGAATTGCTGCCCTTGGTGACGAACGGGCGGGGCTCGCCCTGGGTCCAGGTCCTGCCGTCTTTGCTGGTGGTAAAGACGTAGTTGCGATCGCCGCTCTCGGCGCGGCAGATCGCCAGCCAGGCGCCGTCGGGCAGCCGGTTGACGGCCGACTCGGTGAGTCGCAGGTCGGCCGGTTCGTTGTAGTGGCCGAGCACCTCGACGGTGTCGCGCGAATCGTTGAGCACTCCCAGCGCGTTTTGCGCGCCGGGGAAGTTGTTGATGACCGCATAAGTCTTGCCGTTGAAAACCTTGAACGAGTCAATTAGGTAGAGGCCGTAGCCCATGGCCTTTTTCTGAAAACCCTGCCGGGCAGCGTCGGCGTGAAAATATTTGGGCTGCATGTCGAACGTGCCCGCGGCGGTCTTGAGCTTCACGCGATGGATGTCTGCTTGGAACGCGAGCGACGCGCTGTCGAAGTCGCGATACCACATCTGCGCCTCACGTCCGCCCGTTCCGTTCTGATCCTCACACGCAAAGAAGCAGCGCAGCGTGGTCTCGTTGAGCTTGAGGATGCGCGGGACGAAGCAGGCACCGACGGGCAGCGTCACGTTGGCAAACATCTGCTCGGACTTGGCAAGCGGAATCCGGCGCTCGACTTGGAGGCTCTTCAGGTTCACGACGGACAGCGTGCAGTATTCATCTTTGCCGGCGCCATGCCCCGGCTTAACGTCGTTGGCGATCGCGACCACGAAAGCCCGGTCGCCGACGATGGTCAGGTCCGCATCGTGCGCGCCCTTCACCTCCGGTCCGGTGACCTGGAAAATATTTGAAAGCACCTTGTCCGCAGCGGCCTTCGGGTCCCAGCCGGGCGGCAACAGCTTCGCTTGGCCGGCTTGCGGTTCAGCGGCATGCACTGCGGCCAGCGAAGCCAGCAGTAGGGCGGTGAGGAGTATTTTCATTGAGAGTTCTCTAAAGATCAGACGATGCCACTGATGTCGATGAGGTGAAGTTGACGGCCTTGGCCGGTGTGCGGGGAATCAATGCAGACCCAGCGCTCGTCGCGGCTGAGGCGCGGGTGCGTGTCCACGCGCCATTCGCCGGTGTATTCACGCGGTAACGGGAAGTTGCCGAGGTCGATGCGGCGGTTCTTCGCGATGTGGTAGAGGTGCGGGGTCTGGAAACGCTGCGGGCCTTTGGGGTAGGTGTCGTTGAGGAGCCACTCGTTGTTCCGCAGGTAGCTCAGGTGGCCGCCGGAATCGAGAACGCCTTTGCCGATCTCCGCGACGATGCCGGAGTCCTTGTCCTCGAACAGGAAATCGCCCCAGGCGTCGTTGCCCAGCCAACCTTTGCCCTGCGAGAGGATGTGCGTGGCATCGCGCCAGATGAAGTGCGAGGCGTAACCGTTCGGGATGACGATGCGCAGGTCGCTGCCGTCCATGTTCGCAGTGATGAGGCGCGAGAGTTGACCGCCTTTCGGCTGCGTCCAGCGGTGAAACAGGATGAATCGTTTCCCGTCCGGGCTGCACAGCAGATGGTAGGTGTGGTGCTTGGAGCTGGGATGGTTTTGAATGACCTCGCCGGTCGTGGCCAACCGCTTGTGCGTGACGATCAGCTTCGACTCACCCGTCTCGAGATTGACATGCGTGACGCCGCTGCCCGCGGGCGCCATGTCGTCGAAAAAGCGGTCGCGAATGCCCGCGTAGCCGTAGCCCGGGCGGCAGTCGGCCACCCGCGCGAAATCACAGGACACAGCTTCCTTGCCATTCGGGCTGAGCGCGTAGATGGGCGTCGGCAGCGTGCGCTTGTCGCCGGTTTTGACATCGAGGATGTGGCTGACGAAGCGATCCTTCTCGCGGTCGTTCCAGATGACCTTCGACGCGGTGCCGGGAATCCATTGCAACATGCAGCCCTGCTGCCAACACCAGGCCTTCGATTGGCCGAGGGGAATCCATTTGTCCTTTTCGTGCAGATCAATCATGCCGACCTCGATCACGTCGTCCGCGGTGGGCGAGCGATGCTCGAAGCTGACTTTGTTGGTGAGCACAAAGCGGTTGTCGGGCGAGAACTGCAATTTGTCGTAGTAGCCGAACCAGTGGAATTGCGGTCCCCGTGTGATCTGCCGCACCGGCGGGAACGAGCCCGTTTCCGCGGCCAGCGTGCGGCGGGTTCCGAACAGACCGCAGGCGGCGGTCGCCGCCAGGGTGGTCTTCAAGAACTCGCGCCGGTTGATTTGGGCATCGTTTGTTTTCATTATTGTTTATTCCTATCAGCGCCCATGTCCGCGCGCGCCTGACTGATCGCTCGAAGGAGGCCCTCTCTAATCTGTCGGTCGGGGTCCTCGGGATTGCGCGGAAAACGTCCCGTATCATCCCAAGCGGCGAGGGTGTCCCAAATCTTTCCGTCGCGAAACAGGGCGCGTGTTTCAGCGTCGAACTGATCGGGAAGCGCGCAGCCTTCGGCCTGTCCCCCGGCGTAAAGCCGGCGGAAGAGACCCGCCAGCTGCCAGCGGGCAAAGTAGATTCCGTCCACGCCCTTGGTGGCCTGCAGGGCTTTCTCGCAGAGGAACAGGATGTCTTCGGGTTTGCTGGTTCCGAGGATGCCAGCGGGTGGATTGGCGGAGCGGTGCTGGATCTCGTCCATGATTTCGACCACCTGCCGCTGGCGCAACAGCCACTCCTGCCCGGCGGGCGACAGTCCATCGGACGAGATGGATCGTATGGCCGCAATATACGCCTCAGCCGCCTGCGGCATCCGATGCATCCAATGCACTTGGGTGTAAGGCCCGCCGCCGGTGGCAACGCCCCGCATCTCTTGGGCGATTCGGCGCGGATACTCGCGATAGAAGGCGCAAAGCGCGGATGACTTCGATCCCAGCAGGTGTTCGAAATACTCCTGCTGGAGCCGGTCCGCATCCAGCGAGGTGTCCCAGCACAATCGCCCCAATGCCCAAAAGTCCGAAGCGAAGGAATTCCAGCCTTGCGCGTAGGACTCGAACAGGTAGCCATCCAAACCTTCCTTGGCAGCCGCGCGCAGGTCACCGGCGATCAAATGCAAATTCGGAACCGGCAAGGAATAGGTGCCGTGCAGCATCAAGTTTTCGAACAGCCAGATGCGGCCCTTGGCGACCGACTTCCACGCCGCGATCCGGTCGGCCAGATACGCGTTGTTTGATAATTTGGCTGCGCGGGAATCAAATGGGATTTCACTTTTGCCCGGCGGGCCGTCCGGGTCACGGAGCGCGAACCATTTATTTCTGGGATAGATGTCGAAATAGTGATCCATCGCCGGCGATGCATAGGGGGCGGCGTCAACAGGCAGGTCGTAGCGGTTGTAGTAGATGAAATTGTGCACGCGGATGTTGGGCAACTCACGGGCCACTGCCGCCGCCAACGGAACGAAAAACGCCGCCCACTGGTCCTTGGGCTGAAGCTTTTTGCAGCCTTCACACTGGCACCAATCAGCACCGTCGTTGGGCGAGATCAGCCACTGGTTGACTTCGCTGTCGCGGAGGAATCTGACTCCATTCTTCACGAACAGAGCGATCGCTTCCTGCGAGGAGGCGCAACGCTTGATGTTGTATTCCACATGCCGTTGCCCCTTCGTGAAGGCGAAGTATTCGGGATGTTCCTTGCCCAGCTCCAGCGGGAGAAGCCGCTCAAAACTCCAGAGGTAGCCGACGATCTGAATATCGCGTCTGGCCGCCTCGCGCCGGATCGTGGCGCCGAGGCGTTTCCAGCCGTAGTTCTGGATTGCGCAAAGATGGTTGAATCCATTCTTGGCCATCCAATCGAGCAACTCGCTGATTTCCCGCTCGGAGTAGCGCTGGAGATTCTCAACCGGCGCCAGACCGCGCATCGCCAGATCCGCCCGCTGTCCGCGATGCCCGACCGGGAAGACGAGTTCGTTCTTGCGGGGAATCACCTCGCCCTGCGCACCGGGATAGAGCCAGTGACAACCCTGCGTTTCGAGCAACGAGTAAACGGCGAACAACAAGGAGGCTGGGTTCGATGCCGTGACTTCAATCATGTCCGGGGTCGTTTGGATCCGGAATTCATCGGTCCCGGGAGCTGTCCGTGACGTGACCCCGGACACTGGGGACGTTTTGCCTCCCGTCACGAGCCGGACACGGTAGCCCGCATCCGCCCATTTCCGTTCCGCCAAGGCCGATCGCGCCGGCTCGCCCAGCATCCGTGAGAGATGCACATCGAGTTGCTCCGCGGCAAACCGAAGAACCTCCGGCTTAGTCGGCCCGCTGTATTCGATCTTCCAGCGCGACTTGGAATCGAGGCGAAACGCGGGAACGTTTTCGGCCGCGGCTACGATCTGACACCCGAACGCCAGCAGCAGGGCGGCGAGGAGAGTGAAGGTGTGTTTCATGGCTATTCCTTCGTTGTCATGTTTTGGTCATGATCTGTTAGCCTTTCACTTCAGCGATTCAGGCCGCTTGCTGGTAGCTTGTCAAACTGCAGGCCGCCAAAGTTAAAGGGGGTGGCCTCAAACCGGACTCGTAACACGTGTCGGCCGGCGGGGAGGCGGACGGTTTGGGCCTGCAGCGGGCGATAGTTGCTCCAGTAGGCCTTGCCGGTGGTCAGGGTCGGGCTGAAGACGAATTCAGTCAGCAGCTGGCCGTCGAGTTCCAAAAGAATGCGGTCGTCCCGGCCGGAATAGCCGGCCATCTGGTCCGGTCGCGCCAGCGTGGGACTGACCCGATATTCGCCGCCCTCCCGAATGTCCACGGAGTAATTGACCCAAAGTCCGCGATGTCCGGCGGCAATGCCGGATGGATCAGGCGTGTTGATGTGTTCCGTCGTGCGAAAACTCTTGTTCCAGGGCGGCTTTCCAAAGGAGTTTGCCGTGTAATAACTGAAATAGGCCGCGCCCGGGCCGCCTTCATCGTAGTAGCCGGCCGTGATTTTACCCGGAATGCTCTGCGCCTTGCCGAGGTAGGGTGTCGATGGGGCAACACCGGGCACAAGCACTTCCAGATGCAACGGTTCAGAAATGCCGATGAGGCCGTCGTTGTCGCGCGCCATGGCGATGAGAATGTTGTCGCCCCGATAGAGTTGTTTTGCGGGGAGCGTGAAGGTTGCCGAGGCCGCAGACTGCTCGGCCCGGATCCGGCCGTTGGAAAACAGGAGCACGCTCGCCACTTTTCCATCGGCATCGTTGGCGTCGATTTGGAAAGTGACCTCCCCGTCCTGCTGAACGGTGCGGGTGGGCCGGGTCAGCCGCAGCGTGACCTTCGGCTTCTGTTTCGTCCCGGGATTCTCCTGATAGACGCGCACGTAGTCCACGGTAAGCTGGTCGGGCCAGTGGCCGTCGGCGTAGTCGCCCTGGTAACTTTTGGTCCGCACCGGGTCGCGGTAGCACCCGGAGATAAGCACGTGCATCGGCTGCGTGGTCACCGGCACTTCGTGGTAGCCAATCCGCCACGTTTCTTTGCCGTCGCAGTAGAAAATGTATTCGAGCGGCGTCCATTCCACGCCGACAACGTGGAAGTCGCTCCAGGAATCCACCAGGACATTCGTGCCGCGCGAAACGCGGTAGAGCGTGTCGCCGTCAAGCTTGCCGACGCGCTTGTTATTCTCCATGGCCGACTCCAGTTGCGCGTCGAGGTGGACATTGTGCGCGAAGTCGTTTTTCTTCTTTGGCTTATAGAAGTCTTCAAAAATATCAATCTCCTGCCCCATCAGGAACGGGTTTGGCCCGACTTCGACGCCGTAAAGCCAGACGGCACCCCACCAGCCCGGCTCACGGGTGAACCGTGCGCGCGTCTCGTAATAGCCATAAGTCTGCTGGAACTTGCCCTTGGTTTCGACACCGTTATGGTAGCGGTAGGTGCCGTCCGCATCGCGCGTCACCTTCACCACAAAGTGGCCTTTGCCATCCACCTCGGCATGGTCGTCGCAAAGCAGTCCTTTCGCGCCGTTCCACAAAAACGCTTTGCCCTGCGAACGCCGGGTCCACTTGGTTTGGTCGAGCTTGTCCCCCTCGAATTCGTCGCTGAAGACCAGCTTCCACTGCTTGTGTGGCGGTAGCGTGGTCGGTGGCGCGTCGGCCGCGCAGAGCGCGGCCAGCGGCGCCAGCAGCAGGGCGGTGAGGACGGTGAAAATGTGTTTCATAGTTTTGCGAATCCAGATGCCTCTGCCGGTGTCGCATGCATGTTCAACCGGAGATTTATCACTTGTTGCGGGTTTCCGCCCGCAGCTTCGAAAACAGCTCCGAGGCCAGATCGTCACGGTTGACGACCAGCGGATCGTTCATGAGTTCCCGTGTTCCGGGGTTGCGATGCAGTCCCCAAGCATCGCGCCAGGCAAGGAAATAGACGGTCTCAGGAGCGGCATCGAGGACTTTCTTCGCGAAGGGAGCATAGTCGTAGTTCCGGGGCGTGACCGAGTCGTCGTAGGCACCCGGAGGTCCAAACTCACCGAGTGCGAACGGCTTGCCAGTGCCGCGCATCTCCTTGTATTTGGCCGCCGCCGCGGCCGGATCCTTGGTGTAGTAGTCGTAGGAGTTCAGGTCCACGAATTCATTGCCGGGATAGCGGTTCATCGAGCCGTTATAGACCCAGATGATGTTATGCAGCCTGCGATTCACCACCAGGTGGCGAAACATGTGCTGCCACATCTTCCTGGCCAGATCCGGTTCGAGCTTGCCCCACCAGAACGCCCAATCCCATTCGTGAAAGGGCCGGTAGAGCACCACCACGCCAGCCTGCTGCAGGTCTTCGAGACCGTCGGCGATCTGGTCAATCTGACCGAGATAGGCCTTCCCGATCTCGGTTGACGGATCCAGCCAGTCGGCGGCTGGTTTCTTCGTGGTGTCCCACGCCTTGCCACCGGTATCCGGGTTCGTCATGTGGACCGAAACGGTGCCCAGTCCACCCTTGGCCCAGTAATCCTTGATCAAACGGTTGATGCTCTTCCAACGGGGCGGCTTATGGAGCTCGGGTTCGGTTCGCTTTGCCACGTCAAGCTTCGTCTCGTAGTAATCAACGCCTATGATCGCCGGCCACTTTCCCGAGAGTTCATGAATCTTCTCGGCCGCTGACAAGTTGACGTCCGGATACCAGCCCAGGAACTGTCCGGACATAAGCTTTTTATCGGCCCGCAGTGTCAAGGCAACGATGTAATCCAACACGAGCCGGGTCGAAGCCAAAGCGTCTCTGTCCGCCGGAATGACCTTTTCCTTCGTTGGCTCTGCTCCCCCTGCACAAAAGGGAAAGAGCGTCAGCAGGGCAGTGAGGAGGGTGAGAATATGTTTCATGGCTGTCTTTCGTTTTCATTCGCTTCGTCAGTTCCAACAAAGGGTGAGGCACTGCGGCTGAAGGTGGAACACGGCTTCACGAATGGCGCGTCGCTTAGGAGTATTCGCAAGGTCTTCATATCACCGCCAAACCTCGCCCTTCGCAGGATCACCTGAGACATCGAGCAACTGCACTTTGTTGATGCTGACGAAGCGGCGGTGGTCGGTGAACTGGCGGACGATCTGTTTTTGCTCGTCGAGCTCAAAGAACTGCGCGGTGGTGGCGAAGTAGCCGTGGCCGAGCCAGTTGATGACCACGGTGTGGCCGTTGGGCAGGCGCTGGAAGCCGCTGATGAGGTGCAGGGGGTTGTTTGGGACATCACTTGTGCCAAGCCTCCAGATGGTTTTGCCTTCGCGGTCAAGTTCGAGCAAGGCCTCGCCTTCGCCGCAGGCGATGAGGAGGTGGCCATTGGGCAGCTCCCGCACTTCATGCGGATCACCGGGTGTTTTGATCTCGCGCAGGAGTTTTCCTTCGGCACTGAGTTCGAGGATGGCACGGTCGCCTTTGGCGCTGACGAGATAACGGCCATCCAAGGTGCGACGGCAGCCGCGCATCTGATCGTGCGTGGTTTTGGTCTTCACCGGGACGGCGATCACGCGGGCGGTTTTGCCATCGCGGCCAACCTCAACGAGACGCTTCGTGCCGCACTCGACGACCATGACTCGGCCATCGGGCAAAGGCTGGCAGCCCTGAACTTCGGTGCCTTCGGGGCTGGTGTATTCCCAGACGATCTTCTTTGCCATCGTCACCTCGCGGGCTCCGCGCAGATGACTGAAGAGCACGTTGCCATTGGTGAGCATCCACACGTCCTGGGATTTTTCGGCCGGATACTCCCACTCGACCTGCCCGTCGGCAGCGATGATGGCGACCTTGCCGCCGCTGAAGTCGCTGACGAGCACTCGACGACCGAAAGGCGCCGCAACTTTGTCTTTGCCTGCGGCCTGCGGTTTGGCCGCAGCTTCGCCAAGATGATTGCGATTGTTCTTCATCTTGGGCGGCTCCGGGTTTTCCCAGCCTGCGGGCGCATTGATGGAGATGACCTGCTTGCCGGTGTTGTCGCCCACCCGGAGGTTATCAGTGATCACGCCATTCTTCGAGTGTCGCCAGCAGTGAATGGCTTCGCCGCCGCTCTTGATGACGTTGTCGATGACCTCGTAGCCATCGAGGTTGAAGTTCGGTTCGATGGCCGTGCGTGCGGTCTCCATGTAATTGTGGTTGCACTTCACGTTGCGCAACTGGCCGCGAAACGAAGGATGGCCCAGCAGGTAGGCGGAGCCGGTCGGATTCAGCGTGCGGGTGTGCTGGATGGTGATGTTCTCCGCATCAAAGGACTCGCCGGGGCCGACTTTCCCGCCGGGCAGGAACTTGCCCGTATGCTCGCCATAGCACATCACTGAGCGCATGGTGTTCGTCATCGTGATGCCTTCCACGAGCACGTTGCGCACGCGACCGTGGATCAACACGCAAGCGTTGATGTTCTTCACAAGGCCGCTCGGCAGCGCGTTATGGGCGGAGTTGAGATCAATGGTGCCTTTGCCCGTGATGCGCACGTTCTCGATGTAGCCGGCCTGGTGTCCGTGGCCGATGCGGATGCCGTATGCCTCGGGGCCATCGTAACTGACGAACCACAAGCTGCGCAGGCTGTGCCCGGTGCGGTTGCCGAAGCGAATCTTCACGCCGTGACTGAGTTCCTGCCAGTCGCCGGTGATCGCGATCTTCTTGTTGGGCGTCTCAAAGAGTTTGCCATCACCCCAGGCGAAGGTGTCCGCCGCTGCTTCCTGCCCCACGCCATCAACTATGACCGTGTAAACCGTCGCGCCATAGAGTTCCGGTCCATCGTGCCATTGGCCCTTCAAATCGAAGCCGCCGCCGATTTCCATGTCATCGAGCCTCTTGCCGGAGTCTTGATCCGTGGTGATCTCACCTGTGCTCTCCTTTTGACAGACGCCATCGGCAAGTTTGAGCGTCGCGCCCTCCTTCAGCTCTATCTCCACCGGCTTGTCCACATAGAGCATCGAGCGATACTTCCCGAGTCCATGCTGATGCAAGCCCGGCAAAAAGACCAGACGGTCACCGGGTGCCGCGCTGTCGAGGACGGCTTGCGGTGAATCGCCGGGATGGATCAGGCGCTCGACACCGGCCAACGCAGCCAGCGGCACCAGCAGCAGGGCGGCAAACGCGAGTGGTATGATTCGCTTCATACAATTACTTCATTTAAGAACAATCATTTCACCTCGGCTTTGTTTTGGAAAAATTGAATCGTCGCTGACAGTCCACTGGCAAAATTGCTCGCCGGCGCGAATCCCGCCGCCCGCAGCCGGTCAATCGCCGCCAGGGAATGTTTCACATCGCCCGCCCGCTCCGGAGCGTGTTTGATTTCCGAACGCGAACCAGTCAACTGAACGACCGTGGTGGCCAGATCCTTGATGGTGATGCGCTGGCCGTAGGCGACATTGAAGACGCCGGTGGCTTTGGATTGCGTGGCGAAAAAGGCGTTCGCCGCCGCGATGTCTTTCACAAAAATAAAATCCCGCGTCTGGTCCCCGTCGCCGTAAATCGTAATCGGCTGATGCTTCACCGCGCGATCGATGAAGATGGGCACGGCGGCGGCATACTGGCTCTTCGGATCCTGGCGCGGGCCAAAGACGTTGAAGTAACGCAGGCAAGCGGTCGGCAACCGGCCTTCATCCGCAAACATTTTGCAGTAATACTCGCCGTCGAGCTTGGTGATGGCGTAGGGGCTTTTCGGCTCGGGAAACATCGTCTCAACTTTCGGGACCACGGGATTGTCGCCGTAAATCGCGGCGGACGAACTCAAGACGAGCTTTTTCACGCCGGCCCTGGCCGCCTCCTCCAGCACGACCAGCGTGCCGGTGGTGTTGAGTTCATTGCACTCCACCGGCTTGGCCATGGATTCCGGCACACTGATCATCGCGGCCAAATGAAAAACGTAATCCACGCCTTGAACCGCTTGGCGCACGGCCTCGCGATCCAAAATCGAAGCCTCGATAAACTCGTGTTGGAAACCGGCGAGATTATGTTTGTAGCCGGAGCGCAGATTGTCGAGCACGCGCACCTCGGCTTGAACTTGGAAGTGCTCCACGATGTGGCTGCCGATGAATCCGGCGCCGCCGGTGACGAGGATTTTCATAAATTGTTAAAACAGTTTTGATTCCATACTGCGCAGTATTCAGTTAGGCGGAGGGCGAAAATTGGCTGACCATTTCAGCTTTTGCGTTTTGTCGGAGCGCAGCGTGATGCGCACGAGGCCGGGACTTTCAGTTGCCGGGGCGCTGGCCTGATCAAGCTTCCAGCCGGCGGGCACGCGGATGCGCAGCTCGTAGGTGTCGCCGGCGATGACTTGCGAAACACCTGACAGCGTGTTGCCGGACCATTTTTCGCCGGTGACATCCACGATGCCTTGTGTGACGTGGCGCGATGTGCCCAACAAAACCGGCCGGCCCTCAGCCGCGCGCACGGCAATGATTTTGCAGGAAGTCGGCGGCAGCTCGTAAGTAAAGCGGTTCGTTATGTCCGGCAACAGCGAGTTGCCCCAGAAATCAAAAGCGTAATATGTCCTGGCCGGATCCAGTCCGGCTTTACCGAGCGTCGCGCCGAGCGTTTGCGCATTGGTATTCAAGTTGAACAATCCAATCACATCGCGGCGGACCGTGCCATTAGTCGCGGTGACCAGCCAGGTCGTCGGCAGAAAATTGTCGAAATAATCCACCGGTCGCGAGGTGGCATGGTGCATCTGCAACGTGCGCTTCAGCACGTCGAGCCGCTCGGCGGGCAGATCGGGCAGCCAGTCACTGACGAGAAAGAATTGTCCGGCGATGGCGACCCACGAGGCGCCGAGGCGCGCCGCCTCCAGCGTCACCGCGCCCGTCGCTTTGGCATCGGCGCTGCTGGCGGCGGGCGATGCCCGGACTTTTGCGGGATCGGGGTCGTTCCACCAGACGCGGCCATTCAGGAAATAAAGCCGCGAGCCGCGAATCGGGCCGGTCCGGATGCCCTGCTTGTCGGCGTTGTAGTCCGGGCCAATGCGCATGGCATCCACCAGGCCGATGGCGCAGAGTTCGCGCATGTTCTGGGCGACGCAGCAGCCGGAGAAAAACACATCGTCGCCGGCGGCTTGGCGAAGTAGTTTCAAGCCGTTGCGATAGGATTCAATGTTGCTCACGAGCGGATCGTGGAACGGCTGGTTGTTGCCAAAGTGGTCGTCCTTGTAACCGTCGTTGACGTAAACCTGTTCGCACGCCGCGCCGGTCCAGAGGCCGTCCATCTTGTAATACTTTACGCCCCAGTCATGCCGGTACAGCCTGGCGATGCGCGTGAGCTGCGCCTGCACATCGGGATGCGTGAGGTCGAGGCAGGTACCGCCCCATGCAGTGTCGAAGGGCTTGCCGTTGTCGCGCTTCACGAACCAATCCTGCCGGTCCTGGTATTCCGGGTCCTGATAATTGCGCGCGAACGGCAGCCACCACAAACCGAACGTCAATCCTTCCTTTTCCACGGCGGCCGCCACGGGTGCGATGCCGTGGGCGTAAGGACCGTCCGGGCGGACGCGGTCGAAGCCGCGGCGCGGGCCGTTAAAATGCTTGCTGTCCTGCCATTCGTCATCAATCTGCACGACGCCGAGGCCGAAAGGCTTGAGTTCCTTCGCCACGAACTTCGCCAGTTCCACCGTGGACTTCTCATCGCCAGCCTGGCCGTGTTTTTCCGCATACCACGAACAATAAACTGCGGACGGCTCTCGCAGATGGATGTGGTATTGTTTCCTGATGGCATCGGCGTATTGCTCCAGGCCGAGGCGCGCGTCATCGAAATAGCCGAGGACGAGCGTTTCGAGCACGGCGGATTTGCCGGGGGGAATCCGCAAATGGCCGTAGTCAATCTGCGCGGTGACCTGCACTAGGCCATTGGTCACGCTGGAAAAGAAAACGCCGCTGCCGCGGTCTTCCGTGAGCCAGCCGGCAACCACCCCATGGCGCGTGGCGGGATCGGCGCAAGCGAGGAAAAGATAGCTGCCGGGATTTTTGTCCGGTGCCAGCAGGCCGCCGGTGCCCAGCGTGCGAAGTTTTTCCGCCGGCGCTTCCAAGCCCACCGTGAATGAAAGTGGGGCGACGCTTCGAATGTCCGCCGTGTTTATGCCGGCGTTGTGAAGTTCCTTGGTGACAAAAAGGAACGGCTCGTTGCCGCGCAACTCAAGTGTCACTGTGCTGCCGTCGGCCTGGGTGACGACGATTTTCCGGCGTCCGGCGGTCGTCGATGTGGCTCCGCCTTCCAGTCTGGCGTTGGCCACAAATGTTCTTCCGGTCCCGCGACTGGCGACGGAAAACGTTTGCGTTGTGTCGTCATATTTTACCGTCAGGATTTTGTTCTCGATGTGTGCCGCATAAAGCGCCGCCGGTGCCAACAGGGTCAGCAATGCCAGAAGTGTTTTCATAGTAAAATTCACGGGGCAGTAGCTTATTTCGTTTTACAGCGACTCCACCAGTTGGTTCATCTGCTCTTCCTGCTGGGTGATGGATTCCACCAGCTTCAACTGGGTCCGGCAGCGGTCGAGATTGTGACCGTCGCGATGGACTTTGAAATAGACGTCGCCCGCGAGAAAATCTGTCAGAAAGCGGAGGCCGATTTCAAAAGTGATCAGCTTGCCGGAGAACGGGAGCAATTTTTTCTCTGCTGTTGTCAGGAATTCCGCCGCCGAGCTCAGATAGCCGCGCGCCAGCGCCTCGAACATCGGAAACTGCATCTTCACCCTGGACAAATCACGCTCGTCCTCTTTCGCCGGGCTAGTTGTGGTGCGCACCATGTCGCCGAAATCGTAAAGCGCCAGGCCGGGCATCACCGTGTCCAGATCAATCACGCAAATACCTTCGCCCGTCGCGTCGTCCAGCATGACGTTGTTGAATTTGGTGTCGTTGTGCGTAACGCGCTCCGGCAGATTTGCCTCCAGCAGCACGCTGCAAATCGCCTGATGGCGCAAGGCAAATTCGATTTCCGGTTTGGCCAGTCTGGCCCGGTTCGCGGTGTCGGCCTGAATCGCCTGTTCCAGTGCGGCAAACCGTTTCGGCGTGTGATGAAAATCAGGAATCGTGTCGTGCAGCCTCGGCGCCGGCAGGTCCGCCAGCAGTTTTTGGAACTGGCCGAATGCCTGCGCCGCCTTGTATGCCTGCGCCGCCGACTCCACCGCGTCAAAGGTCCGCGCCTGCTCGATGAAAATATACGCGCGCCAGATGTTGCCCTCCGCATCCCGGTGATAGGCCAACCCGTCGCGCGTTGGAATCAACGTCAGCACGCGGCGGCTCTGATCGGAATGGCCGGCGCTTTTTTTGCCGAGATGCGTTGTGACGCGCTGGATGTTCTCCATGAGCGCCACCGGATTTTTGAAAATATTGTGGTTGATGCGTTGCAACACATAGCGCACCCGCACCCCGCCTTGATCGAACACGACACAGTAGGTGTCGTTGATGTGGCCGCTGCCATAGGGTTCGGCGCTCAAGAACCCGCCGTAGATCTGGAAATGCCGCGCCACGCTCCGGACATCGTGCTTCAAATTCATATCAGATTTTCTGCCAGTCCGGCTTGTTGTCGTAAACCCAGCGGTAATAATCCTTCAATCTCAGTTCCGCGGCCGCCGCTTCGTCGAGAAACACCGTCGTCTTCGGATGAAATTGCAAGGCGGAGGCGGGATTCATGGACGTGATCGGGCCTTCCACCGCCTCGGCGATGGCGCGGGCCTTGTTCTTGCCAAACGCCAGCAGCACGCAGTGCCGCGCGTCCAGGATCGTCCCGATGCCCATCGTGATGCAGTGATGCGGCACCTCGGCCTCGCTGCCGAAGAAGCGCGCATTGTCCTTGCGGGTCTGGGGCGTCAGCGTCTTGATGCGCGTCCGCGAAGCGAGGGACGAGGTCGGCTCGTTGAAGCCGATGTGCCCGTCCGTGCCGATGCCGAGCACTTGTAAATCGATTCCACCCGCCGCCCGGATCTGTTTTTCGTAGTTGGCGCAAAATTTCGGAATGTCCTTTGCCAGCCCGTCAGGAATGCGGACGTTCTTCTGGTCAATGTTGACCTGGCCGAACAGATTTTCCCACATGAAGTGGTGATACGACTGCGGATGCTGCGGCGATATGCCGACGTATTCATCCAGGTTGAAGGTTTTCACTTTGCGCCAGTTCAGCTTCAGCGCGACCAGTTCCCGGTAAAGCGCCAGCGGCGTGCTGCCGGTGGCCATGCCCAGCACGGCGGCCGGTTTTTGGCGGATGAGTCCGGCCAGCAGGCGCGCCGCCACGCGGTTCGCCCCGGCGGCGGTGGGTTGAATGATGATTTCCATAGATCAGATTTGGCCAAGCCGGTGGTTTAGTTTTGATTTCACGTCGGCGGCGAAGCGTTCGATGTGACCGGCGGCAAACGCGACGATGTCTTTCGTCTCGTCGGCCACCAGCGGCGTCAAATCCATGCCGAAAATTAGTTGATTGGACTGGTCCGTGGCATGCGACTCGAAAAATGTCGCATTCGCCGCGCGCCGGCCCAGCGTGGCCAGGTCGTAGCGCTTCCCGCCGGCGATTTGGGAATCAAACACGCCGTTCAGCGCCGCGGCCAGATTGTCGCGGCCGCCCACGTCCATCAGAACTTTTTCCGGGTCATTCAGCCAATCCAGGTTGCGCCATACTTCGCAGCCGATGACGCGGTTCGGTCGCTGCTCGCGCGGGAGTTCCCGCATCGCTTGCAGCGCCGCGATGACCACGCCGATGTGCGTGTCATGCTTGTCCGCGAGATTGTGCGTATAGACCACTTCGGGCCGGGTCGCGGCGAGGATTTCTTTCAGGTCATTTTTCAGCGAGGGATCCGTCGCGCTCTTGATGGCGCTGCTCGGGTAATCCAGCTGAATCATCACGCCGTATTGGCCGACGATGGCGGCGTTGTTCTGTTCCGTGCGGCGGACAGCCATCATTTGCGCGTCGGAATATTTTTCATACGCGCCGGTGCGCGAGCTGCCCGCGCCATTGGTGCAGGTCACGCCGCCGAACCATCGGGTTTCCTTCGCAAAACATTCCAGGATGCCGTGGAAGGCCATGAATTCCAGATCGTCCTGGTGCGCGCCGATGCCGAGATGCGTGATGCGCGGGAGCGCCTCGGCCACCGGTTTGCCGTCCGGAACGAAGACTTGTGCGGTGGGTATTTTCAATTTCATAAATGCCTTTCTAAATAAAATTCAGCGTCCCCCAATCCTCGCGCCGGTGAAAATCCGGGCTGGCGTGAGGCGAGGTGGACGAATGGATTGGTGCCGGACGACCACGGGTGTAATCATAGCGGCTGAATGAAAACTTCCATTTCATTCCAGCTTCCGCCCGGTCCACAACGTCAACGACGCGGACAGGAACCGTTGCCAGCACCAGCCAGGTTTTATTCTCCGGCTGCACCCAGGTGCGCGAGTTGAAAACCCCGTCGGGCAGCAGCAGGTGTTCAAAGCGTTTTTCCGCCTGCGCGCGCCGCAAGGTGGCGGTGTCGGGAAAACGCAGTTGCAGTCGGTAATTATTCGGCGTGATGTGAAATTCCACGTAGCCCGGCGAATTCGCCGGCTGCAAAAATAGTTCCAGCACGTCGCCCAGTTCCCACATCCGCTGGTTGTATCCGGTGGCGCGGCTGAAAATGTCCGCGTCCGCCAGTTCGGCAAACACCAGCAGGGAATCTCCCCGCCAGCCGACGCGGACGGTCGCCGGGGCGAACTCCGGCTCCGGTTCCGAGCGCCAGGCCTGCCGCAATTCGCAGCCCTCCGCCGCCGCAAACGCCGCCCTCACCGCCTCCAGCTGGTCCGCGTCAAACGCGGGCAGCTCGCGGCATTTCAATTGCGGAAGGTTTAAGGTGGCGGCGGTTGACATTGTTATTTGCTCTTGGTTTCCAGCTGACTGGCTGCCATCGGCGGCGCGTCTTCACCGCGAATGTATCTACCCACTTGGCGCAAGGTTTTCACGTCAATATCGCGCAGCTTGCCGTTGTAATCCGGCCCGACATCCAACGAAAAGATATTCCCATATTTCACCGCGCCGAGGTAGTCGGTGTAAATCTTCTCGGCTGACAGGCAAAGGTGGTCGTGCTGTGGAAGCGAGTAAAACCACATCGCGCCGCCCTCGTGCTTGGGCAAAATTGGATAGGTGAATTCCGCAAGGCAATAATTTTTTCCTGCGGGATTTTTCATATGCGGGCCGGCGGCGCTTTGATCGGTGAGGGGGCCCGGACGTCCCATTTCGCCGAGGCGGATGTCGGCGTCGTTCTGTTCGCCGTGATTAAAACCGATGAAGCAGTCAGGCTGGAGCGATTTGCAGAACGCGAACGTTTCCGCATGGCTCAGACCGCCATCGCCGACGGCGTGGTCGAACCAGATGTATTCAACCGGTCCATATTGCGTGAGCAGTTCCTGGAGCTGCGCCTTCTTCATTTCAGGGTTGTATCCACCATTAGCCTGATAGCGGCCACCACCTGGCTTGTCGGGCCAGGCCCACTCGCCCTCGGAAAAATAAAGCACGAGCTTGATTCCGAACTTGTCGCAGGATTTTCTCAACTCGGCCAGCACGTCCCGCCCCAGCGGCGCCTTGGTGACTTTGCGGCCGGTGGTCTTCGTATCCCAGAGGCAGAAACCGTCGTGATGCTTGGCGAGGAAAAGGATGTAGCCCATGCCTGCATCCCTCGCGGTTTTTGCCCACTGGTCGGTGTCGCAGTGCTTCGCGGCAAAGAGATCAATATTCGTCACGCCCGGTGTCCATTCCTTGCCGGAAAACGTGCTGAACGACCAGCACACGAACATGCCGAAGTGAAGGTTTTTTAGCGCCTGGACGCGGACCTCCAAAACACCGGCGGAAGGCGGGGCGTTGGTTTGGGCATTCAGCCGGACCACCCCCGGCGTAGCCAGAAACAAGGCCAGGCTGGCTCCGATGAGCAGATGGAGAGAAGCGGTTTTCAAAAGTTTATTTTTTAACTTCCGGCAAACTCGCCGCCGCCACGGCCTGGCCGACGCGGCGCGATTTTTCGTCGGGAACGTGCAGGGCGATTTTTGCCGCGATTTCGGGAAATTCCAATTTCAAAACGGCCCGCGCTTTTTCAATCACGATGTCGCCGCCCCGGCCGGTGGTCACGCGGCCCAGAATCAGCACGTCGTTGAAATCATAAAAGTCCGCGTAGTGCGCCAGCGTGTAGCCGAGGTAGATGCCGATGGTCTCGTAAATCCCGGCCGCGCGCGCATCGCCCTTCGCCATCAGCGCCTGGACTTCCTTGAGCCGTTCCGGCTGGCCCATGTTCTTGGGCAGGGAAATTCCAGCCGCTGGCAAAAGCTTGTTCACCGCCTGCTGGGAAAAATATAGCGCGCCCACGCCGCGGTCGCCGGACCATTCATCCGCGGCGGCGGCGGGATTATAATCCACCGGCGCAAACGCGAGTTCATTCAGCCAGCCGAGGATGCGGCCTTGCTTGTCCATGAACCCGGCGGCTTCGCTCGACCCCATCGCGAGGCCGAGCATGCCTTTTTTGCGCAGCGACAGCGCGCCCGCCAGCGCCGTCACGTCGCCGTCGTTCATCACGACCAGCGGCACGCCCCATTCCTTCTGGATGCGTTTGAAAATGCCCGCCGCCTTCGGATAATCCTTTTTCGGAATCGCGCGCAGCAGCGACGCCACGCGGATTTCATTATCCACGATCACGCCGGCGGAACTGCCGCCGATGGCATCCACGCACGGCAGATGCGCGGCGGCGCGATGCAACGCGGCGGAGATATGATGGTAATGATATTCCGGGTTCGGCTGGCTCTTCGGATCCCAGGGTGTTTCTTCCGTGAAAACCGCCTCGCCGTTCACGACGGCGGAAACCTTGTAATCGCTCGCGCCCAAATCAAAACCGATGCGGCCGCCCTGCAGATGGCCGCCGGCGGAAACCTGCATTTCTTTCGCGCGGGGCACTTTGGCGGGCGTGGTCACCACCACCTGGAATTTTTTCCCGTAGGCCGTGCCCATCAGGTCGCAATCGAACTTCCGGGCCCCGCGCGGCGAGTAGGTCTTTTTGATGAACTCGCCGATGGTCTTCGGGCCGCCGACAAAAACTTTCCAGCCGCCGAACGCCCACAGCAGGAATTTTAAGTTGCGCTCGACGTAGCGCAGCGTTTCGGCATCCGCTTCGGCGCGCACGATGGTTTCAAAGCGCGCCATCAGCCCGCACTCGCGCTCGAGGCCGATGACCAGCGGCACGAAGGCGCCGGATTTTTTAGCGGCGGCAACGTAGTTGCGATTGACAAGGACGGCAGGTTGAAAACCGGGGTCCAGCGGTGGTGTGAATTTCAGATTCATTTTTTTGCAGGCGGGACGCTGAGCCAGCAGACATCACCTTGGGAATCCGTGCCGCCGCTGCCGACAACCTGAGCGCGGAGCGTATATTGCGCCCCCGGCTTCGGCACCGGCACATTCAACGTGTAATCCGGCCGGCGTGGCCGGACATCAGCGGAACCCGAAAAACCGGCGTGCGTGTCACGGCTGATTTCCTTGCCGTCCTCCAGCAACGCCGCCCACGCGACATTAATGCCCTGCGCACCGACGGTTTGATTGAAATTCACGCTCACTTTGCCGGCCTTGGTCGCTTTGGTGGTCACGTCCCATTCAATCACGGCGGGTTCGGCTTTGATTTGCTCCGGTTTCCACCCGCCGATTTTGAATTCGGCCACGCCGTCGCCCAAGGCGGAGGGACGATAGCTCACACCCAGCTTGTCGAGGCGCTGTTCGTTGGTTTTAAGACGGCGCAGGAAGCTGTCATAATTGCGCGCTGCTTTCGGCGACCAGGTGACCTCGGCCAGCGCGGAAAGGCGCGGGAAAGCCATGTATTCGACGTGTTTGAGGTTGGGAATGTATTCCGTCCAGATATTTCCCTGTGCGCCGAGAATATGCTTCTGCTTGTCGGGGGCAAGTCCGGCGGGAATGGGTTCCAAGGCATAAACCCTTTGGAGCGGCAAAAATCCGCCGATGGAATAAGGCTCCGTCGAACGATTCCGCGACTGGTAATAATCAAAATAGCAGTTCGCGGTCGGCGTCATCACCACATCATGGCCTTGGCTGGCGGCTTCGCGTCCGCCGCCAATCCAGTCCATGACGGCCGCATTTTGCGCCAGGCCGCCTTCCAAAATCTCGCTCCAGCCCAGAATGGTCTTGTGATGCGCATTGACGATTTTTTCGATGCGCCGGATGAACCAGCTCTGCAATTCCTCTTCGGTTTTCAAGCCTTCGCGCTTCATCAACGCCTGGCAGGCTTCGTCCTTTTTCCACGGTCCCTTCGGCACCTCGTCGCCGCCGATATGAA
>SESH01025689.1_pt1 | contig 19617 bp, 16 predicted proteins | sample 3171561 | NCBI WGS metagenome assembly SESH01 (sample SAMN10866947, study PRJNA518727) | freshwater metagenome | biome: subpolar coniferous forest; feature: holomictic lake; material: water; isolation source: holomictic Lake 442 2011 16.5 m and 2014 13 m | place: Canada: near Kenora, Ontario
TTAATATGACGCAACTCGACGAAAAAGATTCTTGGGTCAAAAAGAGGGGCTATGCTATAATTTCCCGCTCAAAAAAACTATAACGAACGAGATCGTGAATACCATTAAGAAGAACCTGCAGGTCTTTCAGCGTTGCCTATTGGACGGGATCGTCAGACATTTCGCTCATGGCGCGCTTGAGGCTCGGGCAGAAAAGATCGTTCAGCTTTTTGAAAATCAGATCCCTCGGGAAAGCCGGATCCTGGATCTCGGGGGTGGTTGGGGTTTTTATGCCGAGCCTCTCAAAAAGAGGGGACATGAGCCCCTGGTTCTGGATGTCTTGAATCCTGGATACCAGAAGGCGCCGGTGGTGCTCTATGATGGCTTGAAGATCCCGTTTCCGGATCAAAGTTTTGACGTGACGATTCTGATGACCATGCTTCATCACGTTCCGGACCCTCAAGCGCTTTTCAAAGAAGTGCGGCGGGTGACGCGGAAAAATGTAGTGGTCGTCGAGGATCTTTATCAGCATGCGGCCGGCCGTTATTGGACTATTTGCCGCGACCGTATTTTGAATGTAGAATTCATGTCTCATCCGCATCAGTTCCGCACGGACGGCGGATGGCGGGAATTTTTTAAAGCCTCCGGTTTTGAGGTCAGCTCTTTTAAAAGTTTTTATACTTGGCTTTCAGGACTTCGCATCTTGAATGGAATCTACGTTTTGGAAAAAGGGAATACATGACCATGCTGGCGATCGAAAAGATCCTCTGGATCAAAGAAGGCGAGGGCATTACCGCCTGTGGTCGTATCCCGGAAGATTCCGAGTTCTTTAAGGACCATTTTCCGGGCTTCCCGGTATTACCGGGGGTGTTGGCGCTTGAGATGCTCAAGCAGACCGCGGAGCGGTATCTGGCGTCCCTTCCGAGTGGTGAAGGCCAGCATTATTTTTTGAAACAGATCCGAGCGACACGGTTCTCAAAATATCTCAGGCCTGGCGACGAATGGGAAAGCCGTCTTAGGCTCACACAAAGTGAGGGTGAGGAAACGACCTGGGACGCGAAGTTGTTTTACCAAGGTGAAGTCGCCGTATCGGCCAAGCTGACGCTGGCCAAAGTTAAGAATCCGCAATCATCAGCAGTGTCATAGACAACTTAGGAAGGACGATAGAATGATCATGGAGAAAGAGCTCTTTACGAAAGTTCAACAAACATTGGCAGGAGCGCTCGGGGTGGAGGAATCGGATATCGTGCCGGAAGCTTCCCTGAAGCGGGATCTTGGCGCGGAGTCCATCGATTTCATCGACATCGTTTTCCGCCTTGAAAAAGCTTTTGATCTCAAGATCCCTGCCGGAGATCTTTTCCCCAGCCATCTTCTGAACGATGAGCGTTTCGTGAAGGAAGGGATGGTGACAGCGGAAGGGCTCGCAGAACTTCGTACGAAACTCCCTTATCTCGAACTCGAAGAATTCACGAAAGACCCGCAGATCACGAAATTGGCGGATTGTTTTACGGTGAAGATGCTCCTTCGTTATCTGAACGACCGTTTGGGCAAGAGTTCCTGCGACGATCAATGCTGCTCGTAAAGAAAAAACCAGCCCGTAACACAGGGCGCGGCACGCTCCATCTTCAAAATTCTCTCGAAGAGCGGTCAGCTACGCTGCGCGGCGTGGGTGTGGATCTGGTGTCCTGCAACCGCGTGAAACAATTCCTTTCTCGACACAGAGATTATGTCCGTGAACGTTTCCTGAATTCCTCGGAACGCCGATCCTTCAAACGTCTTTCCCTGCAAGAATTCGCGGAGCTTTTTACGGCCAAGGAAGCTTTTTTCAAGGCCTGCGGTGAGTCGTGGATGGGGCTCGAAGGATTCCAGAGCATGCGGATGAAACGGTGCGAAGGAGATCATTTTGAGATGGAATGGCGGACGGGTCGCACCCGGAAGCTCTATCGCGGGGAAGGCCATTTTTTTCGTAGCGGGGACCTGGTCGGTGCACAAGCCATGATCTGGGGATAACATGCGCTGGCTTCTTCTTGAGAAAGTCCATTCGATTCACAAAGGTAAAAAGGCCATTGCCTCTTCTAAAGTTCCCCAGGCTCCTTACAGTTTAGAAGTTCTCTTTATTGAAATGATGGCGCAGACCGGGGGTCTCTTGGTCGGCGCGGAAAGCGATTACCAGAAAGATCTCATTTTCGCGAAGATCGAGAGCGCCACCATCGCAAGCGTTCCAAAGCCCGGCACTCCTCTTCAGATCGAGGCGTGGTCCGAAAGTCTTGGGGCTGAGGGCGGCTGGCTCGAGGCGACGATCACTTGCGCGGAAGGATTGGTTGCGAGCGCGAAACTCCTCCTGATGGCCGTGAGCGGACTTTCCGCGAACCAGACGAAGTCCATCACATTCCACGATGCTTTCATGAATCATTTCAACGTCCGCGAGAAGATTCTTCCTTCATCAGCAAAGGGCTAAGCTTCATGACTTCCAAGTCTTTATTCTTTTTTCATGCAGGGCGACTTGGACCGTTATGATTACCAAGCCATTTTTTACTAAGGACAATCATGACTGAAAAACGCCGTGTCGTGATCACAGGTTTCGGGGTCATCACGCCGTGCGGGAACGGCTGGGAACCTTATTGGGAGGCCGCGCTTCACGGACGCTCCGCGATCCGGAGCGCCGATCCCCTCAAGCTGAATTGTCCTTCATTTAAATACGCCGGGATGCTGTCTGGGTTTGAGCCTAAGGAATTTATTGAGAACCGGAAATCCATCAAGCTGATGTCCCGCGAGATCCAGATGGCGGTCGCCGCAAGCCGTCTGGCGCTCAAGGATGCCAAGCTTTCTCCTGAAAATTATGATCCCACACGGGTTGGCGTGACACTTGGCACCGGGATCATCAATAACGATCTCGATGAGATCGGGGTGGGCCTAAGGAACGGTCTGGATGAGAACGGGCATTTTTCCATGACCAAGTTTGGACAAGACGGCGTTCGATCGCTTTTTCCGCTTTGGTTCCTGAAATATCTTCCGAATATGCCGGCCTGCCATGTCTCCGTTGCGAATCATCTCCGGGGTCCGAACAACACCATTACGACGTCGTCGGCCGCGAGCACCCAAGCGATCGGGGAAGCGTACCGAGTGATCGAGCGCGGGGATGCCGATATCATGTTGGCGGGCGGCACAGACTCGAAACTCAACGCAATGGGGATCTCGCGTTTCCAACTCCTCAGTCTTCTTTCGACAAGAGAGGCATCCCCTGAGAAAGTTTACTGTCCTTTTGACAAAAAGCATGACGGGATCGTTCTGGGAGAAGGCGCGGGGATCCTGGTGCTGGAATCCCTTGAGAGCGCAAAAAAGCGCGGGGCCTTGATCCATGCCGAGCTTGCAGGTTATGGATCCTCTTCTGATTTCAATTATGACCCGCGCGATCCGGATGATTTTACGGGGAAGCGCGTGGCGATCCGCCGGGCTCTCGAGGACGCCTCGCTCGAACCCGCGGATGTCGATGTCCTTGTGGCGAATGGAAGCGGCATCCCGCAGGAAGATATTCAAGAATCGCTCGCGGTCCATTCCTTTTATTCGTCTTCCTTCAAAAAACTTCACGTGACCGCTGTAAAACCCGTGACCGGGAATTTGGTTTACGCTACGGGAAGCATCGAGGCTGTGGTGGCCGCGCTCACCACAAAAAATGGACAAGTGCCGCCCGTCACGAATCTTGAAAGCCCGGATCCGGAATGCCCGCTTCCGTTTGTCACAGATAAAGCGAAATCTTGCCAAGTGAACGTGGCCGTGCTGAACACATTCGGGTTGGGGGGCCAGAACGCATCGCTGGTGTTTAAAAAATGTTAAAAAGAAGAGTGGTGGTGACAGGCATGGGCGCCGTGACGCCCTTGGGAAACTCTGTCCGCGATACCTGGCTTCGTTTGACGCAGGCAAAGTCGGGGATCGGGCCCATCACGCTCTTTGACGCAAGCCGTTTTCCGACGCGCATTGCCGGCGAAGTCAAAGGATTCTCCTTTGAAAAATGGCTTGAGCGCAATCCTCCTCTGAGTTGTGCCGGGCGCAGCACTTTTTTTGCGCTTCAGGCCGCGGCAGAAGCTTATAAAGGCGCGATGCTCGAGCCTCTTGCCGTGAATCCGAATCGCTTTGGAATTTATTTTGGCGCCGGCGATAGCGGGATCGATTTTGGCCCTTTTATCAAGACCATGGTAGCGTCCTTTACGAAGGAGGGCGCGGAGGTTGTGGATAAGGGGAAATATCTTCAGCAGGCAAGTCAGAACATGAGCGCTCTGCGAGAGCTGGAAAACCAGCCGTTCATGACTGTCACGCATCTGACCCGGCTATTTGATATTCGCGGGCCTGTCTCGAATTGTTTGACGGCATGCGCGGCGTCGTCGCAAGCGATCGGGGAAGCTTTTGAATGGATACGGCGTGGGGATGCCGACGTGATGATGGCGGGCGGTTCTCACTCCATGATCTATCCGATGGGAGTTGCCGGATTCAGTTTGCTCACAGCACTTTCTACGCGTAATGATGATCCCCAAAAAGCTTCCCGGCCATTCGATAAAAAACGGGATGGGTTTGTGATCGGCGAAGGCGCGGGAGTTCTGATCCTGGAAGATTTGGAACATGCACGAAAGCGCAAGGCTTCGATCCACGGGGAAGTGGTGGGCTACGGCTCTACGGCGGATGCTTATCGGCTGACAGATATGGACCCGGAAGGCCGTGGCGCGGCACGTGCCATGGAGATAGCGATGGAAAAAGCTTGCGTTGGGCCCCAAAATATTGATTATATCAATGCGCACGGCACTTCCACCGCAGTGAACGACTCGCTGGAAACCCTCGTCATCAAAAAAGTGATGGGCGATTACGCGCCGAAAATCCCGGTCAGCTCGACGAAGTCCATGCTCGGGCACATGATCGCGGCGGCCGGCGGAGTCGAGGCGATCATCTGTTTGATGGCGATGCGTGATTCGATGATCCCGCCGACGATCAACTATGAAGAACCGGATCCCGATTGCGATCTGGATTACGTGCCGAACACGGCGCGGCGCTCGAACGTGAATCTGGCGCTTTCGAATTCATTCGGGTTTGGCGGTCAGAACATTTGTTTAGCTCTAAGGAGATATGATGGCTCGTGATTTGATATTTATGACCGGGGCAACCGGCGTGTTGGGGCAAGACCTGGTTAAAGAGATACTCCGGACCACTCATGCCGAAATAGCGCTCTTGGCCCGCGCAAAAAACCGCGCTTCCCATTCGGAGCGGGTCAAAAAGATTCTCACTTCGATCGGTATCGATTCTCATCTGGGCTCCCGCATCCATGTGATCGAAGGGGATGTGACGCAGCACAAATTTGGCATTAAAAAAGCCGACCTGGAATACCTGGAACGTGAGTGCAAGGTGTTCTATCACATCGCGGCGCTTACGGCTTTGAACGGGACGGAGAAGGAATGCCAGCAGATCAATGTGGGTGGCACCGAGCACGCTTTGGAGCTGGCCTGGGATCTCCGCAAAAAAGGTAAGCTCGAGCGGTTTATCTATTTCAGCACGGCGTTCGTCGCCGGAAGTGTCTGGGACCATTTTTCCAAAGAAGATGAGCTGCCGGCCAAGCCTGTGTTCGCGAACTATTACGAGTCGAGTAAGTACAAAGCTGAGACGAAGGTGCGCGAAGCGATGGCGAAAGGTCTTCCCGTCACGATCATCCGTCCGAGCATTGTGGTGGGCCATTCGGAAACCGGCGTGGTCTCAGATTTCAATGTGATCTATCCCTTCATCAAACTTTTCGCTCACGGAGTGCTTTCGAAGATCCCCACCCATCGTGAGAACACGTTCAATATCGTGCCCATTGATTTCGTGATCCAGGCGACCTGCGCGATCGTCAAGGACCCCCGGAGCATCAATAAGGCTTTTCACGTCGTGGCTCCCAAGCCGCCGTCGATCGGCATGCTCCTCAGAGTGGGAGAAGAAGAATATTCCACCATCCCTCCGATCGAGGTGATCGAACCCCAGCATTTCAAAAAAAGTAAGATGGGCGCTCAGGAGCAAATGGTTTTCGCGATGCTCGAGCCCTACCTGGGTTATTTGAATGGGCGACTCACGTTCGATACCACGAATACTCGCGAGATCCTGCGCGGGACCGGGATCCCGATGCCCAAGACAGACCATGCTTTTCTCAAGACCCTCATCCGTTATGCCGTTAAAGTCGGCTATCTGGCGATCTGAAAAAACAGTGCAATTAACCCTCTAAGGAGAAATATTGAATGAAAAATAAAATGGTTTCAATTCTGATCCTGGCCCTTTTAAGTCTCTGGGTCCCTTGTGCGAGCGCGGAGATCGATCAGGAATTGGATCCGATGGTGCCAGCGGATGTGCAAGCGACCGTGGCGGAAGAAGCTTCGGTGAGTGGCGCAGCGACCGGCCAGACAAGTAATGTGGCGAGCACGGCGAACGCAGCGGCTTCCGATAAGAAAAAAGGGGAAGTGACGAAAAAGGAGAAATCCAAAAAGTCCTCCAAAAAGAAATCTTCAGACAGCAAGAAAAAGAAGACTTCCTCCAAGAGCGCCAAGAAGCACAGCACAAGCGCCAACTAAGTAAGAACTTCCGAGAATAAAAGGCGTTACCTGGGTTCGCTCCCGGGTAACGCCTTTTTTGTTAGAGCTGAAGCCTGACCCTTGTTATCTCCAGTGGGTTTGGCGTTTGAAACAGGCCATTTGAAAGGCGTCGAGGAGAATGGCTGTGAAGACCAGCGCGGCAAGCGGGTGAAGAAGAGCATAAGGCTTCTTAGCCCTGACTATCGCATAAGCTGTGGCGGCGGTAGCGAAAATAATAACAAGAATCAAGAGGCAGAGAAGCAGAGAGATAGAAAAGTGATTTGAGATCACGATAAAAACCGCGAGAGGGAAGACGGAAAAGAAGAAAACGCTCGCGGCACATTTCAGGATCGGCGCCGGTTTTTGATCGAACGAGTGGAGGAAGATCCGCCGCCAGCCCCGCCAGAGAGCGTCAAAAGAATCGTACATCCTTGTCCCGAAGAGTTCCATCCCAAAGGCGCACATACCTTTCGCGCCCATTTCTTTCGTTTTTTTCATGAGGGCGAAATCTTCGAGGAAAGCTTCTTTCACGCCTTCGTGCCCTTCGATCAGCCTGTAATGTCCGGTGCGCACGAGCAGGTATTGTCCGTTCCCGAAGTAGACCTTGGATTTTGGATCATTGATCTTGCGGATGGGGAACCAGAGCCCCATGTAGCTCATGGCGCATGGCTGGATGAGATTCTCCCAAAAACCGTGAGCGAGGCAACGCGGCAGAAGCGTCAAAAGGTCGAGCTTCTTTTCTTCTGCGAAGGCCAGCGAGATGTTGAGGCTCCCGGGTTCGTGGCGCGTATCCGCATCGGTAAAAAGAAACCAATCGCCGGAGGCGTGCTGCACGCCTAGATGCAGCGCGAAATTCTTCCCGGTCCATCCTTCCGGAGTAGGGGGTGTGTTGAGGTAATAAAAAAATCCCCGTCGTTCCCCCCTTTTTAAAGGGGAAGGAAAGGGGATATGGCTTTTAATCTCCAGGGCGCCTAATTCCTTCAGGATTGTTTCAGTGCGGTCCGTAGAACAATTATTGATGACGATCACTTCGTCGCCTTCGTGAAGCTGTGCGAGGAAAGGCCTGACGCAATTCGCGATATTGAGCTCTTCATTTTTGGCGGGAATAAGGATGGAAACTCTCCCACGGCGGGAGGCCGGACCGGTGAGCTTTAAGGTGGGCGCCTGTCTTAATTCGGATAGCGACCGCCAGCTACGATAGATCCAGCCGGCTAAGATAAGAAACAGAAGAAATAATAACATGTGTCCGATAATCTCCATGAGCTTGGCATCATAACAAATGCCCCGTTCCAGTCAACTTTTAAAAGGGACGGTGTTGCAGACTTTTCTTGTCAATTTTTTCTGAGAGGTATAGCATAATAGGTAGGATTAGCGCAGAGGAAAAGGGGTGTCCCGTGCAGGAAGAGCCTCGCCAGGTGTCACAGGTAAGATTGCTTTTGGTGGATGATGATCCTGATTTCGCGAAGATCTTTCAGATCTCGCTGATGGCCGACAAGCGGATTTCATTCGCGATCGAAACGGCCCAGACGCTTGAAGCCGCGCTTAAAATTCTCCAAGAAAAAACCTTCCAACTGATCCTCCTTGATCTCGGGCTGCCGGACAGCCAAGGCCTCGAGACTTTCGAAAAGATCGTGATGGCCCACCCTGAGATCGCGTGTGTGATCCTGAGCGGTACGGATGATGAAGCTCTGTCGCTTGAGGCGGTTAAAAAAGGGGCTCAGGACTATGTGGTCAAGGGAGAGGCCCGCGGGGAAATGCTCGCCCGTATTCTTTCCTATGCTTTGGAGCGGCATCATCAGAAGCAGCAAATGGAAGAGTTGAATGAGCGCCTCGAAAAGCTTTCATTTTTAGACCCCCTGACCCAGTTGCTGAATCGCCGCGGTCTCCAGCGCATGCTCTCCCGGGAACTTGAGATCTCCGGCCGCGAGGGAGCGAATCTTTCCGTGATCCTTTTGGATCTGGATAACTTTAAGCCCATCAATGACACGTTCGGCCACGCGGTCGGCGATATTGTTCTTCAGGAGATCTCAAAGATACTCAAAGCAACGATCCGGACGACCGATTATGTGTCCCGCGTGGGCGGCGATGAGTTCATTATCCTGTTGCCGAATACCCGCCTGGCGGAGGGCATCCATTTTTCGGAGAGGATACGGCTCGCGATCAGTCAAACGACCGTCGTCGTAGCAGGCGGACAGGCGGTCAAAGCCACGGCGAGTCTCGGTGTTATGAACGTGAATAAACGGACGGCCTCGGTGGATTCTCTTCTGGAAGAAACCCATGCCGCTCTGGCAAAAAGCAAACAGTCGGGAAAGAATCGCGTAAGCGCCGGGGAGGGTTGGAAGCCGAGATCCGACAGTGTGGTGGACACGCTCCGTGCAGGCAGCTGCTTCCGGTCGGTCAAGCAGCCGATCCTGGATCTTCTCACAGAAAAAACGGTTGGTTATGAGTTCCTGTCCCGCACCAATATCGGCGGTTTTGAAATGCCGGCCGATTTCTTCAATTTCAGCATGGAAAACAATATTCTTTCCATGGTGGACCAGCGCTGTCTCGAGATCGCCCTGGAGGCCGCCAGGGGAGTCTTCCCGGCGTCCGAGAAGCACGTCAATCTTTTTCCTTCCACCATGGCGAAGCTTCTACCCGAACAGTTTTCGAAGCTTTTTCCGCCAGTCACCCTTTGCGGCGCTTATTGCGTCGAAGTAAGCGAACAGCAGATCCTGGGCGATCCGTCCTATCTCGTTCCCGTGGTCCAGGAACTCAGGAGACGGAAGATCAGCGTCGCGATCGACGATGTGGGCTTTGGCCGCAGTTGTCTTGAAAGCCTGATCCTTCTTCAGCCCGATGTGATCAAACTCGACAAGAGACTTGTGATGAATATTAGCCACGATAAAAATCAAAAAGAAATGCTCCGGCGGCTTTTGGCTGTTGTGGAAAGCCTCCACACCAAGATCATTGCCGAGGGGATCGAAAGCCGCGAGGACCTGGAAACACTTAAAGAATTAGGTGTCCAGTACGGCCAAGGATTCCTCTGGGGCCAGCCCGCCTGAAGTGCAGGACGAGGCTCGCCCATCATTGCAGGGCGGCCCGCCTAGCGCAACGTCTCCCACCGGACGTCCGGTTATCGGTTTTTCAATTCAACCGTCAGCTTTTTCGCAATAATCCCATGAAGTTTTTTAGTTTCCCAGGCGTGTCTAAGTGGAGGTAGAATAGATGCATGGGGAATCGTGTTCCGGAAAAGCCTATGAATATGAAACGGATCAAAAAAAGTAAGATTTAACCTTCGCTCAAGTGGGCGGAGGTTTTTGTGTTTTTGGGCCTGTTCGTTAATTTCGTTCCGGCCAGTTTTATATCTGAGTTCTTATCAATTAAATGAAACCGGGAAGATGTACGCCGTCGCGACGGCCGAGAGGAAGATCGGGCGGAGAAGCACAATGACCTAATGAGAAAGCTGAGCATCCAAGGGCGAAGAAGAGGGGCGAGGAACGTGAAACTTGGGACGTTCTAAGGAACGAAAATATGGAGATCTCCCATGAGCAATAAAAATGACCGGCTTAACGACGCTGGAAAGTTGCGCAAACGTGCGGAAGAGAATTTTCGCGGGAAAGCCGATCAATCGCCGGAGGATCTAAAAGACCTTTCGCCTGAAGAAACGAGGCGGGTGCTTTACGAACTCCAGGTGCATCAGATCGAGCTCAAAATGCAGAACGATGAGCTGCGCCGATCGCAGGACGAATTGGCCGTTTCGAAGGCGCGCTACTTCGACCTCTACGATTTGGCGCCGGTGGGTTATTTCACCGTGAGCGAGCAGGGGCTGATCCTGGAAGCGAATCTGACCGGCTGCGATCTTTTGGGTATCGTCCGGAGCGCGATATCTAAACAGATGTTTCCCATGTTTATTTTGACGGAAGACCAGGACATCTTCTTCCTGAAGCGTAAACTGATATTCGAAACAGAGGAACCTCTGGCGTATGAACTCAGGATGATTAGGCCTGACGGAACGGTTTTCTGGGCACGATTGGATACCCTCGCCGCGAAGGAAGCCTCCGGCGCTCCCGTGGCACGCATCGTGATGATTGATGTTACCGAACGCAAGAAAAATGAAGAAATGATTGAAAAAATGAACGCAGAGCTCGAGGAGCGCGTCAAGCAGCGCACCGAGGAACTCGCGACGGCGGTTGAGGAATTAGGGGCTTTCACCTACTCGGTCTCGCACGATCTGAAGGCCCCACTCAGGGCGATCACGGGATTCGCGAATATTCTTACAGAAGAGTGTGCTCCCCAATTCGACGAGAACGGCCGGAGGCTGATTGGCGTTATTACCGAGCACGTGGAAAAAATGGGACAGTTGATTGACGGTCTCCTCAAGTTATGTCACCTTGGAAAACAGGCGATGGAGGTCGTCGATATCGACATGACGGCGCTCGTCCAGTCCGTGTGCCAGGAGGTAAAAGAGGGGCTTTCTCCCGACAGATCCGTCGAAGTGGTCGTAAAACCCCTGCCCTCGGCACGCGCTGACTTGATGCTCGTGAAGCAGATATTCACCAATCTCATCTTGAATGCGATGAAGTTTTCCGCAGGGAAAGAGAAGGCCGTGGTCGAGATCGGGAGCTACGATGAGGGTCGGGAGCATGTCTATTACGTCAAGGATAACGGCGTGGGATTCGACATGAGGTATGAGGATAAACTTTTCGGGATCTTTCAGCGACTTCACGCGCAGGACAAGTTCGCGGGCACCGGGATCGGCCTCGCGATAGTCTCTAGCGCCGTTCGGCGACACGGAGGGATGGTGTGGGCGCAGGGAGTTGTTGATCAGGGGGCAACGTTCTATTTTGTGTTGCCGAAAGGAGGTTGAGGTGGGCGAGCACGAGTTGGTCGAGATGCTTTTTGCGGAGGATGATCCGAGTGACGTCGAGTTCATCCTGCGGTCTCTCAAGAAACACGATCTTGCCAGCCGGGTCCATGCGATAGCTGACGGAGCTGAGGCGCTCGATTTCATTTTTTGCTCCGGAGCCTATTCCGGCAGGGACATTAAAAGTTTGCCCAAGGTCATCCTGCTCGATCTGAAGCTTCCCAAAGTGAACGGTATCGAGGTGTTGAGGCGCATCAAAGCGGATGAGAGGACTCGGTCCATCCCTGTCGTGATCATGAGCTCTTCTCATCAAAAAAACGAAATGAGCGAATGTTATCGTCTCGGTGCGAACAGCTATGTTGTCAAACCGATCGATTTTGAAGATTTCTCCGAGATGATCAAGAGGATCGGCTTTTACTGGCTCGTCACCAATCAAATGCCGAGGGGTTGAAAAAGAAGCTATCCGCTGTCAGCTGACGACTGATCGTTGCGTGCTGGCAGCCGAGTGCGAAACTTAAAACGTGGTTTTGGAGTTATAAGATCTCGGCTTATTTAGAGTTTAGGGTTTTGTTTTTTTAAACGGAGGGGTTTTATGGAGAAAAAGATGCACGTTCTGGTTGCGGAAGATTCTGCCGCTGATGCGGAGCTGTTTGCTCGGGCGTTGCGCCCCTTCATGGAAAGCAAGCGCTTGCTTGTGGATTATGTCTGGGACGGAGATGAGGCCATGCGATCGCTCAAAGAGAAAAATTACGATCTTCTTTTTTTGGATATGAGCATGCCGGGACCGACAGGGATCGAGATCCTCCGGTTCATTAAAGGAGAGCACAGGAACGAAAAAGTGGTCATTTTGACCGGTTATCCCGATCTGAACGAACATTTTTGCAAGCAACTCGGGGCGAATGAGTATCTGACGAAGCCGGCGGATTCAAAAGCGGTCGGGGTGATTCTGGAGAAATACGCTCCAAAGGATGATTCAGATCCAAAAGTTTAGAGGCTTGAAGGGCTAGAGATGCTAAAAAAGCAAAAGAGGCTAAAAAGACTATAAATGCATCACAAGCCGATTGGGCCTGTTAAGCATCTGAAGCTCATTAGGGGAAGTAGGCTTTTATGGCGACAGAAATAAAGATCCTGTTGGTGGAAGATTCGGATGCTGATGCGGGGCTTATCACTCGAGAGCTCGGGAAGGCGGATTTCGCCCACACCATGAAATGGGTGAAGACGAAGGATGAGTTTCTGGAAGCGCTTGGCGAATATGCCCCCGACATTATCCTCTGCGACTACAAGATGCCGGGTTTCGGTGCGCCGGAGGCCCTGGAGATCATAAAGAAAAGCTCTCGGGAAACACCTTTCTTTGTCATCTCGGGGATCATCGGTGAAGATGTCGCTGTCGAGATGATGAAATCGGGGGTGGCGGATTACATCATAAAAGACAGGCTCGCCCGTCTTGTTCCGGCCGTGAAGCACGCTCTTGAAGATGCGCGGGAGCATGCTGGGCGGAAACTAGCGGAGGAGGAGCTGCGGGTAAGTGCCGCACGGTACCGGGCCATTCTCCAGACGACCCTGGACGGTTTCTGGCTGGTGGATATGCAAGGGCGTATTTTGGACGTCAATGAAGCCTACTGCCAGATGAGCGGCTATAGCGTGCGGGAATTGTTGTCCATGCATATTTTTGATCTCGAGGCCATCGAGACGAAAGAGGGTATAACCCACCACATCAATAAGATCATGACCCAGAATAAAGATCGCTTCGAATCCCGGCATCGCCGTAAGGATGGGAGCATTTTTGACGTCGAAGTTAGCGTTCAGCACCGGTCCGACGAATGTGGGATGCTTGTTGCTTTTTTGCATGACATCTCCGGGTTTAAGCGAACTCAGCAGGCCTTGCAGGAGAGCCAAAAAAAGTTTATGGATGTTCTGTATACCGCCAAGGATGCCCTTCTTCTGATCGATGGCGAAAAGTTTGTGGATTGCAACGAAGCAACGGCGGTGATGCTCGGGTACCCCACGCGAAAAGAATTTTTGATGACGCACCCTTCCGAGTTGTCGCCTCCCAATCAGCCCGACGGAAAGAGTTCTTTTGATAAAGCCAACGAGATGATGGAGACGGCCTTCCGGTTGGGGTTTCACCGGTTCGAATGGATCCATCGAAAAGCTAACGGAGAAGATTTTCCGGTAGAGGTTTCCTTGACGCCCATCGTGATGCATGGCCGGAACATCCTCCATTGTCTTTGGCGAGACATGAGCGAGAACAAGAAGTCGGAGGAGTATCGAAAAATGGGACTGGACGTCCTACGGATACTCAACGAGGCGGGAGCTTTGCCGGATGTCAGCCAGCGCATTGTTACTGAATTGAAGACGCGGACCGGGTTCGATGCCGTGGGCATTCGTCTGCGAGAAGGGGAGGACTTTCCGTATTTCGCCCAACAAGGCTTTTCTAGGGATTTTTTGCTGACGGAAAACACACTTGTCGAGTGCAGTGCGGATGGCGGGGTATGCCGGGATCCCGGCGGCTGTGTCCGTCTGGAATGTACTTGCGGTCTGGTCATTTCCGGTAAGACCGATCCCTCTAATCCGCTCTTTACGAAAGGGGGGAGTTGCTGGACCAACGACTCATTTCCTTTGCTCGACCTTCCTCCCGATCAGGATCCCCGGCTTCATCCACGCAATCAATGTATCCATCAAGGCTACGCCTCCGTGGCGCTCGTGCCCATTCGCGCGAAGGATCAGATCCTCGGCCTGTTGCAGTTCAACGATCTCAGGAAGGGGTGTTTTTCTCTCGCTACGGTGGAGCAGCTTGAGGGCATTGCGGCACATATCGGCGCTGCTTTGATCCGTAAGCAGGCGGAAGAAGCGTTGAGAAAATCGCACGAGAATCTTGAGGCGCAGGTGAAGGAAAGAACTTTGGAGCTTCAACTTAGTAATCAAAAGTTGGAGATGACGGCCGAGAATCTAAAGAATGTCAGTAAGGCGAAGACGGATTTTCTGGCCAATATGTCGCACGAGCTCCGGACGCCGCTGAACTCTATTATCGGGTTTTCGGAAGTTCTTTTTGATGAAAAATTCGGCTCGCTCAATGAACGGCAGAAGCAATATGCCAACAATGTGCTGACCAGCGGGCGGCATCTGCTTTCTCTTATCAACGATGCCCTGGATCTCATCAAAGTGGAGTCTGGGAAGATGGTGTTGGAGGTGTCCCTCGTTTCAGTTGACAGTTGTCTGGAAGAGGTTTTGCGGCTGACAAAGGATTGGGCTTTTTCGAAGAAACTTAAACCCATGGTCGAGATCCCTAATGATCTCGGAGAAATCCGTGCCGACTTGCGCCGGATCAAGCAGATCATTTACAATCTGGTATCCAATGCGATCAAGTTTACTCCGTCCGGCGGGAAGATCGGGGTCCGGGCCCGGAGAGACGAGGCCGGTATCGAGATCACCGTGTGGGATTCGGGGATCGGGATCTCGCCGGAGGATCTTAAAAAAGTTTTCGGAGCTTTTACGCGTCTCGGAGACGCTGAGGTGCAAGCAATCGAGGGGACGGGGTTGGGGCTGATGATCTGCAAAAAAATAGTGGAACTTCACGGCGGCAAGATATGGCTTGAGTCTGAGGGGGGAGGGAAAGGGACGGCTGTGAAGTTCACCCTTCCAACAAAGGGGGGGCTAGAATGAAAAAACGAATTCTGATCATCGAGGATAATGATAAAAATAGGTCGCTTGAAAAGGACCTCTTGGAAATGGCGGGGTTTGAAGTGCTGGAGGCGATGGACGGTGCCGGCGGGATCAGTCAGTCCCAAAAAGAAAGACCGGACGCGATCGTGATGGACCTGCGACTTCCGGATATGAGGGGGGATGTGGTGGCCAAAAACCTGCGGCAGGAAATTGAAACGAGCGATACCCCGATCATTTTTGTGACGGCCTCGGTGGTAAAGGAAGTGTTGGTTGGAAATAACGCTATCCCGAGAACCCTGGTTCTTTCCAAGCCGATCAACACACGGACATTTGCTAAAGAGATCAGTCAATTTATGGGAGAAGCTCTATGACCTCCGAAACGGGACAGACTATTCTTTGCGTGGATGACGACAAGCGGAATCTCGAACTCCTGGAGGCGCTTCTTTTGCCGCAAGGATACAAACTTAAATTTTCGGAATCGGGCAAGGATGCTTTGGAACAGATCGCGATGGAGACTCCAGACCTTGTTTTGCTCGATGTGATGATGCCGGGCATGTCAGGTTTGGAGGTGCTGGAGCAGTTGCGTTCCTGGGAAAAAACGCGCTTCATTCCCGTGGTGCTGGTTACCTCCCTCCATGGAGAGGAGGACAGGATGAAGGGCGTCGAAGTCGGCTGCGACGATTTCATTTCCAAGCCTTTCGATAAGAATGAACTTCGCGCGCGGGTCCGGTCGCTTTTGAGAATCAGCTTTTACCGGAGGGCTTTGGATGAAAAAGAAAAATTGTGGCATACAGTGATCCATGGAATAAGTCAGCCCCTGATCGTTTGCGGACCCGACTGGGTCATCACCAATCTCAACCAGGCCGCTCAGCGCTATCTCATGCCCGGGACAGAGTTCAAGAGTATCAATTTTTTGGATTTTATTTACGAACATTACACTGTTTCTGTTCCGTGGGATGAACTCAATGACTGTGCGAGCGCCCCTAAAAAATTTCAGATCGAAAAAAAAGATTCCGAACGGTCTGCGATCCAGCGCGCGGAGGTGAGTTTAGATGTTTTTGAAAATTCTTCCCACGAGATAGTGAGCATCGTTTTGACGTTGAGGGATACCGGAGCCAGAGCGGAGAAATGAGGAGATGCCGGGGGGGGCCGAAGTATTCCCCGGTCTATTTGCCAAGATTTTTAAGAGGAGAAACATGAGCTCGGAAAAATCGGAAAAAATTATCAAGAGTGATGGCGCAAGGGTCTCTCTGGTATCGGACCCCAGGTTGGTGCTGTGGTTCTGCGTGGTAGGAATCGTGCTCATCCTGGGCGGTTTTTTTTATTATACCTCCGAACGCAACCATATTCGCCAAGTCAAGGCCTCCGAGCTGAGCGCGATCGGAAAAATGAAGGTGGAGCAGATCGTGCGTTGGCGCCGGGAGCGAAGTTCGGATGCGACGAGGATCGCGAACTCACCTTTGTCCCAAAAACTTGTTGGCGAATGGCTTCGCGATCCGGACCGCCTTTTGAATAAACAGGAACTGACCGATCGACTGAAGCTTGAAGTGGGACAGGGAATTTATTTCCAGGCGCTTCTTGTGACTGCCGATCAAAAGATCCTGCTCTCCGGCACTTCCGAGTCCGCTGAGATGGAAACCGATAGCTGGGCGGCGGTGAAGAAGGCTTTAACGGAGCCGGGCCCCGTCTTGAGCGACTTGCACTTCACTTCTTCCGGCAAGATCCACATCGATATTGCAACGGCCGTTCGGAATCCCGCCGGCCAGTTGCTCGCGGTTCTGGTATTGACGACGAATGCGGAGGAATTCCTTTTTCCGATGATCCAGTTCTGGCCGACATCCAGCCAAAGCGGCGAAACTTTGCTGGTGCGCCGGGATGGGGATGAGGTGCTTTTCTTAAACGAGCTCAGGCACAAGAAGGGGACGGCCTTGGAGCTACGTTTCCCACTTTCTTTGACCACTTTGCCGGCCACACAGGCAGTGCTCGGAAAGACAGGGATCTTCCACGGCAAGGATTATCTGGGGGTGCCGGTCATCGCGGATCTGCGGCCCGTTCCCGGAACGGCCTGGTTCGTTGTGGCCAAAGAAAGCGAATCGGAAATCCAAGGGGAAGTCCGTTTTCGCGCCATCATCGTTTCCGGTGCGGTTTTTATCCTGATCCTTTGTCTGGCAGGGGGGATGGCTTTTTGGAACCAGACGTTGCAGGTGGAAGAGCGCAAGCAGGCGGAAAATAGACTGCGGCGGAGCGCGAAAGAGTGGGGGGATACTTTTGATGCGATCAGTGATGCCGTGTGGCTTCTCAGTCCCGACAGCAAGATCCTGCGAAGCAATAAAGCGGCTGAACTCGTGTTCAACTTGAAAGTTGAAGATCTTGTGGGACGGTATTGTTATGAGGTCGTGCACGGTACCGATAAGCCCCATCCGGAATGTCCGATAGCCCGGATGCGGGTGAGTGGCCATCGCGAGTCGTCGGAGCTTCTTTTGGACGGACATTGGTTTTCGGTCACCGTCGATCCAATCATTGATCCGGCCGGATCTTTGATGGGTATTGTTCATGTGGTTTCAGATATTAACCAACGCAAGCGGATGGAGGCAACGAACGCTTTAAATGTCCAGCGCACGCAAGCGCTCTTGAAGCTGAACCAGCTGACCGAGGCCTCTCTGAAGGAGATTACGGATTTTGCCCTGGAGGCGGCGGTACAGTTGACCCAAAGCAAGATCGGTTACCTGGCGTTTCTCAACCCGGATGAGAGCGTTCTTACCATGCACGCATGGTCGAAAAGCGCTATGGCGGAGTGCGCTATTAGCGATAAGCCGATTTTGTATGACGTTAAGGCTACCGGACTTTGGGGAGAAGCGGTCCGGCAACGGCGGGCCGTTATTACTAACGATTATGCTGCCGCCAACCCGCTCAAGAAAGGCTGCCCCCAGGGCCACGTGATGGTGAAGCGGCACATGAATGCTCCCGTGTTCGATGGCTCCAGGATCGTCATTGTCGCGGGTGTCGGCAATAAAGACGAAGAGTACACTGAGGGCGATGTTTATCAGTTAACCCTGCTCATGGAGGGCATGTGGAGGCTAATTGAGCGCAAGCGGTTGGAAGGGGAATTGGCGCAGGCGAAGGAGAGCCAGTTCAAGACGCTTATGGAGACGCTGCCTTCTAAGGTGTTTATTAAAGACAAGAACTCTGTCTATGTCGCCTGTAATGAGAGTTTCGCCAATGACCTTGGGATCAAGGAAGAAGAGCTCGCCGGGAAAACGGACTATGACCTTTTCCCCACGCACCAGGCAAAAAAAAACAGAGAAGATGACAAGCGGATTATTGAATCGGGGAAAGCCGAAAGCCGGGAAGAAGAATACCAGTTAATCCATGATTATCTCAAAGGCTCTCAGAAATCTTATGTGGACATCGTCAAAGCGCCTATCCGGGACAGCCGGGGCAACGTAACGGGAATTCTTGGTTTTTTTTGGGACATTACCGCTCGCAAGGAAGCAGAGATGTCCATGCGGAAGAATCGAGAACTGTTGTTTGAAATGACATCGCAGGTTCCGGGTGTTGTCTTTCAGTTCTATGCCAGGCCGAACGGGGAAAGAGGGCTTTATTTTGTAAGCCCCAAGGTGGAACAGATCTTTGGCTTTAAATCGGAGCTGGAGGCTTTTTTTGAAAAGTTTACCGCCTTCGTGATCCCCGAGGACAGGGAAGGCTTTTTAAAATCCATTGAGAGATCTGTGCAGGAGGTGAGTGAGTGGAAATTTGAGGGAATGTTCGAGAAGCCTTCGGGAGAAAGAATCTCGTTCTCCGGGAACTCGATTCCTTTCTTGAGTAAAAATGAAATTGTTTTTAACGGAATATTGTTAGACACCAGTGAGCGGAAAAAAACAGAGATGGAGAAAAAACGTGTGGAGTCTCTGGCGTCTGTCGCTGAGACAAAGTCCCGGTTTACTTCGATGGTCTCTCACGAACTGCGAAGCCCGCTCGCCGTTACCAAGGAAGCCCTGGACATTCTTTTGGAGGGGATGGCCGGAAGTGTCAGTGATGGGCAAAAAGAAATTTTACGCATTGCAAAAGGAAATGTCGATCGATTGGGTCGCCTGATCAATAATGTTCTGGATTTCCAGAAAATAGAATCGGGGAAGATGGCGTACGATATTCGGGGAAACGATTTGAACGAAGTGTTGTCGGAAGTTCATCAGAGCATGAGCGTTTTATCGAAAAAGAAGGGGCTGGATCTCCAGGTGGAGTTGGAGAAGGGTTTGCCCGAGACAAGGTTTGATCGCGACAGGATCGTTCAAGTCCTTACGAATTTGATGAGCAACGCTATCAATAATACCGAGCAGGGGAGTGTCATCCTGGCGGCTAAAAAGGAAAATAACGGGGTGCATGTCCGCGTTCAAGACGCCGGGATCGGTATTCCGGCCGAGGATATCCAGAAGCTTTTTCAGCCCTTTGAACAGGTGGATGGCAACCGAGCTAAGAAAAGAGGCGGTACGGGCTTAGGTCTGGCGATCTCCAAGGAGATCATTCTCGCGCATCACGGAAAGATATGGGCGG
>SESH01080510.1_pt1 | contig 19600 bp, 11 predicted proteins | sample 3171561 | NCBI WGS metagenome assembly SESH01 (sample SAMN10866947, study PRJNA518727) | freshwater metagenome | biome: subpolar coniferous forest; feature: holomictic lake; material: water; isolation source: holomictic Lake 442 2011 16.5 m and 2014 13 m | place: Canada: near Kenora, Ontario
CGAACAACCCCATCTGCAACCTCTGCAACAAGGACGGCTTGCCTGCCTCGTCATTCAGGACAGACACGTGGGCCAGTTCGGAAATCAAGGCAGCAAGTGAACCGCTATCGGAACCGCTACCGGCGGTGGATCCTGCCGTCAAGTAACCGGTAGGCCGACTGTGCGCTATTCCTGGTAACAGTTTAGCCCATTCCGGCGGAACCCGTTCGGCAGCGCGTGGCGAGTAGCGCGGGAGTCAGCAACATGGCTCAGTTTTTTGTGGTCCGGCCGCTTCTTTTCATGAGGTATTGCGGAAGATTTGCGATTCAGGTGTTGCGGTCCGAATTCCCATCGTAGATTTTCCCGAATTGGCGTCGTAGCGATTTGACCGGCAGTGATCCACGACGGCTTCGGGGTCAGGTCGCAATAAGTACATTTTGGAATAACCACCGCCGCCCACGCTCACCTTTTCCTTGCGCTTGAACACACGCCCCGCAACACCGACCCTCCTATGCCCCTTCGACTCCGCTCAGGGCTTCGGAGGCCAAGCCGGCGCACGCGCGCGGTAGCCGTTCGACAAGCTCACGGCAGGCAGCGCGGGGAAGCGCCTGTGCTTTTCGCCATCGTATGGCACTTCCTCCTGCGCCAATAGGCTTCGGAGGACAGGCCGCCCCATTGCCCCGCTGCCCGGAACCAAAAACTTAATCGTGAGCTTAATCGTGAACTTAATCGATTAAGCTCGCGATTAAGTTCACGACAAAGTAGATGCGGGATTTGACAAGCCTGGGACACCGCCACCTGTTGCCGACCGCCGTTGCCGAAAAGTTCTTGAGTGTTTCCGCCGCCGAACAGGTCAAGATCGTTGATTTCTTTCTGAACGCCGGCAAGGGGAAACCGTGGCTCTTTGTTAGTCCTATTTCTTTCCTTTTTGCTGTCCATTCCCATGCCTCTTGCTTGTACTTATCGAATAGTTGTTGTTCATCTTGTGTCGACTATTGGGCTGACAGCCCGCTGGTCTCTGCGCTGTGGCGTATCTAGTGCGGAAAGCAGACGGTTGAAAATCGAGGCCACCGCGTAGAGCGGGACATTGGCAATGCGACCATCGAGCCGGGTGTTGAGGAGGGTTGTGCGCAACAGGCGGGGTGGGTGGTAGCTAGCGTCGAATGATTGCAGGCTCTTGCTCTTGGGGTTGATCCCGGCCTTCACCTCTAGTGGATAGACCTGGTTTTCAAGCTCCAGCAGAAAATCCACTTCCGCAATGCTTTGTTCCCGTTTCCAAAAGAAGAGCGGGTGCCCGGTGGCCACGAGTTCCTGGGCGACGAAATTTTCCACGAAAGCGCCCTTGTAGCCGGTGAAGAGTTCCGCGCCGGCGGTGAGTGCCGTTGACGTAATCCCGGCCAGTGTGCCGAGAAGTCCGACATCCAGAAGATAGACCTTGAAATGCTGAGGGTCAGCCCGCCCGGCCAGGGGAATCTCGGGTTTCTGGATCGCCAAGGCACGATGAATCAATCCGGCATTTTGAAGCCAGAGCAGCGCGGACTCGTAGTCCCGGGCGCGTGCGCCGGGACGAACCTGCGTAAAGACGAACTTTTTGTTCTCCTGAGCAAGCTGCGATGGAATCGCATCCCAGATGTGCAGCAACCGGGGTATGTCCGCATGAGGCGCGTGTTTGGCAAAATCGCGGATGTAGGAACCCATGATTTCACGGTGGATGGTGCGGACTTCCGTGAAGTTCTGATCCTTGACGTATTGAGCCACAGCTTCCGGCATGCCGCCGACAAAGTAATAGCGCCGGAGGTGCCCGATCAGTTCATCATGGAATGGTTCGGGCAGCGGTTCAAAGCTGTTGTCCTCTTGCAGGCGCGCGGCCAGGCGCGTGGCGCCGGCTGCCTCCAGAAACTCCAGGAAGGTCATGGGGTATAACCGGAGAAAATTGACCTTGCCCACGGGAAAGGAGGGTGCTGCGGCAAGATGCAGTCCCAGCAGCGAACCGGCTGCGGCCACATGGTACTCGTTGGCTTCCTCGCAGAAATACTTCAGTGCGTGCACCGCCTCGCCGCACTCCTGCACCTCATCAAAAACAATCAGGTCCTGTTGCGGACGGATCTCGCGCTGCAGGTAGATTTGCAGGTCAGCAATGATCCGCGCCGGTTTAAGCGTGTCGCCAGTGAAGAACTGCCGGAGTTTGCGATCCTCGTCGAAGTTCAAGTAGACAAGCCCTTCGTAGGCCTGCCGAGCGAACTCCTTGAGCAGCCAGGTCTTCCCTGTCTGGCGCGCTCCGTCGAGGATCAGGGGCTTCCTGCGTGCCGATTGTTTCCAGGACAGCAGGTCTTTCAATAATTTCCGATTCATGCCTCAATGATGCCATATCGTGGATGGAGCGTCAATTATTCATGCCTTTAATCGCCTAGAATGGTTGTTGTTGGCACGAATCAGGCGTTTTCATGATCGTTCGAGGAGGGGCGATGGAAGACCTTTTTGGATTCGACAAATGGCAAATGTGGTGTGTGGCACATGTTTCGACATCTCGCTTTAGCTGATCCATAGCGCCACAACAACCGCCCGCAACACCGACCCTCCTACGCCAATACCCTATTCCACGGTGTTCTGGAATCCAGTTGCACACCTGTCGGAAGACGGTATGCTTACTCGTTGCTGACCAGGACGGTTTGCCCTTACGGGTACGAGGCGCTTGGCGGCGCCGAGGTGTTTTTTTCATGCGCCTGCAGGCTACAGGCGAACAGCCGCCCGGTCAGCATTTTTCCACTTGCCCGTGGGAAAGCCCATGGGATGCTAGTGATTTCTTATCAATCCGAGGATCTACTATGACCAACCGCAATCCACTTCCCCAATTGGTGCTCCCTCGTTTGCAGCAGTTGCAAATCCGGATCGGTCAGCGGCTCACCCTGTCTTCTCAGGCCCTGGTTGTTGATGCCGGTCCGCTCAACCGAGGATTTGTTGGTCTGGCTGTCGCCCACACACAGACATTCGCACCGATCCGGCCGGGCGAGCGTTTCGGCCTGCCTGACACCGACGCTGGCGGCCGTTCTCGCAATAATCTCTGGACCAACCGCTGGCTGCGTTGCGCGATCCCGATGGCCGCTCATGACGAGCGCGGTGGGCGTCATCTGACCTGGACATGCAGTGGCGAGACCACGGTATTCATCGATGGCGAACCTTGGGCAGGCCTCGATTGGTGCCATCCGACCTGCCCGCTGCCCGATCATGCCTGCGAGCTGTGGCTCGACGTCTCGCTCTATAATACGGGCAATCCGGCCGACTGGATTGATTCGCTCGGGGTCGAGTTCGTCAGTGCCAACCTGGAGGTCCGCGACTCGGCTGCGTGGGCCGTCTATCACGACCTCGATGTATTGACGCTGCATATCGAATGGCTCTTACAGCGCGATGGGATTGCCAACGTTAGCTACGGCTTTGGGTTGCATCCAGAAATCCGCGCGGCCTCGCCGCTCCTCCGCCTGCTCCTCGACGTCGCCGAGTGTTGTTGCGATGCCCACGCTGTTAGCGGTTTACCGGCGTTACAGCAGGTCTTGAAAGGTGCCTACACCCGCTTCCCGGCCGAATCGTGGCAGCCGTTGGTCCACCTGGTCGGGCATTCCCACCTTGATTTGATGTGGCTGTGGCCAGAGGCCGCCGGCCGACGCAAGGCCCTCCACACGATGGCGACCCAGCTCCGGATGATGGCGCGTCATCCCGGCCTCACCGTCACCGTGAGTCAGCCCGCTATGTTGCGTGCATTGGCCGAGGACGCTCCGGCACAGTACCAGGTTCTCGCTCAGCGCATTGCTGAGGGCCGGATCGAACTGCTCGGTGGCTTCGAAGTCGAAGCCGACACCCACCTGCCATGTGGTGAGGCGCTGGCGCGGTCGCTCGTTCATGGCCAGCAGCTGACTGCTGAGCTGTCTGGCCAGCCGTCGACGATTTGCTGGATGCCCGATGGCTTTGGCTTCAACGCTTGCCTTCCGCAACTGCTGCGATTGGCCGGGATCACGTCCTTTTTCAGTTCGAAGATGGCCTCCAGCTGTGTTACCCGCTTTCCTTACGCCGCTTTCACCTGGCGCGGAAATGACGGCAGTGCGGTCGATGCGATGTGCCTGCCGCAGTGGAATGACAGTTTGCGCCCCGCGCTCTTGGCTGAGGGTATGCGGGAACATGGCCAGCTTGCCGCCCTGCCCGAACAACTGTTGCCGGTGGGGATCGGCGACGGCGGCGGCGGGCTCACTGAGGTAATCTGCGAGCGTGCGACACGCCTCACCAGCCTCGCTGGCCTGCCGCGCACGGCGTGGTCCTCAGCCAAAAATTACTTCGCTGCCCAGGCTGCGGTGCGCAAACGCCTGCCGGTCTATGACGGCGAGATGTACTTGGATCTGCATCGTGGCACCCACACCTCGCAAGCCGGCTTCAAGGCGGCCTATCGCGGGTTTGAGCGCGCTCTCCAGGCCTGGGAGGCGGCACGGGCAGCAACCGGAGGTGGGCCAGTCGATCCGCAGGCCTGGCGCCGCCTCGCCTATGCCCAGTTTCACGATGCCTTGCCCGGCTCGTCGATCGGTTTGGTCTATAGTCAATTGGGAAGCGAATTGGCGGAGCGTACTGCTGCCGCCCTGGCCGCTGCCGCCGTGGATCTGACGCAGGCAGATGCTGGCGCCAGGTTGTTCAATCCGCTGCCGATGGCGCGACGCGCCGTGGTCGAGCTGCCTGGCGCCAAGGTCATAGCGGTTGATCTGCCGGCCCTCGCGGCGGTGCCGCTGCCAGCCGTCCCGCTTACAACGGCGATCGTCCACGCAACCCCGGCTTGCCTGGCTAGTGATCGGGTGCAGGCGGTATTCGACGCCTATGGGAGACTCAGCTCCTTGACGGTCGATGGCCTTGGCATGCGCTTGGTTGCGCCGGCCGGATTGGTATTGCACCACGACCAACCGTCCCACATGGACGCCTGGGAGATCGACCATGATGCTCTCGATAATGTTCTGCCGCTGCCGCTGCCGTCAGGTCACCATTCTCCAACGGTGGTCGAAGCCGGGCCGTTGCGTGCCCGACTCCGCACGCACCAGGATCTTGGCGACGGCTCGCATGCCGTTGTCGACTATGTTCTTGATGCGGTGCAGCCCTGGCTGCAGGTCGAGGTTGCTGTCGAGTGGCGTCTGCACCATCGTCTGCTGAAGTATCACCTGCCAACGGCATGGCGTGGCCGGTTGGCTCGCTTCGGTTGTCCATTCGGATCCGTGGAACGTCCGCACTTGCCAGGACCTCCTGCTGACGAGGCCATGTGGGAAGTCCCCATGCATCGCTGGATGGCCCTGGGTGATGGCGGTGGTTCAGGTGTGGCAGTGGTCACTGCTGCCAGCTATGGCGTGTCGGTGCGCGACGGTGATATCGGCCTTTCACTCCTGCGCGGCCCGACTGATCCCGATCCCGAGGCGGATCAGGGGGCGCATCGCCTGTGCTTCGCCCTTGGTCGTTCCGGTCCCGGGACCGCTGCTGCCGCTGAACTACTGTATACCCCACCCATGCTGGTTCCGCATGGTCGGACCTTGGCGGCTGCCTTCGCCTGGCACGACCTCGGTAGCCTGCTGCCGAGTTGGGTCGAGCCGCTGGCTGATGGCCTGGTGTTGCGTGCTCACGAAACGCTGGGGATGTCGGTTGATGCGAAGCTGCACTTGACGCGCCCAGCGCGTTCAGTGGATCTGGTTGACTTCCTGGGTGGGACGTTGGCAGCACTGCCCTGCCATGCCGATGGTGGCTATGTGGTCAACGCCGGGCCGCATCAGGTGGTCAGTGTTCGGGTACGCTGGTGAGGTGGGGGGGGTAGCGGATTTTCCTGGGCCAGAATGATATTGCCGGGAACGCCGTGCGCCAGAAGAATCTCGAAACGCGCGAAGAGCGCGAAGTGCCGCTCGCGTCAGAAGATTTTCCGAATGACCCAACCCGAAATCAAGGAATTGCCTTTCGGGACAGCCGCTGTCGTTTAAAGAAAAGCGCGTCTAAAATGGCGCGGCGGAAACAGCCGTTGAGATCAGGCGCAACGCGATGGACGCCATGCTGATCAACCCGACGCCGGTAAAATATCCGGCAACCAGAATCGGGGCGAGCCGCATGAAATTTTCCGCCCCGTATTTCTTCCGAAAATAAAACCGGCCAAGCATGGCGCCGACAATCTCCAGCAGCATCGTATGCGGGAGATTACCGAACCCCCGCAAGAGCCCGTAAACAAACATGATTGGAAAGCCAAATCCGCTCAGGACGGCGTACAGCAGGGTGATCCCGCAAAACCCCGTCGCAATCGTTTTGGGGTGAATGGCGCGCATGAATTCGCTGTCGAACACGTTCTTGCCCTCCGGCTTCTCGCCGGGCGCCACAAAAGTCGACGAATAGTAGAGCACCGTGTTTTTCGCCTGGAGTTCCCAGGTCACCTGGGTGGCCGGAAACATGTCCGAGGGCACGGCGTTCGAGTTCCAGATAAATCCCCAGTACAGCAACGACAGGATGAACATCACGGGGAGCGCGCAGGCATCCGTCTTCATCAGCGACCAGAAACTCACGCCGGTCAGTTCGTTGACCCGGAACGCCTGGGCGTGATAGCCATAGTTCTCCACCGGCACAGGGGCGAGCCAGATCTCAATGCCTTTCGTGCCGGAGGCGAGAAAGGCAATCTCTTTGACCATGGGGATATCGACTTGCTGTCCGGAGATGCCCAGCAGCCGGGCGGTGACGTAGGAGATGAGCGGGTTGTAAAAAAGGGTGAAAAAGATCATGAAGAAGACGATTCCAGGAACGTCCGGGACGAGTCGATACGTGACAAAGATCAGCGAAATGGCGGTGAGGACATAAACCACCAGCGCAATCCAGATGGGATAGTCGCCGCGTCCAACCACGGGCGGCGTCCACAGGTTTCGCTTTTCCTTCGAGGTAGCGGATGCGATCTTGATGGCCTTCAGCTTGCTTGCCACATCACGGCTGGTCGCATAGATGCTGACCGCCGCAATGGCAAAACCGATGCCGATCTGGAAGCTCATCCAGAAGTCCACGCTGTTCGAGAACGTGGTATTCACGGTGTCCATACCCGGCTGCCAGGTGTTGAGAATTCCGAGATGGTGCAGCAGCGGATTCAGAAAGACCGTCAACACAATGGCGCAAAACGTGCCGACCACCGACCAGAAGGGAAGAATGAATCCGATGAGGATAATGTCCAGCGAACAGGTGAGCCCGGTGGGCGTCGCGGGAAGCAGACGTTCCGTCAGTGTGGTCGTGTCGATGAACGGCTGGGGAATGAGAAAAAACGGCTTGGACAGCAACAGCCCCGTGATCACCGGAATGCCGACCTGTACCAAACCAAAGGCAATGCCGAGATAGGCGCCGAGCGTGAAAATCCGCCAGCGCGGGCTTTTCGCGGGCTTATTCTCGCTGCCCGCCACGCCACCCGTGGCATCCGGCTCCGTGCTCTGATCGGCCTCGGCCATGGCCAGGGATCCCTGCGCCTGGATGGGCGCGAGTGGAAAAGGAAGCCGCTCCACATCCGATGTCAGCCGGAAGAAAAAATAGCCTAGCGTATACCGGTTCACCAGCGAGACCACCAGCATGAAGACCACCAGAACGATGGGGATGATCCAATCCTTGTGGAACAGCATTCGTTCCGTAATCGCCGGGCTGTCAAAAGACGGGGCGAACCATTTGGGGAAACAGCCGCGCATACCGGCGTCACGCACCGCATCGGAGCCGACAAAATATGCCCGGTACACGAGCTGGGCGATCGGTCCGAGACTGCCGGCCATCATGATGCTCGCGGCCTGCAGCAGAACCACCAGGTTCTGCTTTTTCAGCGGTTGGAGCGCGCGGCGGGAGATCTCCATGAATAGAATCACCGTCACCCAGGATGCGGCTGACCCCATGTTACCGCCGGTCATGAGTCCGAGGTAGATGGCCCCGGGCATCATGACGAGTCCGCAGAAGAAAATTCCTGCGACGGTCATCCAATTGAAGCCGTCCTTGAACTCGGAAGGCGTCGTCAGAAGCGACCGGTAAAAATCGATTTCTTTGTCAAGCTTCATGCTTCATGGTTCCTGTCGACACAACTGGGCCAGCATCGCTCGTGCCTCTTCCAGCATTTCGTCGCGTTCCTTGGGTGTCACGGCGCGCCAGTGGAGGAATTGACGACGGATTTGCGCGACAAAGCCGTGATTCAGCCGCAACCAGGCGTCCCGTGATCCCGAAATCCGATCCAGGGCAATATGCCCCTTATACAACCCGGTTTCCGGGTCATGGGGAAGCGAGATGGTCATGATCTGGGAAACGCCCAGGTCAAACGGTTTGAGCCATACCGTCGTGCGGATGAACGGCACGGGGGCGTCCACCGCGTCCCGCTTTTCACATGCGACACCGATCGCCGGCTTGCCACACTGAAATTTTCCGGAGCTCCCTTCGCTATTGTCCAGGAGGTAGCGATCAAAAAACGACAGGATGGCCACCCGCGCCTTGGAAACAAAGGTGAACGGCAGGTCAAACGCAAGGGTATCGTCCACCGGCGCCGGAAGCGTCCACCCGGCATCCTCGGCCGGGGCGGAGATGTGCATGGCGGTCCGCGCCGGGAAATAAGTGGAAAGGAACGTGGCAGCCATGATGGCCAGCGAGGCATAGATCGTGGTCGAGGAGGCGAACGTCATTGGCATCCCGCCGGTCATATTCAGCGTGGTCAGCAGTTTGCCCATGCCCTGACTTAAGAGGTACCCCAAAACCGAGCCGACCACCGCATAGACAAAGGCCTCGGCGAAGAAAATAAAGAACACATAGCGCGGTGCGATTCCTACGGCATTATAGACAAAAATCTCGTCTTTTCGCTCATAGACCGACCCCTTCATGGTGTTGAGGACCGTCAACCCGGCGATCAGCAACGGGATGAACAGGTCCAGCATGCCGGAAAAAGAGGTGTTGCGCCCGAACCGCCCCCGGTAGGAAATGCCGTCCAGACCGTAACAGACGGTGGTCCCGGTCTGTTCCATATACGCCCGAATGCGCTCGCCTGCCTCTTTGTGCGAAGCATCCGGCAAGGCAATGGCGACGCTGGCGATGAGCATCGGGGTTGTCAAACTCACCTGGCTTCCCTGCGGAATAATGGCAATGTTCTCAGCGGAAATGCGCGGATCATCCTCCTGAACGTCCAGAAGCCCCGTCGTTTTTGCCGTCTTGACGTCGGATATCCGCTCGATGTCAAACGGCAGCAGATCGAGGCCATCCAGATCCCGGATTTTCTCCAGTGCGGCGGACTTGAAAATGCCGTGGATGCGGAAATCCTTCCCGTTGATGGCCACGAGGATGTTTTTCGTGTTGACCTGTGCAGGCGAGATCCCCAGCAGATTGGCGGTGGCGTCGGAAATGATCACGGGCTGCACCGCGTCCTCCCCCGACAGATCGTTCGTCGGAAACCAGCCTTTCGTGGTCAGCAGATCGATGCCGCGACGCAGCGGCTCCTGCGGACTGAGCTGGAGAATCGACTTGAGTTCCACCTTCCGCGCTATTTCCGGATGGTCGACCGACGACGCCATCGTGAGCGAGATCTGCGGATTTCGCTTCTTGTCGGCAATCACGGTGCCAACCGCCATCCGGCGCTCCGCCACGACGCAGGTGTCGCGGTATTTTCGTTTCATGGCAAAACATTCCTGCTGCGATAGCGAGGCAAACCGCTCTTTTTTGACCAGAAACCCCTGATAGGGTGCCTTGCCCGTGGCCGTTGAAAAATCCACCACGGCATTTTTCAGGGATGTGAAGCAGATCATGACGAAGGTAATGATGGTCAGCGTCGCGCAGGTCAGCCACGTGCGGACCTTGCGCCGGTGCATGTTGTTGAGCCCGAGCATGAATGCCGTGCCAATCACGCCGAACGTGTTCACCTCGGCCGCCGCGATTTTGCCCTGCTTTTTCCGGATCTCTTCGATGGTTTCACCGAATTTACTGAGAAACAAAATCGTGATGCCGCCGGAAATCATCAGGATGATGAAGCCGAGGAGAATCATGACGGAGGAACGCACCATCTGGAAGGCGGGGTGCAGCAGCCGCAGACAAATGAAAACGGAGAAAAAGATCAGGGTTTGTGCGGCCAACTGCTTGCGGATGTCGGAGTAGCAGAAGAGCAGTTTCTCGGCAAAGAAACCGAAGGGAATGAGCAGCCCCAGATACCAGAGAATGCCGAAGACCGCCTCTCCAATGGCATCCCGCAAAATCGGGTGGGCGAGAATCGCGTAACACGTAGCATCCCGCGCGCTGCTGTCGCGACCCCGCCAGGAACAAGTGGCGTCCCCGGCCTTGACTTGTGCTGCCTCCGATTTTTCCAGATACGCAGAGGTGACCTCATCCACCATGTCGTATTTCTTTTGCAGTTCATGCCGCCGCGCGTTCAGCTGGGTCATGGAACTGGCCATTGCGTACGGGACATCGATAATGGCCGAAGTTTCGCCAGCCAAAAAACCAGGCCCATTGATTTCCCGGGTCAAGTCACTCGTAAACGCGGCATCGTTTCCCAAAATGAAGGCACGGGTCATTTGTACAAAGTCATTCCCGGGGGTGCCCGATTTCAGCTCCACAAAGAAATGTTTTCCCGGCTCAAAATAGGCCACCGCCACGCCGGCGACGTTAAACTGGCAGTTCTTCGGAAGATCGGAAAGGCCATCTTTCGAAATGAAGCCGATGCTTGAGAAATTCTTGAGCGATTGCGGATTGTTCAGGTCAAACAGGGCGACTGGCGCCGCACGGAACATCACCAGGGTGGTTTCGCGCGAGACCTGCGCGTTGACGGAACGGAAGACCCGCTGGATATTCTCGCCTTCATCCTTCATCAGGCAAATCATCCCGTCGGCGTCATAGCCTGCGGCAATCGGCGAAAACGGAGGCTTGGGGCAGCTCGGAAACCACGTGCCAGTAAAATCGGCCGCGTCGTGGGGAACACTGAATTTTCCATACGGGTCCGTCATCACCAAAAGATTGCGGAAATAACCTGGCGTTGATAAATGGTCCGCGCTTACGGACCGGTGGGAAACGATCGCCTGTTGCAATGGATAACTGGGAATGACCGACTTTCCCACCCCGGATACCAAAACCCGGCCATGAGGACTTAGGTCCGCCCATTCCGAAAAAGGTTCGGCATCGAACCGCCCGTTGCCAAACGCCATGGACAGGACCGATTCTCCCAGCAGAAGAAGCGATTTTTGGATGGTCGAGATATCGGTCATGAACGGATCGGCAACTGGATCGGCGAATTTCGCGTAGGCCGTTGCCCTTCCCACGTTCACGAAGGAATAGCAGGCATAGCCGAACTTCCCCCACATTTGTGGCGACAGACACGTCGGGGCCGGAAAGGTCTGCTGATACACCACCCAGATTTGGTTGCCATCCACTGGCTTGACGAATCGCGGCACCTTCGCATCACCCAACTTCTGCGTAGCCGTTGCCAAAATCGCCGCCAGGCTCGGCATCTGCTTCGTGAAACTGGTAAAGCTGATGGTTTCCTCGCTGTTCGTGGTGTCGGCTGGCGCGACCTTCGGTTCGCAGATCGCCAGATTGTCATACCGGCTGAACAACTTCACATAATCGATCTTCTGCTCGATCTCGCGCTGCCGCACGAGATGAAAGGTTTCCAACTGGGCGATCCGTTGTGTCAGTCGCCCGGCAACATCGAGCTGCGTCATGAACTCTTTTTTGCGCTCCACCAAGCTCAGGCAACTGAAGCCGCAGACAGCATCTACGGCGTCCGAATCGCGCTTGGCCGCGCGATACGCACGAAACGCCGGCGATTCGACGGATCCGCCGGCTTGTTCGAGTTTGATGCGCGCCTTCGTCACCGGTTCCTGTCGCTCCAAGGCAATGGAGTCGAGCACGTATTTGAACTGTTCATTCACCCAGCGTTTGGTTGGCTCGGTCACGCCCTCGAAGGCAGCCTGGGTCGCAGCCGGGGTCTCCAGAAAACCCGGACACGCAAGCAGTTGCTTCGCCTGTGCGACCGTCACCAACAACGCGGTATTTTCCTCCTGAAGCGTGCGGATCGGCTCCAACCGGCGTTCGGCGTTCTTGTCCGCAAATGTCGTATGCGCCTTCGCATCTATTTCTTTCCGGGTGGGATTGACGTTTTTGTAGAGAATGCCCATCAGCGTGTTGATCGCGGATTCCGCCGTAAAGCTGGTGCCGTGTGTCAGAAAGATCACATCCCGTTCCAACTTTCCTTGATAGTGTAAAAGACCCGTCAGGAGTTGCAGTTGCACGGCGGGGTTCACCGCCTGCAGTGCGCCGGGCGCGCTGTCCGGCAGGATGGAGCAGGCATCATACGGGGAGACAATCACCAGAGCGCTTTTGGAGGGCTTGTCGCTTCGCAATACACCGGCCAGCATCGTGTGGTTCACCGATTCGTACACGGTTTTGACGCGCAGCCGGATCTCCCGCCCCACGTACTTGAAAATGCCGGACGTGGCGGCCACCCGTACAAAGTTGACGGAAGCGCCGGACACCATGCCGCCTTCCGACGCCGCCACGTGCACCCAGGGGATCTGCTCGAAACCGTCCGGATGGGCGACGATGATCGCCTGCAGTCCCAGCGCGGCATATTTTGTCCAGTCAAAGCCATACAGTTCGTCGAAAGCGCCGCTCTTCGTGTTGATCAGACCGATGCACCCGCGGAAGTCGGTATGGGTCCGCAGGGTTGCCGGGTCGAGCAGCAACAGTTTTCCACGCACGCCATCCGCGGGTGTCACCATCGGCTGCAGATGGTTGGGCAGGAACGGATAAATGACCGCATCGTCCAGCACCTGATCGGATTCGGCACCGTCGGCATTAGGAACAATCACCGCGATCGATCGCGTGAGGGTTCGCGGCGCGACATCCTGGAGCTGCAGTTCGTGGATCTCCAGGCCTGCCTCTTCGTAGCGGGCACGCATGAATTGTTCCATCTGCCGGAATCCAGGCTGCCCCATAAAGCGCGATCCAAACGACAATATTTTCTCCTGCGTGCCGCTGACCGCCGCCGGCGTCATGGCGGAAACCATCGCGGCGTTGTCATAGTTCTGCACCGGCGTGAGGGGCGGACGGTAGGCGGACGGACGGAAGATCTGCTGGTAGAAATACATGCCCGCCAGCAGCAACGCCAGCGGCAGCAAGGCCGCCAATAGTACGCGGATCGTTTTTTTGGTTCGTGTCATGTCGTAACGATTGATTTGAGAAACCAGGGTTCAGGATCCAGTGTTCAGGAAATGCAACAAATGAACCCTGAACCCTGCATCCTGTCGCCTTTATCCTAAAAACTCAGCCGTGCCTTCAACACGCCCGGATGGGCAAAATACAGATATCCGTTCAATACGATGAAAAACGCATAGGCCATGGCAATGCCCAGAAGGATGCCGATGGCAAACGGCACCAGCTTGTTTCGCACCGTGGCCGCTCCTCCCACTTTCAGGATGATGAAACGGATCATCCAGGCCAACAGCAGACTTCCCCAGGCGTTGGCCATCATGGGCGTAAAACCCAAAATATAACCTGCCGGGTGAAAAATGAAGTTGGCGAACAATCGGGAAAGCACGGTCAGCACCAGCGTGACGGCGCCGCCAAACAGCAACCCGTCCGTGGCATGATTCCAGACGGCGGATTTTGGCGGGATTCCCGGGGTCGCGTCGGAAAGACCGGCATTAATCTCGCTGGTGAACGCCCGGAAATCTCCGGTACCGACAAATTGGCCCGTCGCAATCGGATAGTTGTCAGCCCCGATCGCATACGCCGAACCCAGGTAGACCCAGCCGCCAATCCCAACCGCAAGTATCACCCCAAGCAGGCCGCAGAGGAAGATCTGGTTGAAACTCACCTTCATCTGGTTTCCGATCTCGCCCATTTCAAACTGAACTCCCGGCAGATGCAGAAAGCTGCTGGAAAAGATTAACAGCGAGGCAAACGTCATGAAAAGAAGCCCCTGCGGCGTAAAAAAGCCGATCCCCCCCAGCAGGGGTATCAGGGTGAGAAAAACGGACCCGTAGATAAAGGAGCTTCCCGGAAGGCCGCATTCTTCCCGCAGCTTCAAGGCCGAGAGCGAAAAGAGGAGCACGGCCGCGAAAAAGACCAGGCAGGGCCAGGTGGAAATCGCCATCCATCGCGCCAGACCCACCAGCACGGCGATCGAAAAGAAAAGAAGGAGCAACGCCTTTCGCAGGTTGACCGATTCCGTGTCGCCGCCTGTGAACGCCTGTTGGATCGTACGCGCCAAATATTTCCAGGCCAGCAGGAGCGTCAACACCGCGTACGTCAGATAGGACGCGGAAAGTTGTTGCTCCGGATACGGGTAGCCTGCGTTCTTGGCCAGACCGAAGAAATCTCCGGCAAAAACCTCAAACCTGCAGAGCAAATAGCCGACGACAAGACTCAGTAAAATGTGCAACTCCATTAAAAGCCCGATGCCGAACGCGATGCCGCTGACGCTGAAGGTAACGCCTCCCCAGGTCTTACCCCAGAACGGCTGGTTGAGATACTGCGTGATGGGAATGCTGATTTCCATATCCGGCAGCCCGGGATTGTAGGTCTGGAGTCCCCGCATCAGGCACCAGAAAAAGGCAAGCCCCAGCCCCGCCAGCATCTGTTTGTTCTTGCAAATGCGCGGGAAAATCGCACCCTCGTTACAATCCAGCAGGGCGGAGGGAATCTTCATGAGCGGCATGGGGTAGCGCTCGTTTCGCACCCATTGCCGGTTGAACACGACGCCCATGGCGAACGTCGCACAAAAGACCGCGCCCAAGAGTAACGACCACACCAGCAGCGGGTTCAGCCAGGCGCGAAGGGGAATATAGCCAACGAGGATGAATTTCACCCCTTTCCAACTCAGCAGGTTGTCGGGTTTCACGATCAAATCCGCGCCGGTGCCCGCGGGGGGGTGCCTCTTGAACTCCGACTCGGTAATGACTTCCCGGCCGACAAAAGCGGATTCCAGCGCGCTGACATCAAACAGTTGCGGATCTTTCAGGACGAGACGCCCCTTGCCTTGGATGCCGAACTCGATGACCACGCCGTCGTGTACGCTCGCGTGAAAAACATGGCCATAATAACCCTCTCGGAAAAAACCATCCGGGAACAGAGGCGTTTTCCGGCCCGTCCGGACAGAAGAAAAAATCTCCCCGCTTTTCTTGCCGTCCCCGTAATCCACGGCGCAATAAAATTTCGAATCAACGTCAAAATCGGAAGTTTGCGCGAGAATCGAGATGAAATACGGCCGTCCGACCACGATGCCCGTCGTGTGTGTGTCGTCAATGATCGGCACACGCATCCGGATGCAGGCGCTGCCAGCCCCATCGGCGTTCGTGATCACAACACCGTCTGAAGCCTGTGCGTTGCACAATAAATTCTCCCCGTGCGGCCACAACTTGGAGGGGAGCGCGTCATACAATTCGAAGTCTGTTCGCCGCGTCGCGGTGTTCGAAATCGCCAACATATTCCGCCAAAAGGAGCCTGCCAGGAGCGGGGTCGCCACCAACAGGCAAAAAAGCACACAGAACATCTCCGCCCGGGTGAGCAGCCGGATGCGCGTGAGCAGCCAGACCAGCGCCGAAACCAGAAGCAAGGCGCCAAAGGAGATGACGCCGGGAATGCCTATCGGCTCGTTGCCGATGTAAAGACTCCACTCATCCGTAACGCCCACATGCTGCACGATCACGGCCGCCACAAAAACAGCCAGCGCCGAAACCCCCACCGAACGGAGCGTGATGGCGGAGTTGGATGGATTGTCAGATTTGCGCATGGGTCTCAATGTCCGAGCTTGTCACGTTCCATCTCCTCGACCTTGAAGGTTGCACCGCTGGTGATTTTTTCCAGGTTGCCGTCGCGGATCCAGCAAACCCGCTTCGACGCCGTGATCATCCGGGGATCATGCGTCGAGCAGACAACCGTAACGCCATCCTCCTCGTTGAGGTTCTTCAGCAGATCGACGATGGCCATGCCGGTTTTGGTGTCGAGATTTCCGGTCGGTTCATCGGCAAGGATTACGCTCGGGTTGTTCGCCAGCGCCCGGGCAACCGCCACGCGCTGCTGCTGCCCGCCACTCAGTTCGAAGGGCTTGTTCTGCAGTCGATGCCCCAAACCCACCCGTTCCAGGATCGCCTGCGCCCGGCTGGCAGCCTCGGGTGCGGCGACACCCCGGAAAACCATCGGCAGGGAGACGTTCTGCAGGGCACTCATCACCTGGACCAGGTTGAACGTCTGAAAAATATAGCCGATTTTGTTGCAGCGAAACCAGGCCTGCTTCGACTCCGGCAGGTCAAAGACCGAATGCCCCTCAAAAAAAACACGGCCGGCCGTCGGCACGTCCAGCGCGCCAATTTGATTGAATAACGTGGACTTGCCCGAACCCGAAGGCCCGATGATCGAGAGAAACTCGCCCCGGAAAATCTCCATGGAGATCCCCTTGAGCGCCCAGACTTCCTCGCCGCCGACGAGGTAGCGCTTCTTGACGTCCTCGATTTTGATTAGAACCTCATGCATCGCGGTTTCTTTCCGGAAGTCGCAGGAAGATCACCCGTTTGAGCATCATCTTTTTCGTGAACTCCATCACGGCGTCGCAGCTTTTTTGCGTCTCAAACCCATACTGGTTGCGAAGCAGCTTTTCAATCTCGCCCAGCGTCCTGACACCATCGATGCTGTTCCAGAAAAATGAGCCAGCCGCGTCCAGCAACAAACGGGTGCGTTTTTTGAATCCCAACCTCGCCGCGAAGAACCGCTCGATGGCGTTGACCGGGGCAAGGACACAGTCCAGCCGCAGCGTGTTGCCCTCCAGGTGCACCGTCGTGACCGTGCTGTTGATGACCGGCACCGCCTGCAATGGGTCGTTGGTTTTGTTTTGTGCCATGCTCAGTGAAACTCGTTGTTGCTGAAGTCGATTTCAGAGGGTTTGGCAATCCGGTCGATCCGTCCATCGGCGATCCACATGATCCGGTCGGAACGCTTGAGCATTTTAAGATCGTGTGTGGCGGTGATGATGGTGACGCCGAGTTTGGCCTTCAAGTCGGCAAAAACCTCGATGATCTCTTCGCCGGTGCGCTGATCCAGATTGGCGGTCGGCTCGTCGGCAAGGATGATCTCCGGGCTGTTCGCCAGCGATCGGGCAATGGCTACGCGTTGCTGCTGCCCGCCGCTGAGTTCGCCAGGCTTGTGCAGCGCCCGATGGCCCAGCCCGACCATTTTCAAGATCTCCAGCCCCTTGTCCCAGGCGGCATCCGCCTCCATCCCGGCAAAACTCATCGGGAGGGTCACATTTTCGAGGCACGTCATCACCGGAATCAGGTTGAAGGTCTGGAAGATGTAGCCGATTTTCCGGCAGCGCAACCAGGCCAGTTCGTTGTGGTCAAGCTGCGCGATGTCAACCTGGTCGATGTACACCTTCCCGGCTGTTGGTTTCTGCAGGGCGCCGATCATGTTGAAGAGCGTCGACTTTCCCGAACCCGAAGGGCCCATGATCGAAAGGTATTCCCCCTTGTAGGCGCCAAACGTGGCGCCCCGAAGGGCATGCGTCTCAAGCGTCCCGGAGCGATAGATCTTTTTCACGTCAACCGCCCGGATCACCTCGTGCCGTTCATCGGCCATCGAGCTGTCCAGCAGACGCTGTGCCATGATTTTTTCGGTGGTATCCATGTGTGCTACACATTGCTCTTCAGTGCGTCGGCAGGCACCATCCGGGCTGCAACCGCCGCCGGATAGATCGCCGCCAGGACAGCCAGGGCACTCCCCGCGAGAAATGCGATGGCAAAATCCACCCCGAGCACCGCACGTTGCGAAACCGCGCATTGTGTGGTCAGACCGAACCCGTAGGTCACGCTGTAGGCGACGCAGGAGAAGAAAAACCCCAGCAGCGTCCCCAACACACCACCGGAAACCCCGAGAAAGAGAGACTCGATCAGAAACAGCGTCCGCACGAAGGACGACAGCGCACCCAGGCATTTCATCGTGCCGATCTCACGGAATCGCTCCGTCACGGACATGAGCATCGCATTGCTGATCCCCATCGCCGTGACCAGCAGGGAGATGGCCACCATCCACACATTTCGAAATCGGTTTTTTCGCTCCTCTTTCTGGATGCGCGCATTCTCCGCAGCGGTTTGCAGGTGCGCCAGCGATAGAACTTTTATGGCCTGCGGGAGGTCCCGCCGCGCAGAATTCCCGGTAAAAGCAATCAACCGGGGTTTGGCAGCCGCGAGGCTACTCACGACGGCTTCGCTGGGACCCGCATCCCCGATCACCAGTACCGCCAAAGCCCCGGCAACAGCCTTTTCCAGCGGCACACGTTCAACACGCGCTCCGGTCACGCGTTGACTATCCCAGTCGCCTTCTGCCGCGTCTGCAATCCGAAGAGACTGAGGTATATCCTGTGCGATCCGCACCAGCAAGCGTTCTTCAGCCTCTGAGACCTCGCCACAGGCCACCACGCCAAACGTCTTGCCGCGCACCGCGCCCGTCTCCGCGGTCAGAAAATTCAGCATCCGGGACGATTCCAGCCGGATTTCGTCTTCGTGCTGCAGCCCCTTTTTCAGTGCCATCCCCGTGAGCACCGACATCAAAAACGCAATGCCGCAGACCACACCGGTGAGCGTGACCAGCGCACGCCCAATTCGGATGCGAATTCCCTGCGAAACAACACCAACCGCCAGCTTGAGGGGGAGCCGGATCTGATCTTGGATTACTTCGTTCATCGTTTGCTGATGATTTATCGCACGAAGTGTGCCAAGTCGGCGGCCACGGCGGCATGCGCGTCAACCTAAGGTAAGAGGGTGCCGTTGTCTTCCGACCCCCCGCGGGTGAGGAAGTTCAGGAAGAGACAAAAAAGCGAGAAAATAGATGTTTACGCAAATGGGACGGTGCGAGTTGAGGCTGAGTCGTCATCGCCTCGCGCAGCCCCATTTTCTGTTTGCTGCGCCCACCCTTTTTCTGAACTTTGCCTCCGGTGGGCAAGCCCACCGGGGGGCTATGCGGTGCTAATCGCGGTATCTAGAAGCAAATTTAAGCCAAAGTTGACTGCGGTTAAAACGACAGGCAATTTACGTAATACTTTGATCAAGAAACGGTTACAAGCAGGTATGGTAGAATTATTTTGTTTGCTGGAAGGAACAACGGTTTGTCACCCACCCACGGGCGCGGCCTCATTCCCGACAAACTGGATGGGTTTGTTGGGACAGTATCGTACTGGGTACTGGAGTGCACAGTTGCGTTACAATCAATGCACGGCAGAAACCTGCACGTAGGGCCCTTCGGGAATTACGGCAAGCACAGGTGCGCCGGAATCGGCCACGGCTGCGGCCAGTTCCGATTCCAGGTCGGTCACGCGCCGGACACCGGTGTAAGGTTTAAGGTGCGAGGCGCATATACCCCGGTAGCGTGCAACCCTACCGACCGCGGAAGCCCAAGGCATCCCCCCTCTGGCAGTGCCTGTCCCGGCATTTTGCCGCCTTTCTTGCCGCCTACGCACAGCGTTTCCAGTCCCGTTACGGCTTCCTGCGCCCGATCATCCGTTGGAAGAACTGTTCCGGGCACGGGTGATCACGTTCCTGGCAGGGCAGGGGTTGTTGCCACCCGCGTGCGCAACCAGCGGCTGAGGGGCTCCCCAATCGTT
>SESH01074985.1_pt1 | contig 19571 bp, 16 predicted proteins | sample 3171561 | NCBI WGS metagenome assembly SESH01 (sample SAMN10866947, study PRJNA518727) | freshwater metagenome | biome: subpolar coniferous forest; feature: holomictic lake; material: water; isolation source: holomictic Lake 442 2011 16.5 m and 2014 13 m | place: Canada: near Kenora, Ontario
TGGCTGTATATTTGCAGATGTCCAGTGCTTGGAGGGTGATTTCCTTTGACTAGCAGCTGGCATTCTGGTCGTTTTTTGAGGTCTCGCAACCCGCTATCCGCGGGTTGCACAACTAGGAACCTGTCGGCAGAAGGCACCGGAACGATCCAAGGCCTAAGTCCGACAGGTTCCTAGGCGCGCACGCGGTCCACATACTCGCCGCTGCGTGTGTCCACGCGCACCACGTCACCCTCGTTGACGAAGAGTGGCACGGAGAGCTCATAGCCGCCTTCGAGCGTGGCGGGCTTCATGACCTTGCCGGAGGCGGTATTGCCGCGAGCCCCGGGCTCGCAGCTGACGATTTTGCGCTCCACAAAGACGGGGAGCGTCATCTCAATGACCTGCTCGTTGTAGAAGAGTGCATCGCAAGGCATGTCGTCGGCCAGGAAAAAGCGGGACTGCCCCAGCACTTCGGAGTTGACGCGAATTTCTTCAAAGCTTTCGTTGGTAAAGATGTAGACGTTGTCCTGAATGTAGGAGAAGCGCAGCGGGCGCTGGCTCAGCTCGGGCTTGTCGAACTTATCGTTCGAGCGAAAGCTGCGGCTCATGGTCGAGCCGTTGAGCATGTTTTTCATCTTGCAGTTGTAGATCGCCTGACCCTTTCCAGGCTTGCTGAAGTCGAAGTCGGAGATGATGTAAGGCTGGCCTTCGATTTCGATCTTCAGGCCCTTGCGCAGGTCGGATGCGTCGTACATGGATGAAGCCTCTTGGTTGTTCCTGTCCGGAACGCCATGGTTAGTGAATCCGGGTGGCGAAAACGTGCGGCATCCTACCGGTCTTGCACCGTGTCTGTCAAGGTCGCCCTCGCGGTGCGCGCAAGTTGCCGGATGCATTCCGGCGGATCGTCGAGCCAGCTGCACTTCGCTAATGCGCCAACCCCAATCGCACACCCGCGGCTGGCGGTTACTCCTCCGTGCGGGCGGAGACCGGCTCGGCGGACAGCTGGGAGAGCATCCTCGGCGTCAGCACCAGGCCCTTGCGGGACAGGTTCCACTCCATCCAGGCCATGTTCAGCCCCATGGAGCGGGCGCGCTCGATGTTGGAGCGGGCTTTGGTGCGAAGCGAGTCGGCCGAGAGTGGATCGCCCGGCCTCCGCTTCTCCATGTAGACGAAGATCGCAGCCTCTTCGTCGCTTGTGACGGAGGCCTCGGAAATTTCACCCGCGAGCAGGTGCAGCGAGGCGCGGGCGACCGGCATGTAGTTTTCAAACGTATTCTGGTAGAGGGTGTGCACGGAGAACGTGATGGAGGTGGACAGGTTCAGCGCCATGGCATGCGCCAGGGTCGCCGGGCTTTGTTTGGCGCGAACGCCCCTGGCCAGGTCCTTGTGCGTTTTGTCGAGGTAGTCGCGGAACGAATCCGCCCGGACCTTATTGAGGGCCAGGGGGCGAACGCGGTCGATCACTTCCTCCAGGGCCGGCATGTGGGCCGGGCTGGGGCTGTTGGCTAACGGCGTGATGGCATAGGTAAAGTTTTCACCAGCCACCACCATGTAGCGACCCTCCGGCTGCGCGGGATCGAGATCGAAGGCTGCCGCGGAGAACTCCTTGCCGGCATCAATGCCGTCCGGAGTTTCGTTCATGGCGAAGAAGGGTGTTTGGCGCGGGGTCAGGCCGAACGCAGTTGCGGCAGCGGCGAAGCCGTTGGTGCCTTCCTTGGTCGCGATTTCAATAAACGTGTTGGCCAGATTCGTATAGGCGGTCTGGCGGGCGCCCTGGGCTTGCAGGATAGGAACGATCTGCGCGCGGGCCTCGTCGTCGAGCTTGATCGTCGCGGTGGCGTTGCTGCGTGTGAGCTTGTCGCCATGATCGTCAAAGTAGGCCTGGATCTGATCGTCGGTGATGGAAACGCCCGACAGGTAGTTGGAGACCGGCACGGAGACATACTGGACTGCAACCCGCTTGGGCAGGCGGAAGGAGTTGGAATGGACGTCGAAGAAGGCCTGAATCTGCGCCGCGCTGGCGCCGATGCTGGCGAAGCGGTTGCTGACGGTGATCAGTCGCACGGTTAACTCGTCCGTCAGGCCGGACAGTTCGTCGTCCACTTCGATGGGCGTCACCCAGGCGGCCGAATCGAGAATTGAGCCCACCTTGCGGAGCGTCAGGATATGCTCCAGATACTGCTCGTATTGGCGCGGGTGCATGCCGTTATCCCGGAGCTTTTTAAGGTAGTTGGCATGGACCACGCTGTCGTAGCCATCGGTAATGCCGAGGCTTTCCTGCACGGCGGATGCAACCTCTTCACGGCTGACGCCCAGTTTTAGTTCGGCGGCAACCTGGAAGGCGGCGACTTGATGCCAGACCTGGGTGGCGATCTCGGGGAAAGAGGTTTCGGCGCGGTTTCTGCCAATGCCTCGAACTTCCCGCTCCAGCATGGTGAAGGTCTCGCTGGAAACAGGCTTGCCGCCGATTTTTGCCACGCTGTCGGTCTTGCCATCCGACCGGTAGCAGGAGTCCACGGAAAGGAAGGCCAGCGAGACAATCACGGCGAAGACGCCCCACACGAGGCGATGGCGGATGATGCGGTGAAAATGGTAGATAAACACAGTGGTATCCTGAAAGACGCGCGCTGATCGGGACCAGGAGGGAAAACGGCCAGCGTGCGCGCCGGTCCTCCTGCGGGTGGGCGAACAGGTCGCCCGGCGGATGCCCGTGCGTACGAGCAACCTCGCCCCGGATTAACTACTGAAAGAGACTCTCATCTTTTCTATTTAAAGGAAGGTTGGTGGCAGTTCCGGCGCTGCCCGGTGCGGTGGCTGTGAATACGCTGCCCGTGAGACCATCGGCAAGGGTTGGCAACCCGCTGGCGGTGAGCGAAGGCTCCCCCAGAACAAAGGCAAAATTGCCCTTGCCTTTGCCATCGGGCGCCGTTTCCAGAACGGAGACCACGAGTTTGCCGCCCACGGCGGCGTGTTCGCGGCAGATGCGGACCGTGCTGCGTGTGGAGGTTTCCATCACAACGGGCGCATCGGTCCCGTTCTCAATATTCACCTGATAGTCGTTCGACTCGTTGACGATGCGGGTTATGCTGCGATCAACAGACGATTCGATGCGCGCTGCGGATCCGGATTTCATCTTGGGCACGGAGAACTGGGGCCCATAGATCCGGACTGAGCCGTTTTCCGTACGGACCTGCATCAGCAGGTCAAGCATGCCTTTGGTCGGCTTCTTCAGCTTCGACAGCTCGAGGCGGCTTCGCCCGACAAAGCTGTCGCAGGATGCGACCGGCGTATCGATGACCAGCGATTTCTCCGTCAGGTTGTCGCGCACGGAAATTTCCAGCCGGCCTTCCGCGAGGCGTATGCAGCGGTTGGAGTTGAGCACGGTGCCTTCCGGTTCGAACACGGACAGTTCGCCCTGCGGAAGCATGCGCAGGGAGTCGTCCGGCGAAAGCAGCAGGAACGTTTCCCCGTCTGGCCCGGTGCGAACGGTGGTGCCAAAGGGGTAGGCTTTGCCATTGATCGCCGGCTCGAAGGCGGCGGCATCCGGCTTCTTGACTTGGCAGGAGCCCTTGACGCCTGACAGGCGGAACAGGATGTCGAATGATTGTGCGTGCAGAGATGTCGTCAGCGTTAGCACGCCCACGAAAGCCAGACTCGCAGCCCGGTTCAGCGTATGCATGATCAACTCCTACTCCGGCGTATTGCCTTTCGCCCGCACCTTTGATACGCAAAGACTGTTGCATAATAGACCAATCAAGTTAGGCGCGTCAACCCCGCGTTCGTCCGGCAATTTTCTCCTGACTTTCCTGCTTCCGAAATTCTCCGGCAGGCAATACACTAAGGAATGGCGCGTTTACCAGGTTGGCAGGCGTCAGCAGGTGGCATACAGAACTCCGGAGGCAGGTGTCCGTTATGAAAGAACAGGCAAAGACAGCCGGGAAAAACCGGCCCGTGGCGCTGATCATTCGCGATGGCTGGGGTTTGAATGAACGCGCCCAGGGCAATGCCGTGTTCGCGGCCCGCACGCCGAGCATCGACCGGTATAAGGCGCGTTACCCGTGGACGCGCCTGGCCTGCTGCGGCGAACCGGTCGGCCTGCCGGACGGTTATCAGGGCTCGAGCGAGGTCGGCCACCTCAACATGGGCGCCGGGCGTATCGTCATTCAGGAGCTGAAGCGCATTGATGATGGCCTGCGCACCGGGGAACTCTTCCGCGCGGCCAAGTGGCAGGCGCTGGTTGCCAACTGGAAGAAGAATCGCGGGTCTTTGCATCTGCTGGGCCTGCTGCAGGACGAGGGCGTGCACGCGCATCAGGAGCACCTCTTCAAAATCATGCGCCGGGCGCGCGAGGAGTTTCCGGAAGGGGAAATTGTGATTCATCCGTTTCTGGATGGACGTGACACGCCGCCGCGCAGCACGCTCGAATACCTCGGCCGGTTGATGGTTGAGATGCAGGCCGTGACGCGCTGTCGCATCGGCACGGTCATGGGGCGCTACTACGGCATGGATCGCTCGCGCAACTACGCCCTGACCGACCAGGCCTACCATTGCCTGACGCTGGGCGAGGGGCGCCCCGCTGCCACGGCCGTGGAGGCGGTGCAGGCCTCGTACGACCAGGACCGTACGCCGGACGGGCAGGCGATGTACGACGAATACATTCCGTGTTACACCATCGGCGGGTTCACCGGCATCCGCGACGGCGACGTCGTCATGCATACGAACTACCGCCAGGACCGCGCGATCCAGCTTGCGCAGGCGTTTGCCTGCGACGACTACCCCGGCCACCGCAAGGTGCGGCCAAGCGTGGTCTTTCTCGGATTCACCCGCTACTGGGATGAATTCACGGAGTATCTGCTGGGCGCCATGGATGAGGGCGGCGGCATGGACCACCTGCTGGGCGAAGTGGTCGCCAAGGCCGGCCTGCGGCAGCTGCGCATTGCCGAGACGCAGAAGTTTCGCCACGTGACCAGCTTCTTCAATGGCAAGTCCACCCGGCCTTACGCGGGCGAGGACCAGGTGGACGTGCCGTCCCGCTTCGACCCGGCAACTTTCGCGGATCACCCCGAGATGGAGGCGTACACGGTCACCGACGAACTGCTTAAGCGCCTCGAAAATAACCCGTATGCGCTGATCGTGGTCAACTACGCCAACGGCGATATGGTGGGGCACACGGGCGTGTTCGATGCCGCCCGCCGCGCCATCGAGGTGGTGGACACCTGCGTCGGCCGGCTGGTGGAGCGGTTGCTGGAACTCGACGCGCACATTCTGATCACGGCCGACCACGGCAACTCGGAGCAGATGATCGATTACCTGACCGGCATGGTCAAGACCAGCCACACGCTCTTCGAGGTGGACTGCCTGTATGTGGCGCGTGACAGCGCGGGCGTGAAGCTGCTGCCGCACGGCAAACTGTCGGATCTTGCGCCGACCGTGCTGCGCCTGCTGGGACTTTCCGTGCCGCCGGATATGACAGCGGATAACCTGATCGCGGGGCGCCCGGACTGGGAGTAGCCCCGGCCCGCCCCGGGCCGCGGGCATGCGTATGCAACCGAGTCCCGATGGACTGACGCCATGTTATTGCGGCGCGACAAACAATCTTCTGTGTTCGGCCCGGGCCTCCGTCCGGCTGCGCTGCTCGCGTGCCTGCTGCTGGCCTGCGGCTTTCAGTTTTCCAATGCCTACTACAGTCCGCGTAATAGCGAGCGCGACCCGCGCCGCAGCACGCGCTACATCATCCTGCACACCACGGAAGCCGCGAGCAGCAGTTCACTGATCACGCTGCGCGACCAGGGCGAGGCCAATTTCTGCGTCGACACGGACGGGCGCGTCTACCGCATCATCGATCACCGGCGTACGGCGTTTCATTGCGGCCGCAGCATGTGGGAGGGCCTCGTCAACATCGACGACTATGCCATTGGGATTGAAGTGGTGGGCTACCATAATCGCGACATCACCCCGGCGCAGTACCAGGCCATTGCCGCGCTCCTGGCGGAGCTGAAGTTCCTCTATCGCATTCCGGATGAGCGCGTGCTGACTCACTCCATGGTGGCCTATGGCGCGCCGAACAAATGGTTTGGACGCAGCCACCGCGGGCGCAAGCGATGCGGCATGCTGTTTGCGCGCGGCAGCGTGCGGCAAAAGCTGCACCTCAGCAAACAGCCGCGCGTGGATCCGGATGTGCGCGCCGGACGTCTGATCAATGCCGACCCGTATCTGGCCAGCGTGCTGTACGGCACAGCCGCCGAACAGGACCGCATCCTGACACAGTCTGTCGCGGCGCCGGCGCCCAACGTGGTTTCGGCCAGACTTTCGGTCTGGGACATTGCGCGCGATGCCTATAACCGGGCGGACACCGTCTACATTCTTCCCGACGGCACGCGTCGCGCCGGCAACCAGATTCGCAAATGGAAATCCGTCCCGATCGGCACGAAGATCCTGGTGGCAGAAACGAACACGGCCGCCGCGGAAGAGGTTCAGACCATTGGCGAGGATGGCGCCAGCGCCGTGGACATCGCCGGCGACGAGGCGTGGAGCGCCTCGACATTTTATATTTTCCGCAACGGCAGCTGTACGCGGGGCTCAAAGCTGCCGCGCGATATCCGCGAGAAACTGCCAGCCGGCACACGCATGCTGGTGGGCTTTTCGGTCGGCGGGCCGATCCGGCCGGCGCTCCGCGCCTACGAGATCTGCGGGATGCGCTGGAAATCGCCGGACACGTTCTACCTCCTTCCCGGCGGCACGCTCAAAACCGGCAGCGAAATCAAAGACGACAAACTGGCCACCGGCACCTTGGTTTTCTATCGGAATTAGGCCAGTACAGCGGGGGCTGCGCACCCGCTGGCGTGCGGAGCGAGTGACCCCATGGAAGGCGAATAGCCCATGCTGGAAAAAAAACACGAGCGCGTGCTGTCCGCCCGGCGATTTGCCTGGCGTGTCGCGGCTTTTGCCGGAACCGCCTGCCTGCTGGTTGTCTTTGCGTTGTTGCTTGGGGTCGCCGGCTACTACTGGATCGCGGGCTTGAGCCTGACAGATGCGGTGCTGAACGCCTCCATGATTCTCGGGGGCATGGGGCCGGTTAACGAACTGCATGGCAGGGGCGCCAAGCTCTTTGCCTCGGCCTATGCCCTCTTCAGCGGACTGGTCTTCATCTCCGTCATGGGGTTGCTCTTCACCCCAATCATTCACAGGATCCTCCACCGGTTCCATGTGGATGATGCGGGCAAATAGCAGGCACAAGACAAGGGCACAGAGATCGGACAGCGAGCCGTGTGATCCGTGGATCGGCTGGCTGGGAGGATGCATGCGATTTTCTGAATACCAAACCATTTTTCGCAGCTTGCGCTGGGTGGTCGCGGCCGTCGCGCTCGCGGGTTGTTCCGACAAGCCGGCACCGGGGTTTCAGGGTTATGTCGAAGGCGAGTATGTCTATGTGTCGTCGGCGGAAGCCGGTCGACTCGAGCAGCTGCAGGTCTGCCGCGGGCAGCAGGTCACGAATGGCGCGCCGTTGTTTGTTCTGGAGTCGGCGCTTGAGTCTGCCGTGCGGCGGCAGGCGCAGCAGGTGGTCGCGGCGGCAGAGGCGCAATGGGCAGATCTGAAAGCCGGCAAGCGCCCGCAGGAGTTGGCTGTGGTCCAGGCGCAATTGGCGCAGGCGCAGGCAGTGGAAAAGCAGGCGGCGGCCGAGTGGGTGCGCGAAGAGGTGGTTTTCAAGACGCAGGCGATCTCCGCGGCGCAGTTGGATGTCACGCGCGCGTTCGCCGAAGCCAGTGCGGCGCGGGTGCGTGAACTTCAGGGGCAGCTCACGGTGGCGGAATTACCGGCGCGCGAGGAGCAGATCAAGGCGCAGGCCGCGGTAGTGGCGGCGGCGCGTGCCACGCTGGAGCAGGTTGATTGGCGGTTGCACCAGAAGGCCTTGGCGGCGACGTGCGGCAGTCTGGTGTTTGACACGCTTTTCCGCGAAGGCGAGTGGGTGCCGGCCGGCCGGCCGGTGATCTCGCTGCTGCCGCCGGGTAACATTAAGGTGCGGTTCTTTGTGCCGGAGACGCGTGTCGGAACGCTTACGATCGGGCAGACCGTGACGCTGCATCGTGATGGTGTGGCGGATGTGGCGGCGCGCATCTCCTACATCGCGACGCAGGCGGAATACACGCCGCCGATCATCTACAGTAATGAAACCAGATCCAAACTGGTCTTCCTGATCGAGGCGACGCCGGCGGCTGACGCGGCGGCAGGCCTGCATCCGGGCCAGCCGGTCGAGGTGCGCCTGCCATGAACGGCGGCTTCGCTATTGATGTCAAAGGGTTGAACAAGCATTTCGGCGACAAACACGTCGTGCGCGATGTTGCCTTGCAGGTGAAGCGCGGCGAGATATTCGGCTTTCTCGGCCCGAACGGCAGCGGCAAAACCACGACGATCCGCCTGATGTGCGGCCTGCTCACGCCGGACTCGGGCAGCGGTGTCTGCCTCGGCTATGACATCCTTCGCGAAAGCGATCAAATTAAACGCCGGGTTGGTTACATGACCCAGCGCTTTTCATTCTGGGAAGACCTGACCATTCGCGAGAATCTCGATTTCGTGGCGCGCATGTATGGCATGAAAAACCGGCGGCAGGCGGTGGCACGCATGCTGGATGAACTCGGCCTGACGGCGCGCGCCAGCCAGATGACCGGCGCGCTTTCTGGCGGCTGGAAGCAGCGGCTGGCGCTGGCGGCGTGTATGCTGCACGATCCGGAGCTGCTGTTGCTGGACGAACCGACGGCCGGCGTGGATCCGGCGGCGCGGCGCGATTTTTGGGAGGAACTCCACCGGCTGGCGGCGCGCGGCATTTCGGTGCTGGTGAGCACACACTACATGGACGAAGCGGAGCGGTGTCACAAAGTGGCCTACATCGCTAACGGCCGGTTGCTGGCGCAGGGCACGGCGCCGGAGGTGGTCGAGGCGCAAGGCCTGAGCACCTGGGCGATCCGGGGCGGAAATCTCAGCGCCTTGTCGGAAACGCTGCGCGGCCAGCCAGGTGTGGATCAGACCGTGCTCTTCGGCGCGCAGTTGCATGTGAGCGGCAAGGATGGCGCCGCGCTGGAACGCACGTTGCGCGCCGGCACGGCCGGCACGGCGTGGCGCATGGAAAAAGTCGAGACCGGGCTGGAGGAGGTCTTCATCCACCTCATGCGACAGGCCGCCGACGCGCACGGAGGCACGCCATGAATGCGTTCGCCGGTTTTTCGTTGGCGCGCTGGTGGGGCGTCGTGCGCAAGGAGTTTCTGCAGCTGCGCCGCGACCGGATCACGTTTGCCATGATCGTTGGCATTCCGCTGGTGCAACTGACGTTGTTCGGTTATGCGATCAACAACGATCCCCGACATATGCCCACAGCCGTCATCTGCGGCGACCGCAGTCCGATGACGCGCACCCTTATGGCGGCCATGCAGGCCTCCGGCTATTTTGAGATCCGCGGCGAGCTCGCGGACGAGGCGGCCGGACGCGCGGCGCTGGCCCGCGGGCAGGTGCAGTTTGTGCTGAACATTCCGCCTGATTTCACGCGGCGTCTGCTGCGCGGCGAGCACCCGGCGTTGCTGCTGGAAGCGGATGCTACGGACCCGACGGCGACCGGTCAGGCGCTGGCCGCGATTGGTCAGGTGGCGCAGGCCGTGGCCACGAAGGATTTGGTCGGACCGCTGGCTTATCTGGCACCCGGCGCGCCGCCATTCGAGGTGCGTGTGCACCGGTTGTACAATCCCGAGGCGATTACGCGCTACAACATCGTGCCGGGGTTGATGGGCGTGATCCTGCTGTTGATGATGGTGCTGATGACCGGGCTGGCGATCACCCGCGAACGTGAACGCGGCACGATGGAAAACATGCTCGCCATGCCGCTTAAGCCGGTGGAGGTGATGACCGGCAAGCTGGTGCCGTACATTGCGATCGGGTTGATCCAGGCGACGAGCATTCTGCTGGTGGCGCGGCTGCTGTTTCGTGTGCCGTTTGCCGGAAACGTGGCGCTGCTTTATCTGGCGTCACTGTTGTTCATCGCCGCGAACCTGACGGTCGGTATAACGCTTTCGTCGCTGGCTCGTAACCAGTTGCAGGCCATGCAGATGACGATGTTCTACTTCCTGCCGAACCTTCTGCTTTCCGGTTTCATGTTTCCGTTTCAGGGCATGCCGCATTGGGCGCAGTTCATCGGCAATCTGCTGCCGCTGACCCATTTCAACCGGCTGGTGCGCGGCATCTTTCTTAAGGGTAACCCGTGGTGCGATCTGTGGCCGAGCTTTTGGCCGCTGATGATCTTCACGGCGATTGTCATGTTCATCGCCGTCAGAACCTACCGGCGTACGCTGGATTAGCTTGCCGCACGCGTACGTGAGCCCGCCCGGGTCGCGGGCGCATTGCGGTGCTGGGCTTGTATGCGCCTTGTATGCGCGGCATCGAGGCTTAAAACCAGCTTCTGACTACGTAACATATTCATGCCAAACCCGTTGTGGTGGTGTAGAAAAAGCACAACATTTTGTGGTTGCGTTTCGGCTGACCACAATATATAGATATTCCCGTCCTTTTGTTAGCTGCTTTCGGTTACGCCATCATGGCGGGCAGTGCTTGGTTGGTAATTCACCCTTTTTATTACGATTTCACGTTTCGTCATCCGAAAACCGCATGCTTATTGTGTGCGGCGTTTCGGGTTGCGACGGGAGGTAGAAGATGAGTCAAAACAGTTCCGATGCCACGGCAGTCATCAACAGCATTCGTAAGCGCGACGGCCGCGCCGAGAATTTCGATTCCGTCAAGATCACCAAAGCCATTCACAAGGCCGGCCAGGCGACCGGCGAATTCGCGATGGAGGAGGCGCGACGGCTCACCATCCGGGTGCTCAGCCTGCTGCAATCGCTCAAGGAATCTCTGCCGCTGACCGTTGAAAATGTGCAGGATGTGGTCGAAGAGGTGCTGCTGAATTCGCCCTATCGCCGCACGGCCAAGGCCTACATCATCTACCGGGATCAGCATGCGCGCATGCGGGAAATGGTGCAGAAGGCCGACGTGGACCTGATTGACAACTACCTCGGCAAGCTGGACTGGCGGGTCAAAGAAAACAGCAACATGGCCTATTCGCTTCAGGGATTGAATAATTACATTTCGAGCGAAGTCAGCAAGATCTACTGGCTGAACAAAATTTATCCGGTCGAGATCCGCGAGGCGCATGACAGCGGCGCCATTCATATCCATGACCTCGGGCTGCTGAGCGTCTATTGTGTGGGATGGGATCTGCAGGACCTGCTGCGCGTCGGGTTCCGCGGCGCCGCCGGCAAGGCGGAGAGCCGTCCGGCCAAGCACTTCCGCACCGCGCTCGGGCAGATCGTCAACTTTTTCTACACGCTGCAGGGCGAGGCGGCCGGCGCACAGGCCTTCTCCAGCTTCGACACGCTGCTGGCCCCGTATATCCGCTACGATAAGCTGACGCCGGCAGAGGTGCGCCAGGCGCTGCAGGAGTTCGTGTTTAACGTGAATGTTCCCACGCGCGTCGGCTTCCAGACGCCGTTCACGAATCTGACCATGGATCTCAAGCCGCCCGCCGCGCTCGCGAACGAGCATGTCGTCATCGGCGGCCTGGAGATGCCGGAGACCTATGGCGAGTTTCAGGATGAGATGAATCTGCTGAACAGCTCTTTCCTGGAGGTGATGAGCGAAGGCGACGCCAAGGGACGCGTGTTCACGTTTCCGATCCCCACGTACAACATCTCGGGCGACTTTGATTGGGATGCCCCCGGCCTGGAACGGCTGTGGGAGGTCACCGCCAAGTACGGCATTCCGTATTTTGCGAACTTCGTCAATTCCGACATGAAGGTCGACGACGCGCGTTCGATGTGCTGCCGCCTGCGCCTGGACAAGCGCGAACTCGAGAAGCGTGGCGGCGGCCTGTTTGGCGCCAATCCGCAGACCGGTTCCATCGGCGTGGTTACCATCAACATGCCGCGCCTCGGCTATCTGGCACAGGACGAGAAGGAGTTTTTTGCGCGACTGAACGGGCTGATGGTGATTGCCCGCAACAGTCTGGAGATCAAGCGCAAAGTGCTCGAGCAGTTCACGGAGCAGAACCTCTACCCGTACACCAAGTATTACCTTCGTAACGTGCAGGCACGCCACCAGAGTTTCTGGCGCAACCATTTTTCAACCATCGGGCTTGTGGGGGTCAATGAGGCCGCGGTCGGCCTGCTGGGCAAGGGTGTCGGCACGCCCGAGGGGAAGGCCTTTGCGGCGCGCGTGCTGGATTTCATGCGCGATCGTCTGGCGGACTACCAGGTGGAGACCGGCAACTTCTACAACCTGGAAGCCACGCCGGCCGAGGGGACGAGCTACCGCCTGGCCAAACAGGACCGCAAGCTATATGCGGAGATGGCGATTGCGGGTGGACGTGGGGCCGAACCGTTCTACTCGAACTCGACGCAGCTGCCGGTCAACTACAGCGACGACATCTTTCACGTGCTCGACCTGCAGGACGAACTGCAGAAGCGCTACACCGGCGGCACGGTGCAGCACATTTTTCTCGGGGAATCGGTCAGCGATCCGCAGTCCGTGAAGAGCTTCGTGCGCACCGTCTGCCAGAATTACCGGCTGCCCTATTTCACCCTGACGCCTACGTTCAGCGTCTGTCCGTCGCATGGCTATCTGCGCGGCGAGGTGCGACGCTGCCCGGACTGTCAAAGCGAAACGGAAGTTTACTCGCGCGTAGTCGGGTACCTGCGTCCGGTGCAGCAGTGGAACGAGGGGAAGCAGGCGGAGTTCGGACAGCGCAGCACGTTCCATGTTGAAGGAGTCCCCGCCCGGTGAGAATCGGTGGTTTTGTGCCTGTCAGCCTGTGCGACTTCCCGTGCCGGGTCGCAGCGGTGGTCTTCACGCAGGGGTGCAACTTCCGCTGCCCGTTCTGCCACAACGGCCATCTGATCGAGCAGCAGGACAGCCCGTTGTTGGATGAGGCGGCGGTGCTGGCACAGATCCGTGAGCGCAGCAACCGCCTGGGCGGTGTGGTGGTCTCGGGCGGCGAACCCACGCTGCAGGGCGACTTGCCGCAGTTCCTGCACCGCCTCCAGGCGCTTGGGCTGGCGGTCAAGCTGGACACCAACGGCTCGCAGCCGGACATGCTGCAGGCCCTGTTTGCCGACCGGCTGGTGAATTACGTTGCCATGGATATCAAGGCGCCCTGGGACAAGTACGACCGGCTCGCCGGCCAGGCGTGCAATACCATCCTGCTGCGGCGCAGCATGCGCCTGATTGCCGCCAGCGGTCTGCCGCATGAATTCCGCACGACGCGCGTAGAGGCGCTGCTCTCCGGCGAGGACTGCGACGAGATTGTGCGGCAGGTGCCTGTCGGCAGCATACACAAGTGGCAGCGATTCCGGGCGGAGCACAGCCTCGACAAGGCCTTGCACCCGGTCGAGGCTACGCCCGCCCACACCCCGGTTGCGCCGCTGCCGGCGGCCATGTTCAGCCCGCTGACGTGAGGGCGTATCCCCGTTTCGTTGACTTTACGCGTTCTTGCTGGGAGCGCGGGCATCTCGCCCGCTTTGCGTAGCACGCGTAACGGCCAACGTAGCGGGCGGGACGCCCGCGCTCCCAGGAAAGCACCGAAACGGGGATTTGCCCTGATGTGAACCATGTGATTTCCCTGTTTGCAGCCAGTCGGCAGATGCGCTAACATATCCCCCACGTGTTGGCAGCGAGTACGGTCGTCGTGTTCGCCGCTTGCAATCGGACGGGTTTACGGGTACCAATGGTCTTGTTGATCGCGCAAGGTACGCGGGTCGGCTATAAGCATGGAGGAGCAACTGATGAAGAAGCTGCTTTCAAGTTTGGTTCTGGCTGGCATGATGGCAACTGGCGCGCTGGCGCAGGACACCTGGCCGGTGGAGATATCTTTCCTTGATTGGATTTACCGTCCGTCCGATGTTGCCGGGTTGCGCCTGGCGGTACCGTATGGCATTAACGACTCGGTGACCGGCGTGGACATCGGCCTCTGGGGCAAGTCCGATTATGCCTGGGCGTTTCAATTCAATGCGTTGCACAATAAGGTTCGCGACCGGATGGGCGGGCTTCAGGTGTCCTGCCTGAACGATGCCGGCGACCTGACGGGCATGCAGGTGGGTCTCTGGAACATGGCGGCCACGGCGGAAGGTTTTCAGATCGGCCTGCTCAACCTGACGGACCAGATGGATGGCATGCAGATCGGTATCATTAATCGCACCGAGCTTATGCACGGCTACCAGATCGGCCTGGTGAACGTGATTCGCGAGTCGTCTGTGCCGTTTGCTCCAATCATCAACTTCTGCTTCTGACCGGCATAGCCGGTTCATTCCTGTATGCGGCCGAGAATCTCGTGAAGGATCCCGGCCGTTTTGCTTACTGCCATGAAGATCAAACCTTTTGCTGCGATCCGTCCCGTAGCCGCGCGCGCGGCCGCCGTGGCTGCCGTGCCCTACGATGTCGTGGACACAGCCGAAGCCCGCAGCCTGGCTGCCGGCAATCCGGATTGCTTTCTGCATGTGTCCCGCCCCGAGATCGATCTGCCGGACAGCGTGGATGTCCACGATGACGCTGTCTATGCGCAGGGCGTAAAGGCCTTGCAGGATCTCCAGACGCGCGGCGTGCTGATCCGTGAGCCGGACGAGCGCCTCTATGTCTATCGGCAGATCATGGGCTCGCATAGCCAGATCGGGATCGTCGCTTGCTGTCATATCGATGACTACGCCCGGGACATTATCCGGAAGCACGAGAAGACGCGCAAGGACAAGGAAGATGACCGCACCCGCCACTGTCTGGAGCTTAATGCCAACTCCGGCCCGGTCTTTCTGACGTATCGCGGCGTGCCGGCGGTGGACCGCCTGGTGGCGGAAACTACGGCCCGTGCGCCGCTGTATGACTTTGCCGCCGTCGATGGCATACGCCATACGGTATGGCGTGTGGAGGCCGCCACTGCGCCGTGGGTTGAGGCGTTTGCCGCGATCCCGCATTGCTATGTGGCAGATGGCCATCACCGTGCCGCTGCCGCCGCCCGTGCCGGACGTGTTCGCCGCGAGGCCAACCCCCGGCACACGGGGTGCGAGGAGTACAACTGGTTTCTGACCGTGCTCTTCCCTGCCGCACAGCTTCGCATCCTCCCCTATAACCGCTGCGTCAAGGATCTCAACGGGCTCACCCCGGAGGCGTTTTTGCAGCGCGTGGGCGGGATCTTTTCCTGCACGCCGGCTGCCGGGGCCGCACCGCAGGGCCCGCGCCAGGTGCACATGTACCTGGGCAGTCGCTGGTATTGTCTGGCCTGGCCGGAGCCGGCGGGCAGCGATCCGGTCGGACGCCTCGATGTCAGCGTGCTTCAGGACAGGCTCCTGGCGCCGGTGCTGGGCATTGACGATCCGCGCACGAGCCATCGCATCAGCTTTGTCGGCGGAATCCGCGGCACCGCGGAACTGGCCCGGCGCGTGGACGAAGGGCGCGAGGCCGTGGCCTTCTCCATGTATCCCGTGAGCGTGGATCAGATGATGGACATTGCCGACGCCGGCCAGATCATGCCTCCCAAGAGCACCTGGTTCGAGCCGAAGCTACGCTCCGGCCTGCTGGTGCATACGCTAGATTTCTCGTTCCGAGAAATCTAGTCTTTTTCGGTCAAATTTCTGGATGCGAGTCGTAGATCGTTCCGGCTCTGCTGCGGCGGGTCCTGCCACAAACCAACTGCCACCCAACCCGTGAGCCACAATCATCAATCCCAAGATGTTGTGGCAGGTTGAGTTAAAGGCATGGTCCGTTTGACAAATATAATGGAAGCTGGTCGTTTTCTGAGGTCTCGCAACCCGCTATCCGCGGGTTGCGCAACTAGGAACCTGTCGGCAGAAGGCGCCAGACTAATCCAGGGGCTAAGACCGACAGGTTCCTAGTGCGCCTTCTTCGCCGCATCCGCCAGCAGGGCGAAGGCGCGCTCGGGGCCGGCATCCAGCAGGTCGTCTGCCATGTCGTGCGTGAGGGGCGGCGTGGCGCCGATGTCGGCATAGAAGCGGTTGCGGGCCTTGCGGCGCGGGAACTCTGCCTCGGCGCGGGCGCCAAGATACGGGGCTGCGGCATAGCGCGCCAGCAGGGTGTGGCCGACCATGATTTGCGCGCCTTGCAGGAAGACTTCGCCATGCTGACGGAGCACCGGGCCGCCGAGCTCGTCTGCAAACGGCAGCCCCAGTCGGTTCATCTCTGTGCCGATGTTGATCGGCAGGTCCATGTCCGTGGCGATTCGCACGATCTCGTGCAGCTTGGCGACCTTGGCGTCGCACTCCTGCGGCTTGGCAATGTTCCAGTTGCGTTCGGGGATGATGTTGAGCGCGGCGCACCCTTTGTCGCGCAGCAGGCCCAGCAGGGCGCTGCAGTCGGCCTCACCCGTGCTGGTGCCGTCGAGCCAGGCGATGGTGGGGATGGCTTCGCACGAGCTCACCCAGGCGATGAACTCCTCGACCGGCGGGAACGTGGAGGCATCCGGCTGCGTGTAGCCGATGCCACCGCGCTTGGCCAGCGCGCCGCGGACAGCTTCTTCGAACTTGGCTTCATCGCCCTCGAGTGCCTTGCACTCCTCCGCCGTGCGCTTGAGCAGGGGCGCCCAGAAGGCTGCGCGGGCGCTGCTGTCGGCAAACGCCTGCCGCCCCTTGGCTGCGTAGGCGCGGATGATGTGGCGTTCCGTGGCCACGCCAAGCGGCGTGAGCGGCAGCACATCCTGTGCATACTGGAGACGGATGGCCGGGAGCTTTTCGTTGATGCGGTTGATCAGGGCTTCATTGCGGACGCGCGCGCCTTCACGAAACTGCGCCAACCCGCGCCCTTGCGGCGTATCGGTCGCGGGTTTGCTCACAAAACCCGCGCCCATGATGTAGGCGACTCCCGGTTCGCCGGGCGAGTTGATATCCAGTCGGGCCATGTCGGAAACGAATGCGCGCGTCTCCAGGTGCACGGCGGTGCGCAGCCCAAGCGTGAGGCCGGCGCGCAGAAATTCGTCCAGGCCGTCCAGCACGTCAAAATCGCACAAGGCCGCAGCGTAAAGGCCCTGGCGGTGGCAGGCCCAGGCAATGCGCGTGGGCGACCATCCGCTGGCATGGTAGGAGAAGAACGAGTGACAGTGCATGTTGACGTTGTCGCCGGAATTGCCTGGCGGCTGGCGGCCGGTCACGGAGAGCAGCGCCTCCAGCGAGTCGCGGCGGACCCGCGGATCAAATTCGTTCAAACGTTCTTCCAGCACCGTCGGGTTGCAGATGGGCATGTCTTTACTTTCTTGATGTTTTGGCAATGATGGTGTTCACAAATAGAAAAATTGCAGCGGGTGCGCAGCCCCCGCTGTACGGGGGGCGGTACAGCGGGGGCTGCGCACATAGGTGTTAAGCTAAGAGCAATCGAGCCTGTTCAACGCCCAACGCCCAACGCCCAACATCCAACGTCCATAGGGAAATGCAGCCGCAACAGGCCTGTCTCGTATTGGCTGGACGTTGGGCGTTGGACGTTGGATGTTGGGCGTTGAAATCTGGCATAACACCTTACTTATAAACGACATACAGAACTTCATTGCGATTTTTAGCTTAACACCTATGGGGCTGCACATCCGCGGGTTTGTTAGTTCGTCACAGCGCCACCGTCCACCGTTCCCACTGTCCGACCGTTCTTCTCCGCCTCGGCTGCACGCGAGATGGCCTGACCCTCCGGACCCAGCGCGGCGCGCGAGCTGCCGCAGGCGGCCAGCACCTGGTCCGTGGTGCGGAAATGGCACTTGCAGGTGCGCTGCAGGACCATCGGCCCCTCCTTGCGCACCAGCGTCTCGGCGGCAGCGCGGACCTGCTCGGATGCCCCCTTGGGCACCGGCACGCCGAGCGTCTCGGACATGCGCTGCAGCGCGCGTAGAAACCCTTCGCGCGCCAGGATGGAGGCGGCTGCCACGGCGATGTCCGACTCCGCCTTGTGATGCTGCTCGAGCTTGATTTCCCGCCCCTTCTTCTGCAGGGCACGTTTGATCAGGTGCTCGGCGCCAAACTGGTCGGCCACGGCGCGCGGGCACCCAGGCACGGTCTCAAGCAGGTTTTCGATCGCGCGGCCATGCCCCCAGGCCAACAGCCGGTTGACGTTGCGGATCTTCGCGTAGAGGCGGTTGTAGGCCTCCGGGCCGATGCTGATCAGCGCGAAGCGCTTGGGACCGAGGAGCGCGCGCAGCTTGCTGCCAATGACAAAGACCAGCTTGTCGCTCAGCAGCTTGCAGTCCTTGACTCCCATGGCTTCCATCACGCGCGCCAGGTCCGGGTCCACATACGCAGCGGAGATCACCAGCGGGCCGAAGAAATCGCCCTTGCCGCTTTCGTCAATGCCCATGTGCGATTCGACGGAGGCAGGATTCAAAATCCTTTCGTAGCCGATCGCGGCGCGCCCCAGGACGTTGGGCTCGAGGTAGAAGACCACAAAGTCCTCTGCGCCCTTTCCCTGCACCAGGCACTTGCCGCTGGTGTAGAGGTTGACGCAGCAGTCCTCCGCCTTGGCCGCCACAATGGTGTGGGGGACTGTGGCCGGACGGTAGTTGCCCTTTGCCAGCATCTCCTGCAGGGCTTCCTGCTGCTTGGGCGTGAGCTTGAAGGTGAATGAAGTTTTCTTTTCCATAGCGCGTGCACTAGCATCCGCAATCCGGGCCGCATGTGCAAGCCTTCTCTGCGGCTTCATTGAGCCAGCAATAATGGATCTTTTGTGGAATCATGAATTGCCGTGAACCGCCGCAATCGATTCGATCATCTCACCGGCGCAGCGCCCCCATGAAAATTGCCGCGCTCGTTCCAGTCCGCGCCGCGCCATCTCCGAGCGCAGCGCCGGTGTGAAATAATAGGCCTCATATGCGCGAAGATGCTGTGCGTCGTTGTCCCAGTCCACCAGGATCCCCGCGTCTCCCACCACCTCCGGAAGCGACGTGGCGTTGCTGCCCACGACCGGGCATCCACACGACATGGCCTCCGAAGGCGGCGGGTGAATGGGCGAGAACCACGCCTCCATGCCGGCAAACGCCTTCGCGTGTGTCACGCGCAAACGCCTCAATCTGCGCGCGCGGCACGCCCGCAAACAAGGTGACCGTAATGCGCGGGTCTTGCGCAAAGGCCTTCAGCAATGCCAAACCCGTAGTGAAGAGCCCGCCGCGCCCCATGTAGCCGGGTGAACTCGCGATCAATCCGCCGACGTCAAAGATAACGGGTAACGGTTTCATCGCCTTACGCCGCCTGTCATCTGCCGTTTGGCCTGCAGCACATCGCGAAGATACCGCCGCTCGTGCTTCCTGGCCGTCCGGTTTCCCTGCAGGGCCACCCACGAGGCCAGGCATGCGATGGCATAACGGAGCCATACGGCTGACTGGATGTCCGTGAATACCACGCATGTTAACGTGCGCGTAAAGAAGAAATAGAGCCGATCTTTTTCAAGATAGGCGGCGTTGAGCTCATCGACGAGTTGCGCGATCTCGCCAGGTGAAAATAAGCCGAGCAGAAGACCAGTGCATTCGGCGCGATAATAGGTCGCGAGACGCCGTCGCTGGCGCACAGCGTGCCCTTGCCGCGTCGCAAATG
>SESH01060787.1_pt1 | contig 19550 bp, 18 predicted proteins | sample 3171561 | NCBI WGS metagenome assembly SESH01 (sample SAMN10866947, study PRJNA518727) | freshwater metagenome | biome: subpolar coniferous forest; feature: holomictic lake; material: water; isolation source: holomictic Lake 442 2011 16.5 m and 2014 13 m | place: Canada: near Kenora, Ontario
CGGGGGCAGCGCAGGTTAGGCACGTGTTGAACACAAGCCCTCCTGCTTCCCGTTGAACTGCAGCGTGTGAACCACACCGCGAGCACCAACGGCCGGATTCTACCGCCGATTGGTTTACACAAACCCTACAATGGCACCCTATGGCGAACTCGACCCAAATCGACCAAATTACCGAGCGCGTGGAGCGCCTTCTTTTGCGCTATCAGGAACTGCAACGCACCAATGTCTTGCTGGGCGCGCAGCTTGATGCGCTGACACAGGAGCGCGACTCACTGAAATCCCGGCTCGGCGCAGCGCGTGCCAGGGTGGATGCGCTGCTGGAGCGCCTGCCTGAAGCAAGCTCCACCACCAAGCAATAGAGCACGGCATGAAACAGCTTGAAGTACAAATCATGGGACAGAGCTATCTGCTGGGTTGCCCCGAGGGCGGCGATCAGCAGTTGCTGCAAGCGGTCGAGCGCGTGGACAGCGCGATGTGCAAAATTCGCGATGGCGGCAAGATCAAGGCGCGCGACCGCATTGCGGTGCTGGCCGCGCTGAATCTCGCCTTTGATCTGGCAGACCAGAGCGCCCCGGTCGCAGGCTCGCAGGACGGCGCGACCGCGGCTGATCATGATTCGCTGCTCGCCTCTTTGCTGCAGCGACTCGACCTTGCGCTGGCCGACGACGGCAGGTTGCTGTAAGACAACTTTTTTGGCGCGGCGTCGGCGCCCTGCAGAGCCTACAATCTGATTCGTCTGCAGTGCATGCCGGGCTGTATATTTCCTTGAACCAATGCTCATAGAGCCCGGGCTTGGAACATCGCCGTTCAAGCGTGATCATCTCGCGTCAGATGAACCCAATGAACAGTTGACCTCGCCCACCTGAACCCCGGTTCAGGATGCCGGTCCGGTGGCACTGCAGACACCTTTTCCGCTTTTATCCACCGAAACAATCCCGGCATTGCGTCATTTGGTGTCTGTTGACCAACTGTTTCCGTCAGGGCTCGGTAGTGGTGGCACATTCGCAGATGTTAACGATGCTGATGAACAGCGCAGGCCTATAACGGAGCCACCTCTCGCTTGAGCGCCTTGCGCAGTGCAAATGCGCACAGACCAAGCGCCGTATTGGCCTCACTCAGTACGCGGCCCATGGTGATGAAGCCGTGAATCTGGCGTTCAAAACAGATGTACTCGGTAGCGACACCCGCACCCGACAGCGCGTCAGCGTATTGCATGCCTTCGTCGCGCAAGGGATCAAAGCCTGCCGTGATCACCATTGCGGGCGGCAGATTAGCGTGAGAGGCGGCCAATAGGGGGGATGCGCGCCAGTCCACGTCATCAGCGGGTTCGGCAAGATAGTGCCGATAGAACCAGGCGATCGCATCGCTGGTGAGCAGATAACCCTGTCCATTGCTGCGATGGGAAGGCGCCGTGGCGCGCATGTCGGTCGCGGGGTAGATCAACAGTTGAAACGCCGGCTGTGCTGCGCGATCACGCAAGCCGAGGCAAACGGCCGCAGCCAGATTTCCGCCTGCACTGTCACCGCCGATGGCAGTCCGGCTTGAGTCGATCCCCAACGCCTGTGCTTGAGCGACAGCCCATTCAAAAGCTGCCAGCGCGTCGTCATACGCTGCAGGAAACCGGTGCTCTGGGGCGAGCCGGTAATCTACCGACAGCACCACGCACATCGACTGGTTGCAAAGCGAGCGGCACAGGACATCGTGGGTTTCAAGGTCACCGATGACGCCGCCACCGCCGTGCAGATACACCAGGGCCGGAAGTGGCTCTACGCTGTTGCTACCCATCGGGCGGTATTGCCGCACAGTTATCCGCGAAGTGCCTGACTCAATGGCATGATCCTGGACGTGCTGAACCTCGGGTGGATCGGGCTGGGTGAAAGTGCGCCGTAGGCGGTAGTTTTGTCGGGATTCAACCACAGTCTGCATGTTTACGGGTGGCAGGCCGAGCGCCAAAATCATGTCAAGCAGCGCCCGGGCTTGAGGATCGAGCATACAAATGTCTCCTGTTATTGGATGTCGCAAGGCACGACTGATGATAGCGATATTGGGCCACGCATTTTCTCGACTGAAATATTTGGACGACATAATGCTTTCCATCCTTGGGTCAGACTGGGAGCAAAGACAGGAGGAGGCCAGAAGCTCGTCATGGTCCGCTCGGTTGAACGTCAGCAAGCCAAAAAGTGAAAGTTGGTAAGGTGTCTGCGAACGTCAGTAAACTCTCGAACTTCCGCGATCTCGGGGGCTATTCGGCCTCAGACGGTGGTCGGGTCCGCCGTGGACGCGTGTTCCGCTCAGCTCATCTGGCAGGGCTGACTCAGGACGATCTGGTACACCTGCGCTTACTGACCCTGACCCACAGCATCGACTTCCGAGGTGTTGCTGAACGCACTGCTTTGCCATACCAGATCCCCGGGGTTGAAAACCTTGCCTTCTCCATCGAACCGACCGTGGTTCGGAGATTGCGTGCCCGGATGGCTTTGGGAAAGATCCTGAGCACGGAGGAAACTGTAGAGGTGATGTGCGAGACCTATCGCGCCTTTGTGCATGAGCATGGCCCCACCTTTGCTCGTTTTCTGCGGCACCTGCTATTGCATCCAACGCCTGTCGTATTCCACTGTACGGCGGGCAAGGACCGAACCGGCTTTGCGGCGGCGCTCTTGCTGTCGATACTCGGCGTTGACCGCGGTACGATCATGCAGGACTACTTGCTGACGAATGAGCTGTATCATCGCGTTCCCTCATTGGAGGGGTCGGGTCCAGCGCACATCATGGACGTGGTGTGGCGAGTCCAGCCAGAGTTCCTGCAGGCTTCCTTCGACGTAATCGACCGGGACTACGGTGGACTGTCGGGTTACTTGTCGGGGTCGGTGGGGCTGCAGAGCAACGAGTTGCAGCAACTGCGCCTTGACCTGCTGGATTATTGAGCGGACCGCGAAGGAGAACAAACATGTCAGTCCAGAGCGGCAGGTCACAAACACCTTTCAGAGACATTGGCCCTACTCTGATATCAACCAATTTCAGTCGCGCCGCTCCTTTGCATCAAGAGGCGCCTAATAATTATTCGGCGTGTGCCCCGAGGACCCTCAGGAGCACAAATATGCTCGGAGGTAGCCATGCATGTATCCGATGTGGCCAGGCTCTTCGCTGGCTCAATTCCACAGGTCTACGACGAGTACATGGTTCCGTTGATCTTTGAGCCGTATGCTGTTGACCTCGCCTCCCGTGTCGCCAGTTGCCAGGCCTCATGCGTGCTTGAGATCGCAGCTGGAACTGGAGTCGTAACCCGGCACCTTGCAAGCGCCCTGGCGCCCGAAGTTCAGATCGTCGCGACAGATCTGAATCAGGCCATGCTTGACCGGGCCGCCGCAGTCGGTACGACTCGACCCGTCGAGTGGCGCCTGGCCGACGCGACGCAGCTACCGTTCCCGGACGAAAGCTTTGACGTGGTCGTCTGCCAGTTCGGTGTCATGTTCTTTCCGGACAAGCCAAAGGCATTCTCCGAGGCCAAGCGCGTCCTGCGCTCGGGAGGAACCTTCATCTTCAACGTGTGGGACACGATTGACCAGAACGAGTTCGCTGAGGCCGCCAGCTTCGCGCTGCAAGAGATGTTCCCAGCAAATCCACCTCGCTTCATGGCTCGCATTCCTCACGGGTACAACGACGCCGGGGTGATAGCAATGCACTTGGCCGAAGGAGGATTCGCCCGTCGGCCTGTCATCACGACCTTGACGGCGAAAAGCCGCGCCACATCGCCCGGAATTCCTGCGATCGCGTACTGCCAGGGAACGCCGCTCAGAAGCGAGATCGAGGCGCGGAGCCCCTCGCGACTGGTAGAGGCAACAAATGCTGCGGCCGCGGTAATCGGGGAGCGGTTCGGCCAAGGCGCCATCGAGGGCAAGATTCAAGCACATATCGTCATCGCCCAGCGATAAGCGGCTTGCGCCGTCAACCAGTCTTACATAAACCCGATCGGTGTGAAGCTGCCATTTTGATGATTTGCGGGGCTGCCATGTCCGTCTTCGGAGTTGGGCTATAGGCGCAAGCGTATTCACATCCGATGTGCCATCATCCAAACATGGTAACTTCCGATACACCCCGCGCCGCGCCATGACCAGCACCATCGATAACGCATCAACCAAATACACACATCCCCTTGTGTTTTTGCTATTGATCATTCCGTTTGGCGCGGCCAGCGGTTTCCTGGGCGTTACCATCGTCTACCAGTTGGGTACAGCCGGGGTTGACCCGGTGACGATCGCCGTGCTCACGGGTTTGAGCTTCCTGCCCCATACCTTCAAGTTTCTCTACGCCCCTCTGGTTGATCTGACGCTGACCCGCAAAAAGTGGTTTGCGATCGCAAGCATCGCGAGTGCCTTGGGTATTGCCCTTCTGGGCGCCATACCTGCCACCGAAAATGGCCTGCCCTGGCTCAGAGTGTTGGTGGTAGCGGGCAATTTCGCCACTGCGTTGCTGAGCATGTCGGTTGAAAGCCTGATGGCCTATAACACCGCCCCACGCGAGATGGGCCGGACCGCGGGCTGGTTTCAGGCTGGCAATCTGGGGGGCGGCGGTCTGGGCGGTGGATTGGCCTTGGTCATTGCAGAAAACACGACTCACGCCTGGCTACCCGGCGCGATATTGGCAGTCGTCTGCCTCCTTTCAGGTATTGCCATCCGGTTTACGACCGAGCCCGAAGTGCACTTGCCCGACCTTTCAGATAGCCCACCGGCTACCGCGGCCCGACAAGACTTCGCACTTGTATGGCGCACGGTCAAGCGCGTCTTTCTCGATTTATGGCAAGTTGCCAGTTCGCGCGTGGGCTATCTGGGTCTGCTTATCTGTTTTCTACCGATCGGTTCAGGCGCGGCGGGTAACCTGTTTCCACTGTTTGCTACCGAATGGGGTGCCAGTGCCAACGATGTTGCAGCCACCAGTGGTGCGCTAAGCGGCTTGCTATCGGCTTTCGGTTGCATGCTCGGTGGCTATTTCTGTGACCGTATGGACCGCAAGCTTGCCTATGCCGTATTCGGCATCATCATGTCGGTCTGCGCGGTTCTGATGGCGTGGGCACCGCACAATTTGAATATGTATTACGTATTTGTGCTGTCCTATAGTTTCATCGCCGGCCTGTGCTATGCCGCCTTTACCGCCGTCACGCTGGAAGCCATCGGTACCGGGGCTGCCGCCACCAAGTACAGTATTTTTGCTTCCCTTTCGAACACGCCAATTGCCTACATGGGCATCTTGAACAGCTTTTTCTACGAGAAGTCGGGCAGCAATGCCGGCTTGTACTCCGATGCGGCCATGGGTCTGGCCGGCGTGTTGGTGTTTCTGCTTGTTGCGGCGGTATCCAGGAGCCTGCACAACCAATACCTGCAGGGCCGTCACCCGATTTGAGCTGACTTGAACCAATGCCAATGCAGAATCAACTTCGTATCGCACGACCAGTCAGTAATTTGTTCCGTACCAGAGACATGTATATTCAGGGACTGGGTATGCACCTTATCGCCAGCTTTCAGGACCATGAGGGTTTTGACGGAATAATGCTTGGAAAGCTCGGTGTGCAGTACCACTTCGAGTTTACGCAGTGCCGAGACCATCCTGTGAAGCCGACCCCCACGCTGGAAGATTTGATGGTTTTTTATATTCCAGACAAGGCAGAGTGGGAAAGCTCATGTGCAGACCTGGAGAGGGCCGGTTTCAGCTCAGTGGCTGCCTTCAATCCGTACTGGGAGGTCCGGGGTCGCACGTACGAAGACCATGATCGCTATCGCATCGTTTTGCAGAATGCCGAGTGGCGCAATATCGCATTGACTTGAGTCTCCATCTCGGCCGTCACGGCGAGCGCCGCTTGCCGTCAGGGTTCCAGCTCAAACACGGCCATGCTCTCCACATGCGCAGTGTGCGGAAACATGTTCACCACACCTGCGGCGGAACATCGGTAAGCAGCGCGGTGCACCAACAGCCCGGCGTCGCGGGCCAGCGTTGAGGGATTACAGCTGACGTAGACAATCCGCTTTGGAGGGCGCCAATGCTGTGCCCCTTGCGTCATCGGATTGTTGGCCGGATCGATCCGCTGCTGATGCAAATCAGCCAAGGCCTGGACCAGCGCAAAAGCGCCTTCACGCGGCGGGTCAATCAACCACTTGTCAGCCACGCCATCACTGATCAACAGCTCAGGCGTGATTTCAAACAGATTCCTGGCCACAAAATCCGTTTTTGACAGTGTCCTGAGACTGCCGGCGATGCCCTGATTGAATCGATAGTTTTCACGGGAACGTGCCACCAGAGTCGCGCTGCCTTCGACCCCCAGCACCTCACGCGCCTGGCTTGCAATCGGCAGTGTGAAGTTACCCAGTCCGCAGAACCAGTCGATCACCCTCTCATCCCTGCTGGCATCAAGCAAGCGCAGTGCGCGCGACACCAGCACCCGGTTGATATGTGGATTGACCTGCGTGAAGTCGACCGGCTTGAAGGGCATGCAGATGCCAAATTCCGGCAAGCTGTAATTCAACTCCTGCGTGGCCGCATCGAGCAGATGCACGGTCTCCGGCCCCTGCGGCTGCAGCCACCACTGCACCGCACTGTGCTCTGCGGAAAATGCGCGCAATCGCCCAAGATCAGCCTGGCTCAAGGCTTCCAGATGTCGCAGTACCATTGCGATCACCGCATCGCCACAAGCCAACTCAATCTGTGGACAGGTCTCCCTGGCTTCCAAAGACTCAATCAGCGCACGCAAAGGAAGCAGCAAGGCGCTGACCGCCACGGGCAGCACGTGACACTCCTTCATATCGGCAACGTAGCGACTCTTGCGCTCGTGAAAACCGATCAGCACTGCGCCTTTCTTGCGCACATAACGCACCGACAGGCGCGCCCGGTAGCGATAGGCCCAGGCCGGACCCTCGATGGGCCGCAGAATCATGTCAGCCTTGACCTTGCCCAGATGCCACAGGTTGTCTTCCATGACGCGCTGCTTGACCGCCACCTGGGCTGCCACATGCAGATGCTGCATCTTGCAGCCACCACATGCACCCGAATGCAGACCGAAATGCGGGCAGCCTGGCTGGACGCGTTGCGCCGACTCGCGCGCAATCGCCGTCACCGTGCCCTGCTCCCAATTGTTTTTCTGGCGGCCAACCTGAACCGTCACGCGTTCGAACGGCAGCGCGCCCTCAATGAAGACCACCTTGCCGTCGCTGCGGTGCGCCACACCTTGCGCCTCCAGATCCAGCGACTCCACCAACAGCCACTCGGGCGTCGTACTCATCGATCCTGCGACGTCAAATTACCTGGCGGGCAGGTACTTGGCCGGATCGACCGGCTTGCCTTGCCGGCGCACTTCAAAGTGCAGTTTCACGCGGTCCGCGTCGCTGCTACCCATTTCAGCAATCTTCTGCCCTTTGCGCACCGACTGGTCCTCTTTCACCAGCAAGGTCTGATTGTGGGCATAGGCTGTCAGATAGGTATTGTTGTGCTTGAGGATGATCAGGTTGCCGTAACCGCGCAGACCGGCGCCGACGTAAACAACGCGACCGTCTGCGGCTGCCAGCACCGCGTCACCCGCAGCACCTGCAATGTCCAAGCCCTTGTTCTTGACCTCATCAAAGCCGGCCAGCACAGCGCCGGCGGTAGGCCAGATCCAGTTGAGTTCATCGTCTGGCGCAGCAAGCGGTGTTGGCGCAGAAACAGCCGGTGCGCTTGCCGCAGCCGCCTTTTCGGCTCCGGCCGGTCGCGCTGGCGCGGCAGCCGGCGCAACCGGTACTGCACTGCCCGCCTGCACCGGTTTGGCAATCGCAACACTGCCGACCGGCGGCTCAACACGCAACACCTGCCCGACTTCGATCCGATTCGGGTTTTCAACGCCGCTCCAGCGTGCAATGTCCTTGGCACCCTGGCCGTGGTCCAGACCAATGCGAATCAGCGTATCGCCAGGCTTGACCGTGTAATAACCGGGTTTTCCGGCATTCTCCCAACCAGGCAGTTGCTTGACCTGCGACGGCGCTGGCGTCGGATCAATCGCCGCCACCATCGGCTTGCCCGGTGCAATGACCACACCCCGGTCTTCCACCGGTGCACGGTTAATCACTTTGGAGCCGCAGCCACCCAGCATGCTGGCAAGCAAGGCCAGTGCCAGCAACGAGCCGAGACGAAAACGTAAACCAGACATAGAACCTTCCTTCATGCAACGCCCGATTTTAAGGGGACAAAGTGAACACTTTCGAGCACCGACTGGCGCACACCCTGCTCCGTTTTTTCCAGCACCAACAGTGCTTGCTGCGCACCGCGGCCAACGCCCTTGACCACCGGCGCCACCAGACGTCCGCCAACGGCCAACTGATCAATCCAGGCCTGCGGCACAGCTTCCCCACCCGCTGCTGCAATGATGGCCGCGTAGGGCGCACCCTTGGCATAGCCCAGCATGCCATCACCAAACAGAAGGTGCAGGTTGGCCAGACGCAAGTGCCGCAGGTTTTCGCGCGCCTTTTCATGCAGGCCACGCAAACGCTCGATGCTGTACACCTCATCGGCCAGCCGACTCAGCACCGCCGCCTGGTAACCACAACCGGTACCGATCTCCAGCACGCGCCCCAACTTGCCGCTGACACCATGGCACAGCAACTCAGCCATGCGCGCGACGACACTCGGTTTGGAGATGGTCTGGCCCAGGCCAATGGGCAAACTGGTGTCCTCGTAGGCCTGATTGACCAGCGCGCTGTCAACAAAGCGGTGTCGTTCAATCTCCTGCAGCGCTGCCACGATCCGCGCGTCCGTCACCCCCTGCTTTGACAACCTGGCCACCATATTCATGCGCACCGCGCTCGAATCGAGTCCGATGCCGTGCGAAACCGTCTTGCCAGCCAGTGCTCCCTGTGCCTTGGGCCTGGCACTCGTACGATTGAGTTGCGCCGGAAATGAGGGACGCTCTTTCATGCTCAAACGAGGGTCGTCAGGCGGGCTGCCGTCTGAGCCCAGTAAGCCAGATGATCATGGTCGGTCAAGTCCACCTTCAGTGGCGTCATTGAAATGTGACCCTGCGTTGTGGCATGAAAGTCCGTGCCGTCCGCATCGTCCTTGACGGCACCGGCAGCACCGATCCAGTACATGGTCTCGCCACGCGGGTTGCTCTGGGTGATTACCGGCTCGGCCGCGTGCCTGCGGCCCAGGCGGCACAGCTTGACATGACCCAACTGGTCCAGGGGCAGATTCGGAATGTTCACGTTGAGCAGCCAGGCGCCTGCGCCAATCAATTTGTGATTCGACATCTGCAGCACCAGTTCACGCGCCTTGTGCGCGGCGGCGTCGAGATGCGCCCAGTTCTTCTCGACCTGAGAAAACGCAATCGCCGGCACACCAAAAAGATAGCCTTCCATGGCCGCCCCAACCGTGCCGGAGTAGATCGTGTCATCCCCCATATTGGCGCCGTTGTTGATGCCTGAAACCACCAGATCCGGCCGATAACCCAGCATCCCGGTGAGCGCAATGTGCATGCAATCAGCCGGTGTACCGTTGACATATCGAAAGCCGTTGGCAGCGCGATTCACATACAGGGGGCTGTGCAGCGTCAGTGCGTTCGATTTGGCACTGTTGTTCTGTTCTGGCGCGATGACCTCGACCTCGGCCACATCTTTCAGGGCTTCGTAGAGTGCCACGATACCGGGCGCCTGATAACCGTCGTCATTCGAAATAAGAATCTTCATGGGCAAGGGAGTTATTCTTCATTGTAGGGTGCAGCGTCGTCACGCCTGAGACAATAGCAGCAAGCGTCAACCTCTATCATTGACGCAACTTCCTTGGAGACCTCCCATGCATGCCTGGCTTTGTGAAAACCCCGTGGGCGCCGACGCCCTGACCTGGAAAGAGCTCCCGACGCCGCAGCCCAAAGCTGGCCAGGTGCTGCTCGAAATCAAGGCAGCCAGCCTGAATTTTCCGGATCTGCTGATCGTGCAAAACAAATACCAGATGAAACCCGCCCTGCCCTTCGTGCCTGGTTCCGAGTACGCCGGCATCGTGCAGGCGGTGGGCGAAGGTGTCACGCACCTGAATATCGGTCAACACGTGGCCTGCCTGTCAGGCACCGGCGGTTTTGGCACGCACACGATAGCGCCAGCCGCACTGTGCATGCCGCTGCCCGACGCCTTCCCTTTTGTGGACGCGGCCGCCTTCATCATGATCTACGCCACCTCGCATCACGCACTGGTGGACCGGGCGCAGCTCAAGGCCGGTGAAACCGTGCTGGTGCTGGGCGCTGCCGGCGGTGTTGGCAGCTCAGCCATCCAGATTGCCAAAGCCTTTGGCGCAAAGGTGATTGCCGCCGCTTCCACAGATGAAAAGTGCGCACTCTGCAAATCGATAGGCGCAGATGCCACCATCAACTACAGCACCGAGAATCTGCGCGATGCGGTTAAGGCACTGACCGATGGCAAAGGCCCGGACGTCATTTATGACCCGGTGGGCGGCGACCTCGCCGAGCCCGCCTTTCGCACGATTGCCCGGCGCGGTCGCTACCTGGTCATCGGGTTCGCTGCGGGCGGCGCGATTCCGGCTCTGCCGCTAAACCTGCCGCTGCTCAAGGGAGCTTCCATCGTCGGTGTCTTCTGGGGCGACTTTGCCAAGCATGAGCCCAAGGCCAATGCCGCGCTGATGATGGATCTGGCCAAAATGTACGGTCAGGGCAAGATCAAACCGGTGATTGACCGCACCATGCCAATGGCCGAACTCAAGGCCGCCTTTGCCCACATGGGCTCGCGCGGCGTCATGGGCAAACTCGTGATGGTCAACTGATCGCGTCGCCCACACGTCGCAAGGCGCTCTGGCGCCGCTCTGCCTCCCGGGAACTGTTTTCCATGCTCTGACGCACAAATTCGATATGCATTCTGGCCGCCTTGTCGGCCTCCTGGGGCTGGTGTTCACGAATCGCCTGCCAGATCGCGCGGTGTTGTGATTGCAGTTGATTCCAGCGCTGCGGTCGAGCATGCAAGTGCTCCAGATTGCCAGCCACGTGTCCGTGAATGACCCGCATCAGGCTCGCCGATAGATGCCCGATCAGCACATTGTGTGCGGCCTCGGCGATCGCCTGGTGAAACGCGACATCAGCATCGATGCATGTCACCAGATCGTCGCTGCTATAGCTGGCTTCAAGGGTTGCATACATCTGGTCAAGCCGATCGATATCGACGTCCGTGGCACGTTCCGCTGCCAGCGCGGCCGCCTGGCATTCCAGCATCTGCCGAAATTCAAGCAGGTCGCGGTGCAGCAGGGGGTGGCCTCTCAGCATGTCCTGCCAGGGATCAACAAAGTGCGCCTCCAACCGATCCGTCACATGGGTTCCACCGCCATGACGAGTACTCAATAAGCCTTTGGACACAAGCTTTTGAATCGCCTCTCGCAAAGAGGGTCGCGAAACACCCAACTCCAGCGCCAGAGCGCGCTCAGGCGGCAGGCGGTCGCCCGGCTTGAGCGAACCTTCCAGCATGCGCTTTTCAAGTTCGGCGGCAACGGTATCGGACAGACGTGAAACAGCAGGACGAGGAAGCGGCATATGAATAGGAATAGGCAAACAATTGGTAAGACCAATTTTATCGCATTTCAGTTTGCGCGCATCGATTGCGGTGAATCTGAGGGTAAACCCCTGTTGACCTGGCAAAACTGCTCATTTACATTAATGCTTTATTGGTCTTACCACTTTACCATTCAGACCGCACAGAAAGTTGATGATGACTTGCGACACCCCGGGCAGCCGGCAATATCCGCCCAAGCCAACAGACGTTTATCTGTTTGCCACCTGCCTGGTCGATCAGTTCGTGCCGCAGGCTGGGCTCGACACGGTTCGCCTGCTGGAGCGCGAGGGCATCCGCGTACACTACCTGGAGCAGCAAACCTGCTGCGGCCAGCCGGCCCACAGCAGTGGCTTCCCGGACGAGGCACGCAAGGTCGCCCTGCAGCAACTCAAACTATTCACCGAGCCCTGGCCGCTGGTGGTGCCGTCGGGCTCCTGCGCCGGCATGCTGCATCAGCACTATCCGGCCCTCTTCGCCAACGACCCTGAGCTCCACGCAGCAGCCAAAGCGTTGGCTGAGCGCACTTACGAGTTGACCGAGTTCCTCGTTCATATCATCCACTTCAGCTGGCCCGACCACGGCCCGGCCAGTACGGTGGCCCTGCACACCTCATGCCACGCCCGGCGCGAAATGGGTTCGCATGAGACCAGTACCGCCCTGCTCGACAGCCTGAGCCAGGTGACCGTAGTTACCCAGGCCCGCATAGAAGAGTGCTGTGGCTTTGGTGGCACCTTTGCCATGCGTTATCCTGACATTTCTGAAGCCATCGTCACCGACAAGGTGGCCGCCATTCGCGACAGTGGTGCCCGGCATGTGGTCAGCGCCGATTGTGGCTGCCTGCTCAACATCACGGGTCGTGCCGCCAAACAGGATGAGATTGCCAGTCTTGCCGAGCCGACATTGCCTGGCGAGCATATTGCCAGTTTCCTGTGGCAGCGCACCAACAAAGAAGCGGCATGAATACCAACACCCTTGCGCGCAACGACATTCTGGGCCGGCTGCGCGCCGCTCCCTTAGCCACTTTGCCGCCCCCGCCCGATGTCAAAGCCTGGTTTGATGCGCAGCGCCGCGGTGAGGACATGGCGCAGCGCGTCGTGCGCCTGCGCACTGCGATGGAAGCCGTCAAAACTGAATTTCATGATGTCACTCAAACAAACTGGCCGGACGTGCTGCTGGGCATTGCGGCAGCCAAATGCATCGGCAATCTGCTCATTGGCAGCAACACGGCACACGGCGCCACCCTACAGGCACGTCCCTTGGGCGAGCTCCAACTGGTACGGTACGAGCGGCCCATCGAAGCTTGGCGCGACCTGCTGTTTGACGGCATTGACGCATCGCTGACCTCAGCGCGCAGTGCCGTGGCCGAAATCGGCAGCATCATTCTGTGGCCAACGCCCTCGGAGCCGCGCCTGATGTCGCTGGTACCGCACATCCACTTCGTGCTGCTCGACGCGGCGACCATCCATTCCGATCTGCACTCGGCCATCACGGCGGAGGGCTGGAGCAATGGGCTGCCAACCAATGCGCTGCTGATTGGCGGCCCGTCCAAGACTGCTGACATCCAGCAGACACTGGCCTATGGGGCGCATGGGCCCAAGGAATTGATCGTCCTGCTGCGTCACGCAAGCGGAGCAGCGTCATGAGCAAGGTGATTGCGATTCACCCGATGGACGACTTCAAGGAGCGCAGCCGCAGCGTGCTCAACAACCCCGGACAACGCAAGAATTTTCGCAGCGCCATGGACTTTTTGCAGGCCAAACGCAAGAGCCAGTTCCCGGATCAGGAGGAACGCGAAGGCCTGCGTGAGCTCGGTGCCGCCATTCGCCGCTACAGCCTGGCCCACCTGCCAAGATTGCTGGAACAGCTGGAAACCAATCTCAACGCCAACGGCATCCAAGTGCACTGGGCCGAGACACCCGAGCAGGCCAACGCCATTGCCCTGGAGATTGCCCAGCGCGTCAAGGCTCGCCACATCATCAAGGGCAAGTCCATGGTGAGCGAGGAGATCGAGTTCAACCACGCCATGGAGGCCGCGGGCATCGAAGCCTTCGAGTCCGACATGGGTGAGTACATCGTGCAGCTCGCAGGTGAAAAGCCCTCGCACATCATCATGCCGGCGATCCACAAGACCAAGCAGGAAATCGCCGAACTGTTTGCCAGAGAGGTGCCGGGCGTCAGCTACACCGAGGATGTCGACGGCCTGATCCAGATCGGCCGGCGCGTGCTGCGACGCAAGTTTGCCGACGCCGATATTGGCCTGTCGGGTGTCAATTTCATGGTGGCCGAAACCGGCACACTGTGTCTGGTGGAGAACGAAGGCAACGGCCGCATGTGCACCACCGTGCCGCGCGTTCACATCGCCATCACCGGCATCGAGAAGGTGGTGGAAAAACTCGAACACGTACCCCCGCTCTACAGCCTGCTGGCGCGCTCGGCCACCGGTCAGTCCGTCACCACTTATTTCAACCTGATCAGCGGTCCGCGCAAACCCGGTGAACTTGATGGCCCGGAAGAAGTGCACCTGATCCTGCTCGACAACGGCCGCACGCAGGCCTATGCCGACGCGCAGTTGCGAGCAACCCTGCAATGCATACGCTGTGGCGCCTGCATGAACCACTGCCCGGTTTACGCACGCATTGGCGGCCATGCGTACGGCACGACCTACCCGGGACCAATAGGCGCCATCATCTCGCCGCACTTGCTGGGGCTGCAAAGCACCTACCCGCTGGCCTTTGCCTCGACGCTGTGCGGTGCCTGCGCCGAAGTCTGCCCGGTCAAGATACCGATTCCCGACATCCTGGTGCGCCTGCGCAATGAGGCCATGGCCCAGCCCGAAAGCGAGGAGGCAACGCTGCGCGGCAGCGGCGCGGCGCGTACCGTCTCTGGCAGCGCGGTCTGGTCTGTCTGGTCGCAGGTTTACAGCCGGCTCGGCCTGTACCAGTTGGCCTCCTGGTTCATGAGCCGCGGGCGCGCGCTCTCACCCAACGAGCAGGGCGCCTGGACGCGCAGTCGCACACCACTGATACCTGCGCCGAAGCGCCTGCGCGATCTGCTGAAGGACAGAAAACCATGAGGCAGCTGATCCAGACGCTGTCAAGTATCCTGCCAGCCAGACAAGTGATCACGGAAAAGCTGCGGCTTATGGCCTATGGCACCGACGCCAGCTTCTATCGTCTGACGCCCGAAGTCATCGCTGTGGTCGAGTCTGAGGAACAGGTGCAGGCCCTGCTGCAAGCCGCGCGCAGTCACAGCAAGCCGGTGACCTTTCGCGCTGGGGGTACCAGCCTGTCAGGTCAGGCCGTCACGGACAGCGTGCTGGCGTTGATTGGTGAAGGACTGGCCAGTTGCGAGATCAGCCCCGACGCCAGCACGGTTCGCGTCGGCCCCGGCATGATCGGCGGCGAGGTCAATCTTCGTCTGGCGCCGCTGGGGCGCAAGATCGGCCCCGACCCTGCTTCCATCAACGCCTGCAAGATCGGCGGCATTGCTGCCAACAACGCCTCCGGGATGTGCTGCGGCACATCACAAAACAGCTACCAGACGCTGGAGGGCATGCGCGTCATTCTGGTCGACGGCTACCTGCTCGACACCGAAGATCCAGTCTCGGTTGCACAGTTCCGTCAGAGTCACGCCACCCTGGTAAGTGCCCTGGAAGATTTGAGTGCCGCGACCCGCGCCGACGCTCCACTGGCCGCACGCATTCGCCACAAGTACCAGATCAAAAACACCACCGGCTACAGCCTGAACGCCCTGATCGACTTTGAAGACGCCATCGACATCCTGGCGCACCTGATGATCGGTTCGGAAGGCACCCTCGGTTTCATCTCAAGCATCACTTACCAAACCGTCGCCGAGGACCCGTGCAAGGCCAGCGCGCTGGTGTTCTTTGCGGACATAGCACTCGCCTGCCAGGCGGTCATCCGGTTGAAGAAGGAACCGGTCTCTGCCGTTGAACTGCTGGATCGCCCTGCCCTGCGTTCGGTCGAAGACAAGCCCGGCCTGCCGCCCGTCATGCGCACGCTCGGAATGGATGCCGCCGCACTGCTGATCGAAGTGCGCGCCCAGACCGATACAGCTCTACAGTTGAAGATGGTCGCCTCCATAGCCGCCCTGCAAGGCATAGACACGATCGAGCCGCCCGCGTTTTCGACCGATCCGGCGACCTGCGAAATGTACTGGAAAGTGCGCAAGGGCACCTTCCCCTCGGTCGGCGCCATGCGCCGCACCGGCACCACCGTCATCATTGAGGATGTCGCCTTTCCGATCGAATCGCTGGCAGCCGCCACGCTGGATCTGCAGGCCCTGCTGCGCACACATGGCTATACCGAGGGCATCATCTTTGGCCACGCACTCGAAGGCAATCTGCACTTTGTCTTTACGCAGGATTTCTCGGACGCCGCCGAGGTCGAGCGCTATGCACGCTTCATGGACGATGTCTGCGCGCTGGTGGTCGACAAGTACGACGGTTCACTCAAGGCCGAGCATGGCACCGGTCGCAACATGGCGCCCTTTGTGGAAAAGGAATGGGGCAAGCAGGCCACCGACCTGATGCGCCGCATCAAGCAGTTGTTCGATCCGGACGCGCTGCTCAATCCTGGCGTCATTTTGAACGATGACCCGCAGGCCCACCTGAAGAACCTCAAACCGATGCCGGCCGCGGAGCCCATCGTCGATCGTTGCATCGAGTGTGGCTTTTGCGAGCCGCTGTGCCCCTCGCACCTGCTTACGCTCTCGCCGCGCCAGCGCATCGTCAGCTGGCGCGAGCTGTCGCGCCGAAAAGCCGAGGGCGAAAGCGGTGCTGATGTCGAGGCAGACTTTGCCTACTACGGCCTGGACACCTGCGCCGGTTGCGGCCTGTGTTCGACCGCCTGCCCGGTGGGCATAGACACCGGCGAACTGACGCGTCTGCTGCGCGGGCGTGCCATGGGCAGCACACCGCACAAAGTGGCGCAATGGACGGCGAACAACTTTGGCAAGGTAGCCAGCCTGTCGCGCATCGGTCTTACGCTGGGTCACGCAGCTGCCGCCGTAGTCGGCGAGAACACTGTCGCGCGCCTCTCTGGCGGCAGCTGGAAGCGTGGCATGCCGCAGGCCGGCAAGGCCCCTGCCCCGTACCGCGGTGCAGGCGAACCGGTGGTCTATTTCCCTGCCTGCGGTGGGCGCATCTTTGGAGCGAACAACAAGGGTGAAGCAACGCTCCCAGAGATCATCATGGAGTTGCTGGTGCGGGCCGGTTACGCGCCGCGTCTGCCCGAAGGATTTGACAAGCTGTGCTGCGGCCAGATGATGGCCAGCAAAGGCATGGCCAAAGAAGCCGATGCCATGTCCGACACCGTCAGCGCTGCCTTGCTGAAAGCGGCTGACGACGGCCAGGGCGGCTACTACCCGGTCATCATGGACGCCAGCACCTGCTCGGTGCGCATGCAAAAGGTGCTGGCGGGACGCTTGCATCTGTACGACTTTCACGAGTTCGCGCACGACGCCCTGCTGCCGCGCTTGCGTCTGACGCGCAAGACGGAACCGGTGGCGCTGCACATCAATTGCAGTGTGCGCCGCACCGCCTCTGACGCCAAGCTGCGCAAAGTGCTGCAAGCCTGTGCCCAGCAGATCGTCGAGCCCGCCGGGGTGAACTGCTGCGGTTTCGGCGGCGACCGTGGGTTCGTGGTGCCGGAACTCAATACGCACGCCTTGCGCAAGGTGCACGACGCCCTGCCAGCCAATTGCTGCGAAGGTGTTTCCACCAACCGCACCTGCGAGATCGGCCTCACGGCGGCGACCGGCCGGCCGTACCGATCAATTGCCTATTTGTTGGAAGAGTGCAGTCGGGGCGGGCAAATGCTCGACACGTGCTGATGGGAGTTCGCTACCTTCCTGTCACTGCGAGGAGTGCAGCGACGCGGCAGTCCATGCAGCCCGAAGTCATGGATCGCCACGGCCTGCGGCCTCGCGATGACGACGAAACAGGGTGTTGGGGATAACAAGGCGTTCATTTTTCGTTTTTTAAAAGGAGATTCACATGGTTTGGCAACAAGTTTATGACCCGTTTCACAGCATGGCGCTGTCGACGCTGGCAGCGGCGATACCCGTCGCGGTGATGCTGATAGGACTCGGGTTTTTACATCTGAAGGCGCACATCGCAGCCGCTGCCGGTCTGGCCGCGGCGCTGCTCATCGCCATCATCGGCTACGGCATGCCACCAGAGATGGCGGCCAAGGCGGCAATTCTGGGTGGCATGACGGGTCTGATGCCGATCGGCTGGATCGTGCTCAACATCATCTTCCTGCATCAGCTCACCGAGCAAAGCGGCTCGTTCAAGGTGTTGCAGGATTCGATTGCCGGCATCACCGAAGACCGGCGTCTGCAACTGCTGCTGATTGCCTTTGCCTTTGGCGCCTTTTTTGAAGGTGCGGCCGGCTTCGGCACACCGGTTGCCGTGACGGCAGCCATTCTGATCGGCCTGGGCTTCTCGCCGCTGGCAGCTTCCGGCCTGAGCCTGATCGCCAACACCGCACCGGTCGCCTATGGCGCACTCGGTACACCGGTTATCACGCTGGCCAAGGTGCACGGTTACGACCTGATGGCGGTGTCGGCCATGATCGGCCGTCAACTGCCCTTCTTCTCCCTGCTGGTGCCGTTCTGGCTGATCTGGGCTTTTGCCGGACGCAAGGGCATGATGCAAATCTGGCCGGCTATCCTGGTCACCGGTGTGAGCTTCGCCATTCCACAGTTCCTGGTCTCCAACTACATGGGGCCGGAACTTGTTGACGTGATCGCAGCGCTGGTTTCGATGACCTGCTTGGTGCTCTTTCTGCGCGTCTGGCAACCCAAGGAAATCTGGCGTTCGGTGTCGCTCAAGGGTCATGAAGCTGACGGTGGCACGGCACAGGCTCCGGTTGCCATCAAGCAACATCCGCGCGCCGATGTCATCCGCGCCTGGGTGCCATGGATCATCCTGACGGTGTTCGTCTTTGCCTGGGGTCTGCCATCGGTCAAGACCTTCTTCAACGGCATCTTTGCACCGGCCTTCCCGATGGACGGCCTGCACCAGATGGTGGAGAAAGTGGCGCCCGTGGTTTCCAAGCCGACCAAGGAAGGTGCGATCTATGTCTTTGGCCTGCTCTCAGCCACCGGCACCGGCATCCTGCTGGCCGCACTGGTCGGTGGGTTGACGCTGAAGTTCAGCATCGGCCAACTGATCGGCGCCTATGGCCGCACCCTGTGGCTGGTCCGCTACTCGCTGCTGACCATCGTCCTGATGCTCGGCCTGGGCACACTCACACGTTACTCGGGTCTGGACACGACGCTCGGTCTGGCTTTTGCCACCACCGGCTTCCTCTATCCCTTCTTCGGCACCTTGATGGGCTGGCTTGGCGTCGCGCTGACCGGCTCCGACACTGCCAGCAACGTGCTGTTCGGTGGCATGCAAAAAGTCGCAGCCGAGCAGCTCGGTCTGTCACCCAACCTGATGGGTGCAGCCAACAGTTCGGGCGGGGTCATGGGCAAGATGATCGACGCGCAGTCGATTGTGGTGGCCTCTACCGCGACACGCTGGTTTAACCACGAAGGCGACATCCTGCGCTACGTGTTCTTCCACTCGATCGCTCTGGCCAGCCTGGTTGGCATCTTTGTCACGCTGCAGGCTTACGTCTGGCCGTTCACAGCCATGGTCGTCAAATAACGATCCGTCAGAGCAGGCGGTCGCGCCGCGCCAGCGCCGGAAAAAAGCGCAGCCACGCGGCCGCCACCAGCAGGGTGCCTACACCCCCTGCCACCACCGAACCCACCGGCCCCCACAGGGCCGCCGTGGCGCCGGATTCGAATTCCCCCAGCTGATTGGACGCACCGATAAAGATCGAGTTGACCGCCGCTACACGGCCGCGCATCTCGTCGGGCGTTTCCAACTGCATCAGCGTCAGACGGATCACCACGCTGATGTTGTCGGCTGCACCGGTCACGGCCAACGCCAGCAGTGCCACAGCAAAATGGGTGGAC
>SESH01074443.1_pt1 | contig 19493 bp, 12 predicted proteins | sample 3171561 | NCBI WGS metagenome assembly SESH01 (sample SAMN10866947, study PRJNA518727) | freshwater metagenome | biome: subpolar coniferous forest; feature: holomictic lake; material: water; isolation source: holomictic Lake 442 2011 16.5 m and 2014 13 m | place: Canada: near Kenora, Ontario
TGGACGGCACCGTGATCGACAGTCTGGTCCTGGTCAAGGAGAACGGTCTCTACCAGCAGAAGATCATGGAGCAGGCCGTTTCGACGCAGCAGGCCAAGGACGCCCTCCAAGATCAGAAGGGAACCCGGGAGGAGTTGTACCTCCGTCAACGCGAGGCCAAACAACTGTTCCAACGCTAAAAGAAGGAGAATGCCATGTTGAGTCCGAACCGCGTGCCGATCCAATCGTCGCTGCGTACACTGCTCTTCCCGCTGATGGCGGCGATTGCGTTCGCAATCATTCCTTGTCACGCGGCGGAGGGGAAGGGCGCCGCACGGATGGTCGTCTTGGACACCACGGGCTTCTGGCGTCACTACAACGTTTTCGCCCCCCCCGTCATGGCGTCCGAGAACGGCACTGAGCGGCTGCAGGACCTGTTCGGCCTGAACAGGTTCAAGACGGAGCGCTACTACCTGAACTGGGAGACGCCGCCGGCGCCGGCCGACTGGTCGCAACCGGATTTTGACGACAGCGCCTGGACCCGAGGACCGGCCTTGGCGCATGGCCGGGTCATCCATCTCAGTCGACACTATCTTCGCGGGAAGTTCGCCATCAAGGATGTCGGCAAAGCAGGCAACCTGACGTTGTCCGTGTCCTATGCTGGCGGCGTAATTGTTTATGTTAATGGCAAGGAAGTGGCCCGACAGCATTTGGCGAAGGGTGCCGGGTTGGCGGCAGCCTATCCCGAGGATGCGTTCGTCGCTCCGGACGGCAAGTTGCTGGACGGAGACGAATTGCCGAAGCCTGACACTGAGGTGCCGCAGCGGATGGCATTGAGGGTGCGGCACCTGGAGGGTGTTCGGATTCCCGCCGCGCTGTTGCGCCAGGGGACGAATGTCATCGCGCTTGAGATCGTGCGTTCGCCCTACCACAAGTCGGCGAAACCCGAGACCAAGCAGTGGTGGCAGCCTCAAATGCGCTGGATCACGTGCGGCGTCCGGCGCGTGCAACTTGTGACCGACAACGCGGACGGCGTCGTCCCAGGGGCGGTTCGCCCGCGCGGCTTTCAGGTTTGGAACAACGATATCGCGTGGAACGACTACGACTTGGACTTCGGCGATCCATGCGAGCCGCTGAAGCCGGTGAGGATCGTGGCCACCCGAAACGGATGGTTTTCCGGCAAAGTTGTGGTCGGTTCGGACAGGCCGATCAACGGCTTGGTGACGAAAGCCGGTGATTTGCGAGGCAAAGGCGGGACCCTCCCCGCTTCCGAGATTCGCATACGGTATGGGGCCTCGTGGACGACGTACCCCGACAGTAAGTTTCACGTCACGCGCATCGGCGGTGGCGGAAAGTATCCATCCCCGTATCCGGTGGAGACCTTTACGCTGGACGCGCTGCTCGACGCGTCGTTGAAGAATTATCCCGTCAAGCCTGAGAAGGCCATGGCCGAGAAAGCGAATTGCGTTCAGACACCGCATCAACCCTTGCCCGTGCCGGGCGCCGTTGTGCCGATCTGGGTGACCGTCCATGTTCCGGGCAATGCGAAGGGCGGGACATACAGCGGAAATGTCAGTATCGGTGCTGCTGGGGAGAGCAACGTTGTGGTCCCTGTCGAGGTCACCGTGCAGGATTGGAAACTGCCTGCCCCGCAGGATTACAAGACCTGGGTGGACTTGATAGAGTTTCCCGACACGCTGGCACTGGAATACAAGTGCAAACTGTGGTCGGATCAGCACTTCGCGCTGATTACCAAGTCCATGTCGCTCCTGCATCCCCTGGGAAGCCGTGTTGTCCTCGTCCCCCTGCTGGCCAAGACCCACCTGGGCAACGAGGAGTCCATGGTGCGGTGGATTCCCAAGAAAGACGGCGGGTATGACTTCGACTTCTCGGTGATGGATCGATATCTGGATATCGCCGAACGGTACATGGGCAGACCGAAGCAGGTTGTCTTTGTGGCCAATGACGATGGGTGGAAAAAGGCAGAAGGTTTTCAGGACTTGGTGACGCGTCTGGATCCCGTCAGCGGCGCAACGCAGGACATGGCGGTTCCTTTCTTCAGGCAGCCCAAACTTGGCGGACCGCATTGGAAGCGACTTTTCGATGCGTTGCGCCAACGCACGAAGACGCGCGATCTGGAAAATGCCATGATCCTCGGTCTCGGCCCACAGGGCATTCCGGGCAAGGAGAACGTCGAGTTCTTGAAGGAGGTCGCGGGTGACCTTGAGTGGAACTATCTGAGCCACTGGCCGCTGCCCTCCTGGAAGTTCCATGGTATCGCACGTGTGGCTTACCAGTCCGTGGGCCGGGATTTCAAGACACCGCCGTTCGGTCCGCCGGAGTATTCCCATTTTGGATGGAAACGGCCGGAACTAATGGTCAGAGGCGACCGTGTGGCAACGGACGAATTGGTTTTCTCCCGGGGGGTGACGGAATACGCCATCGCGGGTGACAGGCGAGGGATAGGCTGGTTCGGGGCGGACCTATGGGGTATGCCGAGAAGGGCTCGAAATCAGGGGGGCATCATCGGCAATCGATTTCCTGAGAAGAGCTGGGGCAACATGAACATGCAGAGAGCGTTTCTGGCACCCGGTCCTGATGGTCCCGTGGCGCAGGCCGCCTTTGAGATGCTCCGGGAGGGCGTGCAGGAGTGCGAAGCGAGGATTCTCGTTGAGCAGGCCCTTGTGGGCGAGAAGTCTCGGGCACTTCTCGGCACCGCGCTGGTCAAGCGCTGCGAAGACACGTTGGTGGAGCGGACGTTGTTCTTGAATGTGGCTCTCGCTATGGGAAGCAACCCCTATGGACTAGAGGACTGGGAGCAGATCAGTGGGCTTCAGCCAGGAAACTGCTGGTTCGTGCATTCAAACTGGCAGTCGCGGACGGAGAAACTGTTTGCTTTGGCCGGGGAAGTCGCCAAGCGCTTGGAGGGATCGAAATGAAGATGAGCCTGCGTAGTTTGTTGTACGTTTCTGTCGTGCTAGGTTGGTGCGCCAATGCGGAAGCGCTGATCAATCCCAATTTCACGCCAATCCATCTGACCAAGCAGTCGGACTGCATTCTGTTGCTGGAGGTCGCCACGGTTGCGGAAGATGGTGCGATGACCGCCACGGTTCGGGAGACGGTCAAAGGAAAGTGGAAAGGGAAGACGCTCTCTGTTAAGTTGCTGGACAAAAGCCAAGAGCACGGCAAGAGCATGATCCGGACGATCAAACAGGGAAGTAAACAAGCACTTCTCTTTATCGGGACCCTTGCCGGGACGGACGCCGGTGTGGGTGACGAACACGAAGGGAAGCAGATCGGGTTTCTTCATCTCGGCGGCAAGTGGTGCATCTTGACACCTGAAGATGAAGGTGTCTGGATCTTGCAGGAAATCACGGAACGAATGCTTGCCACCTGGTCGGGAAGTACGGACATGTTGCTGCGGGTGGTCCACTACATCCAATCCGATCCCGATGCGGATGTGCCGGTGGCGGCTGGTTCGATGTGGGACGGGGAAGTGCCGCTGGGCAAGCTGGAAGGGCAGGTGTCCGGGGTGTCGGCCGTCGACGTCGATCGGAACGGCATCGACGAGTTGTTCATTGCCTGCAAGACCGGCGACCGGGTCTATGCCTATGATTCCAAGGACAAGAAGCTTCAGGATATGACCGCCCAATGGGGGTTGAGATCCAAGTCCGCGGTCTATGTCTGGGCAGACTTCGGGGGAAGCAAATCGTTGGATCTTCTGAGCCATGACGGCAAGACCTTGAGCCTTCACAGCCGTCAGAGCGGCGGCGCCTTTGCCACGACGCAGTGCGTGGTGCTTGGAGAGATGGCCGACGACGTAACCTCCCTGACGGCGCTCTCCTTGGGCGATACGGGGCAGACGGCAATTCTGGTTGGCACGCGGGCAAGCCCGCTGCTGTTGCGGCGTCGGAAGGATGGGAGTTTCAAGGCGGAGCCGCTGGTGGCCGATGTGCCTCCAGGGACCAAACTCGGGCCCGCGGGTCAGTGCCTGGTCGCCGATTTCAACCGCGATGGCCTGGCGGACGTCCTTCAACTCCACGAAAAGGGGAGCGTGTTCTTCAAAGGAAAGGCGGATGGTTCCTTCGAAAAGTCCGTCACGACGGATGTCTTTGCGGGCACGGGGCGGCACGCCGCCTGTGTTGGCGACTTCGATGCGGATGGGTTCTTCGATGTCTACGTGAGTGCCGAGGATCGCAACCGTCTATGGCAGAATCGTGGGGACGGCACGTTCACGGAGACGCACGATGTCTCCGGCGAGGTCAGCTACACCGCGAAACCCGGGGGGGTTCATGTACAGGCCTGCGATATCAACAACGATGGACGACAGGACCTTTTGCTGTTGTACCGAACGCCATCGCCACCGAATCTGTTCTTTAACCGCGGCTTCCGCTCTTTCGCGATTGCCCTCATGTCGGCTCCCGGAAAAAAGGACAACGTTTTCGGCAAGGCGGCGCTGGTGGGACAGCAAGGCGGTTGCATCGGGGATTTCAATGGAGACGGCGCACAGGATATGGCGATAGTCCTGAACGGCGGCGAGGTGTACTGGATTCCCCAGAAAGCCGATGGCGGCGACGCCTTGGCCGTCATGGCCCGGTCCTACAAGCATCCCGGCCCGATCACCGTGGCAGGGTGGCAGGGCAAGCGGGCGCTGGGGGCGTGGAATGTCTTCTCGGGTGGTCCCGCGGCGTTTTTCGGAAGGCAGAGCGCCGGCCCGATCGTCCTGCGTTGGCAATTTCCTGGGGAAAAACCGCAGGAACGCAAGGTGATTGTCGAGGAAGGCCCCGTCGGGATACTTCTGGACAAAGAACCGTAGCCTGCGTCTTCCGGTGGTGTCCCACAGTGATCGAAGTAAAAAGAGCGAGATGACTGCAATCAAACGGGCATCCAGATGCCATTTTCACCCTTGTTCCAACGCTAGAAGAAGGAGAATGCCATGTTGAGTCCGAACCGTGTGCCGATCCAATCGTCGCTGCGTACACTGCTCTTCCCGCTGATGGCGGCGATTGCGTTCGCCGTCATTCCTTGTCACGCGGCGGAGGGGGACGCTGCCGCTCCGGTTGTCGTCCTGGATACAACGGGATTCTGGCGCAACTACAATGTACTGCAGCCGCCCGTGGTGCAGTCCGGGAATGGTTTGGAACGTTTGAAGGATGTAACGGGGGAGAGAACGTGGAAGACGGAACGGGACTATCTGAACCGGCAGACGCCCCTGCCGCCCGCCGACTGGATGGCGCCGGCCTTCGATGACGGAAACTGGAGCCGCGGACCGGCCCTGAACCATGCGCGGACGACGCATCTGGGGCGGCTGTATCTGCGGGGAAAATTCTCGGTCACCGATCCCGGCAAAGTGGGCGCACTGCGGCTTTCGGTGGGCTATTGCGGCGGCGCGATCGTCTACGTCAATGGCAAGGAAGTCGCACGCCAGCATGTCGCGGGCGACGGCGTGATCGCGGATGCGTATCCCGACGAAGCGTTCCTCGCGCCCGATGGCACGCTGTTCTCGGCGGACAGCGCCGAGCTGCGGACGCCGCGAGGCAAACTGGACGAGGAGACGTCCCGCCGACGGGCGCTGCGCACACGGGAGATCAAGGAAATCGCGATCCCCGCCGACCTGCTCGTGAAAGGCGTCAACGTGGTGGCGATCGAAATCGTCCGGGCACCCCTTCACAGGAAGATCCGTGACAGTTATGCCAAGGCCCAAATATACGAGACCTACGCGATCTATTGGTTCACCTGCGCCCTCAACCGGGTGCAAGTAACGGCCTCCCATGCTGCGGGCCTGGTCCCCAACGCGACCCGTCCGAAGGGCTTGCAGGTCTGGAACGGCGACATCCATGCTCCGGACTACGACCTCGACTTCGGGGACCCGAACGAAACGCTGCGACCGGTGAGGATCGCAGGGGTGCGGAATGGCCAGTTCTCCGGCAAGGTTGTGGTGGGTTCGGACGCCCCCATCGACGGACTTGGGGTCACGGCCGGCGGTCTGAGCGGCGGCGGAGGGACGATACCGGCCTCTGCGGTCCACATCCGCTACGGGTTGTCGACCGTGACCGATCCGAATCGCTTGCACAAGGCGACTCGTCCCCCCCGAGATGAGCGGTCCGCGGTGTTCCCGTCTCCGTATCCCGTGAGCACATTCGTGCTGGATTCGCTGGCCGACGCCCCGCTGCGGAAATTTCCGATCAAGAATGCGAAGTCTGCGGAACAGAATGCCGATCTGTGCATCAGGACTCCCGGGCAGCCTCAACCGGTTCTTGGCGCCGTAGTGCCAGTGTGGATCACAGTGAACGTCCCATCCGAGGCAAAGGCGGGAATCTACAAGGGAGAGGTCACTGTTTCGTGCGACGGCCATGCCCCCGTCAACGTTCCGATCGAACTGACGGTGGACGACTGGACGCTGCCCAATCCGCAGGATTACAGGACCTGGATGGACTTGGTGCAGTCTCCGGATACCCTGTCGATGACCTACAAGTGCGACCTCTGGTCCGACCGACATTTTGAACTGATGGGCAGGACGATGAGGCTGCTGCAGCCGATCGGCGTCCGAACCCTCTACATTCCCCTCCTGTCCAGAACGCACCTCGGGAATGCGGAGTCGATGGTGCGCTGGATCCCCAAGGGAGAAGGGCGGTACGAATTCGACTTCTCGGTCATGGACCGGTACATCGACCTGGCGGTGAAGAACATGGGGCAGCCGAAATTGATCGGTTTCGTCGCCTATGATGTGATCGTCGATCCAAAATGGAAACAATACCGGGCCAACGTGGTTGTGACAGGTCTCCTGCCCGCGACCGGGAAGACCGAGGAGCTGGAGGTGCCCTTTTTCGCCGATGCCGCCGCAGCCAGACCGCTTTGGAAGGATCTCTTCGACCAACTGCGCCAAAGGATGAAGGCGCGCGGACTGGAGGATGCGATGATGCTGGGACTCCTCTCCGACAGGACGGCACCGCCCACCAAGGAGGTCGTGGGCTTTCTTGGTGACGTCACCGGCAATCTCCCCTGGAACTGCTTCGCCCACTTCATGGAAGTGACAAGTACATGGAAGCTTCATGACAGCGCTCTGATTCGCTATCAGGCGATCGGGAGGGCATTCCAGCCACCACCCTTTGGGCCGCCCGAGTATTCCCATTATGGCTGGAAACGGGAGCAGTTGCTGGCCACCGGAGACCGTGTGGCTGGCAATAACCGCCGTGACCCGAACTTCACCCGGAACCTGCCCGAATACTGTATCGCGGGGGACCGTCGGGGAATGGGTTGGTTTGGCGCGGATGCCTGGGATCCCGGTTTGCATTCACGAACTCCAGGGATATTCGGACGCCGGTATCCAGACACGACCTGGCACAATATGACGCTGGCCACCGCCTTTTTGGCTCCCGGACCCGACGGCCCCGTGGCGACGTCCTACTATGAAGTGATGCGGGAGGGGGTGCAGGATTGCGAGGCGAGGATCGCCCTCGAGCGCGCGCTGACGGACGGCTCGTCCCGCCAGCGGCTTCCTCCCGCGCTTGTCGCCCGCTGCGAAGACACCTTACGGGAAAGGACGCTCCATGTGAACTTGGCGACGTCCGTGGGTGACAATCCCTATGGAACCGAGGACTGGGATCAGCACGTCGATCTTTCCGCGGGGGGAGTCTGGTTCGTCCATTCGGGCTGGCAGGAAAGGAACCGAAGGTTGTACGCCCTCGCGGGGGAGGTCAAGAAGAGTCTAGCGGCGGCGAAATGAGTGTGGGGTTACGGAAACATTCGGCATATTTTCGGCCCGCGCGGGTCAGGGTAAAGTGGCACATGGAGGGCAGGAAACGGGTGTTCGACTACGTCAAGGTACCTCGCGGGGTGACGGTTGTCTCCGCCACCTGAATCGGCCACCGGGGCCACTACTACACTCTGATAAGAAATCGCTTTTCTGGTGGGGGCACTGGCGTCGCAGAAACCGGCGCAAACGACTGGGTGAGCGCTTTCACAGGACGTATGACACTAAAGTGGAGCCGGACTGTCAATCGCGATGTTCGACGAGGGAAGACCATACGGAGATGCACGATGACTGATAAGGACAAGAAACGCCTCAGGAATCTAGCCGGCAGGTACGCGGAATATGCCATGGGCGCGCCCATGACGCAGCGGCGAGAGAAGTGGCGATTGCACAACCGCCGCCAGGAGAAGACCTTCCCCTTTCACATCGAGGACAACGGCTCGTACTTCCGCGACCTCACACCGCGGCCGGAATGCGAAGACGCCGGCTGCCGCGCCCTCGAAGCTCAGTTGCTCTACATTCTGACGGCGTACGAGAAGATTGACGATGACCGGATCATCCCCGCCCGTTTCGTGGTGGACTGGTGCACCCCGTCCACCGGGGTCTGCGACGAACTCCGCATTACCCATGCCGACAACGGCAGCGGCGACACCAAGGGATACACGACCAACCATCCGATCGGGGACATCGACGCGGATTTCGGCAAACTGAAGAAGACCATCATCCGCCTCGACCGCGAGGAAAGCGAACGGCGTTTGCGCCTTGCCGAAGGAGTCTTCGACGGCCTGCTGCCCGTTGAGGCCGGCCGCCCCGGCTCGGCCTATTCCAACGGCATCACCAACCAGGCCGTGCACCTGATGGGCATGCAGGAGCTCTACCTGCAAATGGCCATCAATCCCCCGGGCGTACACCGGCTCTTCGCCTTCCTCGCCGAGAACAACATGGCGCTCGGCCAGTGGGAGGATGAACAGGGGCTGCTAACCTCAAACCACGACGGCAACCAAGGCTACTGCACCGGCAGTTCCCTGTTCATCGACGAGCCGGAAATCCCTGCCGGCCGCAAGGTGCGGTCGACGGACCGCTACGGGTACCTGGAGTCGCAAGAGTCCGCTGGCATCTCGCCTGTCATGTTCGACGAGTTCGTGATGCCCTACCTCACCCCGCTGGCCGCCCAGTTCAAGTTCCTGATGTTCGGCTGCTGCGAAGCGGTGCATCACCTGATGCCGTCCCTCTTGCGCTTGCACGGCTTGCGCAAGGTCAGCGTCACGCCGTGGTGTGATCTTCGCGTCCTGACCCACACCTGTCCGCCGGACATCATCTGGTGCCGCAAGCCGGTGCCACTTCTCTTGTGCGACAATACGTTCTCCGAAAACGCGCTGCGCAGTCATCTCCAAGAGACCCTGGACGTAGGCAGGGACTACTTTATCGAATTCGTCTACCGCGACACCGACCGCCTGACCGGCGCGATGGCGGATCGGGTGGCCAAGACCTGTGCCATGATACGGGAGATGACGGGTCATCCCGAAGGCAGTCGCGGATGAATGCAGTTTGCTGCTCACTTCCTGGGGTGGCAGCCTTCGGACACAAAGGAGACGGTTTTGCGTTCGAAAAGCAGAATGGATGCAGAGTCGTCTTGTCGCGATGGTTCAGTCGTTCGCGTACGCCATGCTTGATTCGGCGTCGTAGTCGGGGGACGGATCGTCGAGCCAGGGCTCGGAGATACGTTCGCCGGGCAAATGTGCCGGCGGGCCGGTGGACGGACTCACGCGCACGCCCTGATCCCACAAACCAAGATGCCGCAGGATGCGTTCGATAGTAGCGGACGAGTTGGAAGCTACCGTATAGTAGCTGGGCAGACAACCCTGAATCAGGAAAAGGACGACATGACCATGCAAAACTACGAGAAGAAAAACGAAGCTATCCGCAAGCAGTTTGCCGAGCTGAAGAAGAAGAATTCAAAACAATGGAAAAACCGGTTGAACCTGAGTTGGAGCAACTGGGGGTTCGGCATTGAGCCGCTGTCGGCATCCGCCGCGCGGCTGGCGAAACACGGCGTCGAGTTCATCGAGCTGCACGGCAATCACTACGGCCCGGATCTGGGCTACGAGCCGAAGGAGACGCGGAAGATTCTGGGAGACCACGGCGTCAAGGTGGCTGGCATCTGCGGCATGTTCTCGCCGGACAACGACCTTTCATCCAACCGCGCCATCCAGCGTCAGGCGGCGATCGACTACATCCGCCGCGAACTCGACTTTGCCCAGATAATCAAGGCTGGATACATGCTGGTGGTGCCTGGCGCGGTCGGGCGGCCGCAGGCCTATGATGCCAGCGAGTTTTTCCGCTCCACCGAGACGCTGCGCATGGTGGCCGACGATTACAAGAAAGCCGGCGTCAGGGCGGCGATTGAGCCGATCCGCGCGGCGGAAGTCAGCTTCTGCCATACCATTGCTGATGCGCAAGCCTACATTGCAGCCGTGAACCATCCAGGCGTGCAGCACATTAACGGTGACGTCTACCACATGCAGTCCGGCGAGTCGCACATTGGCGCGGCGATCCTTGCGGCGGGTGAACGCCTGACCAATCTGCACATGGCGGATTCGAACCGCTGTGCGCTGGGCGACGGCGCGTTGGACCTGGATACGCTGATTATGGCGCTCTATTGTATCGGCTACAATCAGCCTGGCTGTTATGTCACACCCGAGCCGCTGGGTCCTGGCGGCGACCCGTACCCGGCCATGAACGGCAAGCCTGATCCGGCCTTGCTCGACCGGTTGGTAGGTCAGACAGCCCGGTATTTCCACGAGCGGGAAGAAGCCGTGCGGGCGATGTAAGATTGAGTGCGCGTGGGGGATAAATCCGGATGGAATCCTACCAGTTTTGACCGGTTTCACTATGTTCAGAGAGGGGATTCATCCCCTCTGTAAGACATAATGATTCACTGCACCACATCCTGCGGCGCGGTCGAATGTTTTCCGTCCAGCACATACCGGTCAAAGGTCCGCGTGAAGCTGTTCACGTCGAACAGCATCTGAAACCGGTCTTCGTTTCCGTATATAAAAGCCTTCACCTGCTTCCATGATGCAATCAGCTCCTCGTGCGTCGCCTTTTCAACAACCTTCCGCAGCAGCAGCGCGAACTTCTCCAGCAGCCGCACATACCAGCGCAGGTAATGCCACGACCAGGCGCGGCAGACGTCCTCGTGCGCGCCGTTGCGGTCGATCATCCGGCTTAAATCCGCCACCAAAGCCGTCAACTTTTCCAGGTGCGCCGGCGCGCCGGGCATCGGCGCCAGTGACCCGCCGATGTGCACGGTCTTGTAGATCTCCTCGGCGATCACCTTGAGCAGCTCCTTGCAGAAGGCGCTCTCTTTGCCGAAGCAGGCGTGGTAGTAATCGTCCTGCAGCGCCGTGAAATCCGCATCAGCCTGCCACAGTGAATGTCCGAGTATGTACACCGGCAGCCCGGTGGGAAAGAATACCCGCTGCGCCTGGCAGCTCACGATGCCGTTGAGCCCGTATTCTTTCAGCAGACGCACGTCGGCGTTGATCACCCGCGCCAGTTCCATCTGGTTGAACATGACCGTCCCGATGGTCATGTAGTATTCGAACAGGAAGCTGTCCCCTTTGTAGACATTCTTCCACCCTTTGAGGAACCCGTTGAACTCCCCGTCGTCGCGTTTGAGTTTGGAATGGTTGCGCACATACGGCGGAACCGTCGGTTTCGCTTTGGCGTCCAGGCTTTGTGAATATGACTCCCGCGAGTTTGCGTACATGAAGACGAACCGGTCGGTGTTCAAGGCGACTTTTGCCTTCGGCGGCCACAGCAGATCGGAGTACGATAAAAAGACCAGCTTCATGGCGATCTTGCGTTTTGTCAGCTCCTTGTCGATCTGTTCGAGCATTTTAACGTACAGGTCTGCCGGGAGCGAAGCCTTGCACTTCGGACATTCGCACTTGTTGTTCCCGCCGTCGTCCAGCCAGAGGTGCAGGTAATCGACTTCAGGATGTTCGGCCGCATAGCCGACAATGGTGTCGACCATTTTATGCATGACGTCCGGGTTGCCGAAGCAGAGGCTGGTGATCATGGGGCGGTCCCAGAAATACTCCCGCTTCCCGTTCACCTCGGCGATCAGCTCCTTTGCATCTGCCTGGGCCTTGGTGTAGTGCGGGTCCCAGTCGGCGATGTCCAGGCCCAGCGCGCGGCATGTCCATCCGTGCCCCACAGCGTGATATGCCATGCCCCGTTTTTTCAGCTCCTGTTCGACGGTCAGCGAGTATTGGCGCGCCATGGAACGGGAAAAAGGGTCGGGTCCGCGCGTAGGGTTGCCCGGATGCGAGTACCAGCGGTCGTAGAACGCGTCGCCGAACGGGAACTGCATGAAATATCCGGAAAAACCGTTCTTCGGCGCCCAGTCGATCACGGCCGTTACGTTCTCGACACTCACCGCCCCTTCGATGCAGATGGTGCGGTGGTCATACGAAGCTGTTTCCTCGAATGCAACGGTGACATCCGGCGACGGAATGGACGGGATGTACTCGCCGTCGGATCCAGGCCGCACCCAGCGGCATCCCAGCTTGTGCAGGACCCGGTACACGCCGATCAACACGCTGTACGGGTTGGAACCGGCTATGAATCCTTCGCCGTCGGCGATGTTCACTGCGATCGAATCAGCCCCCGGACGCCCTTTCACTTTCGGCCCGGCACTGCCCGATACTTCGCTGAACAGACCGAGACGGATCCCTTTGCTTTTATAATTTCCCGGCCGGATGGTGTATGCCACCGGAACAACGGACATGATGCGCAGGTACCGGGCCAGTTCCGACGCGGCGAAATAGGCTGTCTCGGATCCGCTGATGACGATGATGTCTCTTTCCATATCTCTCCTCTTATCAGTCGTGTGTCTTATTCGATGTTTTCCAGCGCCCGGAGATACCGCCAGTGGAAATCCAGGGCCGGCAGAAGTATCCTGTCGGGTGATGCCGCCTTGCAGGCAAGGTCGCGGCAGAATGCGATGATCCCCGTCTGGCTAAGTCCTTCGCCCACGTCAAGAAGGAGGTAAAGTGATAGTGATAAGAAATCGCTTTTTGGGCGGTGTTTGGGGCGGTGCGGGCACTGGCGTCGCAGAAACCGGCACAAACGACTGGGTGAGCGCTTTCACAGGACGTATGACACTAAAGTGGAGCCGAACTGTCAAGCGCGATGGTTCAGTCGCAGCAATTCTCAATATGGGGCGGCGTCCGCCGCCCATAGTGAGAATTGCTGAACCGCGCCTCATTGCGTGGCCCCCCGCGGGTCCCCTCGCGGATAGAATGCTAGCCGGCGAAAACGGCAGACAGTGGCGGGAATGTCAGTGCCTGGCGCACCATGTGCGCCGCGTGTCATCAAGGCACAGGTACGCGCTTGGTTGGTTGCGGCGCGCAACGCGCGGGGTGCGGGGAGATGTAACGAAAAAGGCCCCTTTTTCGTTACAAGGTCATGCGCACCAGGTCGTGTCAGTGGGGAGAGTGTGCCGAATGGGTTGATGGGACCGAAAATAAAAATGCGGCTGAGGGCCTAAGCCGCGAACGAGCTACGCTCGCTCTCCCAACCGCAAGGTCATAATATTTCAGCGGGGACGATTTGCGCAATCGGAAAACGTTGAAATGAATAACTCCGCCCGAGACCCTGAAAAAGGGGCGGATCGAGCGGGGAGCAAGTGGTGATAGAGTACGTCCAATTTGGGCGCGACACAACTACTGCGCGGGCCAGATGCTTTCGCGGTCGAGGCGGATTTCGATGACCTGGGCATTGACGCCGTACTTGTCGGATAGTCGGTCAGCAAAACCTCGGCGGAGTTCCTGATTCGCCTGCCAGCCCGGAGCTTGCGACGCTACGCCGGCAGTGAGTTGTGCGAAATCCTCCTCCAATTGATCACGTGGAACAAGGAGGCGACCGGCGAACTCGTTGGCTTCCTGTTCTGTCCTGTAGCGGTCGGGGCTTTCATCGTGCATCCACTGGAAGAACTGCACGAAGTCTCCAAACTTCTTTTCCGCAGCGATGGCCTGATGCATGGCGAAATGGCCCAGTTCATGGGCGAAGGTGAAGCGAAAGCGTTTCTGCTTGGAGATGGGGCCTCTCTTGTTGAGCAGGGATTGGTTGGCCTCGGCATCGACATAGATGCCGGTGAACGGGGCGAGCATGGCATCGTGTTGGTATTTGGCGAAGAGGCCTTCGAACGGGATGATGTCCAGGCGCAGGTTGAGTTCGGCGACTATGAAAACGTCCACCGGCAACCATGCGAGGTTACCGGTGAAGTGCGCGTTACGAAATTGCTCTGTCTGTTCCCAAACCGGATCCATGCCGTTCATTCGAATGCTTCCTTGTCCGGACTGTGAATGGCGCGCAGGTCTTCGATGAACTGATCCATCTTGGCCTGGTCCAATTCAGAACCGCGCACGGCCCTGAAGAACACCGGCAGTGCCTTTAAGACCTTTTCGTCCGACGCGATGTCGCGCGGGATCTCGTGTCTTGAAAGCGCGGCAGCATCTATGAACTCCTGCCGCCTGGTTCCTTCCAGGTGGAAGAAAGCGGCCCAACGCTCGAGAACAGTGGTGTCCTTGGGTGCAGGGTTGACGTTCCGTTCCAACTTGCTCCAGTTGCTGGCGTCCACGCCGAGATCGGCGCTGCATTGCCGAAGTGTTATTTGCCGTTCGATGCGTACGTCCTTGAGTAGTTGCCCGAAGCTCATGGCTTTTGTCTCCTTTCGTTCTTTTGTGGTAACAATATTACCACAGGGCCGCCGGGGGAAAAAGGAGAAAGTGGATCGGTCGGGTCCGGCCTTGCTCGACCGGCTGGTAGGTCAGACAGCCCGGTATTTCCACGAGCGGGAAGAAGCCGTGCGGGCGATGTAAGATTGAGTGCGCGTGGGGGTTGCCATCGCCGGAACGATTGAAGAATTCCAGCTTTGGATCCGGGTAATGCCCGCCATAGTTCGCCGCTATCAGGTAGGGATAGTGCGGCAATCTCGGCGACACGCGCAGCCAACCCGCGCACGATCTCGACATCCTTCATGCTTGGCATACTCATGCTCCAATATTGTATCCTGTTATCGCCGATCGTCCGGCCTCTGGGGCGGCGCGGCAGCGACATACCCAGCAGGCCGTGGTTCGCATATCAGTATGCTCCGCATTCTTTCGCCGTCTCATACATCGCCACGACATTTTCGGTCAGTGAATTGTCCTGCAAAGCGTGTGTCGGCGCGAAACAGTAACCGCCTCCGGGCATCATGATTTCCAGTGTCCGACGGCAATACTCAATCGTTTCCTGCACGGTGCCGAACGCCACAGGGCCGCCCGTGCTGATGCAACCATGAAAGGCGAGTCGGTCTCCGAACCGCCGCTTCAGGTATTCAGGCGACATATCGCGGGCTTCGGGCTGAAGCGTATCCGCGGCCGCTAGTCCCATGGCGATATACTCATCATAGGCCCAACTGCTTGACCCACAGGTGTGGATCATCACCGGCAGGTTGTAGTGCCGTGCCAGGTCGAAGAACGGTTTGTGGCGTGGTTTGATGTGTTTTTGGAAAGTGTCCATACTGATCAGCGGACTGTTCTGTGTCCCCAAGTCCTCCCCGATCCACATGAAGTCAATGCCGCCCTTGGCCGCCTCCAGCACACGCCGCGTTGTCTCCAGTTGCGTGGCCAGCATCCGGTCAATCAATAGGACTCCCGCTGGATCATCCGTTGCCAAGTCAACAAACATCTGTTCCATGCTCCGAAGGAAGCCCGCGGTGTTCATGATGCAGGCCAAGCCGGGGTTGCCGACGTGCACGGCGTACTCCCGGTTGCGTCGGCAGGTGTCCGCGACCTGCGAGTAGTCATAATCGTCCGGCGAAGGCAAGGGCCATCGTGCGACTGTCTCTTCGTCCGCTGTGGCAAGCGGAAAGTCGCAGAAATCCCAATATCCCCCTTGACCGTGTTCCACATAACGGGTGATCCACCCCCATACGCCATCGACCTGTCTTTCCGCCCGCTCCGTGTGCAAACGCGGCCCGACGTAAGGGGCTCCGACACCCCGGAAATCGACACCCAACGCATCCCGCAGGCCGGCCCAGTCATCTGGCGCCAAGTTGAAATGAGCCTTAAGACGCGCATCAATTCCAGGGTTGGCATCGTAATTGATCGGAACGCGGTCCGGTACTTGCCTTGCCAACGTTGTGAGAACTCTCTCTTTTGATCTCATAGGTGCCTCCTCATGCCTAACCGTCACGGCTGTGGCGCGGGGTTCCCGTCGCCACCAGCCGGTGGTGTGCGATAGTTCTTCCTATTGTCCTTCCACGATCTTGATGATCGTCTCGTAGTTTGTCAGGGCCAACGATGAGAGTTTCCTGCCGTAGGGACACGCGGAGGGCATCAAGACGAAACCTCGCCCATCTCCGGATGATCCCTCAGCCAAGGCGCGCTTCACCTTTCTCTCGAACTGTTCTGTTGGCATGTTCTCGATATCGGACGCTTCCAGGTTGCCGAAAAGCACCATCTCTTTCCCATAGTGCTCGCGGACATACCCCAACTCCACGTCTCCCTGCGGGGGCGGTTCTATAGGATCCAATCCGTCAGCGCCCATGGCGGCGATATCGTCGAGGATGCCTTTCAGGTTGCCATGGCAATGGATCCGGGCATAGCCGCCGTCTGCATGAATAGCCTCGATCATGGGCGTAACATAGCGGCAAACGTATTCACGGAACAGCGCGGGGGGCAGATAGGGTGGCGATGCATATTCCGGACCATAGATACGCCAGAGTCGCCCCGGCAACGCTTCAGCCACGGCTTTTGTCTTTGGCTGCAGGGTCGCTGCGAACCGTTCCAGCAACTTGTGAAACAATGCCTGTTCCGTCATCGCCGTAATTGTGTACTCGGCCATGTCGAACAACGAAGCGGCAAGGCAAAGCGGATCGGGTGTGTCGATCATCACAATGCCGGTATCGCCCAGCATGGACTCGGCTTCGAGGATCGGACGGATATCCACATCTCCCTTCGGGGCAGGAAGAGGAATGTCGAGAAAAGCACGCAGGTCATCAACGTCCTTGAGGAGATGCTCCACGGTCCAGACCGTGTTTACATCGGGGTCGCGGCGCGTACGGGCCGTCAGCGTTCGGCCCCCAGCCCGGACGCGCCGTGTGGTGAACAGGCTTCCTTCACGCACCACCGACTCAGTTGAGGATAGATCATCAACGGGGTCCGGAGTAACCGATTTATAGGCCACTCCCCGCGTGACTATCCTGTCCGTCTTCTCGCGTGCAAGACTGACCAGGGGCCACCATGAGGGATGTGAGTAGATATTGAAAGGATCGTCATTGGCGGGTTTTTCGTCCAAGCCATTGATCTCGTAAAACGAGACGGCAGGGCGATCCACACGATCGCCGCGCAGCGTTGCCATGAGTCGTTCGCGTCTGGTCATGTTCTTTTCCATCGCACATGTCATTGTCATGTGATTGCCATGTCGCCGTGTCACCGGATGCGGCGTCGGGCGTCGCGTGTCGGGGGGGCGGGGTGAGTCGGTGGTTCCGGATGCCGCGACCCCGCCTATCGCAACAGGATAGGGGTGGTATCCAATCACAGGGCCATTGTGCCACCCGCTTCATTGGGCGTCAACTGCAACGTTATACTTCCAAAAGAGAGGCGGAGGTGATATCGTCATCGCTCGGAATCCAGATGGATGGCCTATCTTGTGTTTCGCGGAGATGGGGGGAGGAATTTGATGAAGGACGGCGCTACAAGACAGCGATTGCTGCTTGATGATACGTGGACGTTTCATCGCGGAGATATTTCTTCTGCGGTCCCGAGAGACCATGGTGCGACCTACGGACATGCCAAGACAGGCAATGCCTCGGGCGCTGCAGCCCCGCAGTACGACGATTCCGCTTGGAGCCGTGTGGACGTACCCCACGACTGGGCCGTAGAGGCCGAGTTCGACTCGAACTACAATGTCTCGAACGGGTTTCGCCCCAAGGAGGTGGCTTGGTATAGGAAACGTTTTCTGCTGGTTGAGGCCGACCGCGATCGGTCGCTGACCCTGGAGTTCGACGGAGTGTTCCGCAACGCCACGGTATGGCTGAATGGTCACCTCCGTTGGAACGGAACCGAGCGGCTACACGAGCTTTCGCTTCGCTATCAGCGACATGGCGTTGTTCGACAGGGAGAACGTACTCGCGGTGCGCGTGGATGCAACAGACTTTGAGGGTTGGTGGTACGAGGGAGCGGGCATCTATCGCCACGTATGGCTGGTCAAGACCGAGGCCATCCACGTGGCTCCATGGGGTGTTTTCGTCTCCTCCGTGTTTCCGGATCCGGGCGACCTGACCCGCGCCGTGATCGAGGTCGAGACGACCGTCTGCAACGAGAGCGACAAGGGCGCGAGAGTCGAACTGGCGACGACGGTGTTGGATAGTGAAGGGCAGGAAGTGGGACAGGCCCTGGCTGTCAAGGCACTGAATGCCCACGGGGAGCACCTCGTAAGGCAGGCGATACCCCTGGACCAACCTCGGCTCTGGTCGATCGGAAGTCCGCATCTCTATCGGCTCAGAACGGCTCTGGTATGCAGAGAGGTGGTCGTGGATGAGGTCGAGACGACCTTCGGGGTCAGATCCGCCCGGTTTGATCCGCAGACCGGCTTCTATCTGAATGGCAAGCCGCTCAAGATCCAAGGCATGTGCAACCATCAGGATCATGCCGGGGTGGGGGTCGCCCTGCCAGACCGGATCCACGAGTATCGGATCGAGCGTCTGAAGGAGATGGGCTGCAATGCGTACCGCTGCGCCCACAATCCGCCGGCGCCCGAACTCCTGGATGCGTGTGACCGGCTGGGCCTCTTGGTGATGGACGAAACGCGGCTGATGGCGGCGACTCCGCAGGGTCGTCATGAACTGGAGCACATGATTCTGCGGGACCGGAACCACCCTTGCATCATCCTCTGGAGCATGGGGAACGAGGAACCGATCCAGAATACCGAGTCCGGCGCGCGAATTCTGCGCTCCATGGTGCGCCATGCCCATCGACTCGACCCAACCCGCCCGACCACGGCCGCGGTGACCGGCGGATGGGGCAACGCCTTCTCGCTCGCGCTCGATGTGGAGGGCATCAACTACTCCCTCAACCAGTATGATCCATACCACAAGAACAACCCGGAGCATCCGCTCCTGTCCAGCGAGCACGCGGCGGCGGTCACGACTCGCGGAATCTACACGAACGATCTGGCGAAGGGCCATCTGAGTTCATACGATGTCAATCACGCAACATGGGCCTGTGCGGCTGAGACCGCGTGGCGGTCCGTGGCGGAGCGCCCCTTCCTGGCCGGCGCCTTCATCTGGACCGGCTTCGACTATCGGGGCGAGCCGCAGCCGATGGAGTGGCCCTGCATCAGCTCGCACTTTGGCGTGCTGGACACCTGCGGATATCCCAAGGATTCGCACTTCTACTACCAGGCCTGGTGGAGTGAGCGGCCCATCCTGCATGTGTTTCCGCACTGGAATTGGGGCGGGCGCGAAGGGCAGGAGATTGACGTCTGGGCCTACGGGAATTCCGAGGCGGTGGAGCTGTTCCTGAATGGAGAGAGCCTTGGGCGCAAGGCCATGCCGCGCAACGGGCACGTGGAGTGGAAGGTCAGCTATTTGCCAGGGGTGTTGTCGGCGCGGGGATATCGCGGGGGCCTGGTGGAGGTATCGGTTGAACGGGAGACCACGGGGTCACCGGCGGCCCTGCGACTGCTCCCGGATCGCTCCACCATC
>SESH01047033.1_pt1 | contig 19477 bp, 17 predicted proteins | sample 3171561 | NCBI WGS metagenome assembly SESH01 (sample SAMN10866947, study PRJNA518727) | freshwater metagenome | biome: subpolar coniferous forest; feature: holomictic lake; material: water; isolation source: holomictic Lake 442 2011 16.5 m and 2014 13 m | place: Canada: near Kenora, Ontario
CGGCATCCGCGCCGATGTAGAGATGACGTATGTTAAGACAGAGGCGCATCACGGCCCGCGCGCCCGACTCGTCAGCGCCCTGAGCGCGGTGCGCCGGAGTGAGCATGTCGCGGCACTCCTCTTTTATCTGGCGATCAGCCTCGTCATCTCCTGGCCGACCGTGGCGCACTTTACGACCGCGCTCACCAGCAATGGCGGGGATGCACGCCATGAGCTGTATCTGCTCTGGCATACCCAGCAGGTGTTGCTAGGTCAGCAGCCGCTGTTCAATGCACCGCTGCTCTACTATCCGCTCGGCGCCACGCTCCTGACTCACTCGACCGGGCCAGTGGCCGGGCTGCTCGCGCTGCCATTCTGGTTCTGGGGACCGGCGGCGGCGTTCAACGGCACGCTGCTGGTCGGCCTGACCCTGAGCGGCTACGCGATGTTTCTGCTCGCGCGCGACGTTGGGCTTGAGCTAGAGGTGGCGCTGTTTGCGGGCTGCTTTGTGCTGGCCGCCCCGATGACCCTGGCGGGGCTGCCCGAACACCTCGCAAAGTCGTTTACCGCCGGGATACCGCTGGCGCTGTTGGCGCTACGGCGGGCGCTTGATCCGCGCCGCAACCTGCGCTGGACGCCCACCGTTGGCCTCGCGCTGCTCTTCCTGCTGCTCCACAACGGCTACCAGTTTATCTACGCCTCCCTGGCCTGCGGCGTTATGGGTGTTACTACACTGCTCGGCGCACCGCGCGAGGATCGCCGCGCCGTGATCGGGCGGGCCGGGCTCGTGGGCGTGTCCGCGCTCGTGCTGTGCGCTCCGCTGCTGCTGATGATCATGCGCGCCGCGCGCGACCCGGCCTTGTCGATCGCCATGAACCCGAATACGCTTGATGCGCCCGAGTTGCTCCAGTTCGTGCTGCCGGATCGGATCAGCACCCTGTTCGGCGACTGGGCGCGCTCCACCCTAAAATCAGTCGGAGTGGTGAAGATCAACTGGGAGACGGCGGTGGCGCTGCCCTGGGTTGGGCTGGCACTGGCGGGACTCGGACTGGCCCGCGAGCGACGCCGGGCCTGGCCGTGGCTGCTGCTCACGCTGCTCTGCATTATCCTCGCGCTTGGGCCAAGGCTCTTCATGGGCGGGCACGAGGTTGTGATCGGCGGCCATTCGATCACCTTGCCCTACGCCTATCTGCGCCAGATTCCGGGGCTAGAGTTTATGCGGACGCCCGGACGTTTTATGATGGTTGGTGTGGTCGGCTTTGGAATTGGCGCGAGCCTGGGTCTATCGTGGTTGGTGCGCCGGCTGCCGCGCTGGCGACGCCCGCTGGCCATGATCGCAACGGCGCTGCTGCTGCTCCAGATCTGGCCACGCCCGTTCCCCGCCGAGCCGCTGCGCCCCGTCCCGCCGTTCTACCAGCAGATCGCCAAAGACCCTGCGCACTATGGCGTGTTTGATCTGCCGATCATGCCAGACGCCCGCTTCGCATATGACTTCGACTACCAGAACACGACATCGATCTATCAGTTCTATCAGATCACCCACCATAAGGGGATCGCGGGCGGCTATCTCTCGCGCACCTACGCGCACCACCCGCTCTTCAACGCCTTGCTCACGTTCAACCGCGAGAGTACGCCCGCACTCCTAATTGATGGCCAGGCATCCGTGTTCGCAAGCTTTCAGGACGACCTGGCGCGAGACGGCTACCGCTATGTGGTACTCCACAAAGACGAGACACAGCCGCCGGACAGCGCCTTCCTACCGGGTTACAACCTCGCGCGCCAGTTGCTGGATGTGGCATTCGCCGGGCAGCCGCCCCTGGTCGATGATTCGTTCACAACCGTCTATCTGGTGGCCCCCAAGCCATCGGTGCAGCTAAGTCTGGGCACAGGATGGCGCGCGCCCGAGTCGAAGTGGCGCTGGACCACTTCCCCTGCAACATTGGAGATCGTGTCGCCCGTTACCCAGACCGTGCAACTCCAGATCACACCGGTGTATCTCCACGACCCGCAGAGTCCGAGCGGGATGGGGCCGCGCGGCGTGATCGACGTTCAGGTGGGCGGGCAATCAATCGTGCCAATGCCCATTGTGGCTGGCCAGTTGTTCACCATGCCGATCACCCTCATGAAAGGTTCGCAGACGATCACGCTCACGCTAGAGGCAGGCAGCTTCCGGCCCTCAGATTACGGCGGACAAGATAACGGGCGGCTCAGCTTCGCTGTACGTACGATTAACATACAGACACGCTAGATTTTCGTGCCGCCTCCAATGCTTCGGTTGCCCGCTGCCGCACAGCCAGCGGGAGCGGACATTTTCGGCGGGGGAAAACCAAAAACGGGGTGACAAGAAATTCATTTCTTGTCACCCCGTTTTTGGTTTCTTGGTAGCGGCGGCAGGATTCGAACCTGCGACCTTCGGGTTATGAGCCCGACGAGCTGCCACTGCTCCACGCCGCGCCGCTTCCAACCTCCGCAGTGTAGCAGTATTTCGCCGTCCTGTCAAATTAGATCATCCGCATCAAGCAGTTGGTCTGCCACCACGCGGTGGGCCACGGCGCGGAATTCCCCCCACGCCCGCCAGCTCCCGCCGATCTCGTGGTCATCCTGATCATCCAACCCGTCAAGGAAGTCCGCCAGATCATAGAGTTGAGCAACCGTCGCCTCGTCGAACGCCTCGACCCGCTCGTCGGGATCCTGCACGGCGAGTTCGCCGCCCAGCTCGTCGAGCAGAAACGCAAAGGTGAGGAAGGCGTGCGCGCCATGCGGCGTCTGCGGCGTGCGGTAGGCGATTATGGCAAGAAATCGTCGTACCGCCACATCCAAGCTCGTCTCCTCGGCCACCTCGCGCAGCAGACCATCTTCGATCCGCTCACCCGGCCTCACCCCCCCGGTGAGCAGGCGCATCACCCCCGGCGGATAGATGTCCTTGCGAAAGGTCAGCAGGCATCCGCTACGCCGCCGGATCACCATACACGCCTCGCCAATGCGATCCGTTTTCGTCAGCGGCTCAACCTTCCCGTCGGCAAGATTGGCGAGTACCCGCGTCGGCTTGCCGTAGCGGGCCGAGAGCTCGGCCACTTGGGCCTCGATGTCATCTGGAAGGTGCATGTATCTCCTTAGCGGTGATCACCGAGTCATCTGTGCGACGCTCGTACGACATGGCTGCCATTATAGCAGCATTCCCTCCAAGATCGTCACAAAGCGCCGGTCGATAGACGCCAACGCTTCGTGCGGGTGGTGGCTGTCACTCCCTCCTGAGACCAGCAGCCCGTGTCGGCGTGCCTGTTCAAGCAGGAATCCTCGCGTCTCGGCGCTATGGCTCGGGTAATAGACCTCAACTCCGTCTAGGCCCACGGCCACCAGTGCGGCGATATCTCCGGCGTCGGCAGGCACGGCGTAGATACCCTTGCGACGCCCAGGGTGGGCCAACACCGCAAGGGCACCCATGCCGTGGGCCACGGTGATCACCTCGTCCACCCCCGGCGGGCGGTAGGCACCAGACAGCACGGTGAGCACGTAGCGCATCCCGGTCTCCTCATCGCTCTCCCCGGCAACCCGCCCAGGGAGATCATTTTGGGCAGCCAGAGCTGTCGCCACATCGGCCACATTCGGCGTGCGCCCGAGGGCGTCCAGCCCCGCCAGCCGGAACCCTCGGCCTGGCAGATCCGCCATCAGTCGCCGGGCGTCCTCGGCGTTCCGGGCAAACACGGTATCGCAGAGCGCCAGCAACTCCAGAGCCTGCGGGTCTGCACCGTAGACGAGGGTGTGCCAGAGCTTGCCACCGTAGCCGCTATCGATCTCGACGCCGGATATCACCCGCAATCCGTGGCGCGCTCCGGCCGTCTGGAGCGCGCGCACACTCGCCGTCGTATTGTGGTCAGCTGCGGCGATCACGGTCAACCCACGCGCCGCCGCCGTTGCGGCCAACGCCTCGGGTGTCCATGACGAGTGATGCGGCGTCGCCGTGGTGTGGATGTGTAGGTCGATCATACACAGTTATGGGAGGGAGGTGAAACCTTCCCTCTTTAGCGCTCCACGAGATTCCCCGCCTGCTCCCAGTCCTGGAATCCACCTTCTAGGGCGATCATCGTCGGGTAGCCCTGAGTCATAAAGATCTGCGCGCCGCGCTGGCCGGACTCAGGGCGGGCCGAGTCGCCGTACGTGATGATCACCGAGCCGACAGGCAGCGCGTTGATCCGTGTCTCCAGATCCTTGGAGGTGATCGTTATCGCGCCAGGGATATGCCCTGCTTTATAGTCGTTACCCGAGCGCACGTCAATAAATAGCGCCGTCCCGGCCTTGAGGTGCGCGTTGGCGTCGGCTATACCGATCAGATTAATCTTTGGGCCATTCGAGTCAAGGCTGCCGTGGGCTACGGGCAGATCTGTACTGGTCGTCGCCGCCGTTGTGTCGCGGGTCGGCATCTCGACGGCAACGGGGCTGGGGCGAGGCAGATCTCGCATTGTCAGGGCCACCGTCACCAGAACCGCCACCAGAGAGATCGCGCCGAAAATCACCGCTGGCAGCAGCCACAACGGAAGATTGCGCCGCGCATTTGGCGGCGGATTATTTTGGTCGGTCATTGGGTTTCCTCTGTCAGAACCTAGCGGTTGCAGAATGTCACACGGTATAGGTGCGACCCCAAAATGATGATATGGATAACTGAAAGGCCAGCAAGGCTGGCCATTTCAGCTATCCATATGAATGTTCGAGGGCGACAAGCCCTACGGCGTGAGGCTGGGGTTATCGCGCACGGGCAGCCCCCGCTCGGCGATCAGCTTCATCGCCTGCGCAATCGGGATGTGTACATTCCCTTCAAGCGTATTCCCGTAGGTATTGAGCAGTTGCGTATCCTGCGTCACATACTGCACGGAGGTCGCGCCGGTATTTGCCAGCGGCGTCGGCGTAAAGGGCAGGCGACCAGCGAGGAAGATCAGCATGCTGACCATCACAAAGGCCACCAGCAGGGCCGTCATAATGCGCAGGGCGCTCGGCGGCTGCGCCTGCGCCTGATCATAGGCGGGTGAACGGTAGCTCATTAATGACCTCCAACGTGCAGCCACTCCATATTCGGGTCATTCAGGGGCAGGAGCGAGGCGCGCTGTACATTCCAGGCGAAGATAGCCAGCCAGACGCCCAACAGGCCCACGGGCGCGGCGAAGTCAGTCCAACTGACCTGGGTGATGCTCTCGTGGAAGGACGGCAGGACGATCCAGGAGAGATCGACCAGGCGCATGATGATGATCAGCGCAGCGATGGGGGCCACTGTGGACGCATTCTGCTTCCTGCGCCGCGAGAGCAGCAGGAAGAAGGGCAAGAAGAACTGGAAGATCATCAAGATCGGCACCAGCGTGAGCCAGCCGCCGTGGGTACGGACGAAGTACCAGGGCGTGTTCTCCGCCACATCGCCCGACCAGATGATGTTGTACTGCATGTAGGTCACATACGTCCACAGAACCGTGAAGCCCAGCATCAGCTTTGCGACATCGTGGATGGGCTTGACCGACACGTGGGCCTTGAAGATCTCGGTACCCTGGATCTGGGTGAACATCAGCATCAGGAAGGCCAGCATCGTCAGGCCCGAGCTCACCATATACTGGACGCCGTACATCGACGAGAACCAGTGCGGGTCGAGCGACATCGTCCAGTCGAAGGCGGCGAAGGTGAGACTGATCACATACAGGGCCAGGCCGATGCCGCTAAGCATGCGCATACGGGCGCGCAGCGCCTCGTTGCCGGTACGATCTTGCTGGATCGACCAGGCCCGCAGGATCAGGGCCAGGCTGCTCCACAGGATGAAGTAGATCGCGCTGCGGATGGCGAAGAACTCCGGCGTGAGCCAGGGTACCTTGTGGGCAATACCGGGGTCGCTGGCCACGACGGCCGGGTCGGCCCACTGGTAGAGCGGGTGCGATAGGCCGAGGATCCCCATCGTGCCAGGGAAGGTGGCCAGGACAATCGGCACGAACAACAGGCCCATCACCGGCATCGCCAGGGCACCCGCCTCAAGCATACGCCGCACGGTGACGCCCCAGGCGCCGCCGGTGAGATGCTGAAGCATCAGGAAGCCCAGTGAGGCCAGGGCGAAGCTCATCGCAAAGTAGAAGCCGAACAGGTACGAGCGGCAGAACTGGTCGGGGCCGACGACGAAGTAGCCGACCGCAAGCAGTGCGATGCCAATCACAGCCGCGCTGATGCCAATCGTCTGCAGTCGGCTGAGTTGTGGAACCCTGGTGGGTGCAAGAGAAGTCGTTGCCATGCGAAGAGCCTTCTAGTGCGCCGGGCGCGGCCGGCGCCGGGCGATCACATCACTTGTTATCTACCGAGCTGCGCGCGCTCTGCCGGCGGCACATCGTCCACCGTCGCATTCTGGCTGAGCTGCAGTGCGCGGATATAGGCCGCGATCGCCCAGCGATCCTCAGGTGTAACACGGGCGGCGTAGCTAAACATCGACTGGTAGCCGCCGTTGTTCGGATCACCTCGGTAGACCCCATTGGTGATCACATCGAAGAAGTGGCCGATTGGCGCATCGCGCAGGCGCTGCTGGTGGAAGTTGGCCGGCACTAGCGCCCCGCGCTCAGCCACAATGCTCTGCCCAAACCCCGCCACACCGTGGCAGACTGAGCAATAGATCGTGAACTGCTGCTGCCCACGAGCCAGCAGATCGGCCGTCACCGGGAAGGGCATCACAGCACCCACCACCCCGTCCACCTTCGCGGTGTAGAGATACGTGTCCGTCTTCACCTGCCCCACCGCCACGGCCCCGGGGACATTCGGACGTGACGAGCGCCCGTCGGCGAAAAAGCTGCTGGGAGCGTAGGTCTTGAACTTCGGCTGGCTATACATGTCCGAGTGGCATGCGGCCAGGAGCATCGCCATCAGGCCGACCCATCCATAGCGGGCGAGCCGAGTAAGTGTGGCGCGGCGGCGCGAGCGTAGCGTCTGCATCGGAGCATCCTCAGTTAGCGACTTCAGAGACCTGGAGCGGGTTCAGCCCGCGCAGGAACTGCGATGTTCGCCCGCGGTCGAAGAGCGGATCTGCCGACTCAATACACAGAAAAAAGGCGTCCTGCGAGGCGCGCTCAAAGCGCGGCGCGTTGAACACCGGGTGGTAGGGCATCGGCAGGCCGTTGAGGGCGAGCATGCCGAACACTGCGCCAAAGGCGGCGAAGAGAATACCCAACTCGAAGGTGATCGGGATCATCGACGCCCAGTTGGTGATGTTGTTTGGCCGTCCGCCAATAATATAGGTGTAGTCGATAAACTCGCCGATATACTGGGTGATAAAACCGGTCGACGCCCCGATCAGGCCGCAGATCAGCACGATCCGTGGCACGCCGGTGTCGCCGGGCATAACCTCGTGCGACACTTCCTCAATCGGGAAGGGCGAGTAGGCATCCATCTTGCGGTAGCCTGCCTCGCGGGCCTTTTTCGACGCCTCGATCAGCGCGTTCGGACTATCGAACTCGGCCATCACGCCATAAATTCCGTTGGATGCTTGCATATGTCTCACCAGTGCAAGGGCCAGCCGGGCAGCTGGCCCTCGCGCAGCTCGTGGCTAGTCCGCCGAGGCCGGGCCGTGCGCGTGTCCGTGGTCGTGATCATGGTCGTGGCCATGAGCCGCTGCGTTGCGATGCGCTCGCTCCGTCTCCTGATGCAGGTACATCCGGATCTCGAAGATATTGATCATCGGGAGTACGCGGACGAACAGGAACAGCAGGGTGAAGAAGAGGCCAAAGGTGCCCAGGTAGAGCGACCAGTCCCAGACCGTGGGTACGTAGATATCCCAGGACGAGGGCAGGAACTCGCGCTGGAGCGAGATTACGATGATCACATAGCGCTCCAGCCACATGCCCACGCTGATAATCATTGAGATAATCATTAGGGCCGGGATGTTCTGGCGCACCCGCCTGAACCAGAGCGGCTGGATGGACACGGCGTTGCAGAACAGCAGGCCGTAGTAGGCCCACGCGCTCGGGCCGCTCAGCCGGTTATAGAGCAGGTACTGCTCATACTTGCTGCTGCTGTAGAGCGAGCCGAACACCTCCATGAAGTAGCCGTAGACCACGATCATGCCGGTGGCGAGCATCACCTTGGCCATCACATCGAGGTGGCGGATGGTGACGTAGCTCTGGAAGCCATAGAAGGTGCGCACCGGGATCATCAGCAGCAGCACCATCGCAAAGCCCGCGAACACGGCACCGGCGACGAAGTAGGGCGGGAAGACCGTCACCTGCCAGCCGGGCACCTGGGCGATGGCGAAGTCGAGCGAGATGATCGAGTGTACCGAGAGTACCAGCGGCGTCGAGAGGCCAGCCAGGAGCAGCGATGCCATCTCGTAGCGGTGCCAGTGGCGGGCCGAGCCGCGCCAGCCGCACGCCGCCAGGCCGTAAATCCGCTTCACCAGCGGGTTGGTCGCCCGGTCGCGCAGGGTGGCAAAGTCGGGGAGCAGACCGACCAACCAGAAAAGGATCGAGACCGTCGCATAGGTCGAGACCGCGAACACGTCCCAGTCGAGGGCGCTGCGGAAGTTCGGCCACATGCCGTGGGTATTGGGGTAGGGGATGAGCCAGTAGAACAGCCAGGGCCGCCCGAGGTGCAGGATCGGGTACTGGCCGGCGCAGGCCACGGCGAAGAGCGTCATCGCCTCGGCGAAGCGGTTGATTGAGTTGCGCCACCCCTGATTCAGCAGCAACAGAATGGCCGAGATCAGGGTTCCGGCGTGACCGATGCCGATCCACCAGACGAAGTTGATGATGTCCATGCCCCAGCCGACCGGGATATTAATACCCCAGATGCCGACACCTCTGATCAGCAGCCAGGTGACGGACACCAGGAAGACCATCAGGAGCACGAAGGCAATGCCGAAGCCAAGGAACCAGCCCCTCGGCGTCTTGAACGGGGCGGTCAGAGGGACATCGCCGATCGTGCTGCTGATCGACGTGTAAGTCTCACCCGGCAGCAGGTATGTGTCGCCTGTGTCCGTGGTGCGGATGGGCTGCGCCTGTGCCATCAGCTATCCTTCCTGCTTCTTCACCGTATCGGCGGCGCTGAGTGCCTCGAACGGGTTCCGAATACGGGCTAGGTACGTTGTCCGGGGGATCGTGTTGAGCTCTCGGAGCAGGCTGTAGTTGTGCGGCTCGCTCTTCCAAGACGCGACACGGCTGTCTTTGTTATTGATGTCGCCGAAGGTGATCGCCGCTGTGGGGCAGGCCGCCTCACACGCGGTGATGATCGCATCATCGGTGATCGTGTACGCCTCACGCCCCGCCGCCACGGCTGCCTTCTTCGCCTCAATTCTCGCACCGCTGATCCGCTGGACGCAGTATGTACACTTCTCCATGATCCCACGGTTGCGCACGGTGACGTTGGGGTTGCGGGCCAGTTGCCGCGTGACGGTACTGATATCCGTATACTGCAGGAAGTTGAAGCGCCGCACCTTGTACGGGCAGTTATTGGAGCAATACTTGGTGCCGACACAGCGATTATACACCATATTATTGAGGCCCTCATTGTCGTGTACGGTGGCGGCCACCGGGCAGACAAGCTCACATGGTGCACGCTCACATTGCATACAGGCGATGGGCATCAGGTATGTGTCCGGGTTATCCAGATCATTGCCGGCGAAGTAGCGGTCGATGCGCAGCCACTGCATCTCGCGTCCAACGGCGACCTGATCCTTGCCGATCACCGGGATGTTATTCTCGGCCTGGCAGGCGATCACGCAGGCGTTGCAGCCGACACACGCATTGAGGTTGAAGGTCATCCCCCAGGCATTGCGCCCGACGTAGTCGGTGCCCGGCAGCAACGAGTCAAACTCGTAGATCTCGCTACCGAACTCCTCCTTGTTGACCTCTTTCTGGATGTACTCCGGATCGGCCTTAAATTCCTCAAACTTACCAACCCGATAGATATCGCGACCCTCCATCGTCCAGTGATCCTGGGTGGAGACGAGCAGATAGACGTTGCCGGTGTCGCTCACCGAGTCGAGGGTACCAAACCAGGGTGCGTCGGTGGTACGCACCGGATAGGCATTCACGCCCACGCCATTGCCAACTGTACCCGCCTGGCTGCGCCCATAGCCCAGGTTCACGGTGATAGAGTTTTCGGCATGGCCGGGGAGCAGCCAGAGCGGCAGGTCGATGCTGCTGCCACGATAGTTCAGCCGAACCACCTTGCCATTCACATCGCTGAGCGCCTCCAGATAGTGCTGGCTCTCGACGCTGCCGCCGGTGAGCTGATCGGCGTTAAAAGGCAGGTTGAGCAGCTTGATCGCGGTGCGCGGGCTCATTAGCGCAGCGTTGTCCCAGACCAGTTTGGTGAGCGGGCGGGGCAACTCCATCAGCCAGCCGTTGTTGGCGTAGCTGCCATCCCAGATCGACGGGTCGGGCCGGAAGACCAACTCAAGCGCGCCGGGGGTGGGGATGGTTCCGCCAAGACCCTCCTCTTTCAAGGTGGGCGTGCGGGTGGCAGCTTTGGTGTCGCTGATCATGCCGTTGGAGAGAATTCCCTGCCAGGCAGCAGCAAAGTCGCCGCTGATCTTACCCTGCCAGTAGCCTTGCACAATCGTCAGCGGGTCGACAACAGGCTGGCCGAGTAGCGCGGCGATGATTTCGTGGCTGGTCTTGCCGCCGAAGAGCGGCTCGATCAGAGGCTGAACGATGCCGGCGGTGCCGTCGTAGGCCCGCGCATCGCTCCAACTCTCCAGGCTATGGGCAGCCGGGATGTGCCACGTGGCCCCTGACGAAGTCTCATCATTAAAGAGGCTGAGGTGGGCGCTCAGGGACACCTTGGCCAACTGCTCGGCGAAGCGCAGGTCGCCGGGGGCGTTATAGGCCGGGTTGCCGCCGATGATCACGAGCAACGCAACGGCGTTGCTGTCGATCTCGTTGACCAGGCTGGCGATCTCGTTGGTCTGGTTAGTTGGCCGGGCCTCGACCGGGTCGGTGTAGATTACCGTGCTACCGACATTGCCCAACTCGGCGTTAATCGCGTGGGCGAGGGCGTGGACGATCGGCGGCTGCTGGTCGCCGACGATCACCAGGGATTTGCCCTTGTGCGCCTCCAGATCCTCGACTAAGGCGGTAAGGAAGCGGGCGGCGGCCTCGGCGTTTGGCCCGGCGCTCACGCCGGGGATGCCGAGCTTGGCGGCGAGCGCCTGGGCGAAGCCGGCCACCTGACCGGCCTGCATCGGCAGGCGATGATCGGCAGTAGCCCCGGTACCCGAGGGGCTGGCCTCGACCACATAGAGCCGGTTCATCTCGCCGGTGTCCTTGCGCACCCGGCGGCCCTCGGCGAAGGCGCGGGCGTAGGCCGCGAAGCCGGGGCCGGGGGCGAGGAAGTCGGCGTCGAGGCTGAGGACAACCTGGGCCTTTGAGAGGTCGTAGCGGGTACCCACGTCCTCGCCGAAGGCCAAGCGCGCACCCTCGTAGACATTATCGCGATTGATCGGGTCATACTGATACCAGCGGGCCTGGGGATACTGCTTTAGCAGTTCGCCTATCTGGCTGGCCAGAGTTGGCGAGGTGACCGTCGTAGTTAGCAAGCGCAGTCCGGCACCGCCGGTGGCGCTCTGCGCCTGGAGCGCGGCGGCGAGGGCGGCGGTGAACGCATCCCACGTGCTTGCGGCACCAGCGTTGAGTACCTGCGTCGAGCGATCCGGATCATACATCGTCAGGATCTCGGCCTGGACGAAGAGGTCGGTGCCGCCGACGCTACCAGGGTGCTGCGGGTTTGGCTCGATCTTGGTGGGGCGTCCATCGTTCGCGCGTACCAGCACACCGGTGGCGAAGCCATTCAGCAACACCGACGATGCGTAGTAGAGCGGCACGTTGGGCATGCGGTCGAGGGGTTGGTGGACAAAGGGGGCGATCTTCGTGCGCGGCATATACGTGCAGCCGCTGATCCCGGCGAGGGCCAGAGACGCGCCCATCAGCTTGAGGAAGCTGCGGCGGCTCACGGGGTCGTTCAGCTCGGAAGCGCCTTGGGGGAACTCGCGCTCCACCAAATCGCGGAAGGCCGGCGTGTCGGCCATCTGATCCAGTGAGCGCCAGAGCTGCGGGCCGCGAGCGTTGTGGAGCTGCGCACGAACGGCGTCGAGGTCGGATGTCAGCTTAGAGTTTGTCATAACGTTGATGATGCCCGATGCCTGATGCCTGATGCGACAGCGGAGGGCTCACGCATCAGGCATCACATCTCAACACACTAGCGGTGGCAGATAGAACAGTTGGTAAGCTGGGCCTTGTTCACGCCATATTGCTTCACCAGCTCGGCACCGAACTGAAGCTGATTCTCAGGCTGAACATAGTCCATGTTAAAGACCTGATCGCGCGGCCGAATGTACTTCTCTGGGTTGCGGTGGCAGTTGAGGCACCAGCCCATATAAAGGGGCTGGGTCTGCCAGACGACCGCCATGGTATTGATCTGACCGTGACAGTTCGCGCAGCCAATGCCCTTGTTAATATGGATTGAGTGGTTAAAATAGACAAAGTCGGGCACTTTGTGTACGCGCAGCCACTCAACGGACTTGCCAGTGGCATAGCTCTCACGGACGACTGCCAACTTCTCGCTGTTCGACTTGATCTGCGAATGACAGGTCATACAGACTTCAGTGGCCGGGATATTTGCGAACGACGACGTGGCCACTGAGACGTGACAGTAGCGACAGTCGATACCTAATACGCCAGCGTGGAGCTGGTGGCTGTAGGGAACCGGCTGCTCGATCGCCACATTGATCTGGCGAAAGTAGTTTGAGCGGAAGTAGACGCCGAGGATCAGCGTTAGCTCAACGGCGAGGAGCAGCCCGGCGAAGATGCTCAGGCGCATGAGCAAATTCGCGTTGCGTGGGAAGATCTGACCCATCCTCGTGACTTTCTTATGGATGCCTGTGCAAGGTGGAAACTTGGGCTATTATAAAACTGCTTGACTTTTGTGTCAACCAAACAGGGTGATGATGTGGTTTAGGGACTGTTCGGGCGCATTGTGACGCGCTGTGTACCTAATTTTTGCTATCGGTGATGCGGCGACCATTTACATATTATGCACGGCGTTCGAATCTTCCGCTGATATACTGCGTGGCAGGAAATTGTGCAGAACGCTTTGCAATGCCTGGGCGAAATATGCTATGGCACTGGGGCGTGGCGAGAGGTATCGCTACAGGAAGCGCAGGAAGACTTGGTTCCCCAGCATGCGCCCGCGCGGGGTGAGGCGCACCCGACCGGGGGCGCGCTCGATCAAACCCTGGCCGATCAGTTCGGTGATCTGCGGGCCGTAGACATCCTCCAGGGCCGCCCCGCAGCGCGCGGCGAAGTGATCTGCGCCCACCCCAACATTTAGTCGCAGCCCCATCAGCATGGTTTCAGCACGTATATCGACCGCGCTGAGCGGGATTATCTCGGCCAGCGGTCGGCGGCCCGCGCCCATCGCGGCGATATACGCATCGATCCCCAGGGTGTCGTAGTAGCGATGGGGCGACCCGCCGGAGGTAATATGCCCGTAGGCTCCGGCTCCCGCCGCCAGATAGTCGCTGTTGAGCCAATAGGCGAGGTTGTGCGCGCATGCGCGTGAGGGTATGTCAGGGAGATCTCTATGTTCCCTAAGACCCTCTTCCCGCGCGAAGTTCGAGATCTCGTACTGGACATAGCCGGCATCGGCGAAGCGGCCCATGGCGGCCTCGTACATGGCGGCGGTGGCGTCGTCGTCGGGAAGGCTGCCCCGTCCAGCCGTGACCTGGGCGTAGAGCGGGGTCTGCTCCTCCAGGATAAGCGCGTAGAGCGAGACGTGGTCAACCTGCCAGGTGACAATCTCCGCGAGCGTGGCCTCCCACTGGGTCTGGCTCTGGCCGGGCAGGCCGAAGATAAAATCGAGGTTGACATTGTCAAAGCCAACCTCGCGGGCCTCTAGGTAGCTGCGGCGAGCCTCGTCAGCACTGTGGATGCGCCCGAGGATGCGCAGGGTCGGGTCGTGCAGGCTCTGAACACCCATGCTCAGGCGATTGACGCCGAGCTGGCGCAGTCCGCGCAGGTAATCGCGCCCGAGGACAGTGCCGGGGTTGGCTTCGCTGCTCACCTCGGCACCTTCCAGCGGCACGATGGCGCTCGCCGCCAGCAGCACGCGCTCCATCTGGCCAAGCGAGAGCATGGTGGGCGTGCCGCCGCCGATGAAGATCGTCGGGCGCAGGGATGCGGCCTCAGCCGAGGCGGGCGGCGCAGGTGAGACCGTCTCGGCCAGCAGGCCCAACTCGGCACAGAGGGCGACCACATACGCCTCGATGCGATCATCCATGTTGGCGTAGGTGTTGAAATCGCAGTAGGCGCAGCGGCGTTGGCAAAAGGGGATGTGGATGTAGAGATGTTTCATAATGCAAAATACAACATTTCTGCATTTTGCATTGATTTAGTGCTGGCTTGCCCCGACGTGGGCGTGGGCGTTGTAGCTGGAGCGCACGAGGGGGCCGCTCTCGACGTGACGGAAGCCGCGCGCAAACGCCTCGTCACGAAACATAGCAAACTCAGCCGGGGTGACGTAGCGGTCAACCGGCCAGTAACTGGCGTCGGGGGCGAGGTATTGGCCGATGGTGAGTACGTTCACATCGGAGCTGCGCAGGGCATCGAGTACCTCCAGCACCTCGGCGTTAGTCTCACCGGTGCCGACCATCATGCCGCTTTTGGTGACAAGCTGCGGGTCGAAGGCACGGGCGCGGGCGAGCAACTCGATACTCTGGTCGAAGGTGGCGCGCGGGCGGAAGCGCCGAAACAGCCGCGCGATGCTCTCGATATTGTGGTTGAGCACATCGGGGCGGGCGTCGAGTACCTGCTGGAGCGCGGCCCAGTTGCCATCGAAGTCGGGGATGAGTACCTCGATCTGGCAGTCGGGCGTGCGCTGGCGGATCAGTTCGATGCTGCGGGCAAAAATATGGGCACCGCCGTCGGGCACATCGTCGCGGTTGACCGAGGTGAGGACGGCGAAGCGCAGGCGCAGGTGGGCCACTGAGGCGGCCACGCGCTCGGGTTCGCCCTCGTCGAGTGGCGGGGGCTTGCCCTTGCCAATCGCGCAGTAGCGGCAGCCACGGGTGCATGTATCGCCGAGCAGTAGGAAGGTGGCGGTGCGGTGGTTCCAGCACTCGCCGAGGTTGGGGCAGCGGGCCTCCTCACAGACGGTGTGTAGATCCTTCTCGCGCATCAGGCCCAGCACGTCGCGATAGTTCTCGCCCGATGGAGCGCGGGCCTTGAGCCACTCGGGGCGACGCGGGCGGGCCAGCAGGGCCGGGATCTGATCCTCCGTGTTTTGCGGGATAAACTCAACCATCAGGATTACTTTCTTGCTGTCAGCCTACGCTGGTAGCGGCTACTTGCTAGGGCTGCTCATCGCGTAGTCGAGGACAGAACCCTGGGGCACCAAACTGCCTTTGGGCACTGACTGGCAGGCGATCTTGCCTTTGTCGATTTTCACCTGCGGGTTCGGCGCACCAATCTGGTCGCAGCTGGACTGGCCTTTGCCTAGCTGGAGGCCGATTGCCTTAAGCACGCGCTCGGCATCTTTTGTACTCAAACCCTGCAGGTCGGGCACGACCATACGGACTATCTGGATCGGACTGGGCATGAGCGTCGATGCCTCAGGCTGTGGTGTGGCTGCGGTGGGCGCGGGGGTGCTGCTAGGCGGGGGAGTATCCGTCGTTACCAGCGTGCTCGCGGGAGTCAAGCTAGCCGCAAGCGGTGTCGGCGGGTTAGTTGCGGTCGGGGCCGCTGGTCGGGTGTAGATGAAGATGCTCGTAGCTATGAGCAGGGCACCTACGCCAAACGCGCCATAGCGGCTGCGTCGGCTTAGCTCGCCCTTGATCTCGACGATCTTAAACTCTAGGCCGAGGCCGATACCGACAGCGATAATGCCGGCGATGAACATCACATTGGGCAGTGCGCCGCCAACAAAGTCCATGCGATAACCCCTTTCTAGCACGTAGTGCGGGCTATGATGGCATAGCCTCGGCGAGAAGGGTAGGTGTCGGCTCCAGCGTCACATCAAAGACGGTGGCGAAGTGCTGGAGCAGGGTTGGCTCCACATCGGCGGGGGCGACCGCGCGGCCCAGGATGGCGCTGAGCGAGGTGACGGCGCGGTTGCCGATCCCGCAGGGCACAATCTGGGCAAAGCCGGCCAGATCTGGGTTGACGTTGAGGGCGAATCCATGGCTCGTGACTCCGGCGGCGCTCAGCTTCACGCCGATCGCGCAGACCTTGGCCGTCCCGTCGTCAACCCAGACCCCGGTGAGGCCGGGGACGCGCTGGCTGGCCACCCCGAAGTCCGCCAGGGTGCGGATGATCGTTTCTTCAAGGCTGCGCACATAGCGCCCGATATCGCCGCCGTGCTGCGAGAGTTTCAGGATGGGGTAGCCCACGATCTGGCCGGGGGCGTGGTAGGTCACATCGCCGCCACGGTCGGTTTGGACGAGGGCCACCCCGTGGGCGGCGAGTTTTTCGATAGAGACGAGGATGTTCTCGGGGCGGGCCTTATTGCCGAGGGTGATCGTCGGCGGGTGCTCCAGAATCAGCAGGCTATCGTCGGCGCGGCCAGCCGAGCGGTCGGCGGCCAGCTGGCGCATCCATTCCCACGCCCGTGTGTAGTCGATGCAACCGGGGCGGATCAGGGTGATGCTGCGGGGCGTACTCATAGGGGAAAGTATACCACGCCGCTCCCGACGGCTCTCGGACATAGGCCCATGGTAAAATGAGAACGCAACCAACGGCGGTGCGATAACGTCTGAATCGTTAGCACTACAGGCCAAGGAGAACATGGATGTACGAAGTCATCATCGCTGATCTGCTGTCTCACCCGCGTGTGCTGGAGACGCGCCACCACATGCATCACAGCATCCCCAAGCATGATCATATGATGCGGGTTGTGCGCTACTCGTATCGGATCGCGCAACTGTTCCGGGCCGACCGGCGCACCTGCGCGCGTGCGGCGATCCTTCACGACCTCGACTCGCGGTTGGGCACGCTCGCGAACCACGGGGCCATCGCCGCCGAGGTTGCGGCATCCCTGGGCGAGTCCGACGCGGTCGCGCTAGCGATCATCAGCCATATGTACCCGCTCGGGCCACGGCCCACCACGCGCGAAGGCTGGGTACTGGTAGTGGCCGACAAGATGGCTTCGCTTACCGATATGACCGCTTTTGTGGGCGGGCTATTCACCGGACGCAGCCTGCGGGTGCGGCGGAGCCTCTGTCAAACGGACCCCTTTTACACGCCGCGCCGTCCGCGCCGCCGGATCCGGCGGCTCTGGCGGAGCGTTGGTCGGCTTGGCCTAAGCGGCCAAGCATAGCCGCGCGATCACACGCGATACGGGCGCAGCAGCCGAAGGCCGCTGCGCCCGTATGTTATTCGGCGGAGCGTTTTGCGTTTGCAGACGCGGCCCGCTTGGCGGGTGGCTTTGGCGTGGGGCGAACCCGCTCGGGGAGCAGCCCGGCGGGCTGGGGCGGCTCGCTGAGGCGCCCGTAGAGGTAGCTAAATACATCGCGGGAGATCGCGCCCATCGGTGCCGAGAGGATGGCTCCAGCTAGACCGAAAACCTGCGAGCAGACCACCAGCAGCACCATCAGGATCGCCGGGTGTAGACCAACGCTGTCGCCCACGATGCGCGGCACGAGGAAGTTATTCTCAAGCTGTTGGATGGCGATGTAGAGGATCAGCACCGCGATACCGGTGGTGGGCGAGTCGACAAACCCGAGGATCACGGCCGGCACCGCGCCGATGATCGGGCCGATCACCGGGATGAGCTCGGTGATCGCGGCGATTACGGCCAGCAGCAGAATGTAGTTTATGTGGAGGCCGAATAGCTCGATGATGATCAGGCCGACCCCGGCGGCCGCGCCTACCGAGAGCCCGAGAATAATCTGGCCACGCACATAGCTGCTCACATCAAGGTCGATGATCGCCACCAGGGTCCAGAAGTCGTCCCGTAGCCACGTGGGCAGCATGCGGTCAAGCGCCTTGGCCCCGGCGCGCTGATCCATCAGCACATAGAAGAGCCAGAACGGGATGAGGAAGAATCCCAGCAGGAAGGTGACCGTGTTGACCACCGAGAGAACACTGTCGATCAGGAAGACGCCGATCCCCTGGAGGTAGCTCACAAAGTTGGCCCGCAGGGTGTTCATGCCGTTGCTGGCCAGACTAGAGACGCTCTGCTCCACCGTGCCGCGTATCCCAACCGGCAGGGTGGTAAGGATCTGCTGGTACTTGTCTAGCACCATGGTTGACCACTGCTGGAGTTGGTTGATGTTGGGGATAGCGCTGAGCAACTGGCTGATCTGGTCGATCAGCGGCGGGACAATATAGCCGAAGAAGGCCAGCATGATGGCGGAACTGCCCAGGTAGACGAACAAGATGGCAGTCCAGCGCGGCTGCCGCGCGCTGAGCCAGTTCACCAGGGGCATGAGCAGGTAGGCCAGGATGATCCCGATGATAAACGGTGTGAGGGCGCTGCGGGCGGTCCAGAGCAGCCAACTCACCCCGTAGATCGCGCCGAACACCAGGGTCCAGCGGGCAACTCGGCGCGGCGTGATACGGGGTGAGCGGGTCGTCATAGGTGTGGGTTAACGATCCTCGCGCCCGGCGAGGACACTTACGGTAAGCACGGTTGCCGCAGAGTCGCCGGTACTCACCCAACTATGGGCCATATCGTCGTGATAGAACAGGGTATCGCCGGTGTTGAGCGTGTACTCCTCATCGCCGAGGACGTAGTGCAACTGGCCATGAAGGACGAGGATCATCTGGCTGCCGCGCCCGGAGAAGCCCTGCTGGCCGCCGCCGGGGCGGGCCTCGATCATGCGTGCCTCCATCTCGCTATTTGGCGGGAGCAGCGCGTAGACTTGGACGGGGGCATCGTCGAGACTAAGGCGCACGCGGTCGGCGGGGGTGAGCACCTGACCCGCCTGCTGGTTGTCCTCACCCTCAAAGAAGTGCGTCATCTGCACGCTAAAAAACTGGGCAAGCTTACGCAGATTCGCCACCGAGATATTCACTTTATCGCGCTCAAGCCGACTAAGGAAGGACGGCGTTAACCCGGAGCCATCTGATACTTCTTGGAGCGTGAGACCGCGCTCCTGCCGGAGACGGCCGATTTTTTGCCCTAGTGACATATGATTACTGCCTTTAGGCATGGTTCAGATCAGCTTTACACGGTAGCGACGAGGCGATGACGTGAGGGTGCGCTCGCATCGCGTCATCGCATCCCCATACAACGGTCTCGCGGAAAGCGCCCGTTTTGAACCATGTCTTATTGGCAATACCGCAGAAGGAACACCGTCACCTTTGGCGTCAGCCAGCCATAGGCCACCCTGAACCCCAAATGGTCGATGGGCAAACTCAAGCGGCTCAGGAGCGCACGTAAAGGGTCGATCAGCGGATCGAGATAGATGCTTTCCCTTTGGCTTCGCTCAGGGCTTCAGCTCACGCGCTCAACATGACATGACGGGCACCGAACCGTGTTACTTCTGTGTTACTGCCTT
>SESH01007108.1_pt1 | contig 19459 bp, 11 predicted proteins | sample 3171561 | NCBI WGS metagenome assembly SESH01 (sample SAMN10866947, study PRJNA518727) | freshwater metagenome | biome: subpolar coniferous forest; feature: holomictic lake; material: water; isolation source: holomictic Lake 442 2011 16.5 m and 2014 13 m | place: Canada: near Kenora, Ontario
ACAATGATTGCGACAACGATTGGACCACCCGCACACAAAGGAACCCACCATGACAGAGCAGAACCCGCCACCCGCCACCCGCCACCCCCCGCTCGCCTCCGCCGACCTCCAGTCGCTCGAACGTCTGCGCGCCGCGCATGCCCGGGTCCGTGCGGAACTGGCCAAGGTGATCGTCGGCCAGGATGAAGTCGTCGACCATCTGCTTGTCGCGATCTTCTCGCGCGGCCACTGCATCCTCGAGGGCGTCCCGGGGCTGGCCAAGACGCTGCTGGTCAGCACGCTGGCCCGCTGCCTGGATCTTTCGTTCAACCGGATCCAGTTCACGCCGGACCTGATGCCCATGGATATCACGGGCACGGAGGTGCTGATCGAGGACAAGACAACCGGCGAGCGCGTGTTCAAGTTTCTGCGCGGCCCGATCTTCGCCAACCTGATTCTAGCCGACGAGATCAACCGCACGCCGCCCAAGACGCAGGCGGCCCTGCTCGAGGCCATGCAGGAGCGCCAGGTCAGCGCCGGCGGCCAGCGGCACGCCATGAAGGATCCGTTCTTCGTGTTGGCCACGCAGAACCCGATTGAGCAGGAAGGCACCTATCCGCTCCCCGAGGCGCAGCAGGACCGCTTTATGTTCAAGATCCTGGTGCACTATCCAAACTTTGCCGAGGAGTACCGGATTGCGGAGAGCACCACGAGCACCGACGCGCCGCCGGTGGAAGCCGTGCTCAGCAGCGCGGACATCCAGACTTTCCAGAAGCTGGTGCGTGCCATTCCGGTTCCACCGCATGCCATTGTGTACGCGATGCGCCTCGTGCGGGCCACCCGGGTCCCCGCGGCCGATGCCCCGGAGTTCATCCGGAACTGGGTCAGCTGGGGCGCAGGTCCGCGGGCCGTGCAATACCTGCTGCTGGGCGCCAAGACACGCGCCGCGCTGGACGGCCGGCATTTCGCGTCCGTGGCGGACATCCGGGCCGTGGCCCACCCGGTACTGCGCCACCGCATCCTGACGAACTTTGCGGCAGAATCCGAGGGGATCCACAGCGACCAGATCGTGGACCGTCTGCTGGAGTCGATCGCAGACAGCGAAGCGGCCAATGCCCTGCCGGAGGATGTGAAGCAGGCGTTTCGCGCGTGAGGCCAAGGAAAGTACATGCCAGGGATACAGAGGGCACAGCGCGGCGAAGCGGCAACCAAGCAGGTGTCGGACGCTTGGGAGAAATATCGAATATCGAATAAGGAATCATGAATCATGAAGGCAAGAGGCCGGCGAGCGATCTTCACTTCATGATTTATGATTCCTTATTCGATATTCTGCGGTTCAAAAACGCAGATGTGAAATATGGCAACCAAGCATAACTACCTGGATCCCCGCATCCTGAACAAGGTCTCCCGCCTGGAGTTCCGGGCGCGTCAGATTGTCGAGGGGTTCATCTCGGGCATGCACCGCAGCCCGTACCGCGGCTATTCTGTCGAGTTTGCGGAGTACCGTCAGTACACGCCGGGCGATGACATCAAGCACATCGACTGGAAGGCCTGGGGCCGGGTCGACCGCTACTTCGTGAAGCAGTACGAGGAGGAGACCAACCTGAGCTGCCAGATCCTGCTCGACTGCAGCAAGTCCATGACCTACGGCGCAGGCCAGGCGGGGATGAGCAAGTTCGACTACGGCGCCACCGTGGCTGCGTCGCTGTCATTCCTGCTGCAGCGGCAGCAGGATGCGGTTGGCGCCGTGCTGTTCGACAATGAGATCCGCACCGTGATCCCGCCGCGCGCCAACCCGCGGCAGCCGTTCGTCATCACACAGGCGCTGGAGCAGTGCCGGCCGGATCATCGCAGCGATGTGGATGGGGTGTTCAGTCGCCTGCCGGCGCAGATCCGCCGGCGCGGCGTGGTGATCCTGATCTCCGACCTGTTCCTCGACCTGGGGCGGCTGGAAACCATGCTGCAGCAGTTTGGCCACCAGCGGCAGGACGTGATCCTGCTGCATCTGCTGCACGAGGACGAGGTGCGCTTTCTTTTTCCCGGCCAGACGCAGTTCCGGGGGCTGGAGACTGCGGAGGAGATCCTCGTGGACGCGCCGGGTCTGCGGCGCGCCTACCTGGCGGCGCTGGAGGATTTTTTGCGGCAGATACGACAGATCTGCAGCCGTTGCCGCAGTGACCATGTCTTCCTGCACACGGGCATGCCCCTGGATGCCGCGCTCAGCGCCTATCTTGCCCGCCGGCAGTCTCTGCGGCGCGGAGCCAGGCGCAGCGGCGCGAACCCCATGGGCCAGGAGGCGGAGCCGTGATTCTGGCTTTTCTCAACGTGGTGCATCCGGCGCTGCTCTGGGGCGCAGCCCTGATTGGCGTGCCCATCCTGATCCACCTGCTCAACAAGCGCCGCTTCCGGATCGTGGAATGGGCGGCCATGGAGTTGCTGCGCCGGGTAAACCGCAAGAACCGCCGACGTCTGCTGCTGGAAGATCTGCTGATTCTAATTCTCCGGTGCCTGGCTGTGCTGCTGCTGGTGTTGCTGATCGCGCGGTTGATTCTGTCGGCCTCGACAGCGCTGGCGCGTGCCGCCGGCGCGCGCACCGAGCGGATTATCATCCTCGACGATTCGCCGAGCATGGGCGTACGCCAGGGCAATCGCATGCTCTTTACGCGCGTGACAACCGCGCTGGCCGACTGCACGCGCAAGCTCGCGCTGCGGCGGCCCGGCGACACGCTGAGCGTCATCCTGACTTCGACGCCCAATCAGCCCTTCCTCAACGGACAGGTGCTGGGCGGCGATCGCACCGAGCGCGTGGCCAGCGCGCTGGGAGCTCTGCAGGTCAGCGGCGTGCCTGCGCGTTTTGAGCAGGCCTTCCTGAGTTTGCTGCGAACTGTCGGTAACGAACCGTCCGCCTCGCGCGAGCTCTACATTGTCAGTGATTTTCGCCGGCCCGACTGGATCTCCGATAGCCGGGACGGCGGCGTCCCGAAACAGCTGGCAGCGCTGGCGGCGCGAATTCCAAACCTGACCTTGGTGAATGCTGGCCAGCCGGTTGCCACGGATCTGGCGATTACGGATGCCCGGTGCAGCGATGCGATGCTGACGCTGGGGGTTCCCGCGCAGTTTCAGATGACGGTTGTCAATCGCGGCCAGCGGGATGCGGATGGCTCCGCCGTAACCGTGTCCGCCGATGGCGCGCCGGCTGGGCGTGTGAACATCCCGGCCATGGAGCCCGGCGCCTCCCGGATAGTTTCGCTGCCCATCCCGTTTTCCCGCGTCGGTCCCATCACGGTGGAGGCGGAACTGGCCGGGAACGATGCGCTCGCCATGGACGACCGGCGTGTCTATGCCAGCTCCGTCAAGGCCGCCATTCAAGTTCTCGTAGTGGACGGGGAGCCGGATGCGAACCCGCTCCGGAGTGAGAGTTTCTACCTGCGGCGCGCGCTGGCACCGCCTGGCAACCGCGTGTCCGGCATGGGTGTCACGGTGGTGGAGGAGGATGCGTTTGATCCGCGCGGGCTGGATGGCGTGCAGGTTCTCTTCCTGTGCAACGTGCATCGCCTGGCGGAGGAACAGTGGCGCGCCCTTGCGGACTGGGTGCGCCGCGGCGGCGGCCTGGTGGTCTTCCCCGGGGATCAGGTGGACGGGGCGTCCTGGAACGAGAGGGCGCAGGCCACGGCGCCGGGATTCCTCCCGGTGCGATTCCAGGAGATGGCCGGAGATCCGTCTGAGAAGGAGTGGCAGGAATTGCGGCTGAACCGGCCGGATCATCCGGTGCTGCAGGCGTTTGCCGGCGAGCGCAATCCCTTTCTGCAGCGGGTCAAGGTGTTTCGCTTTTGGCAGCTGGAGCCGCTGGCAGATTCGGCGGCGGTGGTGCTGGCGACGTTCGGGAACGGGCGCCCCGCGCTCGTCGAGTCGCTGTTTGGCACCGGTCGTGTGCTGGTCTTTGCGACCGCGGCGGACGTCGAATGGAGCAATTGGCCAGGCGACCCCAGCTATGTGGTCACGCTGCAGCAGGTGGCGCGGGCGGTCGCGCGCGTCAGCGAGCCGTCACGTGTGGTGATCGTGGGTCAGTCCCTGCGACACGAAGTATCGCCTGCGCGTTACCGGAGCGAGGCGCGACTCTTCGCGCCAGGGGCGCAGGAAGCAGAACTGCTGCGGGCCGCGGCATCCACCAACACCGGGCAGGTCGCGTTCGAGTCCGCGCCGTTGCGTCAGCCCGGCGTCTGGGCGCTGGAGCTGACCACGCATGACGGTGAGGCCACGCGGGTTCTGTTCGCCGCCAATATTGCGGCCGGGGAGAGCGACCTGAGCGCGCTGGAGAGCGGGGAACTGCTGCGTCGCGCGGGGAGCCCGGGCATCCGCTTTGTCGCAGGTCCGGGGCTGCCGGACCTGGATGAAGCCGCTGTGAAGCATGCGGACCTCACGCGCCTGCTGGCGGTGCTGCTGATGGCTTTACTGGTGGCGGAACAGGGACTGGCCTGGTGGTTCGGCTGGAGGCGAAGGGCAGGGTAGGCGTAACAGAATCTTAATCCTAATCCTAATCTTAATCGTGATCCGGTCTCGGTTGAAGCAGGATTAAGATTAAGATTAGGATTAGGAAGGGGCCCTACGAGTGTTGAAGGTTCTCATGAGCTTGCTGGGCAAGGACCCGTCGGCAATTCCCGACGGGGCTGAGATCCAGTTTGTCTGGACGCACCCGCCGGTTTCGTGGCAGGTGGTTCTGCTGGTGGCCGTCCTGGCCGGCCTGTTGTTTGTCGTGGGCTGGTTTTACCGGCGCGAGATGGCGACGTGCCCGCGGAGCGTGCGCAGCCTGTTGGCTGTGTTGCGCAGCCTCGTCATGCTTGCCGTGGCCCTGATCTTCCTGGGGCCAGCCGTGGGCGTCAGCATCCGGCAGACCGTGGAACCATCGGTACTCGTGCTCCTGGACGAGTCGCTGTCGATGTCGGTGCGGGATCGTTACCAGGAGAAGGAAGCGCGGGCTGCTGTGGCGGCATTCACGAAGCGTACGGAGGACGACATCCGGCAGAATCCGCCGGCCCGCGCGGCGCTGGTGAACGAACTGCTGCAGCGCGACGATGGTGCGTTCCTGCGCGGACTGGCCACAAAGGGGCGGGTGCAGGTCCTGAGTTTCGCCGAGCATACGCGGCTGCGCACGGCCCTTGGGGTCCGGACGTCCGCGTCGCTGCCGGATGCGGGAGCCCTTGAGCAGGGAGGGATGGTGCCGCCGGTCGAGGCGCGCGGCCCCGGCACGAACCTGGGGCGCGCGCTGCGCGAGGCCATCCAGAGCGTGGCGGGCAACCGGGTTGCGGCAATCGTGCTGGTCAGCGATGGATGTGATACCGTGGCTGAAGATCCGCAGGAGCTGGCCGCGCGCGTTGGCAGGCAGGGGATTCCGGTGTTCACGGTTCCCGTGGGCGATCCTTCCGCGGTTTGCAATGTGCGCGTTTCGGACCTGTGGGCGCCGGAGAACGTGCCGCGCAAGGACGCCTTTACCATCCAGGCCCAGATCCAGGTGCGTAACGTGGACGCGCCCCGGATGGACGTGGAGCTGCGCCAGTCGCCCGGCGATGCACCTGACACGGATCCGGGGACGGTCGTGGCGGCGCAGTCGCTGGCCATCGAGCGCGGTCAGACAGTTTATAGTGTGAGCTTTTTGCACAAGCCGGAGCAGGCCGGACGCTTCCGCTACACCGTGGCGGTGCCCGTGCTGCCGGATGAGGTTGTCGACACAGACAACCGCCGGAGCGCGCGCGTGCAGGTGCTGGATCAGAAATTGCGCGTGCTGCTGATCGCGGGCGGGCCTTCCTGGGACTACCGCGAGGTGCGCACGCTGCTTTCGCGCGACGCGACGATGGATCTTTCCTGCTGGCTGCAATCGCTGCGTGGCACACTTCGACAGGACGGCACCACGCCGATCGATCATCTCCCCGCCACCCCGGCCGAGCTCTTCGGGTACGATGCGCTGCTGCTGATGGACCCGAACCCCGAGATGCTCACGGAACAATGGCTCGGACTGTTGCGCGAGTATGTCGGCACGCACGGCGGCGGGTTGCTCTGGATGGCCGGCACAACCTACACGGCGCAGGCGCTGGCGCAGGCGCAACCCGGCGGCGCGCTCCGGGAATTGCTGCCCGTGCGCTGGCAGCATGCGGTGGCTGGCATGGATCTCGCCGTCCCGCGCAATGCTGGCTCGCGTGAATGGCCTCTGCGTGTGCGCGGGGTGGGCTCCGATCACCCGATGCTGAGCTTGACGACGGATCCACGCCGGAACATAGACCTGTGGGGCAACATGCAGGGCGTCTTCTGGAGCTATCCGGTCAGCGGGCCCGTGCCCGGGGCTCAGGTCCTGATCGAGCATACAGACCCCGGCCAGAAGTGCGGCGAGGATGGCATGCCGTTGCTGGTTGAAGGGCAGTTTGGTGCCGGACGCGTGATCTGGATGGGATTTTCGGAAACGTGGCGCTGGCGACGGACCGGCGAGGAGCCGTTCAACCGCTTCTGGGTCCAGGGCGTGCGGGAACTTGCGTCCGGACGACTTCTGCGCGGCAAGAGCCACGGACAGATCTCCACGGACCGCGACGTCTACAGCATGGGGGAGACCGTGCGCGTCACGGCGCGGCTGTTCGATGCGGTTTACCGGCCGCTGGTCGTGCCGCTGGTCAGGGTGCGCGTGGCGTCGGGAGACGGCGCGACGGGACAGGATCTCGAGCTGACGCCCATGCCCGCACGGGCAGGTGTATACGGCGGTGCGTTTACGGCACGCGCGCTTGGCCCCAACGAGATTCAGATGGCAACTGCGGAGATTCCCGGCGCCGCCGCCGAACGCCTGACATGCGCGTTTGCGGTGGAGCTGCCGAATATCGAATTTGCTGAGCCACAGCTGAACCGCAAGCTGCTCCAGCTGCTGGCCGCCACCTCGGGCGGCACCTGCTTGAATGTGGACCGGCTGGCGGATTTGCCCGCCCGTATTTCCGATCGACGCGAATCTCTGGTGATGCAAGGCAAGCCGATCGACCTGTGGGACACGTCGCGTGTGCTGTGGCTGCTGGTGATTCTGCTGGGAATCGAATGGGCGGTCCGGAAGCGCTGGCATTTGGTATGAGGTAGTATTCACGATGGACGACCGACACAACCTGGATGCGATCCGAAGGCAGTTGACCTGCCTGCGGCTGGGTCTGCGTCTCTGGCAGTTGGGCGTGGGTAGCAGCCGCGTGCTGGGCTTTATGACGGTGTGTCTGCTGCTCAGCCTGGTGGCGGATTGGGGTTTGCGCATGGACCATGCCCAGCGCCTCCTGACGGTGATTGCCGGTGCGGGTACGCTGGTGATTCTGACGTGGCGCTGGATTGTCCGGCCGCTTCGATGCCCGGTCAGCACCGAAGCCTTGCTGCTGCAGGTGGAGCGCTGTCAGCCGGACCTGAAGGGGCGGCTCATCGCGGCGTGGGAATTTGCCGCCCTGTCGGAGCGCCCTTCCGGCACGTCTCCCGAGCTGATGGCCGCCACGATCCAACAGGGGGTGAGCGCAGTCAATGCAAGCACCTTCCAGGGCGTGTTGGACTGGCGGCGTTTCCGGCAGCGGACGCGCCTCGGCTGCGCGGCGCTGGCGGCACTGCTGACGCTGGGCATCAGCGCCCCGCAAACCCTGCAGCTCTGGTATGCCCGCAACATTCTGCTGCGCGAGATCGAATGGCCGCGGCGGACGCACCTGCACGTGCAGGGTCTGGTTGACGGCGTCCTGCAGGTGCCCAGAGCGGACGATCTGATCGTGCGCGTGCGTGTCACGGGCGATCAACCCCGCGAGGTGGTGTTCCGCTATGCGGACGACTCGGGTGCAGCCTATAGCGAACAAATGCCGCTGGCGGGCGGTGTGTACCGTACCGTGTTCGGCGGCGTCATGGAGCCGTTCCGCCTCCAGGTGAGCGGCGGCGATGACCGCACGGACTGGATCCGCGTGGAACTGCTGCCGCGCCCCGCGATTACAGACGTGACGGCCACGGTTGCGCCACCGGCCTACACGGGGCGGAAACAAACCCGGCTCGATGCGCGGATGGGCACGTTGGCGGTGCCGGCTGGCAGCTGCGTGGTCCTGAACGGATGCGTCAGCCTTCCCGTGCGCGAAGTGTCCGTGGTGCTCGACGGTCAACAAGTACAGACGCTGTGCCTCACGAACGATACGCAATTCACGATTCAACTGCCACCTGATCAGCTCAAGACCGCGACCTACCGGATCCAGGCGGTCTCCGCTGCCGGTGTGCCGGCGCTGCGTCCGACCCTGGTGGGCATTCGCGTGGAGGCGGATCGGCCGCCCCGCGTCACGGCCACGTTGGACGGCATTGGACAGATGGTCCTGCCGCGCGCGGTTGTGCCCGTGGCGTGCGAGTTGCAGGATGACTACGGCGTTGCTGCCGCCTGGCTGGAATACCAGAGCCAGTCGCCCGCCGGCGGGGCCAGCGGCGCTATGCAGGTGCCGATTCTGCTCCCGGTGTCGCAGACCGGGGCCGCGAGTCGCGCGACTTGCACGCTTGAATTGATCTCACTGGGCCTTGCGGCTGACGCGACGCTATCGCTGCGCGTGGCTGCCCGGGATGGCAACACGCTTACGGGACCCGGGCAGGGGCAGTCGGCCAGTTACACGCTGCGGGTCGTGACGGACGAGGCGCTGCGCCAGGATTTTGTCCGGCGTGAGCAGCAGCTGCGGCAGCAGCTGGAACGCGTGATTCAGGAGCAGTCCGCTCTGGCGGACGAGTCCAAGCTCTGTTATGCCGGCACGGAGAAGCCCCAGACCCAGGACTCCTGGCGGGTTCTGCAGGTCGAGAAACGGCAGCGCCAGATTTCACAGGCACTGGCAGCGATTGTGACAGGCCTGGCGCAGATTCGTCGTGAGGCGTACCAGAACAGGCTGGATCCGGAGCCATCGCCGCTGCGTAAGCGCTTGGAAGAACATGCACTTGTCCCGCTGCGCGGCATAGACGAAACGCTGCTGCCGGAGGCCGGCGACCGCGTGGCTGCCGCGCGTCAGACAAAAGCGGCCGGCCAGGCGCGGGACAAGGCCTGGCGCGCCGCCGAGGACGCCCAGCGGCGCGTGACGCTCGCGCTGCAGGACGTACTCAAGAACATGCTGGCGTCCGAGGATGTGAGCGACCTCATGCGTTTGATGGAAGAGATCCTGACCGATCAGAAGCGCATGAATCAGGAAACCGACCGCAAGGCCGGCAAGGCGATCGAGGGCGTGTTCGAGAAGTAGACGGCCGGCCGGCCGGCAAAGCGGAAGGAACGAAGCACATGAACCGGCAAAGACAGAGGCTGGCGATTACCCGCAATCCAATGCATGCACCGGTCATGGAAACCGAGAACACAGAGGAGCACAGAGACCACAGAGGATTTGTTGATTGCGGTCAGCCAGCAATTCGCATTATGGCGCCCGGCGGGTCCGGCGGCCCCGCCCTACCTGTCCAATCCGTGCGGTTTCTGGTAGGGCGGGGCCGCCGGACCCGCCGCGATTACTTGTGTTTCCTGGCCTTGACGTTGGCGTTCGTCTGTACGAGCGCGCTTGCCGCGGAGGCTGTGGCTCCGGCCGACAAAGTCACTGAGACCGGCATACAACAGCAGCAGATTTTACGGAGCTTCCTGGAACTGGAACAGAAGGTCATGCGCATTAGCGCCAGGCTCCAGGAGACGGATCCGGTGCAGGCCATGAAGTTGCAGGAGGCGCTCGGCCTGGCCAGAGAGAAACTCCTGGCCGGGCGGATGGGCAGTGCGGCGGATCTTCTTAACGCCGGCAAGCTGCAGGAAGCCCGGGAACTGCAGCCCGGACTGACCCTGGATCTCGAGGCGATGCAGCGCATGCTTCGTGCGCAGCCCGGCGAATACGACAGCGTGCAGAAACAGATCGCGCAAGCGCAGGCCTGGCTGGATACCACCTTGGAGATTGCGCAGGAGCAATGGCGCCTGGCCCGCGACAGCGAGAAAACGCAGGACGCCGCTGCTGAAAAGAAACGCCTGGGCGAGCAGATCAACCGGCTTGAAAGTCTGCTGGCCGCGCAGAAGGCGCTTCAGGCAAGGACAGAAAAGGCCCAGGCAGGCGGACCATCGCAACTGGATCAAGAATTGAACGAGCAGAAGAAACTGGAGCAGGAAACCCGTGATCTGCTGGCTGCGATTCAGAATGGGGGTCGGACGGGTCCGACAGGGCCGACCAGTCAGACCAGTCCGACGGGGCAGACCAGCCCGCCAGGGCAGACGAGCCCTGCCAACAGTTCCGGGGCAGGCAGCGCCAGGTCGACCGAGCAGCCGCCCCCGGCACCGGCCGACAACGCGGCGGCTCCGGCCAGCACACGGGGCCCGGAGGCCGGCGAGAAACCCGTGGCAGTCGCGCTGCGCGAGCAGATGCTGGCGACTGAAAAACTGGCTGCACAGAAGCCCCTCGCGGCGCTGACCAACCAGATGCAGGCCGTCGAGAAACTGGAATTCGCGCTGCGCGAGATCAAGTATGAACTCGGCCGGCAGCAGAAGCTGGACAATCAGAAGGCCAAGGCTGCCCAGGATCAAGTTGAAGTGAAGACCGCAAAACTGTTCGAGGATATGGTGCAGGCCGAGAATCGGCAAACCGCAGCCGTGGCCGCGCCAGTCGCCCCATCCAATGCGGCCCAGTCCCAGAATCCCAACAGCCTGCCCGGGCAGACGGCCAGCGTGAACAGCCCCTTTGCGAAGCCGGGATCAGGATCGTCCCAAGCTTCCCCAGCCCCCCGCAATATCAGCCCGAATTTTGCGAGCGGATTCATGACAGGCGGGTCGCTACGCGGCAGCGGCTTGCACCCGCAATCCATTATCGAGGGCACGCCCGGCTGGAACGGCATTGCGCTCTACCGGCCCATCGTCAACCAGGCCGAGCAACTTATGCTCAAGGCCGGCAAGCTGATGGAGACCAATGCGCTGATCGTGGCGGCCCCGGTGCAGATGGAGGCTTACATCCAGCTCACCATCGCGGCCGCGTCGCTCGAACAATGGCTGCAGAACACCAAGGACAAGCAGCGGGACGAGCTGCGCCCCCTACTCAAGGAGTTACTGGAGACCCTGCTCGTCAAGCAGCAGGGTGCGACGTTTCGCACGGTTGCGCTGCACAACACGCGGACAAATGGAACCTGGAGCGACGAAAGCCGCCAGGAGCTGGCAGCCGTGCGGGAGATCGAGAAAGATACCGGCCGGATTGCGGAGCGCGCGTCAGACCTGGTCATCCAGGATGGATCCACAATCGCTTTCAGCGGCTTGCTGACGGAACTGCGACAGGCGTTCACGAATGTAGCTGTCCTGCTGGGGCAGGAAGAAACCGGCCCGCGCACCCAGAACCAGCAGCGCGAGATCGAGAAGGTCGTTGCGAGCCTCATCGTGGCAACCGAACAGAACATACAGACTGTTTCCCCGAAGATGGCGAAGAACAGGGTCAAGACGCCTCGCGAGCCCAAGGCGCCGCCGTTGATCCCGCTCGGAACCGAGCTGCGCCTGCTCGACGCGCACCAGAGCCTGATTAATGAACGCACCGCCACCCTCGCAAAGGAGTTCCAGGCCACCGGCCGCCAGGACAATCATGCGGAGCTGTTGCGCCTGGCCGAACAGCAGCGCAAGGTGTGCGAAATGATCAAGGATATCATCAAGAAGACCGCGGACGCAGGCAACACAGCACATGTGCCGCTGTAGGCGCATGGTCTCTTCCAGAAGCGTTCGGGAATTTTCACCACGAAGGATACGAAGAGCACGAAGTTCAATAAATCCGGCAGTTTCTGCTATTTCCAGCGTCCGATTACGTGAATCTTCGTGTTCTTCGAATCTTCGTGGTGGAAGCCGCCAAAGTGGCGCTTCAGGAGAAGACCATGGTTGTAGGCGTGTCGCGTGTCGGGTGTTGCGTGTCGGGAGGCGGGTGTCGCGTAGCGAGGAGAATGGAATGAGGCGGAATCGTATAGAGGCCTTTGGCCCTTATCAGGCTGCCATGCCACAAGATCAACCAACTGTTGGAGATTGCGTTATGAAACACCTTCCCCGCGACACGCGACACGCGACACCCGACACGCTGCCCGCGACACGCGCCACCCGACACGCTCTGCTTCTTTTGCTTCTGTCTTTCTTCTGTATTTGCTCGGCACAGGCGGCGGAGCTGGGTGGGATGGTGTCGGAAGATCCGCTGGATGCCTATGTGCGGCAATTGCGCCATGAGCAGCAAAAGCTGGTTGTGCCGATCGTCAAGGCTGCAGGAACAAACGTCACGGCGCGCCAGGGCGCGCTGCTGGAAGCGCTCAAGGCCCTGAATCCCGACCTGTCACAGGCGCTCGACGAGTTGAACGCCGACCGCCCGGTAGAGGCGCTGTCGATTTTGGATCGGCTGGCCGGTTCGCCCGACCTCTTCCTTGCCACCCACGCCGGCTGGTTCCGGGTTCGGGCTCTGGTGGCGCGCGAGCGGTACGAGGACGCGTTGGCAGCGCTGGCTGCCATTCAAACCAACGCAACAACCTATGCGCCGCTGTCCGGCGACATGCTCTACACCCGAGGCCGTCTGCACGCCTGCCTGCTCGATCGTCCGGCTGCCGTGACAATCCTGCGGCGCTATCTGCAGCAGTACCCGAATGCACCGGCGGAGCGGCGGGGCGCTGCGCAAGAACTGTTGAATGATATCGAACGCGCCGAGGAGTTTTCGCTCTCGCACGTGGCAGCGCTGATGGACGATTCGCGGCGGCGTCTGCAGTTGAGCGACACCGGTGAACTCACGCAGTCCCGGCAGCGGCAGATCGCTCTGTTACTTGGCCAGGTCGTCGAGAAGGTGGAGGAAAAACCGACCAAGGGGGGCCGCCCCGCCAAAACCCCCGGCAAAGGCGGCAAGCCGGATAAAGGGCAGAAGGATTCTGGAGAGAAGCCGGGCGAGGGCGCCAAAGACTCGGAACTGTCGGAGAAGGATCTGAAGGTCAGCCTGGAAGAGCCGGAGGCGGGCGGCAATCCGGATGACTGGGCCAGAGCCTACGCGCGGGAGCGCGAAACCGTGCAGCGGGAACTGCAGACCCGCGTGCCGGAAGCTTATCGGGATTTGATCGAACAGTATTATCGGAGTTTGTCGGACGAAGACACCGGCGGAAAATAGCCGGGACGCACGCGCCTGCAGCAATTCTAATTATGGCTCGCCCCCCTGCCGCCTTGTGCGGCAGGGGGCAGAGATTGGGGCGGAAAGGCGCGCCTTTCCGCCCCAATCTCCCGTCCCCCGCGACCCAAGGGCGCGGGGGACGGCGCCATAATGAGAACTGCCGCACGCGCCTTGCGATCAGTTGCGAAAACCAATGTATTCCAGTACGATGACCATATGAATACGAAATCCACTCCCCGAGCGGTCGCCTCGGCCTCGCCGTCCGCAGCGACTGTCCGGCTGAAAGAAGGAAGCGATTTCGACACACTCCTGTCCCTGAATGCGGCCGAAATGGCCTGTGGCCTGACGATCCGGCCCAAATCAAAAAACATTTCTTGCTCTCCCGCCGATCTGATGACGCGATTGCGCGATCTGGGCATCGTGGAAGGGGTCCGTGAGAATCTTCTTTTGGATTGCTGCCAGAAACTGGCACAGGGTCAGCCGGTGCAAAATGTGCTGGTGGCCGAGGGATCTCTGCCGGAACCGGGCACGGATGCCTCCCTTGAATTTCTCCTGCCGATCTCCGCGGCCGCGCCGCATTTCGCGGAAGACAAAACCGGCCATGTCGACTTTCATGAGACCCATCCGATAGACAATGTCCAGGTCGGATACGAACTCGCCGTGCTGCATCCGGCCATGCCCGGGAAAGATGGTTATACCGTCACGGGCAGGAAGATGCCCGCCCCGCCCCCCCGGGAATGTCCCGTGCAGGCCGGGAAAGGGGTTGGATTCCAGAAACAGGGGAACGTGTTTGTGGCAACCCGGGATGGCTATGTCATCTTCAAGAACAACCTGCTGCAAGTCAGCGAAGAATATGAAGTAGAGGGCGATCTGGATTTGCATACCGGCAATCTGCGTTTTATCGGGAACATTCATGTGCACGGCGATGTGCTGGACGGATTTCATATCCAGGCGACGAAGGGCCTGCGCATTGACAAGAATGCGGGTCAGTGTCGTCTCGAATGCGGCGGCGATCTTGAAATCGGGGGGATGAACGGGTTGGGCGTCGAGGCCGATGGGTCCGCGAAGCACGTGGAGATGCCCCATCCGAGCCGCACCGGCACGATTCTCTGCAAGGGCAATCTCACCGCTCGTTATTTGCATCACGTGTACGTCGAATGCGAGGGGAATGTTCATGTTCTGCGGGAAGTCATGCACTCGGTTATCCGGTGCGCCGGCACTGTGAAGGTGGATGGAAGAATCCTCGGCGGCACCTGCACGGCACTGGCCGGCATTGAGGTGGCGCAGGCTGGAACGGAGGCTGGCGCGCGGACGGAGCTGATCGCGGGCGAGGATTACCGTCTGGAACAGCAGGAACCCGAGGTGGCCAAGACCCTTGATCTTCTGCACCATAAACGTCAGGCCTTGCTGATCGAAGTGGGCGCGGGCGACAACTCCCCGCAGCATCAGGCCAAACTCTCCCATGAGGCGCAACTGCGGACGGACGAATGTTTTGCACAGATCGCTCAACTGGACGAGCAGGTCGCCGAGTTGCGGCGACATCTGGCCACCCCCAACCGGGATCCCCTGCGGAACCCCAAGATCAATGTCCTCCGGAACTTGTGTACTGGAACCGTGCTGCAGGCGGATGGAGTCGAGCAGAAGATCTTCGATACCCGTACAGGCCCGATCTCCGCGATGGCCTATCAGGGGGAGGTTCGCTTCCTGAAGATGACGCCGCTTTCTGTGTCGACCGTGGCCATGGAGCAGGAGCTGCAACAGCAAGAACAGCAGGCCGTGTTGGACAAGGCTGTGCACCTGGGTATTCCGCATCCGGAGGACATGAGCCCGGAGGAACGGCTCCGCGCGATTCAGTCATGTGAAAAAGCAAACACAGAAAAGGCAGGCGTATGAATTGGCAACGGATGCAGCAGTGGGTGCTTGGGATGCTGGTGCTGGGTGCGGCGCTGAATATGGGTATGGCCCAGGAGGAGGAGGAGGGCGCGCCGGAAAAGCCGCAAGTGCCGGGGACCATCGTGAAGGCCAAGGGGCCTATCGTCATCGATGGACGGCTCGATGAGGCGGACTGGAAACAGGCCAAGCCGATTGCCGCCCAGTACGTGTTTGGAAAAAAGAATGTCATCAGCCCGGAACCCCGCATGACGGTCCGGTACCTGTGGGATGACGCCTACCTGTATATCGGCTACGAGGTGTTCGATACCAATCTGGTGGCCAGGGGGAGCGGAGTCATGGATGGTCCCCCGGGCAACCGGCGGCCGGGGTGCGAGATCGCGGATACGAACAAGCCCGTGGACGTGGTGGAGTTCCTCATCTTTTTTGAGGACCGTAATTTCTTCTGGGAAATACAGCACAACGCGTCGAACCAGTTCAACGACGGACTCTGCATGGTCGAACTGCCTTCCTGGCAGAAGACCAAAATCGCGTTTGCCCCCAGGGGCGTCTATTGGGCATGGGGGGAGTACCTTCAGGATGAAGGCGACCGTACGTTCGTCAGCGCCGTGAAGCTCAGTCCCCGCAAGGATGGCAAGCCCTCGACGGTCAACGACTCCAGCGACGTGGATACCGGCTACACGGGCGAACTGCGCCTGCCGTGGTACGGCATTGGCGCACCCGCAGTAGCGCAAACCCGCGCGGGCGACAAGCCGGGACCGTGGAAGATGACCGGGCGCGAAGTCTCGATCCTGGCCGTTGATCAGAACGGCGACACGCCCGAACACTACTTCACCACATGTATCGGCACGACGCGCGAATTCTTCCACCAGCAGACCGAACACTTTCCGCGCTATGTCATCCGCGGGTTTGAGCCGTGGGCGTGGTAGGACGCGTGACGGTTGTCCTCACGCGAACAGGGCTTCGATTTTCCGGCGGCAGGCGCCGTCGGCACAGCGCAGGTAGGACAGCCCCAGTCGTCGTTCCAGAATATCCCGGGCGCTGCGCGCCATTTCCACATCCCGGGCATATGACGCCTGGGCGGCAATCGCCGGCGAGCAGGAGCAGATGGCCTGCTTTAATGTCACATCCCGGAGGGTCAGCTCCAGGACATCTGCTGCGCGACTGCCGTAGAAGGAGAGCAGATAGCGAACGGTCTCCTCGGACACGCCATACTGACTGGCCAGGGCCTGTGCGCTGTGCGCGCTTGTTCCGCTGCCGTATAGCCGGAATTGATGCCATGGCAGGACGCGGTGGGCCAGATGCGGCAGGACCTTCTGGACCACCTTTTCGGCGATGTGCCGGTAGGTCGTATATTTTCCGCCCATGACAAAATAGACGCCGCTGGCGGAGCGATCGAGCGCGTGCTGGCGTGAGATGCAGGATGGGTTCCCCGCGTTTACGACCAGCGGCCGCAGCCCGGCAAAGGAAGCGATGATCCGCGAGCGCTCAAAGGTCACCTCTGGAAACACGCGTGAGGCTTCGCGCAAGAGATAGTGGATATCCTCCTCTTCCGCGGCAACCTGATCCGGGCTTCCCGTGTAATCTGTGTCCGTGGTGCCGATCAGCGTGCGTCCCTGGAACGGGATCATAAAGAAGACGCGGTTGTCCTGGCGGCTTGGCAGCAGAAACGCCTGCGGCGGCGCAGGCATGTCATAGATCACATGCACCCCCTTGGTCACGCGCAGGCGCCGGGGGGCTCCGGGAAGATCTTTCTGGATGAGCTCATCGGACCAAGGCCCTGCAGCGACGACCGTCCGTGCGGCACGGATCTCCAGGGACCGGTTGCTGCAGGTATCCCGGGCCTGCACCCCGATGACCGTGCCGTGGCTCCGGATAAACGCTTCGGCCTGCACGCCATTTGCCACCACCGCGCCAAAGTGGTCCGCCATCAGCACATTTTCCAGGCAGATGCGCGCGTCATTCATCTGGGCATCAAAATACGCGACGCCTCCGATCAGCCCCTCCCGGGCAATACCCGGGGCGCGTTGCTCGATTTCTTGTCTGGTCAGGCCACGGTGTTTGCCCAGGCTCCAGCGACCGCTGAGGACCTGATAGATCCAGACGCCGAGCGTCATCAGCCACAGCGGGCGCGTGTCCGTGCGATAGACCGGGATGACAAAGCCCATGGACCTGGCCAAATGCGGGGCGATTGCCAGCTGAATGAACCGCTCGCGCAACGACTCCCTGACGAGCCCCAGCTCGAACTGTTCCAGATACCGGATACCCCCATGCAGGAGCTTGGTGGTGGCGCTGGACGCGCCGCTGGCCCAGTCGTTCTTCTCAATGAGCGCGACCGAGGCACCAGCCGCAGCGGCGAGATGCGCAATGGCGGCACCGTTAATGCCGCCTCCGATGACCAGAAGGTCAAAGGTCCGGTTCTCGAAACGGGATACATCGCGCCGCATGGCTTCCGCCCTTCAGGATATTTTTCCGGCCAGGACCTGACCGACCGCCTGTTTCCATCCCGTGTACAGCGCATCCGCTGCGCGGCGGGAAAGATGGGGCGTAAACACACGATCAATCGGCTTGGAGCGGAAGATCCGCGACGGGCTCCAGAGCCCGGTTGCCACACCCGCGAGATAGGCGGCACCTGCCACGGTCGAGTCAGCCATTTCCGGACGCACGACCTGGATCCCCAGTTGATCGGCCTGAAACTGCATCAGAAAGTTATTGCGGCAGGCGCCGCCATCCACGGCCAGCTGTCGGATTTTCAGGTGCGATTCTTTTTGCATGAGCGCAAACACATCCCGGGTCTGGTACGCCATGGACTCCAGGGCCGCCCGCACGATGTGCCGCACGTTCGCCCCGCGGGTTAACCCGGTGATGGCGCCCCGGGCGTGCGGCTCCCAATAGGGTGCGCCCAGGCCTGCAAACGCCGGGACAAAATAGACGCCGCGGGTGTCGGAAAGACCTTCGGCCAGGCGCTCCGTTTCCGTCGCCGTGGAGATGACCTGGAGTTCATCGCGCAGCCACTGCACCACGGCGCCGGCCGTAAAGATTGATCCTTCCAGCGCAAAGACCGGATTGCCGGTCTCATCACAGGCCAGGGTGGTTACTAAGCCCTGTGTTGAGTCGACGCGGCACTGGCCGGTATTCAACAGCAGGAAGCAGCCTGTGCCATAGGTATTCTTGACGGTACCCGGTCCGGTGCACCCCTGACCGTAAAGCGCGGCCTGCTGATCGCCCATGACGCCGGTAATGGGGATGCCGTCCGGCAGACCGGCGACCGAGCCGGCGGTGTGTCCGAAGATGGCAGCCGACGGCAGCACGCCTGGTAGCACGGCGGCGGGAATGTCCAGCATCTTCAGCAGCGCCGGACTCCAGTCGCGCTTGGAAATGTCGAACAGCAGCGTGCGGCTGGCATTGGTCATGTCCGTGGCATGGACCCTGCCGCGGGTGAGCTTGTAGATGAGCCAGGCATCCATGGTTCCGAAGGCGATGGCTCCCTGACGGGCTCTGGCGCGCAGGCCAGGGACATGATCCAGAATCCACGCCACCTTGGTTCCGGAGAAGTAGGCATCCAGGACCAGGCCGGTTGTTTTTTGCACCAGGGGCGCATGGCGTTTCAGGCGCCGGCACATGTCGGCTGTGCGACGGCATTGCCAGACGATCGCCCGGTGGCAGGGCTTCCCCGTGTGACGATCCCAGAGCAGTGTGGTTTCGCGCTGATTGGTGATGCCAAGGCCTGCGATCTGGACGGGCCGAATGCGGGCTTGCGCGAGAGCCTTGCGAATGACGGACTCGACCGACGCCCAGATCTCCAGTGCATCCTGCTCAACCCAGCCGGGTTTGGGATAATATTGCGGAAACTCCTGATACGCGGACGATACGACCGCCCCCTGCTGGTCAAACAGGAAGGCGCGCGACCCGGTCGTGCCCTGGTCGATGGCCAAGATGTATTGCCGTGTGGCAGTTCGACGCAACATAAAGGCATTATTGCGCAAAGTTCGGGTCGCGCAAACAAAATTTCATGAGCGAACGTGGGTGGCGCATCGCGATTCATTGACCTTCACGGTAGGGACGGCTTTACGCCGTCCATTGTCTGGCATTTGCGGGTAGACGGCGTAAAGCCGTCTCTACCCAAATGCAGCGGCAGGTCAATGAATCGCAGATGCGCCCGCATATTCCTGTTTCGGACGTCGAGGATTGACCTTCCTCCGCTGAGGAAGTACGGTAACCACGTGAGTACGAAAGTGTATGTCAGTGGCAAATGAAATAAACCCTGCGGATCACTCCGCCCCATAGGTGTTAAGCTAAGAGAAGTCGTTGACAGCAGTTGGTGGTGTTCATGTTTCTGCTGCCGTTGCGGTTGCAGCGAACATTACACCTGTTTGGAGAAATAACGATGTCGCAGGAAAAGCAGTTGTTTGGCACGGGAAAGGCCGGCAGCATCGGCGCGGTGCGTTCTACCTCCCGCTCGTGCACCATCC
>SESH01036061.1_pt1 | contig 19433 bp, 20 predicted proteins | sample 3171561 | NCBI WGS metagenome assembly SESH01 (sample SAMN10866947, study PRJNA518727) | freshwater metagenome | biome: subpolar coniferous forest; feature: holomictic lake; material: water; isolation source: holomictic Lake 442 2011 16.5 m and 2014 13 m | place: Canada: near Kenora, Ontario
GGCTGTCGCGGTTAGTGCAGGGAAAAGAATACCTCGAGTTATTCAGTTCTTCTGAAGAATTTATTTTTGTTTGCCTATATTTCCCCCTATAAAGATTCGGCCATATTTGAAAGGTTGCAAGCTTCGCAGGGATTTTTCCGGTACCTTCAGGTGGCTGAAAGAGAAATCGTTACTGTTTAAATTTCAAAATGGAGGTAGTAATGCAAAGTAACCAGACCTTTGCTGATCTCTTCAGGTCTAGGGGGGTAAGCCGCCGGGATTTTCTCAAGTTTTGTTCACTTACGTCGGTCTATCTTGGTCTCTCGCCCTCACTGGTGCCGAGTATTGTTGAGGCAATGGAGAACAAACCACGAACTCCTGTTTTATGGATTCATGGGCTTGAATGTACCTGTTGCTCTGAATCCTTTATTCGCTCTTCTCACCCCACCATTGAGGATCTTCTGTTCAACATGATTTCCCTTGACTATGATGATGTTCTCAGCGCTGCTGCCGGTCATCAGTTGGAGGCTGTGCGTCACAAGATCATGAAAGAGTACAAGGGAAAATACATTCTTGCCGTTGAAGGTAATGTTTCGACTAAAGATGATGGTGTCTATTGCATGGTTGGTGGCGATTCATTCCTCAATATTCTGAAAGAGACTGCTGCTGATGCAGCGGCAATTATTGCCTGGGGATCCTGCGCCTCCTTTGGCTGTGTGCAGAATGCAGCTCCAAACCCTTCTGGCGCGGCTCCTGTTTCCGATATCATCAAGGACAAACCTATTGTCAAAGTGCCGGGTTGCCCACCAATTTCAGAGGTGATGACCGGGGTTATTGCTCATTTCCATACCTTTGGTACCCTTCCTGAACTTGACCGCCTCGGTCGTCCCAAAGCCTTCTATAACACGAGGATTCACGACAAGTGCTATCGCCGTGCTTTTTTTGATGCGGGGATGTTTGTAGGGAGTTTTGATGACGATGCCACCAGAAAGGGTTGGTGTCTTTACAAAATGGGATGCAAGGGGCCAACCACCTATAACTCATGCTCCAAGATTCAGTGGAATGGTGGAACCAGTTTCCCGATAGGTTCCGGGCACCCCTGCATTGGCTGCTCTGAGCCAAATTTTTGGGACAAGGGGCCTTTCTACAGCAGGCTTGCCGAAGTTCCATTCCTTGGAAGCGACAGCAATGCTGACAAGATCGGCATGGTTGCTGTTGGTGCCGCTGCTGCAGGCGCGGCTGCCCATGCTGCGGTTACAGCAGTAAAGAAGGCACAATCAGACAAGCTTGGTAATGATAAAGCATAATCAGGGAGCATAACTTATGTCAAAAAGAATAGTTGTTGATCCGATTCCCCGTATTGAGGGACATCTTAGAATAGAGGCGAAGCTTAACGACAGCAATGTGATTGATGAGGCCTACTCCAGTGGCACCATGTGGCGCGGCATTGAGGTCATTCTGAAGGGGCGCGATCCGAGGGATGCGTGGGCTTTTACGGAGCGTATCTGTGGCGTTTGTACGACAGTGCATGCACTTGCTTCGGTACGATGTGTTGAGGATGCCCTTGGAATTACCGTTCCGACCAATGCGCGAATCATCAGAAACCTGATGAATGCCACTCAGGTTACGCAGGATCACCTTGTGCACTTTTATCATCTTCATGCGCTTGACTGGGTGGATGTGGTCAGTGCCCTCAAAGCTGATCCAAAACAGGCCTCGGCCATTGCACAGAGCATCTCTCCATGGCCCAAGTCGTCGGTGGGTTACTTCCAGGATCTCCAGCAGCGTCTGGTCGGGTTTGTTGAGAGTGGCCAGCTTGGCATCTTCTCCAATGGATACTGGGGTCATGCTGCCTACAAACTACCGCCCGAAGTGAACCTGATTGCTGTGGCGCACTATCTGGAGGCGCTTGATTTTCAGAAGGAGATTATCAAGATTCACACTATTTTTGGTGGTAAAAATCCCCATCCGAACTATCTGGTGGGTGGCATGGCCTGTGCTATTGATCCAAACAGCGATACGGCGATCAATATTGAGCGCTTGATGATGATCAAGAAAATCATTGACGACACCAATACCTTTATTGACCAGGTTTACATTCCTGATCTTATTGCTATTGCTGGATATTACAAGGGCTGGCTCTACGGAGGCGGTCTGGGTAACTATCTCAGCTATGGTGATTTTCCTGAGACCACCCTTGCTGATTTCAAGACACTGCTTTGGCCGAGAGGGGCTATTCTCAACAAGGATCTTGCCAATGTTATTGACGTAGATCCAAGGGATGCCTCACAGGTTACCGAGGAGGTGAGCCACAGTTGGTACACCTATTCCGGTGGAGATAGCAAGGGGCTTCATCCATGGAAGGGTGAAACAACTCCAGGCTACACGGGTCCGAAGCCCCCGTTCGCGAATCTTGATACAGACAAGAAGTACAGTTGGCTGAAGACGCCCCGCTGGAAGAACCACCCGATGGAGGTTGGTCCGCTTGCCCGTGTACTGGTTGCCTACGCAAAAGGTGATCCGATGATCAAGGATACCGTTGGAATGGTGCTTTCCAAGCTTGAAGTTGGCCCTGAAGCACTCTTCTCGACACTTGGCCGTACAGCAGCCCGGGGAATCGAGTGCAAACAGACTGCCGGGTTCATGCGCCATTATTACGATCAACTGATTGCCAACATTAAAACCGGTGATTACCGTACTTTCAACAGTGAACGCTGGGAGCCCTCAACCTGGCCGGAAGAGTGCAGGGGATTTGGCTATACGGAGGCACCGCGTGGTTCGCTCGGTCACTGGATTCAGATCAAGGACAAGAAGATCAAGGAGTACCAGATTGTCGTGCCCTCTACCTGGAATGCCTCTCCGCGTGATGCCAATGGCAATTCTGGAGCTTATGAGTCTGCGCTGAAGGGAACGCCCATGATCAATCCCGAACAGCCTCTTGAGATTCTCAGAACGGTGCACTCATTCGATCCGTGTCTTGCCTGTGCTTCTCATCTTTTCGATATGAATGGCAAGGAGATTACCTCGGTAACAATCGTCTAAACGGAGCTGTGTTATGGGGAGAATAATTGAAGAAATCTATGTCTGGAGGCTACCGGTCAGGTTTTACCACTGGATTAATGCGCTCTGTATGGTGGTTCTCTTTGCCACGGGCCTCTATATTGCGGCTCCTGTGCTGAATCCCCCGCTTGGTGAGGCGGTTTGGCACAAGGGGATGGGATGGTGGCGTTATCTCCACTTTGCTTTCGCCTTTATTTTTATTGCCAACTTTCTATTTCGCCTCTATTGGGCACTGTTTGGCGGCGACAGATATGCACGGTTTGGTGGATTCAGGCCATGGTCACCTGAGTGGTGGGGAAAACCTTTCAGGGAGCAGCTCGAGTCCTATCTTTTTTTACGATCTGATGAGCCGAACTATGTCGGGCATAACCCGGTAGCTGCCTTGGCTCATTTTATTTTCATTTTTTGCGGATCGACTTTCATGATTTTTTCGGGTCTGGCGATGTACGGCGAAAATAATCCGGGTGGCTTCAATGGAGTCTGGTTTGGCTGGCTGATACCGCTTTTCGGTGGCAGTTATAGCCTGCATTTTGCTCATCACCTTTTGGCGTGGATTTTTCCGGTCTATGTTATCATGCACCTCTATGCTGTGTTCCGTCACGACGTTGTTGATCGTACCAGTGTTACCTCTTCGATTATTACCGGTTACAAGCATAAGGTTGAGGAAGAACCGGGATGAAATTTAATCGTATCAATGTTATCGGGCTTGGTAATCTTCTTTATGGGGATGAGGGGTTTGGTGTGGCAGCGCTTGAGCAGTTCAGGGAATTGACCGATTTCCCTCCTTCGGTCTGCTGTATTGATGGTGGAACCCAGGGTATTTACCTGCTCGATTACATTGAATCATCCGATGCGGTGATTGTTTTCGATGCACTGATCCCTCTCGATTATGATCGGCAGGTTTACGTATACAGGAACGATGAGCTTCCTGCTTTTATTCACCGCAAAATGTCTTCTCATCAGATGGGGCTCAGTGAGATGCTGGGCGTTGCCAGACTTCACGGCAAACTTCCCCGTGAAATTGTGCTGATTGGTGTTCCTCCCAGGGAGCTTGAACTTAATATTGGTCTGAGTCCAGAGATCTCCCTGCTGCTTCCCGAAGCGGTAGAGCAGGCACGCGCTCTTGTCGATGGGTGGCTGGCAGAGTCGCCGTGAGGCGTTTCAGTCACGGTTGATCCGTGACTGAACGGCGGCAGGCTATGGTTTGATCAGGCGCAGGAATTCGCTTCTTGTGGAGGGTGAGGTGATGAATTGTCCCGACATGGCTGAAGTTGTGGTGACGGAGTTGATTTTTTCAACGCCGCGCATCACCATGCAGAGATGTTTTGCCTCAATGACGACCGCGACACCCTTTGGGTTCAGTACATTTTGTATTGCATCCCGTATCTGCTGGGTGATCCGCTCCTGCACCTGGAGACGGCGGGCAAAGACCTCTACTACCCGCGCAAGTTTTGACAACCCGACAATTTTTCCGTCGGGGATATAGGCGACATGTGCTTTTCCGAAAAAGGGGAGTATATGGTGTTCGCACATCGAAAACAGATCAATATCCCTCACTAACACCATCTCATCGTAAGCCTCGGTAAAGACGGCCTTTTTCAGAAGCTCTTCAGGATCCTCATGGTAACCCTTTGTCAGAAAACAAAGTGACTTCGCTACCCGTTCAGGCGTTTTCAGAAGGCCTTCCCGCAGGGGGTCTTCGCCGATACCCTCCAGCATGGCAAACACTGCACCAGTCAATTTATTCATAATCTGCGGATTGGCTTCCGGTGCCTCCCGGCAACATTCGTCATCATCACAGCAACTGCCTCTGCCGGATGGAAGGGATGGGTTATTCTCCAAGATAGCGGACTGAATTTTTTCCTGTTTCATAGATGGTTACCTCATGGAGCGCAAGCTCCTGTTTGTTGATGATCGTTCGCAGTCGTTGTTCGAGAATATCCCATATCAGCACTGCCAGTACTTCTGTTGTTGGTACGCACTCGTGCAGCTCCGGTACGTCATAGTTCAAGTGTTTGTGGTCAAATTTATCGATTATCTCCTCTTCCAGGATGTTGTTTAGCTCTTTGAGGTCGAAAAGAAAGCCTGTGTTGCGGTCAACAATGCCACTCAGAGTGATTTCCAGCAGATAATTGTGTCCATGTCCGTTGATATTGCTGCATTTCCCGTAAATTTCAAAGTTTTCATGCTCTGTGCAGAGAGGATTGAAGAGCCGGTGAGCAGCATTGAACTCAATTTTTCTTGAAACGTAGACTTTTCTTGGCTTCTGCAAAAGATTATTCATAAAACAGCGTCATAAGTGGTTCAAAGGCGTGGCATCTGTTGCGTAGAGAGATGCCAGTCATCATGCAAATAGGGAACTTTTTTCGATTTACCAAACCTGCGCTGTTGGTTATCAGCTTTAATGTCTTATTTTTGGATGATTTAAAGAGATTATAGTGCTGGATGGTGGGGAATGAGAGGAAATAGCATGCAGAAAAACTGTTTTTCAGGGTAAATTAAAAAAGATGATGGATAAAAAAGGGGTAAAAAGATTGTTCAGGATACCGATCATCATCGGTGTGTTATCGCCCTTCCTTTTGTGGGGGTGCGGATCGGGAGACGGAGGCAAGGAACAAAAAAAACAGGAGCGCCCCGCGTTGTCGGTTGCGACGGTTCAGCGTTCGGATGCAACTGTTTCCACAGGATATGCAGCCCTGCTTGAAGGAAAAGTCAATGTTGAAATTCGTCCGCAGGTTGATGGTACGCTCCAGAAAATTTATGTCGATGAAGGAGCCTTTGTCAACGCAGGTCAGCCGCTTTTCAGGATTGATGACCAAGTGTATCGAGAGCAGTATAATGGTGCACTGGCGGCCCAACATGCAGCAGAAGCGCGACTTGTCGCTGCAAAGCTTGAAATGGATAAACTTGTGCCTCTCGTCCAGAGCAAAGTGGTCTCTGAAATGCAACTGAAAGTTGCACAGGCAAATTATCAGGCAGTCCAGGCATCTGTTGAACAGGCAAAAGCGACCTCCCGTTCTGCACGCACAAACATGGATTACACGATTATCAAGGCTCCTGTAAGTGGTTATATAGGAAAAATTCCCTTCAGGCTTGGCTCTCTTGTCACTAAAAACCAGGCAGGATGGTTGACGCTGCTCAGTGATGTCAGTGAGCTCTATGCCTGTTTCAGTATGAGTGAACTTGACTATATCCGGTTCCAAAAACAGTATGCAGGCTCCTCGATGCAGCAAACATTGCAAAATGTACCTCCGGTTGCCTTGAGAATGGTGGATGGAAGCCGGTTCAGTGAAAAAGGCTCTATCAGTACGGTAAGCGGGCAGTTTGACCAGGCAACGGGGTCGGTCAGGGTGAGGGCAGTATTTCCCAATCGTCAGGGTCTCTTGCGATCCGGAAATACAGGTACGGTGGTGATGGAATCGGTGTATCATAATGTTCTGCTGGTACCACAGGCCTCAACGGTTGAATTGCAGGACAAGGTTTTTGTCTTTCTGTTGGGCAAAGATAATAAGGTAAAGAAACAGGTTATTACTGTTGCCGCAAAAACTGCTGACAGCTATGTGGTCAGCTCCGGAGTGAATGACGGCGATACGATGGTCATGGTTGGTATCGATAAATTACAGGATGGCGCTGTGATTATGCCGGTCAGGAGTGTTCCTGTTGCAGGGAGCCCCAAAAAATGAAAACAGGATTTTTCCCGCAGTAGACGGGTGAGCTAAACGTATCTATTCATGTTTGAACGATTTATTTCCAGACCGGTTCTTGCCACGGTTATATCGGTGATTCTGGTTATTCTCGGTCTGGTTGGAATGAACCAGTTATCGATCACCAGGTTTCCTGATATTGCCCCTCCGAGTGTTTCTGTAACGGCAAGTTATCCCGGCGCCAGCGCTGAGACCGTTGGTCGTTCAGTAGCTCCACCCCTCGAAGAGGCGATCAACGGCGTTGAAAACATGACCTACCTGACTTCGACCTCTGCCAATGACGGCTCCCTCTCGATTACGGTTTTTTTCAAGCAGGGAACCAATCCTGACCAGGCAGCAGTGAATGTGCAGAACCGGGTAGCGCAGGCGACAAGTCGATTGCCTGCTGAGGTTAACCAGATAGGTGTGACGACGGTCAAACGCCAGAACAGTCAGATTATGCTGATTAATCTGGCGAGCAGCGTCAAGCAGTACGATCAGATTTTTCTGCAGAACTATGCCAAAATCAATATTGTTGACGACTTGTCAAGGGTTCCCGGTGTTGGTCAGGTTTCGGTCTATGGTAACCTTGACTATTCCATGCGTATCTGGCTGAGGCCAAAGCAGATGGCGGCCTATAAGGTGACGCCGCAGGAGGTCACTGCTGCTATTCAAAACCAGAATCTTGAGGCAGCTCCAGGATCGTTTGGCGAAAACAGTACTCAGGCCATGCAGTACGTGATGAAGTACAAGGGGAAGAATCGCTATCCCGGTGAGTACGAAAATATTGTTATTCGCTCAAATGCTGACGGCACACTGCTCAAACTTGGAGATATTGCCCGGGTTGAGTTCGGCGCCTATCGATATACGGTTGATACCAAAGCCAATGGAGAGCCTGCTGTGGTGCTTGCGGTTTACCAGGCTCCGGGCTCGAATGCAAACAAGGTTGAGACCGGGCTTCGCAAGGTACTTGAAAAGGTCTCAGGGTTGTTTCCCGCAGGCATCACCTACGCAATTCCCTTCAGTTCCAAGAAGGTCGTAGACGAGTCAATTGATCAGGTTGTGCATACGCTCCTTGAGGCATTTCTTCTGGTATTCCTTGTGGTATTTATTTTCCTGCAGGATTTGCGCTCTACCCTCATCCCGGCTATTGCGGTTCCGGTCGCCATTATTGGCACCTTTTTCTTCATGAACCTCTTTGGTTTTTCCATCAATGTCCTGACCCTTTTTGGACTGGTGCTGGCGATAGGTATTGTTGTTGATGATGCAATTGTTGTTGTTGAGGCCGTTCATGCCAAAATGGAGCAGAAGCACTATCCGGCAAAAGTTGCTACGGTTTCAGCCATGCGGGAGATCACGAAAGCCATCGTCACCATTACCCTTGTGATGTCATCGGTTTTTCTGCCAGTAGGTTTTCTGCAGGGTTCCACAGGCGTCTTCTACCGTCAGTTTGCCTTTACTCTTGCCATTGCAATTTTGATTTCTGCGGTCAATGCCTTGACACTCAGTCCGGCTCTCTGTGCTCTTTTTCTTACCGATCTTCATCAGAAGGATAAACACTCAAAATTTGGCAGCTTCGGAGAGCGCTTTTTCACCAGCTTTAATGCCGGATTTGAGGCGATGAAACGGAAATATCTTGGAAGCCTGGTCTTTCTCATCCGTCATAAACGCGTTACCTTTCTCTTTCTCGGGGTGATTATCGCTTTCTCTGTCTGGATGTTCAAAACCATGCCGACAGGCTTTATTCCTGATGAGGATAACGGGTTTGTTATTGTCTCTGTTACTCTTCCGCCGGGGGCATCATTTATGCGTACCCAGGCAGCCATGGACAAGGCGGCAGTTACCTTGCGCACCATACCTGCCCTGCAGAAGGTGGTCTCGATAGCAGGCATCAATATTCTTTCCAGAAGCTCATCTCCCTCTTCAGGTTTGCTGTTCATTCAGTTGAAAGATCACAAGGATCGCGGAGCTGACGGAAATATCAAAAAAATTCTTGCAACGATTTCACAGAAGCTGAGCAACAGAGAGGGCTCATTCTTTGCCCTTGCGCAGCCAACCGTTCCTGGTTTCAGTACGGTCGGTGGGCTTGAGCTGGTTCTGCAGGATCGCAGTGGTGGCGAACTCAACAAGTTTAGTGGGATATCGAAAAGGTTTCTCGACGAATTGATGAAACGTCCGGAAATAGGGTTTGCCTTCACCAATTTTAAATCGATTTATCCTCAATACGAGCTCGAAGTAGACAATGTCAAGGCGGGTCAGCTTGGGGTGAATGTCAAAGAGATCATGACCGTCTTGCAGGCTTATTATGGCAGTATGCAGGCATCGGATTTCAACCGGTTCGGGAAATATTATCGTGTTGTGATGCAGGCGGAGCCCGACGAGCGTTCAGAGCCCTCTTCCCTCAATGGTATTTTTGTTAAAAACTCCAGAGGTGATATGGTTCCGGTTGCCTCTGTGATTACCCTGAAGAGGGTCTATGGCACAGAATCAGTTGACCACTTTAATCTGTTCAATGCCATTTCAATCAACGCAGTCGTCAAGCCTGGTTTCAGTACCGGTCAGGCGATCAAGGCGGTTGAAGAGGTCTCCAAGAGTACGTTGCCCTCTGGCTACACCTACGACTGGAAAGGACAGAGCAGGGAGGAGATTGAATCAACCGGCGGGCTACTTTTTATATTTCTGCTCTCGATCTTGTTTGTCTACTTCCTGTTGGCGGCCCTCTATGAGAGCTATCTGCTTCCTCTGGCGGTGATGTTTTCGATACCGACAGGCTTGCTTGGTGTTTTTCTCGGTATCAAGCTTGCCGGTATTGAAAATAATATCTATGTCCAGGTTGCCGTTATTATGCTGATCGGGCTCCTGGCCAAAAATGCCATTCTGATTGTCGAGTTCGCCCTTCAGCGGAGAGTCTCTGGCAGCACGCTCTCTGCGGCAGCAATTGAAGGGGCAAAGGCGAGGCTTCGCCCCATTCTTATGACATCGCTTGCCTTTATTGCTGGTCTTCTGCCGCTTCTCTTTGTTTCTGGCCCAGCGGCTCAGGGTAACCACTCTATTGGGGCTGCGGCTATTGGTGGAATGCTGGTTGGTATGGTGCTTGGCATTTTTATTGTACCTGTGCTCTTTGTTACGTTCCAGTACCTGCAGGAGCGTATTACCGGAGTTGCGTCTCCCATTGTTGAAGCAGGGGAGCTGCTTGACGAGGTTGTTAAAAAAGAGAAAGAGTACTCTCGGCAATTATCATGATGGGTAAAGAGGGGTTTATGAAAAAAAGGAGGAATGGCGTTTTATTGTCGGCTGTCGTGCTTTTTATGTGCGGCAGTATGGCGGCATGCAGTGGCTCGCGTGAATCAACTTCACCAGGTGTTGCATTTCCGGCGCGATATAGAGGTGAATTGCCGGGAGTGTCAGACGCTCCTATGGGTATGGCGCAGCTTCCCTACAGGAGTTTTTTTGCAGATTCAGCATTGCGTGAGCTGATTGACACGGCTGTGGTGAAGAATATTGACCTGCAGGTGGCGCTGAAAAATATCGATTATGCAGAGCAAACGCTCAACGCCTCCAGGCTTGGAACTCTCCCTTCCCTGAATATCGGAGTCCAGACTATCCGGAACTCTTCGTCCGATAACGGAGTCCAGAAGACCCCACAAGAGTATGTTGCTTCTGTTTCGGCTTCATGGGAGGTCGATATTTGGGGCAAAATTCGCAACAGAAAAAAATCGGCTCTTGCCTCTTATCTGAAAACGCAGGAAGCGGCCAATGCTGTGCGTACACGGCTGGTCGCAGATGTAGCTGTGGGCTATTATAATCTCCTGATGCTTGATGCCCAGCTTGCTATTTCCCAAAAAAATCTTGCTCTTGCCGATACCACACTGAGCATGATCCAGCTTCAGTACACGGCAGGTCAGGTAACCGATCTTGCCATGAAGCAGCAGGAGGCATCAAAACAGGCGATAGCCGGTTCAGTTCCTCTTATCGAACAGAACATTGCTCTGCAGGAAAATGCGCTCTCTATTCTTTGTGGGAGGATGCCTGGTACTATTCTGCGTAATCAATCGCTTTTTCAGGCGAAGGTGATCGATGATCTTCCGGCCGGGATTCCTGCTGCCATGCTTCAGAATCGGCCAGATGTTCGTGCTGCAGAACTTGCTCTGCGTGGAGCAAATGCCGATGTTGATGAAGCTGGCGCAACTTTTTACCCGTCGTTTACTGTTACTGGTCAGGGAGGTGTGAGTGCGTTGAGGGCGAGTGATTGGTTCGCAGTGCCAGGATCGCTGTTTAGTATGGTGCAGGGAACGGTGATTCAGCCGTTGTTTCAGCGTGGTCAGTTGACCGCGAACTATGAACAATCAAAAATAAAACGGGATCAGGCGGAACTTGCCTTCAAGCAGTTGGTGTTGAAGGCGGCAGGGGAAGTCTCCGATGCGCTTGTACGACTTGAAAAGATAAAGGCACAGGAAAGTATTGCCGAGGAGCGGGTTGCAACATTGCAGAAAGCAGTCGCCAATGCAGGAATGCTTTTTAAGGGCGGGATGGCGACTTATCTTGAGGTCATTGTTGTACAGAGCAGCTCGCTCTCTGCGGAGCTCACTCTTGCCGATTTGCGGCGTCAGCACCTTGCCGTAATGGGGGAACTCTACCGTGCACTTGGTGGAGGATGGCGGTAGAGTATGGAGGGGCTATTCAGGGCAAGACATTTACAAGCTTGCTATCATAACTTGCGATAATGATAACAATTATTATTTTTCCCTCAAATAACGAAGTTAATGCAATTACAGGATAAAGAAGCTTGATCATCTATGGATACACCACTATATAATGCAACGGTTATTGGTAAAATCATGGTTACTCCAGATCTTATGATTTTTACGATCAATACCGATGAAGCAAGAGCGGAGTTTGAAGCAGGACAGAATATGCTGCTTGGACTCTGTGGATATGAGAAACGCTCGTCCAATTCGGAACCTGAGTCGGTTCCTGCTGATCCTGACAAGCTGATCCAGAGGCCATACTCAATTGCTTCAGCCAAGACCGAGACCAGGCAGATTGAATTTTATATTTCACAGGTCAAGTCCGGTCAGTTGACTTCGAGGCTTTTTAATCTCAATATTGGAGAGAGGCTTTATGTCGGCACCAAGATAAGCGGAATTTTTCGTCTGGATGAAACACCTGACGGCAGCGACATTGTCATGGTTGCTACAGGAACCGGTATTGCACCGTATATCAGTTTTCTGCGTTCGCATATTGTTGAACGGCCTGAAAGCAAAATGGTGGTGATCCAAGGCGCTGCTCATCGTTGGGATCTTGGCTATTACAGCGAATTGACCTTTCTTGAAAAATCCTATGCAAACTTTTTTTACGTTCCGACATTGACCGATGCTGACGATCGCTGGGATGGTTATCGGTTATGTATTGAAGATTTGTTGAGGAATGATGTGCTGCAAAATGAGTTTAACATCACCCCTGATCCTGAACGGACGCATTTTTTTGTCAGCGGTAAGCCAGATATGGTTGGTCATGTATCGGAATGGCTCCATGATTTCGGTTATACAAGGCATCATCCAGACGACCCCGGTGAGTTGTATATCGAGGAGTTCTGAATGGCGAGATTCAAAATAATTGGATTTGGGGTGCAGAAGGGATGTGTGGACAATAGCGGATTCGAACCGATGACCTTTCGCGTGTGAAGCGAACGCTCTAACCAACTGAGCTAATTGTCCAGAAACGTCAGTCCGTAGTATAGGACTTGACATCCATTTTTCCAATGCCGACAAGCGTTATTTTTCCAATTCAAATTCAGACACCATGGAAAAAAATAACAAGGAAAAAACAATTAAAAATGCTGTTGGTGTGGCTGGGGGCGCGGTATTGCTTGCTCCGGTCGGTATTCCGATTCTCCATGGTTTATCCGGCGTTGCCGTTGTTGGGCTTGGCCTTTTTGCCGCGGGGCACTGGTAGCCAAGTCAGTCAATGCGCTGACAGGCTTTACCATAGACAAGCCAAAAGTATTGGCGCATATTAAATCACGTTTTGCACCATAAAGAGAACCATGATCTATAATCAATTGACTCCCGATGAAGAACGGGTAATTGTTCATAAAGGTACTGAACTGCCCTCAAGTGGCAAATATTACCTGAATAAAGAGGCTGGGCTATACCGTTGTCGCCGATGTGATGCTCCGCTTTTTCGTTCTTCTGACAAGTTCGATTCAGGTACCGGGTGGCCAAGCTTTGATGACGAAATCGAAGGCGCAGTGAGGCAGATTCCTGATGCCGACGGGAGGCGTACGGAAATAGTCTGCGCCAAATGCGGAGCCCATCTTGGTCACGTTTTTTTCAGGGAGGGGATGACCAATAAAAATGTCCGTCATTGTGTTAATTCAATTTCCCTGAGTTTTAAGCCGGAATCAAAGCCTGCTGTTGTGACGCAAAAGGCGATTTTTGCTGGCGGATGTTTCTGGGGTGTTGAGTACCATTTCAAAAAAATAGAGGGAGTCCGTTCTGTAACTTCGGGGTATACGGGAGGCGTTATTGACCATCCAACATACAAACAGGTCTGTAGCGGGAAGAGTGGACATGCAGAAGCCGTTGAGGTTGAGTTCGATCCTGCCTTGGTCAGCTATGAAACGCTTGCAAAACTTTTTTTCGAGATTCATGATCCGGCTCAGCTCAACCGTCAGGGGCCTGATATTGGCACACAGTACCGTTCGGCTATTTTTTATCTCGACGAAGAGCAACAGAGAGTGGCCGAAAAGCTTGTTGCTGAGTTGAAGAGCAAAGGGTACCAGGTTGTTACCACTGTCGAAAAGGCGGAGAAATTCTGGGATGCAGAGGCCTACCATCAGGACTATTACGAAAAAACCGGCCATCAGCCCTACTGCCATATTTATCAGAAGCGCTTTTAGGCTTGTGTATGAAGCTGTTTCGGGAGAGTATTTTGTTTGCGAAAGGACAATGGTACCTTATTTTGTCTGCTGGCGATGGCAGTTTGTTGGTCGGTGTTTTGTGTGGTGCAGATTTTTCGTAAGTGCACATAATCACCTGCGTCACTCTAATTATCCTCTTAACGGTCTGTTATGATAAGCGGATATGATCTGGTTGCTTTGTGGCGGGAGTACAGGAAGCTTGACAGTGGGCAAGTGACGGTCGATATCAATATTGGTGATTACAGGGGGTATGTGGCGGGGGTTTGTGATGTCTGTAATTGCTGGTTATTTACGACTCCTGAAGGGACAACCCAGGGGCAGGTTTGTGAGGTTGTCGGGAAGTGGCTTGAGCTTCATCCTCAGAGATGGCATGAGCCTGCGATGCCACTGGTGATTCAGGCGCTTCAGGGGGCGTTCCCCTATTATCAAAAAAAGAGGAGGCGTATGCGACTGATTTTTCTTCTGGTTGACAAGTTAAAATTTCCGTAGCGGAGCCTCATCGGTTTGCGGCTCTGATGGCAAAGGCGCAGACAAGCATCCCTGCGACCAGAAAGTTCTGAGCAATGGCATTGTAGCGCACATCCATCGTTCCAGGTGATTTTACCAAGGCAAATTGTAAGAGGAATTGTGGAATGACGAGAGCGCCAACCACAATGCCATAAGTGGGTTGTCCAATCATGAACATATAGAGTGCGGCAAGAATTTGACCAGCATTAATAAGTAAAGCGGCAATTTTGGCAGCATTGGCCTCCCCGAACACCACAGGCAGTGTTCTGATGCCAACCTGTCGGTCCCCCTCAATCGACTTGAAATCATTGATGGTCATGGTGCCTGTGCTGGAGAGGGTAAAGAGTGCCGCAACAATCAGCGATGGTTGCAACGATGCAAGGGTAACGTCAGGGTTATAGGCGATCTCCCCGGCTATCCAGGGGATAATCAAATAGGATACAGCCACAATGATATTTCCTGCCCAAAGCCGTTTTTTCAGTTTGATGGGGTTGGCGCTGTAAAGGTGCGCATTGACAATACCAATTACGACGTAAAAACCAATCAGCGGATGGATCAGGTATCCGGTGATGACCGACAAAACTGACCATAGGGCAATCAGGATGGTCGCGTTTTTCAGCGAGATTGCTCCGCCGGGTATCGGGCGGTTTGGCTCGTTGATTTCATCAAGATCACGGTCAAAATAGTCGTTCAGCATCTGGCAGGTTCCACTCGCCAGTGGGCCAGTAAGCAGCATACCAAGAATAAACTTCATACCGAGCAGATCCGACCATCCAAAAGTACCACTTGCTACGGCACCACACAAAAAGCTCCAGATAACCGGAATCCAGGTGATCGGTTTGAGAAACCTTATGATCAGCGCAAGCCTCGACAGATTTTCTGCAGGCATCGGTCTGGCTTGAACCAGTTTCCGGACACTCAAGGGTGTGTTGAACTCACTGCTATCCGCTGGTTGCTCTGAACTCTTTTTGAAACGAAAATCACTCACACATGTACTGACTTATGTTGAAGGGATGCCTGGCTGCGGGAAAATAGCAGGTAAAACTGAATAATGGAATCATAACACAATAAAACAGCACAACTCATGTCCATAATATCGCAAAATGTTGTGGTTGTTCCACCTTTACCCTTGTTGTTTGCTGATCATGATGCGCCAGAGATGTTTATATTTCAATAAAATTATTTCGCGACAAAAGATTTTTATTCATGATGACTACTATTGAACATAACAGTGGCGCACCAAGAACCGTCACTTGTCCGATGTGCGGGCACTCTTTTACCTGCGGCCTTTCGTCCACGTGTTGGTGTGTCACGAGGAAAGTTCCAGCAGAGGTGAAAGAGTATCTGGCTGAACGCTATACAACATGTGTTTGTATTGAGTGTCTCGACAAGTTAATTGAAAAGGTTGGTGCGGGAGAAAGTTGCTGATTGTTGGAGTTCAACCTGAAGATGGTGGACACGGCAGGTGGTTGTAACCGGAAGTTGTTTCCATTGCCTCGATGTGGTTGCTGATGAACGCCAAAATGAATGCCGGGCATGCTCTGCACTCTGAAGCGATTATCGCTGATGCCAATTGCACGAAAACCTGCCTCTTGCTTTCGGTTGTGCTGCTCGCCAGCAGTATCCTGTATGAACTCTTTCATATTGCTCTGGTTGATGCCGCCGGGTTGCTTGGCATAGCCTGGTTTGCATGGAGTGAGGGAAAAGAGTCGCTCGACAAAGCCCGCACCGGCAAGCTTGGCTGCTGTTGCAGCAGCGGGAGTTGCGATGCGTCGTAAATAGGTTGGGATGAATTATTGTCACTACAAATTTCAATTACAATAATAAATTTTGCGTATTTTCATTTCTTAGCGGACGCAACTGAAGCATCATGAAGATTACAGAACTCATACATCAACCGGAAGGTCGCAGAATCGAGTTTAAAGAGTCACTGCCAACGGTTTCCGACCTTGCCAGAACCATTGTAGCCTATGCCAACGATGCAGGCGGAGAACTGTTTATCGGGATAAAAAATGAGCCGAGAGAGATCACCGGTATTGCGGAAGATGATGTGATGGCCCTTGAAGAGCAGATAAGCAATCTCATTCACGCCCACTGTTATCCGGTCATTATCCCTGAAATCTCGTTTCATGGCATTGAGGGCAAGCGATTCATCAAAGTCCAGATTTATCGGGGAAGCAATCTCCCCTATTATCTTACATCAAAAGGAAAGCTGGCAGGCACCTACATTCGTGTCGGCTCCTCCAATCGTCTTGCCGATGCGGAAATCATCGTAGCGCTTGAACGGCAGCGCCGGAATATCTCGTTCGACAGTGAGCTGGTGCATGACAAAGCGCTCACCGACATCTCTCTTGAGCCATTTCAGGAATTCTTCAGGGAAAAAACAGGCGAAGCATTGACTGACGCTGCCATGCGAAAACTGGATTTACTGCAAGAGTTTCAGGGTTCACTCTTGCCGACGAACGCTTATGTTCTTTTTGCTGACAGCCAGAAAGAATTACAAGCCAGATGGAGCCGTTGCGTTAATGGAAGAACAAGCGTGGAGCCAAGTCGGGACCAAGTCGAGGCCAAGTCGGGAGCAGGTCAGGCTAATGCTGATCTCTTGTGAAAAGTCGGTGATGATTCAGGAATTGATGACGGTCATGGGATTGAAAAACCGGAGCAAGTTCAGGGAAAAATATGTCACGCCGCTTTTGAAGGAGAATATTCTGACGATGACCATCCCACAGAAGCCGACCAGCTCCCGTCAGCAATACTGTTTGACCGAAAAAGGCAGGCGATTGCTGGCGGATATTCTTAAAGCGACCTCATAATCTATTGCATTTCATTGCGGTACGTGCAGATAACCTGGGAGCTGACAGATTTGATCTTGTGTTGCCAGCGCAATCGGCCATGCTGTTTTATGAGTAATCGGTAAAACGGAGAGCCTGTACTGCGGTAATAGTGGCGGTTGAGTTATATTCTTCAATGAGAAATGGCTGCCAGGTTTTCAATAACGAAAAAGGCAGTCACACGGTAACGTTTCAGGTAACAATGAAGCCATGATGAAAATCAGGACACTCACTCTGCAAAACTTCAGAGGTATTGAGAACATGAGCCTTCCTCTCCAGCCAGGACTGACGGTTATTGCTGCGGTTAATGGTGGCGGGAAAACAACTACTCTTGATGCCCTGGCCATGTTGCTTTCATGGCTGACTGCCCGAACAAGACGTGACTCAGGAAATGGGCGTCATATGGCAGAGGGTGAGATAAAAAACGGTGCCAGGTTTTCTGTGCTTTCTCTTCAAACCTCTTCAGGCGCGTGGTCAATTGCCAAAACCCGAAAAAGTAATACTGTTTCGATAAAAAGTAATTTTTCGGTTTTTAATGAGATGATTCGTCAGATTAGGAATCATTTAGAAACAGAAAAATCCTTGCCCGTTTTTGCCTGTTACCCAGTCAATAGGGCAGTATTGGAAATTCCTCTGCGCATCAGAACAAAGCATGAGTTTGATCCGATTTCAGTGTACGACGATCTGCTGACCAGCAGTGCTAACTTTCGTATTTTCTTTGAATGGTTCAAGGAGAGGGAAGATATTGAAAATGAAAGACGTCGTGATTTATGGACTGTTTTTTCAGAACCAGACCCGCAGTTGCAGTCTGTACGTTCTGCCCTGGAACAATTTCTTCCTGAGTACCGTGATTTCAAGATTAAGCGGCAGCCGCCCCGTATGGTGGTGACCAAAGAGAATCAGGAGTTGAGAATTGATTCGCTCTCTATGGGCGAAACCTGTTTTATTGCGCTGGTCGGTGACATTGCCCGTCGGTTGGCCATTGCAAATCCACAGAAGCAGAATCCTCTTGAAGGTGAAGGGATTATCCTGATCGACGAAATAGATCTTCATCTCCATCCAGCCTGGCAGAGAAGAGCAATCACAAAGCTAACTGAGGTGTTTCCCAACGTGCAGTTTGTGGTAACAACGCACTCACCGCAGATTCTCAGCGAGGTTCCAGCGAACTTGATTCGTTTGCTTTATCAGGACAATAACGTCACCAGATTTACCATTCCCAGGCAGTCTATCGGTTTGAACTCGGCAGAAATTCTTCGGGAGTTGATGGATGATCCAGGAATCAACAGCACTGTTCCAAAGCGTCTTGAAGAGATTGCATCAAAAATCGACCATGATGAGTTTGATGCAGCAAGAGAGCTTATCAAAAAGCTGAAAGAGGATCTGAATGGCTCAATTCCCGATATTGTAGAAGCTGAAGCGACCATTGCCATGCTGGAGCCCGAAGAAGGAGCTGGCGAATGATTTCTGTCACCAAAAGTCATGAACCGCCATCATTGCAGCACTATCGGTTGCAGCCAGGCGCAGTTTTTGATGGACAAGATTTTACACCGGTAAAACAGGATATTCGTGAGCAACTTGTAGCCGAACAGGGGTATCTTTGTGCCTACTGCATGAGCCGAATTGAAGCTGATGATCGTCAGATGAAAGTCGAGCATTGGCACTCCCGCAAGAAATATCCCGAAGAACAACTCTCCTATGCCAACCTGCTTGGTTGCTGTTGTGGTAATGAGGGGTTACCTGATTCTCATGCTCACTGTGATACCAAAAAACGTAAAGTTGATCTTCTTTTTAGCCCAGCAGAACCCGGCCATCATCAACGGCTGAAGATTCATTACGAGTTTAATGGAACAATCAAGTCAGACAATCCTGAATTTGATCGTCAGCTCGGTGGTGTACTCAATCTTAACCACTCCCGGTTGATGGATAACAGAAAATCAGTCTGGAGTTCTGTTACCAAAACCCTCTCCAGAATTACCGGCAAAGCCACCAGAGTGCAAATTGAAGAATTGCTGTTAAAATGGTGCCGAAAAGATGGTGAAGGGAAACTGAAGGAGTACACCGGTGTTGCGATTTACTACCTGAATAAAAAATTACAGCGTGTTGGGTAGTTTTTGTTGGTCTCAAAGAAATCACGAAATCTTTGCAGTTATATTTGCTTGACTGTTGCATCATGGCTTCTCTTAAACAAGGCTGAAGAGGAAAATTAAAGAGAAGCCTCAAGCGGGTGATCCTGCAAATATTCATAAAAAGGTTAGTTAAGATCTCTTTAATTGTGAACAGAAAGAGAACGGGATAGAAGAGTTGGCGGGAGTGATGACTCAGTAAGTACGCTAAAAAACGGGACTATCAATACGAACGAGTGACATTTGCAAAACATCAATTTCGGCATGCTGAACCATTTTTAAGATTTGAATTGCATATTTTCAATTGACTTGACCGGAGCTACCCATG
>SESH01086282.1_pt1 | contig 19432 bp, 13 predicted proteins | sample 3171561 | NCBI WGS metagenome assembly SESH01 (sample SAMN10866947, study PRJNA518727) | freshwater metagenome | biome: subpolar coniferous forest; feature: holomictic lake; material: water; isolation source: holomictic Lake 442 2011 16.5 m and 2014 13 m | place: Canada: near Kenora, Ontario
TGGAAAATTACAGCAACGTCTGGAAATGGAAAAATATCAAGGCGATTGGAAGCTAATTGCGTCAACGGTCAACACGTTATTAGATGCAGCAATCCGCCCTATTGACGCACAAGCGGTCGTTTTACAAAGAATGGCGGAAGGCATATTAAATACACACATCACCGATAATTTTAAAGGTGAACATAATCGCATTAAAGACGCGGTGAATCGCATTGCGGACATTGCGGCGAATGTGATGCACGAATTTGATTCGTTATTAACAGATTTTGAAGCGGGTGATTTTTCACGTCGAGCATCAACAGACGGTTATGACGGTGATTGGAATACCATTTTAGCGGGTGTGAATCGCATATTGGGCATCGTTCATCAATCGACACAAGAAGTTCAAACGCAAAATTGGATTAAAACAGGTTTGGCGGAATTGTCAGCGCGTATTCGTGGCGATATGTCGTTAAATGATTTGGCATATCAAGTGGCTTCTTACATCGCGGTTTATACCAATGCACAAATTGGCGCGTTGTATTTGTGGAATGAATCAGATGAACGTCTACATTTGACGGGCAGTTATGCTTATGAATTCCGAAAAAATTTATCTCAATCTTTTGCATTAGGTGAAAGTTTAGTTGGACAAGCTGCGTTAGAAAAACAATTAATTATCGTTAGTGATTTACCTGAGGATTATGTTCGTATTTCATCGGGAATTGGCGGAACAAAAGCGCGTAGCACGATAGTTGTACCGATTTTGCACGAAGGCAATATCAAAGGCGTGTTGGAATTAGGAAGTTTGACTGAATTTAGCAAAGAAACGCTCGATTTATTGCGCCTTTATTCAGACACCATCGGTATGGCGATTGTTGTGGCAGAATCAGCCGTGATAACAAAATTCTTGTTGAAACAAGCGCAAGAGCAAGCTGAAAAACTAAAATCACAACAAGAAGAATTACAACAATATAACGAAGAATTAGAAGAGCAAACGCAAGCTTTACAAGAAAATGAACTCACGTTGAAAATTCAGCAAGAAGAATTGCAGCAATCCAACGAAGAATTAGAAGAACAAACGCAAGCGTTGAAAAACAGTGAATCACAGCTAATCAAACAACGAGAAGAATTGGAGCAAAGTAATCAAGCGTTAGAAGAGCAAACGCAAGCCTTGCAAGCCAGTGAAGCGCAGTTGAAATTACAACAAGATGAATTGCAACAAACCAACGAAGAATTAATTGAGCGCACCGAAGCCTTAGAACAACAACGCGACAAAGTAGAGCAAAAAAATAATCTACTCAAAGCCGCGCAAGATGATTTAACACGTCGAGCGGAAGAATTAGCGATTACGTCAAAATACAAAAGCGAATTCTTAGCGAATATGAGCCACGAATTACGCACACCGTTGAATTCGATGTTGTTGCTTTCGCGTTCATTGTCTGACAATCGTGAAGGCAATTTAAACGAAAAGCAGGTTCAATCGGCGCGAGTGGTTTATCAAAGTGGAAACGATTTATTGAGCATCATTAACGATATTTTAGATTTGTCTAAAATCGAATCGGGTCACGAATTGGCGATTATGGAAACGGTGCCGCTCGATGAAGTTATCTCGCAAACTGAGGGACTTTATCGCCCCGTTGCAGCGGATAAAGGATTGGAATTTGTTGTTGATGTTGCGGAAAACACACCCAAAGATTTGTACACTGACCGTCAACGCTTAGGGCAAATTTTACGCAATTTGTTATCCAATGCGTTTAAATTTACAGAACGCGGTTCAGTTTCGTTGAGCGTTTGGATTCCTGATTCTTTCACCGATAAATATGCCAATATGTTAGCGATTACCGTGGCAGATACTGGCGTGGGAATTCCAGAAGATAAACAGTTAGCAATTTGGGAAGCCTTCCAACAAGCCGATGGTTCAATTAGTCGTCAATACGGTGGCACAGGTTTGGGATTAACTATTTCGCGTGAATTAACTCGTTTATTAGGCGGTGAAATTCAAGTGGAATCCGAGTTAAATGTAGGCAGCAAATTTACACTTTATCTTCCATTGAATGGCATAAATATCAGCATAAATGACATATCGACAAATGAAATATCTGTTGAAAAATTACCCGTTCCAGTTATTAGCGAAGCATTTCAACAAGTAAAGAAAAAAGCGGTTCAAAATCGCCCCGTCGTTAGAATTTCAGATGACCGCGAAACATTAGCCAGCGATGATTGTGTGATATTGATTGTCGAAGATGATTCTATTTTTGCCGAAGTATTAGCGGGTTTATGCCACAAAAATGGCTATCAATATCTCGCGGCGGCTTCTGCTGAAGAAGCGTTGAATCTATTAGCAAGTTACAACATTATCGGCATTTTCTTAGATATGTTATTGCCTGAAAAAGACGGTCTATTTTTATTGACGCACATCAAAGAAAATTTAGATAAAGCCCATATTCCGATTTACGTTATGTCGGCAGATTCGAGTTACAAAGATGTCATTTCACGCGGGGCATTAGGTTTCTTAACAAAACCCGTCACAGCGGACGAATTGGAAAAAGCCTTTGAATCCATCAATGACATTATTGTGGATAAAACTAAAAAGATTTTGGTTATCGAGGACGATCCAAAATTAGCCACGTCAATTACGGTGTTATTAGGTGAAGATAAAACCAGTATCGTCACGGCAGAAAATGGCAAACTTGCGCTGGCTACAATTGAAGCCAATTATTTTGATTTAATCGTGTTAGATTTCGGATTGCCTGATATGACAGGGCTGGAATTATTAAAACGGGCAAATGAAAATAGAGTGGTGAAAATGCCACCTGTGATTATTTATACGGGACGAGATTTAACCCGCCAAGAATATGAAGAAATTCAAAAATACACCAACAGCGTGATTGTGAAAAGTGTGCAATCTGATGAACGTTTATTAGCGGAATCACGATTATTTTTACATCGCGCCGTGGCGAGTTTGCCTGAAAAATCTAAAAAAATGTTGTTGTCGTTACACGATAAAGACGCGATGTTCCAAGGCAAAAAAGTATTATTGGTGGACGATGATATTCGCAACATTTTTTCATTATCAGCGGTTTTGGAAGAGCGTGGAATGTTTGTAATGACTGCCAGCAATGGACAAGAAGCGTTGGAACAACTCCAATCTGTGCGAGTGAATAATGTGGATTTGATTATTACCGACATCATGATGCCTGGTATGGACGGTTTAGAATTGATTAAACGAATTCGTGCTGAAGATTGTTATTTTTCTTTGCCGATTATCGCGCTGACAGCAAAAGCAATGAAAGAAGATCGTCATCGTTGTTTAGAAGCAGGTGCATCGGATTATTTAACCAAACCTGTTGATGTTGATAGATTATTATCAATGTTGCACGTTTGGCTATATCGGTAAGTGAAAAATGATTAACGAACGCGAAAATTATGAATTGGATTTATTGCTCAACGTAATTGAATATCGCTGGGGGTATGATTTTCGCGATTATGCCCGTGGTTCTATTGGGCGACGAGTGAAAAATGTGATGTCCAGACATCGTATTAAGCACATTAGTGATTTAATTCCGCGTGTGTTGCATGATGCCGATTTTTTTCAAGATATGATTGGTGATTTTTCGATTACCGTGACGGAAATGTTTCGTGATCCAAAGGTGTGGAATAAAATCGTCACTGAAGTGTTACCGCGTTTAAAAAGCTGGCCTTATTTTAAAATTTGGCACGCCGCCTGTGCGACGGGTGAAGAAGTTTGGTCAATGGCAATTTTGCTTAAAGAAGCGGGATTGTTAGAACGCGCCACGATTTATGCTACAGATTTCAATGACGCTGCGCTTCATCAAGCACGAAAAGGCACTTACGCTGTTAAAAATATGCAAGCCGCCAGTCGTAATTATATTAAAGCGGGCGGACAGCATTCTTTGTCTGAATACTATACGGCACAAGGACGTGAAGTGGTTTTTGATGCCGAATTAGGCAAACGAATTGTGTGGGCGAATCATAATTTAACGACGGATCGTATTTTTGGTGAAATGAATCTAATCGTGTGTCGTAATGTGCTTATTTATTTTTCGCCTAATTTACAGAATCAAGTATTGACGTTATTTACACTTAGTTTGTCACGCGGTGGCTTTTTATGTTTAGGTGACAAAGAAACCTTGGCTTTTATGGGCGTGAAAAATTGCTATATTCCATTAGCCATAAATGAAAAAATTTGGTGCAGAAAAAATACCGTTAATTTTGTCGATCCCGTTAATCTTCTCGAGCAAAATAATCCCGTTCTTATTCAAAATCCCCGTCAAAACCCAAATGGTGGAATTATCGCTATTGGTTGTTCAATGGGCGGTGCAAAAGCGTTGCAAACGATATTGTCAAAATTACCCCGTGATTTTCCGTTGCCAATTGTTGTCACACAGCATATTTCACCGATGAAAACATCATTTTTAGCCGAAGTTTTACAACGCTCGTGTGTCTTAATGGTAAAAGAGATAGAAGATGGGGAAGCTATTAAAAAGGGTTATGTTTATGTGGCTACCCCCAATTACCATTTAGTTGTTGAGGAAACAGCAACACTTACGCTATCTTTTCAAGAACGCCAATCTTATGCGCGTCCAAGTATTGATGTGATGTTTGAATCGGTTGCCAATGCTTATGGTGAAGATGCCATTGGTGTTATTTTGACGGGCGCAAATGCCGATGGTGCTGAAGGTTTAGAGGCTATCAGAAAAGCTGGGGGTTGGGCGTTGATTGAAGACCCAAAAACAGCGAACTCTCCATTTATGCCGAATGCTGCATTGTGTAAAGCGGGTGCAGATTGTGTTTTGCCACTTAAAAAAATTGCAGATGCGTTAATTGATCGAGCAAAAACGATGCAATATCAAACAACGGCACAACTGCCAAATAATCCATAATTTTTAGTCTATAAATTTTTAATGAATATTTTAATTGTTGATGATAGCGCAGCGAATTTGCTGGCGTTAAGTAACACACTGACAGATTTAAACCTAACGATTACCGCCACCCATTCAGGTGAAGCCGCTTTAAAAATTTTGCTAAAAAGCGAAATCTTGCCAGAAGTTGCCATTCTTGATGTCCAAATGCCCATGATGGATGGTTACGAATTAGCTAAAATCATGCGTTCACACCCGCGCACACAACATATTCCAATCATTTTTTTGTCGGCAATTTATACCGACGAGTGGCACGTTGCGCTCGGTTATAAAAGTGGTGCGGTGGATTTTTTAACAAAACCATTTAATCCCGATATTTTGCGTGCAAAAGTGAATGTCTTTTTGGATATTGCGCGTTATCGACAAGAGAATGAAGCTCTGATTTTGCACGCAAAAGAACAAGCGGATTTGCTTGCGATTGCTAAAACAGAATTTCTTGCCAATATGTCGCACGAAATCCGCACGCCGATACACGCAATTCTTGGGCTTTCAGAATTGGCTTTGCAAAAAGACACGGTAATAGAAACGCATCATTATTTAGAAAAAATTAACCAATGTACGCTGAATTTGATGTGTATTTTGAACGATATTTTGGATTCTTCTAAATTAGAAGCAGGCAGCATTCACATTGAATTTGTTGAGTTTAATCTTGATTTCATATTGCAGAGTTTGAGTAATTTATTTTCAGACAATGCCGCAGAAAAAGGCATTAAATTTGAAATAGAAATTTCGCCTGATGTGCCGCGTGATTTAATTGGTGACGGTTATAAATTGCAGCAAATTCTCACAAATTTAATTCGGAATGCGGTCAATTTCACGTCAGAAGATGGCACTATTATTTTCAGAATTACCCTTCAACGCATGGAAAAGCAAAAAGCACGATTGTTGTTTTCGGTGATTGATACGGGCATTGGGCTATCGTCTGATAAATATGAAGCGATATTTCAACCGTTCAGTCAAGCCGATGGTTCTATCACGCGGCGTTTTGGTGGCACAGGTTTAGGATTATCGATTAGCCAAAAATTATTGCAGATGATGGGTGGTGAGTTTGTGGTGCAATGCGTTTTGGGTGAAGGCTGTTGCTTTAGTTTTGAATTATCGCTTGATGTTCAGATGGAAAAATCTGCTCACTCGAAGAAAGAGGAACGTCAACTGATTGAAGCGAAAAAGTTTAATAAATCTATGTTGAATTTCCCTGCTTCTAGTTCATCAAAGGATTCGGCTCGCCGAACACCCGATGAAATTAAAGCATTAAATAAAATTATGGCTGAATTGGAGGAATTACTTGAGGGAAAAGATTTCATTTCAGATAGATTGCTTGATACACTAAAACTCTATTTGAATTCCAATCAAATTCAACTATTTTCTAAGCTGTATAAACTGATTAGAAACATAAGATACGACGATGCCCGCAAAATTTTAAAACAGATGGTTGAATTGTAAAATTTAATTAGAATCTGAAGCACGAGGATAAAATGCCCAACACAAATAAACCAGTCATTCTAATCGCCGATGATGATGCGCTTAATGTGCAAATTTTGGCAGAATTTTTAGAGTCAGATTATCGAATTAAAATCGCAACAAATGGCGCGGAAACCCTTGCGATTGCAGAAAGGTGTCAAACAGATTTGATTCTTTTAGATGTTATGATGCCTGATGTTGATGGTTTTGAAGTATGTCGTTTGCTAAAAAATAATCCCGAAACAAATAAAATTGCGGTTATTTTTTTAACGGCGAAAAACACCCGATTTGATGAAGAACTCGGTTTGAATTTGGGGGCGGTGGATTATATTGCAAAGCCCTTTGTGATTGGCATTGTGCGAGCGCGTATTCGTAATCACATTAAGCTGAAACAACAAGCTGAAGCGATTGAATATCTTGATAGCATGATTGAAGAACGAAAAAGAGCGGAAGAATCCGCCGCCGAACTTCAACAGCAATTATTTCAATCGCAAAAAATGGAAACCATTGGGCAATTAACCAGCGGTGTAGCGCACGATTTTAATAATATCTTGATGTCCATTTTGGGTTTTACGCGATTAGCGTTAATGCTCAATAATCAGCAAAGTGAAGATTCATTTACTAAAGAAAAAATCACCAATTATTTAGAAAATGTCGAACGTTCTTCAAATCGGGCAGCTGATTTGGTTGATAAAATGTTGATTTTTTGTCGTGAAGGCAGTGCTGTCAAAGCCACGATTGCAATTTCTCCCGTTAAAATTATGGAAGAAGTGGTTCAACTGCTTCATTCAACGATTACCAGTAACATTTCTTTTGTCGAACGCTTCAATTTTAGCGAGAATAACACGATTAAAATTGTGGTTCACCCGATTGAATTACATCAAGTTATCACCAATTTGGTGGTCAATGCCAGAGATGCAATTCAAAGTAGCAATAATCATCATGGCGTTATCACGATTGATTTATCGCTGGTTAAAAATTACAGCGGTCGTTGTAGTGCCTGTTCAAAAAAATTAGGCGGTGATTTTGTGATTGCCAGCGTCAGTGATAATGGCGAAGGCATCGATGCAGAAAAAATTAATCGTATTTTTGATCCATTTTTCACCACGAAAGAATTAGGTGAAGGCACGGGATTAGGTTTATCGGTGGTCAGTGGAATTCTTCATAACGCCGATGGACATATTGTGGTGGAATCAAAACGCGGTAAAGGAACGAGTTTCCATTTGTTATTTCCGCTTGCCCACGAAGAAACAAATAACGAATTAGATGACGGTGTTGATGATAAGAATACTTTAATTTGTCAAATCCAGTTAAGAGTTTGTGTGGTTGATGATGAAGAAGTTATTTGTATGTTATTTAAAGAGTGTCTTACTAATTTTGGTTATGCCGTTGAAGCATTTACTTCTAGTACCTCGGCATTGGAATACTTTAGAAATGACCCAGATTATTTTGATGCAGTCATTACAGATTATGGAATGCCAAATTTAACTGGACTGGATTTAGCTTCTGAAATGCTTGCGATCCGTCCAGAATTACCGATTTTGATTTGTACGGGTTACAGCGATAAATTGAAAACAACTGAAGATTTGCCGCAAGGTAATACATTTTTATTTAGAAAACCTGTCGGAACAGATCAAATTATCAGTACGTTAGAAAACTTTTTTAATAATCCTTAACTTTAAACTTTTTAGGAGATTTTGATGTCTAAAATTCTAATTATTGATGACGATCCACAAGTATGTGAATTGATTTCTACGATGCTTAACTTTGAAAAGCACTCTGTTCAAATTGCTTATAATGGCATTGAAGCGTTGAAGCTCTATAAGTCGAATCACCATGATTTGATTATTACCGACATACTTATGCCAGGTAAAGATGGAATTGATACGATTTGTGAACTGATGCAATTAAATCGTGATGTGCCGATTATTGCGATGTCGGGTGGACGACGAGCATTGTCGAGTGACTTTAACTTAGATTCTGCAAAATTGGTGGGAGCAAAGGTGATGTTGAAAAAACCATTTACTGATATTCAATTAAAACAAGCCGTTAAACAGGCAATGGCATAAACCAAACTACCCAAGGAAACGACAATGTCAAATATCTTACTTGTTGATGATGATGTACAACTGCGTGAATTACTTACCATTATGTTGACGCATGACAAACATTCGGTAGTCGCTGCTGAGAATGGTGCAGAAGCAGTAAAAACTTATAAATCACGCAAATTTGATTTGGTTATCACTGACATACTTATGCCAAAACAAGATGGTATTGAAACGATTCTTGCACTTTTAGAAATCGACAAAAAAGTTCCTATTATTGCTATGTCTGGTGGCAGAGGCGCGATGTTGAGCAGCGATTTTAATTTAGATTCCGCCAAAATAATTGGTGCGAATGCGATTTTGAAAAAGCCATTTACCCATGGTCAATTACAAGAAGCCATTACAACCGCAATGAATTCGCCCCGTCACGCATAAATGTTTATTTTTAGCGACTATTCACACCTTTATCGTGTGAATAGTTTGCCCAAAAAATTATGAAAACAATCGCAATTATTGGTGCAGGTGCGGCAGGGTTAATGGCAGCAGAAACGCTTAGTCAGAAAGACGTTCGCGTGATTGTTTATGACGCGATGCCATCAGTAGGACGAAAGTTTTTAATGGCGGGTAAAGGCGGAATGAACATTTCTCACGCCGAAGACTTTTCTGTTTTTATGACGCGCTATGGCACACGCCAACAAAATCTTGCACCATATTTGAATGCTTTTACCCCGACAGATTTACGCGCATGGTTAAGCGATTTAGGGATTGAAACGTTTGTCGGTTCTTCGGGACGAGTTTTTCCAAAAGAAATGAAAGCCGCGCCTTTATTACGCGCTTGGTTACATCGTTTGCGTTCACGAGGTGTTCAATTTTCAATGCGTCATCGTTGGTTGGGCTGGAAAAATGATGACACACAAACGTTGATTTTTGATACGCCAAATGGTGAACAAATGGTGATAGCTGATGCGGTGATTTTGGCGTTAGGCGGTGGCAGTTGGGCGAAATTGGGTTCGACGGGTGATTGGGTTTCAATTTTGCGCGAAAAAGGTATAAAAGTTGAAACATTACAGCCTAGTAATTGTGGCTTTAATGTGGCGTGGCGCTATTATTTCAAAGTACGTTTTGCGGGTTCGCCAGTCAAAAATGTGAGTTTACGTTTTGAAGATTTCCAGCAAAAAGGTGAACTAATGTTGACTAAAAATGGCATTGAAGGCGGTTTGATTTACGCGGCATCTTCTCGCATTCGAGAAACCATTTTTAAAGCAGGAACGGCGACCATTTATCTTGATTTATTTCCTGATAAAACAGCAGATGAATTATTAAAAAAACTAAGCAAACCGCGTGGCAAATTATCGACCGCACAATTTTGGCGTAAACAACTAAGTTTAGACGGCACGAAATCTGGATTGGTTCGGGAAGTTTTATCGGTTGATGATTTAAATTCGTCTGAATTAGTTGCTCACACATTAAAAAACTTACCTGTGATTTTACTTTCACCACGTCCCATTGATGAAGCAATTAGTAGCGCGGGCGGTGTTTGTTTTGATGAGTTAAATGACGATTTAATGAGTGAAAAATTGACAGGCGTTTTTTATGCGGGAGAAATGTTGGATTGGGAAGCACCAACGGGCGGTTATTTACTTACAGCATGTTTCGCGACAGGAAGAGCTGTAGGTTTGAGTGCGTTAAAACGTGGTTGTTGAATCGACAGGTTGTCGCTTTTTAAACAGTTGATTTGTTAAACAAATACATTTTCATTTTTTATAACCTTTTAAGTAGAGATAAAACTGTGGCGGATTTTATTATTGGACGGCAGCAAATTCTTGATAAGCATTTGAATATTTTCGCTTATGAGCTTTTATTTCGTGGTCGGGGTTTTGACTTAACGAATAAAGACGATGTCACTAATCAAATTATTACGGAAAAGATTTTAGACGTTGGTATTGATAATATCGTTGATAAACACAGGGCTTTTATTAATTTTTCGACGCAAGACATTTTAGATAAAATTCCGTTTTCATTACCTAAAAACCGTATCGTTATCGAAATTTCGGAAAACGTGAAGATTGATGATTCGCGTGTAATTGATAATTTGCGTGAAATGTCAAAACAAGGTTATTTAATTGCGTTGGGGAATTTTGTTTTTACAGAAGCACGGAAACCTTTAGTTGAATTTGCGAACATTGTTAAACTCGATATTTTAGAAATGGGTGAAATGAAAACTCGCGATGCGATTGCTCAACTTGCACCATATAATTTAAAAATCTTGGCTGAAAAAGTTGAAGCACATAGCGAATATGCTTATTTATGCGAATTAGGATGCGAGTATTTTCAAGGTTTCTTTTTCAGTAAACCCAATTTAGTTGAAGGACGACGCATGGGGGTAAATCAACTTGCTGCTGTACGCTTGTTGACGACGATAAATAATCCTAATGTTGAATTCGACGAATTAACGAAAGTTATTTCGGAAGATATTGGGTTAAGTTATAAATTATTGCATTACATTAACTCCGCATTTTTCTCAATTCCTACCAAAATTGAATCCATTGGTCAGGCGATTACTTATCTTGGAATGGTCGAGTTAAAACGTTGGATTAACATTTTGATGTTATCTTCATTGTCAGATAAGCCTGCAGTCGTCATGCAAAATGCGTTGATTCGTGGAAAGATGTGCGAATTATTAGCGCAAATTGTGGGGCAAAAAACGGCTAATTTCTTTTTGATTGGAATGTTGTCGTCTTTAGACAGTATTTTGGATATTTCATTGGAAGATGCTTTAGAACAATTGCCATTAGGCGATGATATTATCGACGCAATTTTGCATCACAAAGGTTTAGGCGGCGAAGCATTAAACTGTGTTTTAAGTTATGAACATTGGGATACAGGCTCGATTTCATTCAGCAATGTTGATCAAGCTAAAATTGGTGAGGTCTACATGGAAAGCATCAATTGGGCGACAAAAGTGATGGGAAATGTGTGATACACATTTTCTCTAAAAAAACGGTGTAGCAATTCATTTGCTACGCCGTTTTTTTATGGACGTTAAAGAATTAACTTTTTATTCCAATAAACTTTTTGATTGGTACGGCATTTGCTGACACTTTATTTATTAAACAACATTTTACAGGCTATTTTATGGATACTTTTTTTAAACGGACATTACTTTCATTGGCAATTGCGGCAACAAACTCCGCATTTGCTTCTGATTACAACAAAACGATTGAGGACGCTTTGAAAATTGGTAGTGATGGCGGAATTAAAGCTGACATCAATTATCGTTTTGAAAACGTTGACCAAAATGCTGGTGTAATTTCACCAACAAATCCTGCTAATCCTAAAACGGCAAACGCCAACACTATTCGCACACGCTTCGGTATTTTGTCACCGAGTTTTCATGGCGTTCAAGGCTTTGCAGAATATGAAGGTACACACGCAATGCAGTCTGATTATAACGATGCGCGTGGGCATAATACGGGATTTTCAACCATTGCAGATCCTGCGTATAACGAGTTAAACCAATTATGGTTAAGTTATTCAGGACTTCCAGACACTGTGATTAAAGGTGGTCGTCAACGCATTAAATTCGACGATGATCGTTTTATTGGCAATGTTGGCTGGCGACAATTGGAAACCACATTTGATTCCGCGTTGATTACGAATAAATCGCTACCGAATACCACGATTAATGCGGGTTACATTGGCAACGTACAAACCTTCACCGCGACAACTGAAAACATAAATGCGCCAATTTTGAATGTAAATTACAAGTTGGGCGATTATGGCAACCTTATTGGTTACGGTTATTGGTTGGATTACACCGATCAAAATTTAGCGATTAGAAATAAATCAAACCAAACATTCGGTTTACGTTTAAACGGTGCAACTCCAAAAATCTACACAAATTACAATCTGCTTTACACAGCAGAATGGAGCATTCAACAAGATTATGGACATAGAACAACGTCTTATGAAGCCAATCGTTTTAATATGATGGGCGGATTTAATGCGTATTTCATGACGTTCCAAGGTGCAATGGAACAGCTAAACGGCAATGGTGCGGGACAATTTAATACGCCACTCGGAACTAATCACGCTTTCCAAGGTTGGGCAGATTTGTTTTTAACTACACCTAAAGATGGTATTCGTGATGTTTTCGGAACAGTCAGCGCAAAAGTTTGGGACGACAGTTTGACGATTGCGGGTGTTTATCATGATTACACCGATGACACTGGCAACATTGCTTATGGTAAAGAATGGGATTTTCAAGCGACTAAAAAATTCGGTAAACATTATTCTGTTATGGCGAAATATGCGAATTACGAAGCAGATAATACGGCGACAACGAATACACAAAAAATCTGGATTCAAGGCAACATCAATTTTTAAAATCACATGATAGATGGCGGATTTAATATCCGTCATTCATACAAAATAAATTTTCATTCTTCGGAAACACACGATTATGTTTTTAAAAAATCTGTCTATTAGACGCAAATTACTGTCAATGCTAATTTTGCCATTGCTCGGTCTTATTATCGCCAGTAGCACGATTATTCTTAATCGTTTTCATGCTGTTAGCCAATCAACACAATTAACTAAAGATGCTGCATTTTTTGCTGAAATTGGTGCGACAGCACATAATTTACAAAAAGAACGTGGCACTTCTGTTGCGTTTGTCAGTAGCAAAGGTGCGAAAATGGCAGATAAATTGCCAATTGTGCGTGCTGACAGCGACAAGGTTCTCACGATATTAAATGAAAATATCAATCAACGTTTGTCAGCTGGTGATGAGTCACTTCAAAGCATCGTCGATGCGTTATCAAAATTACAAACCTTACGTCAAAAATCAACAGAATTTCAAATAGATGGTTTAGCGTGTGCAGCACAATACACGACAATTATTCAGTCACTTTTAGAACTGACAAACACAGTTGCAAAATCGACAAATAATTCAGAAATTATGCGGAGTGCAAATACTTATTCAGCGTATTTGAATATGAAAGAACGCGCAGGGCGTGAACGCGCTATTTTGGCTGGAATTTTCGCGCTCGATAAAATGGATTTACCTCATTTACTAAAATTGTCTGGAAACTTAGGCGAATATAACGCCAGCTTTAGCCAATTTAATCAAATCGCAACACCTGAGCAAATCGAATTTCATAAACAAACAGTGATAGGAAAATCGATTGTTGAAGTCGATACCATGCGAAAACGTGCGCTAGAATCTAATTTAGATACATCATTAGGAATTGATAACGCTTATTGGTTTGAGCAAGCGACAGCACGCATCAATTTAATGAAAATAGTGGAAGATAAATTAGTGGCTGATTTGCAAAATAGCGCGAATTCCATAAAACAAATAGCCATGACGACGTTAATTATCGTGTTAATTTTGATGCTGCTGGTTATTTTATTAACGATTATTTTGATTTCAAAAGTAACGGGAGCAATTTCTCAACCGTTAGATTTATTGAAAAACACATTGATTACAATCAATGAAACAGGTAATTATTCTAAAAAATTAGAATACCATTCAGAAGACGAAATTGGACAAACAGCGGCAGCGTTTAATGCAATGATGGCGACATTACAAATGGCGTTATCAAATACAAATGCTGTAATGAATGCAATTTCACACGGTGAGTTTAATGTTCAAATTGAAACAACATTAAATGGCGATTTGAATGAATTAAAAACTAACGTTAATGAAACGGTCGGACAACTCCGAATCACCATTTTTGCGTTAAATGATGTGATGAATTCATTGTATAACGCCGACTTTGCTAAAGTTATTGTTGCAAACGTAAAAGGTAATTATAAGCAAATCATTGATAAAGCAATCAATTCACAAGAAGCGTTGCGTGTCATGCTGACAGATATTGGTCGTATCATGGAATATATAGCGGCAGGTGATTTAGATCACAATCATCGTGTGACAGCAGAAGGGCGCGGCGAATTATTAACATTAAAAAACAATATCAATAGCACGCTTGATTCATTGGAAAGTTTAAATCAGATTGTACGCGTTGCCGAAGCGTTGTCGCGGGGGGATTTAACACAAGTTATTTTAACAAGTTATCCAGGTATTTTTGGCGAAGTGACTGCAAGCATGAATAACACCGCTGAAAATTTAAAACACCTAATTGGTGACGTTCACAGTGCTGCCGATATGATTAGTTCTGCGGCAAAAGAAATTGCGGCTGGAAATAATGATTTATCTCATCGTACTGAAGAACAAGCAGCAAGTTTGGAAGAAACTGCTGCAACAATGCAAGAATTAACTCAAACAGTTCAGCAAAATAATATGCACGCAAAAGATGCAAATCGTATGGCAAATGAAGCGGCAAACATTGCAATACGAGGTGTTGATGCCGTCAATTCAGTCGTTACAACAATGGATGAAATCAACGATTCGTCACATCACATTGTCGATATTATTTCCGTGATTGACGATATTGCATTTCAAACAAACATTTTGGCATTGAATGCTGCTGTTGAAGCGGCTCGAGCTGGCGATTCTGGCAAAGGTTTTGCGGTTGTGGCGATTGAAGTTCGGAATTTGGCACAACGTGCTGCTGATGCTGCGGGAGAAATTAAACGTTTAATCAGTGATTCAGTTGAGCGTGTATCAGGTGGCGGTAAACAAGTTGCTGATGCAGGAGAAACGATGTCGGAAATTGTAAATTCGATTCGTGGAGTATCAGCGATTATTGCAGAAATTACGGCGGCTTCAGCAGAACAAACAGCGGGGATTGGACAGGTTAATCTAGCAATTCGTCAGATGGATGATGTAACGCAACAAAACGCGGCATTAGTTGAACAAGCTGCTGCTGCCGCTGAATCGCTTGAAGATCAAACGCGGGATTTATCTATTTCGTTGAAAAGTTTTAACGTTTGAAAATAGGCAAAAAATAAGCGAGATGAAAATCTCGCTTATTTTTAAGATGCAAAGGCATCGGCATAAATTTCTTTCAGAGATGCGCCTTGTAAATAAGCGGCTCGTTTTGAATGTAAAACCATTTCAGGTTGACCACACAAATACACGCGCCATCCATTTAAATTTGGAAATTTCTGTAAAGCGATTTCGTTAGCGCGACCTTTGGCATATTTTTCATCATTCACTTCGCCCGACAAACAAGGCGTGTAATGAAAATTAGGATATTTTTGAGTTAAAGCAGTTAATTTTTCTTCTAAATACAAGCCAGACGCATCACGGCTACCGTGAAATAAATGAATTTCACCTTGATGTTTATGTGTTGAAAGTGCGTCACGAATAATGCCATAAAGCGGGGCAAGTCCTGTTCCCGTTCCAATCAATAATAATGATTGTTCGATTTTACCTTCTACATAATGACAATCGCCTTGCGCGTGTGAAAAACTCAACGACATTCCAACTGTTAATTCATCAGCCACCCAACGACTAAATTTCCCATTTGGCAAAATACGAATATGAAACTCTAATTCGTGTTCTGCGTTATGGATATTTGCAATCGAATAACTGCGAATTACACCGTCGTCCCGACGCAAATTCACAAATTGACCAGCAAAAAAAGCGAGCGGTTCTTTGGATTTTATTTTGAGTAAAATAACGTTTGTGGATAAATCTGTTTTTTCGATAACTTCAGCATCAAGCCATGAAATTTCATTATTTGGCAATGCTACCGTCATATCATTTTCTGGAACGCAAATACAAGGCAAAAAATAATTTTGTTTTTGCTGATTATCTTTTAAACCGACTTGTGATTTTTCAGGTGGTACATTATCAAGACTACGCATTAAACAGCATTGGCAAACGCCCGCTTTGCAACCGTAAGGTACTTGCATATTGTTACGCAACAACGTGTTTAAAACAGTTTCGTTGTTTTCAGTTTCAAATGTTTGTTCACCAAATTTAATGCGCTTCATGATTTTTAACCTTTTTTATTTGCCTAAAACATCAGCACGAGTGGTTTCAGCAATTGCTGCCACTTGTCCAATCAATTCTGCTGAAACACCCAATTCAGTCAATGTTGCAGCAAGATTTTCAACAACTGCATCAAAATGACTGTCATCTAATCCCATTTTGACTAATTTTGCGTGACCATTACGCATATCTTGACCGCTGTAATTGTTTGGACCACCAAATGCCATTGTCAAAAAAGCTTTTTGTTTTGCGGCTTGCGTATCCATATCTACGCCATCAAAAAAACGATTAATGCGGTGATCAGCTAAAACTTTGCGATAAAAAATATCAACTGCTGCATCTACTGCTGCTTCGCCACCAAGTTGTTCAAATAAAGTCGCATTTGCTGTGGTTTCAGTCATTTTCTAAACTCCTAAATGTTATTGTTATTAGTTCGAGCTAAATCGCTCAAAAATAGTTTAGAGCAACAAAGTGACTTATACAATATAATCCTTTTATAAGTTAATCATTCTAAAACTTTTGAGTCATTATTCATGAACAAAATTAGTCAACGACAACACGAAATCCTCGAGCATTTTTTGGCGCATAAACAAGGTTTGAGCATTGATGAACTCACAGAGTCTTTAGGGATTTCACGCACAGCGGTTCAGCAACATTTTATTACGCTAGAAAATGACGGTTACATTGAAAAAAATGCGTTTGATAAAACGGCTGGCAGACCGCTTGCGCGTTACGCAATTACCGATAAAGGCATCAATCATTTTCCGAAACACTATGCGTTTTTAGCGGATTTGATGCTGGAAAATTTACTCGAAACGATTTCGAGTGAAGACGGCGAAGTTTATATGACCAAATTAGGCGGCAAACTCGCGGGGCAACTTCACCAATTTGCAGGAAAATCGACGTGTGAGCGTGTGCCAATGTTAATTGAAACAATGAATGATTTAGGTTTTGTCGTGCAAGAAACTCAAAATTTAGAAGGTAAAAAATGCCTGCAGGCGTGTAACTGTATTTATCACGATTTAGCGCAAAAATATCCGCAAATTTGCCAATTCGATTTAGCGTTAATCAAAACGACGCTTGGCGAATCCGTTGAACTCACGCGCAATATGGCAAAAGGCGATACGGTGTGTGAGTTTTTAATTTCAAATTACGAGTAAATCATGATTCAACCTGTAGCGATGCAAGATTTTTTTATCACCTTCTTTTCATCCGCATTGATTATTTTGGCGGGCGCAAGTTATGCCTTGCTGTTCGCATGGTCAAAAGTCAATGCAAACTTTCGCATCAAAATAGCCGCTTACGTTTCCTATATCGTGTTGCTTATCGCGGTGGTGTTATTAACTCGTGCCGCAAATTTTACGGGTTATTGGCTTTCGCTTTCAGCCGTTATGGTCGTCGGTTATTTTTTTGCACCTATCGGGATTTGGCATTTGTGCGTGAAAACGCACGTCGAAATTCCAACAACTTTGGAGGAAAAATTATGAATGAAGAAAATCCCTTATGGGCTTCCGAATCATTCTGGAAAAAAGTCGCTATTTGGGTCACGGCTGGCTCATTTTTAATTTTGGTCGTTTTAACGTTTGATTCGTTGAGCAAAACCAGCGTTGGTAGCGAGCGCGTTAAATCTTACAGTGTCATCAACAAAAAAATTGATTACGTTTATAAAGCTGATTTACACAAATTTATGCCTGTGATTGGTGAAACGGAATTGTTATTCGGCAAAGAATTCACCGAAGAAGAATCGGAAAAATTAGTCACGCTCGGCAAAAAAACCACGCAAGCCAAAAACTGTATGAATTGCCACACGCTGTTAGGAAATGGCGCGTATTTCGCCCCTGATTTAACGAAAGCGTGGCTCGATAAAAGTTGGTTATCGAAAGAATTGCGCGAAGATTTGATGATTAAATTTTTACTCGACCCCGAAAACAACGCTCGCACGTTTGGCAGTAATCGCAAAATGCCGAATTTACACATCACCCCAGAAGAAGCAAAAGGCGTAGTGGCATTTTTGAAATGGATGTCGAGCATTGATACGAACGGTTTTCCTTACAACTTCAAAACCATTTACGCGACGGAGGAATAACGCATGAACGCAAAAGAATTATGTGAAGTGTCACGCGCCGAACTCGCTAATTTCAAAATATGGACGGAATTAGACAGCTCGAATTTGAGCGACGGACGCAAACTTGCGGTGAAGTATTTTATCGTCGCGGTGATTTTATTTTTCGCACAATTATTGTTCGGGATGTTGGCGGCGACGCAATTTATTTTCCCCAATTTTTTGTACGGCTTTTTAGATTTCAGCGTCAATCGAATGGTGCATATTAACGCCATGATTGTGTGGATGTTGTACGGTTTTATCGGTTGTACTTATTGGCTGTTGGAAGATGAAAGCCAAACAGAAATCGTCGGGTTGAAATTTGGAAAACTCGCGTTTTGGGTTTTGACGGGTGCAGTGACGTTGGTGGTTTTGGTTTATTTGTTCGTTCAAATTGGCGCGGGCAACGATACAACGTTATGGCTCATCAACGAAGGACGCGAATATATTGAAGCTCCGCGTTGGGCAGATATTGGCATCGTGATTGTAATGTTGATTTTCTTTTATAACGTGGTCGCCACTTTCACCAAAGGAAAATGGTCTGGCATCGCAGGTGTTTTGACATTGGATTTAGTCGCGCTTGCAGGTTTATATCTTGCAGGAATGTTCTACATGACTAACATCACACACGAGCAGTTTTGGTGGTGGTGGGTAATTCATTTGTGGGTTGAAGCGACTTGGGAAGTATTAGTCGGCGTGATTATGGCGTGGTCGCTCATGAAATTGCTCGGTGTAAGACGCAAAATCGTGACGACTTGGCTTTATATCGAAGTGGCGTTGATGTTTGGTTCGGGAATTTTGGGGCTAGGACACCATTATTTTTGGATTGGCACGCCTGAATACTGGCTCACAATTGGTGGATTTTTCTCAGCATTAGAACCCATTCCATTGGTCGCAATGGTGGTTCATGCCGTTTATGATTCAGGTTCTCATGCGTTCAAAAATGGCAATCATCCTGCGCTCGCGTGGGTTATTGCTCATGCGTTTGGGAACTTTTTTG
>SESH01057309.1_pt1 | contig 19430 bp, 14 predicted proteins | sample 3171561 | NCBI WGS metagenome assembly SESH01 (sample SAMN10866947, study PRJNA518727) | freshwater metagenome | biome: subpolar coniferous forest; feature: holomictic lake; material: water; isolation source: holomictic Lake 442 2011 16.5 m and 2014 13 m | place: Canada: near Kenora, Ontario
AATTCATGCTCAATTACCTGAAGGGTGATGGGCCCGGCTCGACCACCAGCCGGGATCGCTTGCTGACACGCGTGCAACTGATCTTTTGAGGCGGGGGCGTCCCGGGCCCCCGGTCAATGCACCGGCTGAATAAACATTCAGTTGCCGTTCATCTCCCCTTCAGTCCCTCAGGCGAGGATGGTTGCTCGATGATGGCGATGTCTCCTAGCCCCAAGGCGAAAGGCCCGGCCGGCTCACTTAAAATGCTGCGCGACCTTCCAGCCCGCGTAGACGCCCAGCACGCTGCCGACGCCGCTGAGGAGGAAAGACCAGAGGAAGCTCAGGCCCAAGGCATCGCCGGCATACCCGAAGGCAAAGCCACCGACGGTGGTGCCGACGAAAATGCAGAGCTTGACCATGGTGCGGCAGTTTGCCGCGGCGGATCCGCAGCGCCATCCCTAATGCAGCCGGCAAGCGCAGTTCATGGCCGCGGCGCGCCCGCCTTTCCCGTTTACTCGTGCCCGCCACCCGTCTAATTCTATACCATGAAGCACAATTCCAAGCCCCTGACGAACAATCCCCACCTGATCCAGTGGGTGAAGAAAATGGAAGCGCTCTGCCAGCCGGCGGACATCCACTGGGTGGACGGCACGCAGGAGGAGTATGACCACCTCTGCGCCCAGCTGGTGACCAACGGCACCTTCACCAAGCTCAACCAGCACAAGTGGCCGGGTTGCTACTATGCGCGCTCCGACGCCAACGATGTGGCCCGCGTCGAGGACCGCACCTACATCTGCAGCCAGTCCAAGGACGCCGCCGGCCCGACCAACAACTGGGTCAACCCCTACGAGATGAAGAAGACCCTGCGCGGGCTGTTCGACGGCTGCATGAGGGGCCGGACGATGTATGTGCTCGCCTACAGCATGGGGCCCATCGGCTCGCCCATGTCGCAGATCGGCGTGCAGCTGACCGACTCGGCCTATGTGGTCGTCAACATGCGCATCATGGCGCGCATCGGCCAGAAGGTCTTCAATCTGATCGACAAGGATTTCAAGCGCGTCGTGCCCTGCATGCACTCGGTCGGCGCGCCGCTGGCCAAGGGCGAGAAGGACGTGCCCTGGCCGTGCAACAAGGAGAAATACATCGTCCACTTCCCCGAGACCCGCGAGATCTGGTCCTACGGCTCCGGCTACGGTGGCAACGCGCTGCTTGGCAAGAAGTGCTTCGCCCTGCGCATCGCCAGCGCGATGGCGCGAGACGAGGGTTGGATGGCCGAGCACATGCTCATCCTCGGCGTCGAGAACCCCCAGGGGAAGAAGACCTACGTGGCGGCGGCTTTTCCCAGCGCCTGCGGCAAGACCAATTTTGCCATGCTCATCCCGCCGAAGCATTTTGTGCAGAAGGGCTGGAAGGTCTGGACCGTGGGCGATGACATTGCCTGGATCAAACCCGACGCCGAGGGCCGGCTGCGCGCTATCAACCCCGAGGCCGGCTTCTTCGGCGTGGCGCCCGGCACCAGCCATTCCACCAACCCGAACGCCATGGCGGCGCTCTCGAAGAACACCATCTTCACCAATGTCGCCCTCACGCCCGACGGTGGCGTCTGGTGGGAGGGCATGACGGGCGATGCTCCCGCCGAGTGCACGGACTGGCAGGGCAAGCGCTGGACGCCCGAGATGGCGCTGCAGACGGGCGCGAAGGCGGCGCATGCGAATTCCCGCTTCACGGCCCCGGCCTCGCAATGCCCGACGATCGACAAGGATTGGGAGAATCCCGAGGGCGTGCCGATCAGCGCCTTCATCTTCGGCGGCCGGCGGGCCACCACCATGCCGCTGATCTTCCAGGCCTTCAACTGGTCGAGCGGCGTCTACATCGGCGCCACGATGGGTTCCGAGATGACCGCGGCCGCCGCGGGCACGATCGGCAAGGTCCGGCGCGACCCCTTCGCCATGCTGCCGTTCTGCGGCTACAACATGGGCGACTACTTCCGGCACTGGATCAAGATGCAGCGCAACCTCTCCGAGACCCCGCGCATTTTCCACGTGAACTGGTTCCGCAAGGACAAGGACGGCAAGTTCATGTGGCCCGGGTTTTCCGAGAACATGCGCATCCTCAAGTGGATCACGGACCGGGTGCGCGCCGGCGGCCGGGCCAAGGAGACGCCCATCGGCTGGATGCCCCGCTACAAGGACATCGATTGGGAAGGCATGGATTTCCCCCAGGAGAAGTTCGAGGAACTGCAGGCCTTTGACCGCGCCGCGTGGCGCGCCGAAGTGCTGGGCCACGAGGAACTGTTCATCGACCTGCACTCCCATCTGCCCAAGGAGCTGATGTTCGAGCGCGAGCTCCTGATCTGCCGGATGTAGGCCGGTCGGGCGCCGGCAAATGGGTAGGGCGGTGAGTCCCTCTTGCCGGGCCGTCTTGTCCGTCATAGGCTTGGCGACGGCGTAAGCCTTGGCGCAGGCCGGTCACCGCCGCGGCACGGCGCGGAATCCGCGCCCTGCCTTGCACAAAGCCTGCCCCAAATTATTTGCCGTAACAATATTCTGGCGCATGGTCCTCAGGACCATGCGCCTTTTTGTTCTCACCGTCGTTCTTTCGCTGTCGCTACCTATTCGGGGATGGGCGCAGGCCGACGAGACGCCCCCGGCCAGCCTCACCGACGTCTCCGCCGCGGCCCTGCCCAAGTCGGTCGGGCCCGTTTCCACGCCGGTGGGCACGCCGCCGCTGCTGGCGGAGGCCATCCGGAAATCCGCTCTCGATAGTGAGCGCTGGGCCTACACCCAGACGACGGTCAGCAAAAACCGGGAAGGCGCGGTGAAGGAGGAAACTGTCGTACGCTACGACCCATCGCTGCCCTACGAGGAGCAGTGGACGCCCCTCAAGCTGGACGGCAAAGAGCCGACGGAGCGACAGATCAAGAATTTGCGGGAGGAACACGACAAGCGTCGCAAGAACCGTCGCGCCCTGGGCGAACTGCTCGACCTGGCCCGGGCAACCGTGGTGGAGGAGACGGCCACCACAGTCACCTATGAGGTGTCGCTCATCAAGACGGACAACCAGCGATTGCCGCCGGACAAATTCCGCGTCACCGCCCGCGTGAACAAGGAGCGGCAGGCCTTGGAGAATGTGGCGGTCCGGTTGCGCGAGGCGTTCCGGCTGATGATGATTCTCAAGCTGACCTCCGGGGAGGGCGACATGGATTTCACCAGTATCGATCCGCAATATGCCCCGCCCATCACCGCGCTGCGGGTCGGCGGGGAGGGCTCGATCCTGCTGGTGAAGGTGGGCGGCAACTACTCGTCCACCCGGACGGACTTCAAGCGGGTCAAGCCCTACAGTGAGCGCTTCAAGGTGAAGCTGGCGCCGATGAAGTTTCTGGATTACTGAGGCATCGGGTGGCTGGTGGGACGGCGAGTCCCTTCGCCGCCGGGAACGGCGCGGAGTCCGCGCCCTACCGACTGGTCTCCCGCCAAAATCCCTGTTGCTTGCGGCCCTTGCCCCGGCATCGTCCAGCCCGATGCCGCCGCCTCCCTCACCCCAGGATCGCGTGCACAGCGAGGAGTTCCTCCACACGCTGATGCGCCGCCAGTTGAAATTATCCGTGGCCTGTGCGGCTGCGTTTCTGATCGTCCTGCTGGGCCTGCCCCTGGCTAATTATTTTGCCCCCCAGCTCATGGCCACCCGGATCGCGGGGTTTACCCTCAGCTGGCTGTTGCTGGGCGTCCTGTTCTTTCCCGCGGTCTGGGGTATCTCGTGGTATTTCATCCGCCGCTCCATCTGGCTGGAAAACGATGAGGTCGCCGCGGTCAAGGCGGGGCGCAAGGAGGCGGGCAAGTGAATCACCTCGCCCAGCCGTTGGCCCTGTTTGCCGGGGTGGATCCGTGGATCTTCGCCTTTTCCTTCGTCACGGTGGTCGTGACCATTTGGATGGGCTTCCGCTCGGCCCGGACCTCGAAAACCGCGAGCGATTTTTTCGTGGCCGGCCGCTCGGTGTCCGTCGGCTGGAATGCCTCGGCGATTTCCGGCGAATACCTGTCTGCGGCCTCTTTCATGGGCGTGGCTGGCATGGTGATGTCGAGTGGCTATGACGCCCTCTGGTACCCGGTGTGCTACGCTTGCGGCTATCTGTTTCTGCTGCTGTTCATCGCCGGCCCGCTGCGCCGGTTCGGGGCCTACACCATCCCCGATTTCGCCGAGGGCCGCTACGATTCGCCGGTGTTTCGCAAGATCGCCGTGTGCTTCGTGCTCTTCATCGGCTTTTTCTACACCATGCCGCAGATGAAGGGCGCGGGCACGACCCTCGCCTACATTTTCCCGGGCTTGCCCTACTGGGTGGGCGTGGTGCTCGTCGGCGCGGTCATCACCCTGAACGTCGCCCTCGGGGGCATGAAGGGCATCACGCTGGTGCAGGCGGTGCAGTACTGGATCAAGCTGTTCGCGATCTGCGTGCCGGTGTTCGTGCTGATGTCGGTCTACGGTTTTTACGGCCACCACGTCGGCGCCAATGACGGGCGGACGGAAAAACGGGCCCCGGCGGGCGCTGTAGCCGGCCTCGCTGAGGCCGGTTCCGGGGTCAGCGACCCCGGCTACAGGGTTGAGCGCAAGGCGGTGGGGGAAAAAGCTCCGGCCGATGCGGCCTGGGTTTCGCCGTTCGGCCCGCTGACCACCAAGGCGGCCAAGACGGCGGGGCTCACCGCGGAGCAGGCGCGGCCCTATTCGCTGTTGTATACCTATTCCCTGATCATTGCCCTGGTCTGCGGCACCGCGGGGCTGCCACACATCCTGGTGCGGTTCTATACGAACCCCGACGGCGTGGCCGCCAAGAAGACCACCATGTGGGTCATGATTCTCATCGGGGTATTCTATGTGTTCCCGCCCATCTTCGGCGTTCTTGGCCGGGATCTGCTGCCGGAACTGTATGCCGGCACCGGCGCGAAAGGGACCGACAAGGTCGTGCTGGAACTGCCGCGCGTGCTGAACGAGCACGGCGGCGTCTGGGGCAGCATCCTCAGCGGCATCACCTGCGCGGGCGCCTTTGCCGCCTTCATGAGCACCTTCAGCGGCCTGTTGGTCTCGATGACCGGGGCCCTGGCCCACGATGTGTATGGGCGCATGCTCCGGCCGCGGGCCTCGGCCGCGGAGCGCATGTTCGCCTTCAAGGTCGCGGCGGTGGTGATCGGGGCGGTCGCGATCGGCCTGGGCACGCAGGTCGAGCAGCTGCAGATCAACTTCATGGTCGGGCAGGCCTTCGCCATCGCGGCGGCCAGTTATTTCCCCCTGCTGTTCATGAGCGTCTGGTGGCGCGGCATGACGATGCGCGGGGCGGCCGTCGGCATGCTCGGCGGCGGACTCGCCGCCCTGGCCTGCACCACCATCATCAATGTCAGCGACCTCAAGTTGGTCGATCTCGCGGCCTTCTGGAAGGTCAACCCGTTGCTGCGCATTTTGTGCGAGCAGCCGGCGATCTGGACCGTGCCGCTGGCGATCGGCCTGATGATCGTGGGGTCGAAGCTCACCACGACCACCGTGCCCGCCGATATCCGCATGAAGATGCTGGTGCTGCACGCCCCGGAGCAGCTCGGCCTCAAGCAGGAATACATCCAGGAGCACCAGGCCGGGGTGGGGCATTAGTCCCTGATCGAGGGACGGCTTGGTCTGCGGGGGTAGCGGCGAGCGCCAGCGAGCCGACGACCACGGCTCGCTGGTGCTCGCCGCTACATGCAGAGGAGGGGAAAATGCGACAAGCTATGCGGGAATATTCCTGGGACTTGCCCCGGGGCGGGAAACTACGTAGTTCTACGCTCCCCCCTCCGGCTAAGCCCCCACCTAGGCGCCAAAGCGTAACTGCATTAGGATCCACCACACTCCCAGTCGGCCCGAATTCGGACCGGTTTGCACCCTATGAAAATTCTCCGCCATCTCTACGTCCAGGTACTCGTGGCCATCGTGCTGGGGGTCATGCTGGGCTACACGGAGCCGGCCTGGGGCGCCGCGATGAAGCCGCTGGGCGACGCATTCATCAAGCTGATCAAGATGCTGATCGCCCCGATCATCTTCACGACGGTCGTCACCGGCATCGCGGGGATGGGGGACCTGAAGAAAATCGGCCGGGTCGGCTTGAAGGCGCTGCTGTATTTCGAGGTCGTCTCCACGCTCGCGCTCATCATCGGGCTGGTGGTCGTCAATTGGATCCAGCCCGGCGTGGGCATCAATGCGGATGTGGCTTCGCTGGATGCCAAGTCGGTCGCGGCCTACACCTCGGCGGCCCAGCACAGCTCTACGGTGGATTTTATCCTGCATGTCATTCCCGACACCTTCATGGGGGCGTTTGCCAACGGTGAGATTTTGCAGGTGCTGCTCATCTCGCTCCTGTTTGGCTTCGCCCTGGCCGGGCTGGGGGATCACGCCCGCCCGGTGCTGAACCTGCTGCACGATGTCGCGCGGGCGTTCTTCGGCATCGTCAGCATGGTGACGAAGGTCGCCCCCGTGGCGGCGTTTGGCGCCATGGCGTTCACCATCGGCAAGTACGGCCTCGGGTCCCTGCTCTCCCTCGGCAAGCTGATGCTGTGCGTCTATATCACCTGCACGTTGTTCGTGGTGGTCGTGCTCGGGCTGATCGCGCGCCTGCATGGCTTCAGTATTTTCCGGCTGCTCGTCTATATTAAGGAGGAACTGCTCATCGTGCTGGGGACCTCGTCCTCGGAAAGCGTGCTGCCGCGCATGATGCAGCGGATGGAGGAAGTGGGCTGCGCCCGGCCGGTGGTCGGGATTGTGCTGCCGGCGGGCTATTCCTTCAACCTCGACGGCACATCCATTTATCTGACCATGGCCGCCATCTTTGTGGCCCAGGCAACGAACACGCCGCTCACCCTGACGCAGCAATTGACCATACTCGCCGTGTTGTTGCTGACCTCAAAGGGTGCGGCCGGCGTCACGGGCAGCGGGTTTATCACCTTGGCCGCGACCCTCGCTTCGGTCAGTCACATCCCCATTGCCGGGCTCGCGCTGCTGATCGGGGTGGACCGCTTCATGTCCGAGGCGCGGGCCCTGACCAACCTCTGCGGCAACGCGGTGGCCATGGTGGTCGTCGCGATGTGGGAGGGGGCGTTCGATCGCACCAAGGCGGCGGCGATTTTGCTGCGGCCGGCCACGGTCGAGAGTCAGCCCGCGGGGCCGCAAGACTGACCCGCGCTTTCAGGGCTTTTTCGTAAAAGGCTGTAGGAGGGGCTTTACGCCCCGATGGGATGAAATCTCATTCGCAGAATCGGGGCATAAAGCCCCTCCTACAGCCGAAGGGGCGGGGGTTTTATTTTTTCAAACACGCCATCACTCTGCGAGCTACGGCGGGGCGAGTCTATTCGAGGCTTACTCTTCGTCGGGTGGGGTGAAGCCCCGGCGAATGACATTTTCAGCGACCAGCCGAGGGAACAGGAAATTCTCGAGGTATTCCTTGCCGCCGGCCTTGGTGCCGCCGCCGGACATCTTGAAGCCGCCGAAGGGGTGCCGCTCGACGATGGCGCCGGTGCAGCCGCGGTTCAGGTAGAGGTTGCCCACGAACATTTCCTGCCGGGCGCGCTCGAGAGTCCGCGGGCTGCGCGAGAAGATGCCGGCGGTGAGGGCGTAATCGCTGGCGTTCACCATGGCGAAGGCCTCATCGAGATCCTTCGCCTTCATGATCGCGAGCACCGGGCCGAAGATTTCCTCGCGCACGATGGTGTGCTCGACCTTGCAGCCGGTGAACACGGTCGGGGGCACGTAGTAGCCGCCGCTGGCGATGAGCTCGGGGGCCAGCTGGGCCTGCCAGGCGAGCTTGCACTCCTTCTTGCCGGCCTCGATGTAGCCGAGGATGGATTTCTGCGCGGCGTCATCGATCACGGGATTGACGATGGTGCCGGGTTGCGCGGGATCCCCGACGGGGAAGCTGGGGCAGGCGGAGAGGAAGCGCTCGACAAACTTGTCGTACACCCCCTCGAGCACGATGAGGCGGGACAATGCCGAGCATTTCTGGCCGGCGTAGCCGAATGCGCTGTAGAGCGCGGCGGGGATGGCCTCGTCGAGGTCGGCGTCGTTGTCGATGATCAGGGCGTTCTTGCCGCCCATCTCGCAGACCACCTTCTTGAGGTTGAGCTGGCCGGGCAGGGTCTTGCCGGCGGTGGCGTAGATGTCACAGCCGACGGAGCGCGAGCCGGTGAACGCGATGAAATCGATCTGCGGGTGCGCCACGAGGTGCGCGCCGGCATCGGCGCCGGAGCAGGGGAGGAAGTGCAGGGCGCCGGCGGGGGTGCCGGCCTCCATCATGACCTCCATCAGCAACGCGCCGATGATCGACGTCTGGCGCGCCGGTTTGATGATCATGCAATTGCCGGCGACCAGCGGGGCGACGGTCAGGCCGGTCAAGATCGCCAGCGGGAAATTCCACGGCGCGACGGAGACGCCGACGCCGCGGGGCGTCCAGAGCTGCGTGCATTTTTCCCCGGGGACGGCCTGCGTGACGACCGGCTGCGCGAGCTTGACCATCTCGATGGCGTAGAAGCGCAGGAAGTCGATCGCCTCGGAGAGGTCGCCATCAGCCTCAACCCAGGGCTTGCCGGCCTCGAGGATGAGCAGGGAATTGATCTCCATGCGGCGCGACTCCATGAGATCGGCGGCGCGCAGCAGGATGGCGGCGCGGTCCGCGACCGGCGTGGCGCGCCACTTCGGGAAGTACGCGACAGACGCGGCGACGGCGGTCTCGGCATCCGCCACGGTGCCCTTGGCCCAGTAGCCGACCACCTGCGCCGGGCGCGCGGGGTTGACGGAGGGCAGGTAGGGCCGGTCGGTGATGCTCTTGCCGTTGATGATGACCGGCCACTTCCGGCCGAGCTTGGTCGTCTCGTAATCCCGGAGGGCGGCGCGCTGTTTTTCCCGGTTGGCCGCGAGGGAGAAGTCGGTGTTGGCCGCGTTGATGAAGGTGCCGGCCGGCCGCGCCTTGCGGGCGAGGGGCTCGGGCGCGGCGGCGATGGCGTCGACCGGATTGCCCAGGAGCTGCTCCTTCGTGGCCTCGCCCATGTTTTTGATGCGCAGGAAACCTTCGTTCGAGGTGTTCTCAAGTAAGCGGCGGACGAGATAGGCCATGCCGGGCAGCAGTTGGCCGATGGCGCAGTACTCGCGGACGCGGTGGCCCATCTGCAGCAGCGACATCTTCAGCTCGTCGGCCATGCCGTAGAGTGCCTGGAACTCGTAGGCCTTCGGATCGATGCCGAGGCGCTCCGCCTGCGCGATGGCATGGGCGCAGGAGCGGACATTGTGCGAGGCGAAGTTCGGCGTCACGATGTCGATGTTCTCGAGGAGAAACACCGTGAGCTTCTCGTAGTTGGCGTCGGATTCGGGTTTCTTCTGCCAGACCGGGATGGGCCAGTCGCGCTGCTGGGCGATGATGGTCTCGTAGTCCCAGTAGGCGCCCTTGACGAGGCGGACGTTGAGTGGACGCTGATTTTTCCGCGCCCAGGCGACGAGGTCGCGCAGGTCGGCTTCGCAATCGCGCAGGTAGGCCTGGACGGCAATGCCGATGGCGGGCTTTTGCGCGAACTCGGGCTCCTCGAAGATGGACTTGAAGAGCGCGAGGGTGAGGTCCTTCAGCTTGTAGCTCTCCATGTCGAAGTTGACCAGCGCGCCAACCTCGGCGGCGCGGCGCAGGATGGGGCGCAGGCGTTCCTTGAGCGCGGCGATGGAGTTCTCCGGGTCGGCGGGGTGAACGTCGGGGGTGAGGGCGGAGATCTTGACCGAGAGATTGAGGCGCGGAATCGGGCCGGCGGGGCCGAGGTCACTGAAGGCGGGCGCGGGCTCCTTGGCAAAGAACTTGGAGACGGATTCCAGGATCTCGAGGTTGCGTTGGAGGAACACGTCGGCCTCATGCTCGTTCACCACGGCCTCGCCGAGGAGATCGATCGTCGTGGCCAGGCCCAGCTTGGTGTTTTTCCGGATCTGCTTGATGAGGTCCTCGCCGGTCTCGCCGGCGACGAACTGTCCGGCCATGTCGACGATCTGCGCCTTGACCGGGGTGGCGACCAGTGCGGGGGCAAAGGAGGAAGCGGCGAGGCCGGCCTTGAGCGCCGGGTTGAGCTCAACGGCCTTGTCGCCGAGATACTCCTGGAGGTGACGGACGATCTCAGCCGAGCTGTTGAGGGAGGGGAGGACGTCGACGAAACGAAAGAGCTGGGTCTTGAAGACCGGATCCTTCATCGACCATTCCATCAGGCGGGCATAGGCGCCCTTCTTGGAAAACAGGGCCGGGGGCAGCTGTTGGTCCATCAGCGCAAAAAGCTGTTCGCCCTTGGCGCGGACGGCGGATTCGATCTTCGGGTCGGAGGTAAGGAAAGCACTCATGGGTAAAACGTTGGTCCAGCTTTGCCTAGCGCAGGCATTTGGCAAGGTTGGCTCGGTAGCCCAAATGGAGCAAAACGCCGGCTAATCAGGGACTTTAGCGAGTCACCCGGGTGGCGGCTTATGGACTTGGCGGTTCACCTTTTGCGTGGCAGGAGGAATGTGCAACTTTGCCACGGCCGCCGTGTTATCAGCGTGAATGACGATCCCCCAGTGCAAGCTCCCACCCAGGGCATGACGCCCCCGATCGACTTCACTACGTTCATGCATAACTACCAAGACATGGTGTATTCCACGGCCGTGCGGCTCATCGGCAACGAGACGCAGGCGGAGGATATTTCCCAGGAGGTTTTTCTGAAGGCCCACCAACACTTTGAGAATCTACGCTCCAGCCCCACGGCCGGCGGCTGGCTGAAGACGGTGGCGACCAACCTTTCGATCAACCACATCCAGCGCTACAAGAAACGCTGGAGCTTTTTCTCCGACCTGGTGCACAAGGATGCGGAAGGCGGGGAAAAGGAAGTGGAGTTTGCCGCCCCCGACACCTTTTTTTCCAGCGTGGACTCATCCGAGCGCCGGGAGTGGGTCGAGCGCGCCTTGGAGAAACTGCCGGAGCACCAGCGCGTCCCGCTCGTGCTCTATCACTTTGAGGACATGCCCTACGAGGACATCGCCCGGAAAACCCGCGTGTCACTGAGCAAGGTCAAGACCGACATTCTCCGCGGCCGCGAGGCCCTGGCGAAAATCCTGCTGCGCAGCGACAGCACCCACGAACAATTTTCCAACTGAGGAACCGCCATGAAAAAAATGACCCCCGAGGAACTTGAGCAGTTCATCCACCAGAGCCTTCGGACCCTGCCCCCGCGCCGCGCGCCCCGCACGCTGGAGGCCCGGGTCCTGGCCGCCTTGGAACACCGCGCCACGGTGCCGTGGTATCACCAGTCGTGGAGCGCCTGGCCCCAAGCTGTGCGGGCGGCGTTTCTGGCTCTGGCGACCGGTTTCGCGGGCGCCTTTGTCGCGGGATTTTATGTCCTGTCCAGCGGCATCGACACCAGCGCGCTGGCCGCGCAAGCGAGCGCTCGCCTCAGCTTCTTCACCAAGCTGTACCATGTCTCAGCCTGGGTCTTCGAACTCGGAGCCAACCAAATCAGCAGCATTCCCTCCCTTTGGCTCTATGGCGGCTTGGCCCTGATTGCGGCGCTCTATGCCACCTTCTTTGGCCTCAGCGCGGCAGCCTACCGCACTCTTTACCGGAACAATTGACCCCTTTCCCAATATGAAATCGAAACTCACTCGTACCCTTAATGCGCTTTGGCTCGCGCTGGCCCTGGCCGTCTCGCCGCTCCTCCGCGCCGAGGACACCCCGGCTACTCCGGCGACCCCGCCCACCCCGGCCACTCCGGCGACGGCCGATGACAAGGTGACTCCGCCGGCGGCACCTGAGCAGCCAGAGACCCCCGCAGTCGCCGAGAAGCCCGCCGCGACATCAGCTGAACCGGCCGCGGCCAAGGATGCGCCGATGGAAATGCAGCCGGCGGACGCCCCGCTGCGCGAACTCGGGGCCGACAAGGAGCCGTCGTCAACCGAGCCGGAAAAGCCCGCCGTGAAGGGCAAAAAGACCAAGCATATCCGTACGATCGGCTACGATTCGAAGCGTAACCACGGCTCGGGCAACGAGCGCGTCAGCGTCATGCATGACAGCACCCTGGCGGCCGGCGAGAAGACGGATGCCGTCGTTTCTATTTTCGGCTCATCCACGTCGGCCGGTGACGTGACCGATGCCGTCGTCTCGGTCATCGGCTCGTCCACTTCATCCGGCAATGTCGGCAATGCCGTGGTCTCGGTCATCGGCAACACGCGGGTGACAGGCGGTACCGTCGGGGACGCCGCCGTCGCCGTCCTCGGCAGCAATTATGTCAACGCCCACATCAAGGGCGAGGTGGTCGCGGCCCTGGGTAACGTTGAACTGGGACCCGATGCGGTCGTGGATGGCAATGTCATCTGCATCGGTGGCACGGTGACCCGCGACGCCAAGGCCATCGTCCGCGGCGATGTGCAAAACATCGCGATCGGCGGACACCACTTCAACTTCGACGGCCTGCACGCCTGGTTCAAGGAGTGCTTCCTGTACGCGCGGCCGCTGGCTTTTGGCGCCCATCTTGGCTGGGCTTGGCTGATCGCAGGCATCTGCCTGACCTTTTACGCCCTGCTGGCGCTGATCGCGCCGGAGGGAGTCAACAAGTGCGTCCAGACGCTCGAGGATCGTCCCGGCAAATCCATCTTGGCCGGCTTCCTGACCCTCCTGCTGACCCCGGTGGCTTATCTGCTGTTGGTTCTCACCATCGCTTTGGTCATCGGCGTGGTCCTGATCCCGTTGTTCTCCCTCGGGCTGTTTTTCGCCGCGATCTTTGGCAAGGTGGTGATGCTGGCCTGGCTGGGCCGGCGCGTCACCAAGCCCTTCGGCGACAGCGCTCTCTCCCATCCGTTCTTCGCCGTGCTCATCGGCGGAGTGATTGTCCTGGGGCTCTACACGGTGCCGGTGCTCGGCTTCGTGGTCTATAAGCTGCTCGGCGTGCTCGGGCTCGGCGTGGTGGTCTATACTCTCCTGCTGGCCTATCGGAACAGTCGGCCCGCTCCTGTCAAGCGGGTGCCGCCCCCCGGGGCGACCCCGGCCAGCGCACCTGTGGCGGGGGACGCGACCGCGGTACCGCCCGTGCTCGGCGCCCTGGCGCCCGTGCCGGAAGTGGTGGCCTCGCTGCCGCCCGTCATTTCCGCCAGTACCTTGGATCGCGCGGGATTCTGGATCCGCCTTAGCGCCTCTGCGCTGGATGCGTGCATGGTTGGCATCGCGTTTGGCATGCTGCACAAGATCTGGGACGGCTTCGGCGGAATCTTTCCCTTCTGGTACGCCGTATATTGCATCAGCATGTGGGCGACCAAGGGCACCACGATCGGCGGCATCATCTGCGGTCTCAAGGTCGTGCGGCTTGACGATCGCCCGGTGGACTGGGGCGTGGCGGTGGTCCGCGGCCTGACGGCGTTTCTATCGCTTGCCGTGGCCGGCCTGGGCTTTGTCTGGGTCGCCTTCGACATCGAGAAGCAATCCTGGCACGACAAGGTGGCCGGCACCACCATCGTGCGCGTGCCGAAGGGGACGCCGCTGCTGTAAATAATCTTTCTCTTTCCTCGTTCTCTTAATCCTTATCTCTGTTCTTCCGCCGGTCTGGAGAACAAGAAAGATTAAGAGAAAGAGAACGATACTCCTCTCCGGCCGGGCCTGCGCCCTGCCTTTTCGTTTGCCGGGACCATTGCCCGTAGCGTAGATCTGGGGCCATGGCCAAGCCACTCGTCGGAATCATCATGGGCAGCGCATCGGACTGGGAAACGATGCAGCATGCCGCCGCCACCTTGACGGCACTGGGCGTGCCTTTTGAAAAGCGCATTGTCAGCGCCCACCGCACGCCCAAGCTCATGGTCAGCTATGCGGAGACCGCGGAACGCCGCGGTCTGAAGCTCATCATCGCCGGCGCCGGCGGGGCGGCCCACCTGCCGGGCATGACCGCCGCACTCACCACCTTGCCGGTGCTCGGCGTGCCGGTGGAATCGAAGACGCTGCATGGCCTCGACTCCCTGCTCTCCATCGCCCAGATGCCCGGCGGAGTGCCGGTCGCGACGTTTGCCATCGGCAAGCCCGGCGCCATCAATGCGGCCCTCTTTGCCGCCTCCCTGCTGGCGCAAGGCGATGCCAAGACTCGGCGCGCCTGGGAGAAATTCCGGGTGAAACAGACGGCTAGGGTGCTGGACGCCAAGTTGCCCTGATGTTGACTCACCCATGGTCACTCGTGCCTTGATTTGTAGCGGCAGGCGTCCCTGCCTGTCGGGTTCGGGTATCCTACAGGCACGGAGGCCTGTGGCTACAGGCGGAATGACGACAACAGAATGTTGCCCGGATTTCTGTGCCCCATGAGTGTCCATTAGTAGTTCCTCTATGATTCCTCCCGGAAAAACCATTGGTATCTTGGGCGGCGGCCAGCTCGGCCGCATGCTGGCGCAGGCTGCTACGCGGCTGGGCTACCGGGTGCATATCTACGAGCCGCAGGCCAACTGCCCCGCGGGAGCCGTTGCCCACCGGGAGGTCAATGCGAGCTACGAGGATCTGACCGCACTGACGGCCTTTGCCCGGGAATGCGACGTCGTCACCTACGAATTTGAGAATATCCCGGCGGCGCCGCTGCGCGCAATCGAGACGCTCACGCAGCTGCATCCGCACTGGAGCGTGCTCGAGACGTGCCAGAATCGTTCGCGCGAAAAAAACTGGCTGAAGCAGCATGGATTTCCCCACGCCCGGTTCGCCGAGGTGGCGGCCGGGGGCGACGTTGCGGCCGGCATCCAGTCGGTCGGGCTGCCGTGCGTGGTGAAGACGGCGGATTTCGGCTACGACGGCAAGGGCCAGGTGAAGGTGCGCGACGCGGCCGGGGTGGCCGAGGCGGTGGCGGCGTTCCGGACCCAGGCCTGCGTCATCGAGCAGTGGATTGATTTCGCGTGCGAGGTCTCCGTGGTCATGGCCCGTTCGGCAAAGGCGGCCATCCGCGTTTACCCATTGGCGGAAAACATCCACACCAACCACATCCTCGATTTTTCCATCGTGCCGGCCCGCGTGGCGCCGGCGGTCATTGCGGCCGCGGAAAAAATGGCCCGGCTGATCGCGGAGAAGATCGGCCTGGTGGGCGTGATGGGCGTCGAGCTGTTTGTGACGCGGGATGGGCAGGTGCTGGTCAACGAGCTCGCGCCGCGCACGCACAACAGCGGTCACTACACCATCGACGGTTGCGCCGTGTCGCAGTTTGAGCAGCAGGTCCGGGCCATCTGCGGGCTGCCGCTCGGCGATACCCGGCTGTTGGCGCCCATCGTGATGGTCAATATTCTCGGCGACACCTGGACCAGGGGGGAGCCGAAATGGGATGTGCTGCTGGCGGAACCGGCGGTGCGCCTCCACCTCTATGGCAAGGCGGACCCGCGGCCCGGCCGCAAGATGGGGCATTTCACCGTGACGGCGCGGGACGCCGACATGGCGCTGGGCTTCGCCCAAAAAATCAAGGCGCGGCTCCACGGATAATCCAGGCGCAGGCTCCTCCGTCCGCCGAGCCCCCATGCCTAAGTATACTATTAGTTGACAATCAAGCCAACGGACAGATGTAAACTAATAGTATACTTAGGCTCGGGGGGCTGGACACGCCCCGAGCGGGCAGTGCGGCGGCGAATGGGAGACGGGCGCTGGGCGCTATGGCTTGGGCGCGGCCGGGGAGGCGGGGACGGGGGCGATTGGTGGCGGCGGCCGGTCGGGGGCGCCGGTGTCCATGACGTATTTCCACGAGCCGTCCGGCTGGCGTTTCCAGATCGTGAGGAAAAAACCGCCCCGGATGCGCTCCTGGCCATCCGGGCCGGGGCCGCGGGATTCGTAGCGGCCGTAGTTGTAGCCCAGCGTCCCGTCGGCCGAGACGTCGGTGAAAAGGGCGGACCAGGTCAGCGAGAGCCCGGGCCGATCCGGCCCCATGCGCTCCTGCACGGCGGCGGGACCGCGGAATTTTCGCGGGTCGGTGTCGATGAAGGCGACGTCGGGCGCGGCGAAATGGGTGAAGGCGGCGTTGAGGCCCTTTGCCTTCGCCATCGCGCAGAAGGCATCCTCCATGGCGGCGACTTCCTGTTTCAATTTCGCCAGGTCGGGGGGCGTGGCCGGCCGGGCGGTGGTGCAGCAGGCGGCGAAAAGAAAACCAAGGAGCAGGCGGGTTAATGTTTTCATGGGGAATTTAGGGCCGAAGTTTTGTTGCCAGGGGATTTAAGTGTGGGCGGGGTGCCCTCACCCCGCAGCGCAGCGCCTGCCTCGCGGGGTGAGGGCACCCCGCCCACACCTGAAATTATTTGCTCCATTGCTCACATGGCGAGGGGATAGACGACACTCACTTCGCCGGCAGCACGATCCCCCGGCACTCTCCAAGGCCGATACGGCGGGCGCCCGCGCGTTCAGCGTAGCCACGCAGGATCACCTCGTCGCCGTCCTGGAGAAATTTGCGCGTCTCGCCGCCGGGCAGGGTGAGCGGCTCGGTGCCGCGCCAGGTCAGTTCGAGCAGGCAGCCGCGCGCGTCCTTGGACGCGCCGGAGATCGTGCCGCTGCCAAGCAGATCGCCCGGCTGCAGGTTGCAGCCATTGCTGGCGTGGTGAGTGATCAGCTGGGCCAGTGTCCAATACATGCTTTGGAAGTTACCCGACGAAAGGCGGTGGGCCGGCCGGCCTTGCTCGCGCATGGCCGCGGTGCTTAGCCAAACTTCCATGGTAAGATCGAGCCCGCCCAGCGCCTGATCGGCGGGGTCGGCGAGATAGGGCAAGGGGGCAGGATCCTCCTTCGCCGAGGCTTCGGAGGACAGGTCCCCCTTGCGCGGATAAGCAGGGCAACGAAACGGCGCGAGCGCTTCCATGGTCACCACCCAAGGCGAGATCGTGGTGGCGAAATTCTTGGCGAGGAAAGGCCCGAGTGGCTGGTATTCCCACGTTTGAATATCCCGCGCGGACCAATCGTTCAGCAGCACAACCCCGAAGAGATGAGCGGCCGCCTCCGCGATTGGCACGCGGTTGCCGAGGGTGTTGCCGGGACCGATGAAGGCACCGAGCTCCAGTTCATAGTCGAGATGCTGGCAGGGGCCAAATTCCGGCGTGGGTGCATCGGATGGCTTGCGCTGGCCGTGCGGCCGACGGACCGGCGAGCCGCTTACGCCGATGGACGATCCGCGTCCATGGTAGCCAATGGGCACCCACTTGTAGTTGGGCAGGAGCGGCTGGTCGGGGCGGAACATCGCGCCGACGTTCGTGGCATGGAAAACGGACGCATAGAAATCCGTATAGTCGCCGATCGCGGCGGGCAGGAGCATTTCAACCTGGCTTTGCGGGACCAGGCAGGACTCGACGGCGGCCCGCCGTGGCCCGGCGGGGCAGGTATCGGCGCCGAGCAGTTCGCTGAGGCGGGCGCGCAGCACGGTCCAGGCGGAGGGACCGAGCGCCATCAGGGCATTGAGGGAGGGCTGCCGGCAGGCGGCGCCGAGCGCGTCGGTTTCGGCCGTCGGCGTGGCCACGCGCAGCAAGCCGGCGTGACCGGCGGCGGCGAGGTCAAGGACGCGGTCGCCGATCGCCACGCCGATCCGCGGTGACGCCAGGGCGGATGGGCGGAACACGCCGTAGGGCAGGTTTTGCAGGGGGAAATCGGTGCCGGCGGCGTCGGCCGATTCGAGCCAACTGCGGCGGACGGGGTCGTGGGTGGGGTTGAGCGGCATGGCCACCAAGGGAGTGAAGGGGAAGTACGGACGCAAAACGGCCGGAGTCAAACGACTCCGGCCGGAAAATAGCCGCGCCGACCGGCCCGTCAGTTGGATCATTCCTTGGCCGGCATCTCGATGACCTCGATCGGCCCGAGCCGTACGGTCGGATTTAACGGCGAGAGGTATCGCCCCAAAAATTCCTCCACCTTCCGGTAAAAGGCGATGCGGTTCGACTCGTTGCGGAAACCATGGCCTTCGTTTTTCTCGATGAGGATCTCATAGGACTTCTGGAATTTCTTGAGCTTCGGTTCCAGCACCTCCCACTGCTTGATGTCGACCCGCGGGTCGTTATACCCGTAGGCGTTGAGCAGGGGCACGCGGATGCGGTCGACGAAATTCACCGGCGAGCGGTCGCGCAGGAAGGCATTGCCGTCACCGACCCGCTGACTCGCAAAGAGCCGCGCGAACGAGTCTCGGGAGATTTTGTAGTCGCTGATCTGGAGCAGCAGGTCGGACGGTCCGACGTAGTTGATGCCGCAACGGTAAAGTTCGGGTGTGAACGTCAGGCCGGCGAGCGTGGCGTAGCCGCCGTAGCTGGCGCCGTAGATGGCCACCTGGTCGGCGGTGGTGATGCCCTGCGCGACGGCCCATTTCACGGCGTCGGTCAGGTCGTCCTGCATCTTGCCACCCCATTCGTGGTAGCCGGCCTGCTGGAACTTCACGCCGTAGCCGCCCGAGCCGCGGTAGTTGACCTGCAAAACGCCGTAGCCGCGGTTGGCGAGGAGCTGGATTTCGGGGTTGAAGCCCCAGCTGTCGCGAATCCCGTAGGGGCCGCCGTGGGGATTGAGGATGAGCGGCACCGGGCCTTTCTCCGCGCCGGCGGGGCGGGTGAGGTAGCCGTGAATGATGAGACCGTCGCGGGCTTGGAACTGGATCGGCTCCATCGGGCGCATGGCTTGGGGGTCGATGCTGTGCATCACGCGGCCGATCGGGCTCAGGCGGCCGTGCGGCAGGTCAAGCAGGTAGTAATTGCCAGGTTCGCGATCGCTGCGGGCGGCGATGACCATGATCTTTTCGTCGGACGAGAAGCTGACGATGGAGTTTTCGGTGCCGGGCGGCAGGCTCTTATCGATCAACTGCTGGAGTTGCTCCTGGCCGGCATCGAGGAATTTATGGTGGAGTTTGTCGGTTTCGTAAGTGACGCCGTAAAGCTTGGTGCGGTCCCATGACAAGTGCACGGTGGTGATGTCGCCCTCGTCGGAGTGAAACAAGGGCTCGCTGAACTGGCCGGTGCGGATGTTGTAGGTATAAAGGGTGCTGGTGTCGGAATGTTCGGTGCTGAGCAGGTAAAGGGTCTCGTTGTCGGCGCCGAAAAAGAGCAAGCGCCACGGGGCGTCGCCCTTGTTGGCGGGGAATTCCGCGATCTTGGCATAGCGGCTTTCGGGTCTGGGCCGGACTTCGTAGCTTACGCTTTCGTTCTGCAATATCATGCGGGCGCGCAGCACGCCATGGTTGTCGGCGATCTCTGCGGTGTTGGCGCCTGCGGGCGACGGGTCGAAGCTGGAGATGGGGTTGCGCTGGCCAGTGCGCACGTTGAGCGTGAAGATGCTGAAGGTGCGGGAGCCGGGTTCACGGATGCCGGTGATCAACATGCGCTCGGGGTCATACTTCAATTCATCAAAGATCTGCATGAAGTCGCTGCTATGGCTGCTCGACTCCGACAGCACGCGCACGGTGCGCTTGCCGCTGTTCTTGGCCGGGGCGACCGGGATAACGCGC
>SESH01017196.1_pt1 | contig 19427 bp, 14 predicted proteins | sample 3171561 | NCBI WGS metagenome assembly SESH01 (sample SAMN10866947, study PRJNA518727) | freshwater metagenome | biome: subpolar coniferous forest; feature: holomictic lake; material: water; isolation source: holomictic Lake 442 2011 16.5 m and 2014 13 m | place: Canada: near Kenora, Ontario
GGGCGAGCTCGCCCTGGTTGGGGTGGCGGAAGAGGTTGCTGACGTGGTTGAGCTCGCCGGCCTGGCGCCGGATGGCCTCGACCCAGTGCGGGTGGCAGTGCCCGAGGGAGCTCACCGCGATCCCCGACGTGAAATCCAGGTAGGCGCGGCCCGCGTCGTCCCAGACCTGCGCGCCCTGGCCCCGCACCAGCGTCAGCGCGGCGCGGGCATAATTCTTCAGCACGTGGGCGTCGTAGAGTTCGGCGGTGCGGGTGCGAACGATGGCGGGTGGGTTCATGGCAGGGAGGCTGGCGGCAGGCAATCGGGCGGGCGGGACAAAGGAAAGGGTCCGGTGGGCGGGGCCGGCGGCCCGGCGCGCCCGGGAGGCGGCGGCGCGGAGCGGGGTCCTCAGCCCTGGACGATCTCGGTGCCGATGCCGCGGTTGGTGAAGATCTCCAGCAGGAGGCTGTGCGGCAGGCGGCCGTCGATGAAATGCACGCGCTGCACGCCCTCCTGGAGCGCGCGCATCGCGCTCAGCACCTTCGGGCGCATGCCCTTGTCGATGACCCCGCGCTTCTTCAGGTCGTCGACCTGGCTGGTCTTGAGCGTGGAAATCAGCGAGGTCGGGTCCGCCGGATCGGCCAGCAGGCCGGGCACGTCGCTCATGTAGACCAGCCGGCGCGCCCGCAGCGCGCTCGCGACCCGGCCCGCCACCAGGTCGGCGTTCACGTTGTAGGGCTTGCCGTCCAGGCCCTCGGCCACCGGCGAGATCACCGGCATGAAGCCGTCGGCAATCTCCTTCTTGATCAGCTTCACCTTCACCTCCGTCACGTCGCCGACGTAGCCGAGGTCAACCGCGTTGCCGTCGTCGTCGACGACGAGCTTCTGGCAGACCAGCACCGTGTCGCCCGGCAGGCCCTTCGGCCGGCCCTGGGCGGTGAGGATGGCGTCGCAGACGTCCTTGTTGACGATTTCGTCGAGGGTCTGCTTCACGACGGCGATGGTGGCCTCGTCGGTCACGCGCATGCCGTTGACGAACCTGGCCTTGAGGCCGGAGGACTCCATCGCCCGGGTGATGGCCTTGCCGCCGCCGTGCACCACGACGACGTTGATCCCGGCCGCCGCGAGGAAGGCGAGGTCGTAGGCGACGCGGGTCCGCGCGACCGGGTCGGGATCGTCCATGAAGCTCCCGCCGTACTTGACGACGAAGGTGGAGCCCCGGAAATCCTGGATGTAGGGCAGCGCCTCGATGAGCACCTCGGCCTTGGCCGTGACTTCAGCGACGTTCATCGCGGTTAAAGCGCGCGGCCCGGGGCCGCGGCAAGAAGGAGGGAGCAGGAGTCGGCAGGCACGGGAGGGGGTGAGGGAGGGGATGAAATAAGGCACACCCGCCGCGCATTTCCACAAAAATTTTTCGCCGCGCGCCGCCCGGGCCGCCGGGCCCCGTGAAAATCTACTTCACTCCGGCGCGCCGCGCGCACACTGCTTTCGCGTGTCCAGCACCCAACTCACCTTTGCCTCCCGCGACGCGCACCACGCCTGGCTGACGTCGCAGGCCGCGCTGCCCGCCGGTTTCCGCGTCGGCACCGCGCGGCTCGAGTTCACCCCGCGCGAGGCGCCCAAGCCGGCGCAGATGACGCTCACGCTGCTCGCGCTCGACGCGCCGACCCCGGACTTCGCCGTGGTCTTCACGCGCAACGCGCTGCCCGGGGCGCCGGTCGTGATCGGCCGCCGCCGGCTCGCGGAGCCGACGCTCGGCGCGATCCTGGTGAACAACAAGGTCTCAAACGTCTGCGCCCCGGACGGCGTGGCGGCGGCCGAGCAGATCTGCGCCGCGACCGCGCGCCTGCTCGGGCTGGAGGCCGGCCAGGTCCTGCCCAGCTCGACCGGGGTCATCGGCTGGGGCCTGCCGGTGGAGGCCATGCTCGGGGCGCTGCCCCGGGCCGTCGGGGCGCTCGCCGGCGGGTCGATCCTGCCGGCCGCCGAGGGCATCGTGACCACGGACCTGTACCCGAAGATCCGCAGCGCCGAGCTCGGGGGCGGCCGCCTCGTGGGCATCGCGAAGGGGGCGGGCATGATCGAGCCCAACCTGGCCACCATGCTCGTCTATGTGCTGACCGACCTCGCCGTGCCGCGCGCGGCGCTCCGCGCCATGCTCGACCGGGCGGTGGACGCGACCTTCAACACCATCAGCGTCGACAGCGACACCAGCACCTCGGACACCGTCGCGCTGGTGTCCTCCGGGAAGGTTCCCCTGGCCGATTTGGCCGCCTTTGAGCAGGCGCTCACGCGGGTCTGCCGGGACCTGGCCGAGGACGTCGTGCGCAACGGCGAGGGGGTGCGCCACGTGATCCGGGTGCAGGTGCAGCGCGCCGCCACGCCGGCGCTGGCGCGCGCGCTGGGCAAGGCGATTGTCAACGCGCCCCTCTTCAAGTGCGCCGTCGCGGGCAACGACCCGAACGTCGGCCGGCTGGTCCAGGCCATCGGCAAGCACGTGGGCGCGCACGCGCCGGCCACCGACCTGTCGCGGCTGCGCCTGACCCTCGGCGGCAGCGAGATCTTCGCCCAGGGCGTGTTTCAGCTGGATCCCGCGAAGGAGGCCGCGCTGGTCGCGCACCTGCGCGGCGCCGAGCTCTACGCGAGCGCCCCGCCGAAGGACGGCGTCTTCACCGCCCCGGTCGCCTACCCGCCGCACGAGCGCTGCGTGGAGATCGGGGTGGACCTGGACGGCGGGGCGGCGAGCGCGACGGTGCTCGGCGGGGACCTGACCCACGAGTACGTGAGCGAAAACGCGGACTACCGGAGCTGAGGGCGGCCCTACTGGTTCACGTGGGCGACCGTCGCCGGCGGGAAGCCGTTGAAGTAGGTCGCCGAGGCGTGGCTGTAGGCGCCGATGTTCACGCTGTAGACCAAATCGTCCCGCTCGAGGTCCGGCAGGTTTTCCGCCATCGAGACCACGTCGAGCGCGTCGCAGGTCGGACCGAAGACGGAGCAGAGCTGCGTCGGGCCGGACTTGAACGCCCGCACCGGGTATTTGCAGTGGTCAAAAATCACGCCGGAGTAGGTGTGGTAGACGCCGTCGTTGATGTAGTAGCACATCTTGCCGCCGCGCACCGCCTTGCCGATGACCTTCGAGACCGCGTAGCCCGCCGAGGCCACCAGGAAGCGGCCGGGCTCGGCGAGGATCTGGATGTCCGGCGGGAACAGCCGGTCGATCTCGGTGTTGATGACCTTCGCGAGCTCCGGGAACGGCCGCACGCTCGCATCATACGGCGCGGGAAAGCCGCCGCCGATGTCGATCAGGTTCATCTTGGTGTAGCCGCGGTCCTTCGCCTCCTTGAAGACGCCCGCGGTCAGGTTCAGCGCCTGGACGTAGTTCTGGAAGTTGGTCGTCTGGCTGCCGACGTGGAAGCTGATGCCCTCGACCGTGAGGCCGGCCCGGTCGGCCGCGAGGATCATGTCCACCGCCTCGCCCGGCGCCGCGCCGAACTTGGACGAGAGCTCGACCATCGCGCCGGTGTTCGGCACCTGCAGGCGGAGCGCCAGCCCGGCGTTGGGCGCGTGCCGCTGGATCTTCTTGATCTCCTCGAAGCTGTCGAAGGTGACCAGCGGCTTGTACTTGTTCAGCTGCTCCAGTGTGTCGGCCGGCTTGGTCGGGTTGGCGTAGATGATCTTGTCCCAGATCCAGTCCTGCCGCTGCTTCGCCGGCAGGTGCTTGATGTTCTCGTGCACGAGCTTGAACTCCGGCAGCGAGGCGACGTCGAAGCTGGCGCCCTCCTTGTAGAGCGTGCGGACGATGGCGGGGTCGGAGTTCGCCTTGACGGCGAAGTAGACCTGCACGCGCGGCAGATGCTTGCGGAACTGGCGGTAGTTTTTCCGCAGCTCGTCATGGTCGATGACGAACAGCGGGGTGCCGTGTTGTTTCGCCAGTTTCTGCAGCGCGCGCGGCGTGATCATCGGGGGAGGCCTTACCCGGCGTCGGAGATCAGGAAGTTCTTGAACTGCCAGGGATCCTTCCGGTCGAGGTCGGGCTTGGCGTGGGCGTCGAAGGTCGTGTCGCGGTTCTTCAGCGGGGTCCAGTCGTACGGCTTCGAGATCCACTTGCCGAGGTAGGGCTTGGCCACCTTGAGGATGAAATCGTGCGGGAGCTCGTCGGGCACGCGGACGCCCTCGAGCGGGTGCTGGATCATCCACATGGAGGCGGCCACGACCGAGATCGCCACCTGCATGGTGGTCGCGTTCTGGTGCGGCACGAGGCGGCGGGACTCCTCGATGCTGAGGTCGCTGCCGACCCACCACGAGTTGTAGGGGTGGCCCATGATCAGCGCGCCGAGCACATCCGCGCCGCTGGTGATCTCGTCGTTCATGATGCGCTGGTTGACGTTCAGCTTGTAGTTGTAGCCGCGCATCTCGTTGAGCGAGGCGATGGCCTCGTCGCAGGGGCAGTAGGCGTAGTGCATCGTCGGGCGGTAGACGGCCTTGCCCTTCTGCCAGACGGTGAGCTTGTCGGAGATGGTGAACGCCTCGCCGTGGCGGACGACCATGCCCTGGATGTCCCAGTTCGGCACCCAGGAGCGGACCCAGGTGTTGATGCCCATGCGCGCGATGCAGATCTGGTTCTTCGGGCCGCTCTTGTGCTGGAAGGCGTACTGCGGCAGCTGCTTCTCGTGCGTGCCCCAGCCCAGCTCGGAGGTCGTGGTGCCTTCCTCGCGGAAGCCCTCGATGCTCCAGGTGTTGACGAACTCGTCCACCTGCTTCGGCCGGTCGGTGATCTGCGTGTCGCGCTCGGAGCAGTGGATGACCTTGACCCCGAGGGCGCGGGCGAGGTGGTTGAACTGGCCGGTGCGGCTGAGCTCGGCGATGGTTTCCGCGGCGCGGCCCTTGGCCCGCTTGTCGGCGATGAGCTTCCGGCCGATGTCGACCAGGCCCTGCTTGACGAAATGGGAGATGAGCCCGGGGTTGGCGCCGTGCTCGATGACCGCCGTCGCGCCCGGGGTCTTCCACTTCGCCGTCAGCTTGCGCAGGTTCATGTGGCGCCAATAGAGGGTCTTCTCCGTCGGGTGCGACCCGCTCTTGTACGGATCCCACAGCTCGGTCGAGGTGTTGATGTACATCACGCCGTGGTCGCGGCACCACTGGAGGATCTCGAGCGCGTCGATGTTCCAGGCCAGGTCGATCAGGAGGTCGCCCGCGCCCACGTGCTTGGCCAGCAGCCGGCCCATGTTCTCCTCGGTCACGCGGTCGCGCACGAAGCGCACGCCCTTCGCCGTCCACGGCTTGAGCTTGGCGGTGCGGTTCTCGAAGTCCATCACCGTGACGTTTTTCGCCGGCACCTTGAGGTGCTTGAAGAGGATCGGCAGCGTGCACTCGGCCACGGCGCCGTAACCGACGAAGAGGATTTTGTTTTTGAATTCGATCATGATGGCAGGGGCTGGGGCGTCAGGCGGGGCGGAGGGGGCAACGGCCCGGGATGGAGGGCCGCCACGTCTGACGCTGGAGGGCGAACTCTGCGCGACCGGCGCGCGCCGTGACAAGAGTTTTTCCGCGCCGGCGGCCGGGCCTCAGCCGAGGCCGTCGGTCTCGGGAAAGCCGCACCAGAGGTTCATGATCTGGACCGCCTGGCCGCTGGCGCCCTTCATCAGGTTGTCCTCGGCCGAGGTGAGGATGAAGTTGCCGGTCCGCGGGTCGTGCACGGCGGACAGGTCGATCCGGTTCGTCCCCACGACATGCGCCGTGTCCGGGGTCTCCCCGGTGGGCAGCAGCTGCACAAACGCCGCGCCGGCGTAGGCCGCCCGCCAGGCGGCGTAGAGCTGCGCGATCGTCGCGCCGGGCGCGGCGGGCACGGTGATGGTGGTGGCGATGCCCCGGCGCATCGGCGCGAGGTGCGGGTTGAACTGGAGGCAGGTCGGGGCGCCGGTGTGCAGCGCCAGCTGCTCCTCGATCTCCGCGAGGTGCCGGTGCTTCACCAGGCCGTAGGCCTTGGTGCTCTCGGCGCGCTCCGCGTACAGGTAGGCCTCCTCCAGCTTCCGACCGGCGCCGGTGACGCCGCTGTAGGCGTTGACCACGATGTGCTCGCGCGTGACCAGGCCGGCCCGCAGCAGCGGCACCAGCGGCACCAGCACGCTCGTGGGGTAGCAGCCGGGCGCCGCCACCAGCTTCACCTCCTGAAGCCAGGCCGGGGCCGTCAGCTCGGGCAGCACGAAGCGGGCCTGCGGGAGCAGCTCGGGCGCCGCGTGGGCCCCGTAGTAGTGCTGGTAGGTGGCGAGGTCCGCGATGCGGAAGTCGGCGCTGAGGTCGATCACGCGCTTGCCGGCGGGCACCAGGGCCCGGGCGAACGTGGCGGCGGCGCCGTGCGGCAGCGCGAGGAAAAACAGCTCGATGTCGCTCGCGGCCAGCGCCGCGGCGTCGGAGTCGACAAACTTCAGCCCGCGGTCGCGGCCCCGCACGGCCGGCATCACCGTCGCGAGCGGCTGGCCGGCATGCGTGCGCGAGGTGACCGCCGCGAGCGTGACCCGCGGGTGGCCGAGGAGGAGCTTGACCAGGACTTCGCCCGAGTAACCGGACGCACCGATGATGCCGACTTTCATGGCCGCACATTCGGGGACCCGGGCCCGGGAATCGAGGAAGATTTTGGGGCGCAAAAAAGCCCGCGCCGGGCCGCGCGGGCGGTCTGACGGGCGCCGGGGCGGCGCCGGGAATCAGAAGGAGACGGAGTAGGAAAGCGTGACCACCCCGCGGCCGACGGCCGCGGAATTTTCCGACTTCGGGTCCGTGCCCTGCTTGTAATAGTTGCCCGTGCCCTGGGTGTAGGCGTAGCCCACGACGAGCTTCGCGTCCTTGCTCACCTGGTAGGGCGAGGAGACGCCCACCTGCCAGTAGTCGCCCCAGTTCTTGAGCGCCGGGTTCGTCTCCGCGGCCGCGTCGGTCCACTTGTAGGTGCCGACGGTGGCGGCGAAATCGAGCGAGGTGCCCGCGTCCTTGAGCGGCAGGCTGACCGCCGCGGTCACTTCCGCGGTCGGACCCGAGAGCACCAGGTCGTAGTAGACCTTCGGGGTGATCTTGAAGTCGCCGAGCGTGTAGTTCAGCGCCAGGCTGGGCTCAAAGGTCGACTTGTAGAAGCCGATCGCCTCGTCCGCGTTCGGGTAGAGATACCAGGTGAAGCCGGGGACGAGGGAGGCGGCGTCGCTCAGCTTGAAGCTGTAGGATCCGTAGATGTCGAACTCGGGGTCGGAGACGCCGTCGACCTTGCTCGCGAGCGGCAGGCTGCTCCAGACGCCGAGCGCGCCATCGCCCAGCGCGGCCTCGACGGACGGCTGGAAGCAGAGGCCGCCGAGGCGGACGCCGCGAAACATGTACTGCGAGACGGCCGTGGTGGTGAGCGTCAGCGGAACGGCCGCGGGGGCCGTCACCGGGTCGGCCGCGAGGGCCGGGTTGATCAACGCTCCCAGGCTAAGAGCGGCGCAGAGGACAACTGAGGTGGTGGTCTTGTTCATAGTTTGGATTTGGTGCGTGGCGCCCCCCACGGAGCCGCCCACGGGCCTCTCCTAGCAGGCTGTGGGCCAACCGGCCCGGATGACAAAATAAATCTGCCGGAGGCCCCCGGCGGGAAGGGGAAGCCCGGCCGCCGGGCAAAAAAAAGCCGCCGGCGCACAGGGCGACGGCGGCGAAGGGGGGACCGGGAGGCGGCTTAGCGCTTCGAGAACTGGAAGCGCTTGCGGGCGCCGGGCTGGCCGGGCTTTTTGCGCTCTTTCTCGCGGGGATCGCGGGTGATGTGGCCGGCCTTCTTCAGGGCGGCGCGCAGCTCGGGATTCAGCTTCTGCAGGGCGCGGGCGATGCCGTGCGCCACGGCGCCGGCCTGGCCGGAGATGCCGCCGCCGGCCACGTTCGCGGCCACGTCGATCTTCTCGCGGAGCTCGACGGTGAGCAGCGGGGCGTAGGCCTGCTTGGAGAAGTTCTCGTGGGAGAAGTAGCTGTCAAAGGTGCGGCCGTTGACGATCAGCTTGCCGGAGCCTTCGGTGAGGCGGATGCGGGCGGTGGCGGTCTTGCGGCGGCCGGTGCCGAGAAAAACGGTGGTGGCGGTGCTCATGGGGCGGAAATTAGACGGTCGTTTTGACGGGATTCTGCGCCTCGTGCGTGTGCTTCGGGCCGGCAAAAACATGGAGCTTGGTCAGCATCTTGGCCGCGATCCGGTTCTTCGGCAGCATGCCCTTGACGGCGTGCTCGATGATGAACTCGGGGTGGCGCTCGCGCATCAGGGACAGCTTGCGGTAGCTCTCGCCGCCGACAAACCCGGAGAAGAACATGTACTCGTTCTTCTCTTCCTTCCGGCCCGTGAGGACGACCTTCTCGGCGTTGATGATCACGACGTGGTCACCGGTGTCGATCGTCGGGGTGTAGGAAGCCTTGTGACGGCCGCGGATGAGATTGGCGGATTTCACCGCGAGACGGCCGAGCACGGTGCCCTCAGCATCAATGAGATGCCACTTGGACTGCACCGTCTCCTTTTTGGCGAGGAAGGTTTTCATGGGAAAAGAGGCCAAGAGCTAGGGTTTCGCGGAAGAGTGTCAACCCCCGTTTTCTGCCGGTTGCGGCCCCGCCTCCGGCGGACCCCGCCGGCCAATCCCAGCCTTGTTTTGAAGCGCGGATGTGCGAGCGTGAGAGCCACTTGCCATGAACCACCGCTCCACTCTCCTCGCCGCCGGGCTCCTGGGCGCCACCGGCGTCGCTTTCGGGGCGTTCGGCGCCCATGCGCTCCGGGCCGGCCTGCTGGAGCGGGGCACCACCCTCGCCTGGGAGACGGCCGCCCGTTACCAGCTCCTGCACGCCGCCGCCCTCCTCGGCGCCGCGGCTTGGCTGCGGCTGGCCGAGGGCGAGGCCCGCCGCCGCGTCGGCTGGGCCGCCCGGTGCTGGTGCGTCGGCATCGTGCTTTTTTCCGGCTCGCTCTACGGACTGGCGGCCGGCGGCCCGCGCTGGCTGGGACCCGTGACCCCCGGCGGCGGCGTCGCCCTGCTGGCCGGTTGGCTCTGCCTCGGGGCGGCCGCCTGCGTCCAGGAAAAATCGCCGGAGCCCGGCGCCCGGGGATAACCTGCCGGCGGGGCCCTCCCCCGCCCCCGCGCCCATGAGCCCTCCCGCCCCCCTCGTCCTGCCGGCCGACCTGCGCGTCCTCCTGGACGCCGTGCGCCGCGTGGGCCGCCCGCGGCTCGTGGGCGGCGGCGTGCGCGACTGGCTGCTCGGCCTGACGCCCAAGGATTTCGACCTCGAGGTGGCCGGGGTCGACTTCGAGACACTGCACCGGGCGCTCGCGCCGTTCGGCGCCACCGACGTCGTGGGCCGCAGCTTCGGCGTCATCAAGGCCCGCAGCCGCACCGGCGCCGAGTACGACTTCAGCCTGCCCCGGCGCGAATCCAAGACCGGCTCCGGCCACCGCGGATTCGCCGTGGCGCCGGACGCCACGCTCAGCGACGCCGAGGCGGCGGCGCGGCGCGACTTCACCGTCAATGCCATCGCCTACGATCCGTTCAGCGGCGAGATCCTGGATCCGCACGGCGGCCAGGCCGACCTGCGTGCCCGCGTGCTGCGGCACACCAGCGCCGCATTCGGGGAGGACCCGCTGCGGGTGCTGCGCGCTTTTCAGCTCGCCGCGCGGTTTGACTTCACCCTCGCCCCCGCGACCGCGGCGCTGTGCCGGAGCATCGCGGACACCTTTGCCGAGCTGCCGGTCGAGCGGGTCTGGGGCGAGTGGGACAAGTGGGCGGTGGCCGCCCGCAAGCCCTCCCGCGGGCTCGAGGTGCTCGCGGCGACCGGCTGGCTGCGGCACTTTCCCGAGCTCGCCGCCCTCGCCGGCACGCCGCAGGAGCCGGAATGGCATCCGGAAGGCGACGTCTTCGTCCACACCCAGCTCTGCCTCGACGCCCTCGCCGCGCAGGAGGCCTGGCAGTCCGCCGCGGCCCCGGTCCGCCGGGTGCTGATGCTGGCGGTGCTCGCCCACGACTTCGGCAAGCCGGCCACGACAGAGCAGGCCGAGCGCCGGGGCCGGCTGCGCTGGATCAGCCCGGGGCACGAGGCGGCGGGCGGCCCGCTGACGGAGGCCTTTCTCCGCCGGATCGGGGCGCCGCTGGAGCTCACGGACCCGGTCCGCGCGCTCGTGGTCCACCACCTCGCCCACCATCATGGGCAGACGGAGTTCACCGACCCGAGCGTGCGCCGGCTGGCCCGCCGGCTGGCGCCGGCGACGATCGACGAGCTGGTGTGCGTCATGCGGGCCGATCACGCGGGCCGCCCGCCCCTGGTTTCCGCCGAGACCCTCCTGCGCATCGACCAGCTCCAGGACCGGGCGCGCGCCCTGGCGCTGGAGCGGGCCGCCCCGCGCCCCCTGGCGCTCGGCCGCCATCTCGTGGCGCTGGGCCGCACCCCGGGCCCGGAGTTCAAGCCCCTCCTTGACGAGGCGTTTGAGGCCCAGCTCGACGGGGCCTTCACCGACGAGGCCGGCGGCGTGGCGTGGCTACGGCAGCGCCTCAGCCAGGCCTAGCACGGCGGGCCCCACGGCCAGCGGGCCGTCGCTGAGAATGCGCGCGCGCAGGCCGCCGTTGCCCCGCAGCCAGGCCTCGGCCCCCGGCCCCACCGCCTGCTCCATCCAATAGCAGGGCTTGGACTCAACCACGCCGGCAAAGTCCACGCCCCCGAGCGAAAACCGCCGGCCGATGAGCGCGGGCAGGTCCAGGCCCTCGACCACGACATTCCGGCGGAAGGCCCCGGCGGACAGCTCGGGCCGCGAGAATTTCCGCCGGGCGGCCGCCACCACCTCCCAGGAAAAAAACGTGATCTGCCCCGGGTAGTCGGGCTTGTAGTCCAGGAACCGGTCGCCCTCCACCCCGCGGCCGGCGCGGCACACGATCCCCGCCACCTCCACCGTCGCATGCTCCCCCGCCGCCTGGCCGTGCCGGCCGAAGAAGTTGTGGCCGGGGGAAATGAAGAGCTGGCGGATCTGGACGTTCATGCGGGCGAAGCTACGGCGGGATCCGCGGCGGATTCAAGCGCCGGCCGCGGGCGGGCCGGCCGGCCCGGCGCTTTCAACCTTCATTTTTTCCCCCGCCCCCGCATCGTGCAGCCATGCCCCCCGCGTTTTCCCCGATCCGCTCCTTCCAATGGGACCTCGCCCGCCAGGTGGAGCGGCTGGACTGGCTGCTCGCCCAACTGCCCCGCTATGCCGAGTGGGGCTATCAGGAGCTGCACCTCCACCTGGAGGACGCCGTCGAGTTCCCCAGCCTGCCCGGGGTCGCGCGGCGCGACGCCTACAGCTACGCGCAGTTCACGCGGCTGGTGGACGCGGCGACCCGCGTGGGGATCAAGGTCGTCCCGATCGTGAACCTGCTCGGGCACACCGAGTACCTGATCAAGACGCCCGAGCTGCGCGACCTCAACGAGCTGCGGGCGGCCGACGGCTCGCCCTTCCCCGGCGGCCAAATCTGCCCGCTGCACCCGCGCACCCTGGAGGTCGCCGAGCTGCTGCTGCGCGACATGGCGCCCTTCTGCACCGCCGGCAAGGTCCACGTCGGGCTCGACGAGTCCTTCCAGCTCGGCCGCCATCCGCTGAGCTTGGCGGAGATCGCCCGGATCGGGCTCGCCGGGCACTTCGCGGGCCATGTGAACCGGCTGCACGCCCTCACCCGGTCGCTCGGGCTGCGCATGGGGCTGTGGGCCGACATGCTGTATTTCCTGCCCGCGGCGATTCCGCTGCTGCCGGCAGACGTGATCGCGTACGAATGGTATTACTACGGGTTCCCGCGCCGGCCGCGGGTGGAGCTGTTCAATTTCGCGGAGAGCCGCGTCGGCGAGCAGCTGCGGGCCCGGGGCCTGACGGTGTGGGGCTGCCCGATGAACGGCTCGGCGCGCTACGAGCCGCTGCCGCATTTCGCCGACCGGCTGGAGAACATCCTCTCGTGGTGGCGGCACGGCGAGCGGCTCGGGATCGAGGGGCTGCTGGTCACCTCGTGGGAACCCTTCCGGCTCGCGATGGAAATGACGACGGTGGTCGATGCCGCCGCCGCCTGCCTGTGGCTCAACCCCGGCCTGACGGATCCGGCGGCCATGCTGGCGCGGGGCTTTGCCCGCGCGTTCGGCCGCAGCGCGGCGAAAAAGTCCGCTCGCGTGGCGCTGGCGGGCGACCGCCACGCCTTCGGCGGCTACCCGCGGTGGCAGATCAACGACCGGTGGGACACGATCTCGCGCCGCGAGCCGCTGGCGCCCTACCGGGCCGAGGAGCGGTTCTGCACGCAGGCCGCCGGGACGCCGGCGCTGCCGGCCCCGCTGCGCGCGAGCCTGGCCTTCCGGCGCTATCTCGCCCAGCGCGACGTGTTCGTGCGCCGCGCCGCGCGCGGCCTGGCCACGCCGGCCGAGGGGCGGCGCTTCGCGCAGGCCCTCGTCGCGGGCCGCCGCGCCGCGCGGGCCATGTGGGGCTTCACCCGGGACCGGCGCCGGCGCGGGACGAACGAGCTCATCCTCGCGAAGGACGCGACCCGCCTGCGGGCCTGGCAACAGGGCCGGCCGGTGTTCGGCGGGCGCTGGCAGCTCTGTTACGCGGTGCGGAATTTCGCCCCCGCGCTGCAGCTCGTGCGCGTCGAGCAGCGCCAGCCGGACGGCACGTGGGCCAACTGCCAGGAGTGCCTCACGATCGAGTTTCAGACCCGCGGCGCCCAGCCCCGCGGCCGGGTCGTGCGGGAGCATGCCGCCCCGGTCGCCTGGGACGGCGACCGCGCCCACCTGCCGGAACTGCGGCTCGTGCTGCTGGGGATCGGCCAGGTCCGGGTCGAACGGCTGGCGCTGACCGACGGCCGCGTCACGGTGCCGGCGCGCACGGCCCGGGCCGTGCTGGGCCGGGTGGCCCCGACCCGCGGCCTGCCCGAGCTGGACTGGGCCCAGCGGCGGGATGTGCTCGCGGTGGGGTGGAAATAGCCGCGCGGACCCCGGCCTGACCCGCGGCCGCCGCCCTACTTGGCGGGCAGGTCGATCACGCGCGCCGGCTTGATGATGACGTGGGCGCCGCCGACGTCGCTCGGCAGGTGCTCGGCGAAGAAGGCCTCCATCTCCCGGTAGAAGCCGATCCGGTTCTCGTACTTGTTGAAGCCGTGGCCCTCGTTGCCGAGGGTGATGTTCTTGTAGCTCTTGCCGTGCCTTTTCAGCTCGGACTCCAGCACGATGTACTGGTCGTAGGTCACCCGCGGGTCGTAGCGCCCGTAGGCCATGAGCAGCGGCACGCGGATTTTTTCCACGAGGTTGATCGGCGAGGTGGCCTTGAGCTGGGCGGCGTCGAGGGTCGGGTGGCCCCAGCGGCGGGCCACGTACCGCTTAAACGGCGCCTCGTAGCGGCCGAAACTCTCCAGCAGGCCCAGGCGGGGAATGTCGGCGACGCCCACATAGTTGATCCCGCAGACATAAAGGTCGGGGGTCATCGTCAGTCCGGCCAGGGCGGCGTAGCCGCCGTAGCTCGCCCCGTAAATCGCCACGCGCCGCGCGTCCGCCGTCCCCGCCCCGACCGCCCAGCGCACCGCGTCGGTCAGGTCGTCCTGCATCCGCAGGCCCCACTGGCGGTAGCCCGCCTCCTCGAAGGCGACGCCGTAGCCGCCGGAGCCGCGGTAGTTGACCTGAAGGACCGCATAGCCGTGGTTGGCGAGGAACTGGATCTCCGGATTAAACCCCCAGGAATCGCGAATCCCATAGGGGCCGCCGTGGGGGTTGATGATCAGCGGCAGCCCCTTCGGCGCACGACCCGTTGGCAGCGTGAGATAGGCATGGATCGTCAGACCGTCCCGCGCCGGGAACTGGACCGGGGTCATGGCCGCCATCTGCGCGGGCGACACCTGGTCGTTGAGCCGGGCCAGCCGCTTGAGCTCGAGCTTCCGCGTGTCCAGCAGGTACAGCGTGCCCGGGTCGCGGTCGCTCCACGCCCGGATGAGCACGAGGGACTCGTCCTCGGTCCGGCTGATGATGGAATTGTGGGTGCCGGGGAGCACGCCGTCGATGTCCCGGGCCAGCTGGCGGTAGGAGTCGTCGAGCCAGCGGGTTTCCGGGCGCTCGCGATCGATCGTCACCCCGATCACCTTGCCGAGGTGGCGGGAATAGATGATGCCGCCCGCGTCGTAGACCGGGTCGGCCAGCACCTCGCGCAGGATTTTCTTCGCCCCCGGGTCGTAGGTGTAGAGGGCCTCGGTGGCCCGGCCGCGATTGGACCGGACCCAGAGGGTCTGGTTGTCGCCGTCGAAGCCCAGCGGGGACCAGGTGGGGCCGTCGGAGGGGAAACGCTCGATCTCGGTCCAGGGGGCGTCCTCCGCGGCGCGGTAGAACACGGCGGCGAACTCCTCCTTCTCGTCGTTGGCAATCGCGAGGCGGATGACGCCGCGATGGTCGGTCATCCAGCTCCGGATCTTGCCGAGGTTGTTCATCAGCTTCCGGCTCTTGCCCGTGTAGATGTCGAGGAGATGGGGATCCCCGAGCCCGGACGAGCCCCGGATGACCTCGATGAGGATGTGCCGCGGATCGTCCGGCAGGCGGTCGATCACGCCGTAGGCGCGGGTGTCGCCATTCTCGATCTGGTCGCCCTCGCGCTGGGTCGCCTGCTGGAGGACGGTGAGCTGGGTGCCGTCGGCGTTGACGGCGTAGGTGCCGAAGGACTCCTGCCCCTTGTACTGCTGGTAGAAGAAGAGCCGGTCGGGCCCGGCCCACTCGAAGCTGACGACGTTCTCCTCCTTCATGTCGGTGAGCCGCAGCTTCCGGCCCAGCTGGCGGTCGAGCACGACCAGGTTGAGCCGGTTGTTGGCCGGCTGGAGCCAGGCCAGATAGCGGCCGGTCGGGGAGAGCGCCGGCCGGCTGATGCTGTTGCCGCCGAAGAAGACATCGAGCGGGAGCACGGGCGGGACGGCGGCGGGCTCGGCGGCGCGCAGCAGCGGCGCGGCCAGGAGCAGGAGGAACGCAGCCAGCAACCGGGAGGGGGCGAGAGGCATGGACGAATCCCAGCCTCACCCGCCCCAAGCGGCAAAGAAAAAGGGCGGCCGGTTTGCACCGGCCGCCCTGGAATTAAACGCGTTGGAAACGCGACTTAGAACGTCTTCTTGATCGCAGCGTACCAAAAGCGGCCCACAGGGCGGCCAATCATGCTCTGGTCGTAACCGACACCGTTGTAGTAGAGCGGCGGCTGCTTATCGAGGGCGTTGTCAACACCCACCGTGACACGGGTGTTTTCCAGCCAGGTGCTGATGCCGGCGGGAATCTCGTAACCGAAGTACGCACCCACGGTGTAGTACTCGTCGATCTCGTAGCCGTCGTAGTTCACGTCGCCGTAGTGCGAGGTGTAGTTGGCCGAGACGCCCGCGGTGTATTCCTTGAGGGCCCAGGCCAGCGAGCTCTGGAGCTTGACGCGCGGATAACCGTCGTGACCAACGGAGCTCGCGGGATTCGTGTTGCCCTTCGTCGTGGTGAAACCATAGAACTTTGTGTAGGTGAGCGTGTTGCGCATGCTAAACTGACCGAAGGTAGCCGTGCGCTTCTTGTAATTCACCTCGAAGTCGTAACCCTCAACCCGCTGGTAGGCGAGGTTGAGCGTGGCCGACAGGATGGACTGGATGCGGCCGGGGACCGTCGTGCTCTGGCCGGGCGCGATCGCCGTCACGGCGTTGTTCGGGCCGCTCAGGACGTTGATCGGGGAGGCCGTATTGTTGGTGTAGGTCTCGGTGCCCGGATCGCGAATGACGAGGCCGGCGGTGCCGCCGCCCACTTCGTTGGTACGAATGTAGGTGGTGCTGACGCTGGTGATGATGTCCTTCTGCTCGATGTGGAAGAACGACGCACCAACGGAGAGGCCCTTCACGTAGGCGAACGGCAGCTCGTAGACGAAGCCGTACTGGTAGACATCGGCGGTCTCAGGAGTGAGGGCCGGATTGCCACCGACGCGCACCAGACGCTGGGTCGAGGCGCCGTCGAACGGGTCACCCGTGAGGGCCTGGGGACGACGCAAGTCGGACAGACCGTTCGGGAGCGACTGGGACTCGCCACCATAGAGCTGGGGCAGAGTCGGCGCGCGGAAGGTCTTGGAGAACGAGCCGCGGAGGAGCAGGTCCTTGATCGGCTGGTAGCGCAGGCCGGCGTACGGCTTGACGCCGCTGTTGTAGCCGTCGCTGAAGTCTTCGAAGCGGGCCGCGAGGTTGAGGTCGAGCTTGTAGACGAAGGGCAGCGTGGCGGTCTTGACCAGCGGCACGCGGAACTCAGCCGCCGCCGACTTGACCGTGCGGTCGGACTTGGTCGCACCAGCGAGTCTCACCTGGCCGATGATGTCGTCCAGGGTCGTGGAGATGGCGTCGTTGGCGACGTTGAACTTCTCCTTGCGGACTTCCACGGAAACCGCGGTGCCGACCGTGCCGGTGGGGATCTCGAAGAGATCGCCGGAGATCTTGGCGTCCCACAGGTCGAGGGCCGAGTTGCCGGCCTTCTGGGTCTGAACGCGGACGGTATCCAGGACCGCCTTCGGGTTCTTGTAGGAGGCGCCGCCAAAGATGTTGAACGCATCCGGGGTGCTCTTGGCCAGCTGAGTCCGCAGGCGGCTCTCGGAGATGGCGTTGCTGGTCAGGTCAACCACCTCGTCATAACCATAGGTGTAGGCCATGTCCCAGTCGAAACGGTCAAGCACCGTGCCGCGGGCACCAAAGAGCAACGAGTAGTCGTTGTTGGTGATGTCAGCCTGGCGCGCGCCGATATCAACGGGGCGGAAGTTGAAGTTCAGGTCCACGCCGAAGGGATTGTAGTAATTGGTCTTCGGGAGAAGGATGTTGTTGTCGCCGGCGGTCGAGATCGGCGAGGGCGCGAGCTCGATGTGCGACTTGTTCTGCTGGTAGGAGGCCTCGGCATAGAGCTCGATGTTCTTCGCCAGGTCGTAGCGGAAGGTCGTGTACATGCCGGTGCGGTTCACCTCGGGGGTCAGCCAGACAAACTCTTGGAAGTTGTAGAGATTGGACGGGGTCCCAGCAGGCGTGAGGCGCTGCGCCTCATAGGTGGCAGCCGCGGTGGCGTTGAACGCACCGCCGGTCCCGATGATGGGGGCGCTGGTGAAGCTCGGCGTGGCCGAGGACAGGGTGCCGAGGAGCGCGCCGGCGCCCGAGGGAACCACACCGCCGGTGCCCGGGAGACGCGTGATCACGGTGCCGATGGGCAGGCCGGGAATGTTGACGCCGTTCGAGCCGTTGATCTGGCCGGCGGCGACGCCGGTGACGCTGACACGGGCCTGCGGGCCGGTGCCGGAGCGGAGGTCGAACAGGCCGGCGGCGGCCTCTTCGGCCATGACCCCACCCTTGGCAAGGTAGCGGTTCGTCAGGTCGGCGTTGTTGCCGAAGTTCGTGTCCTTACCCTTGAGGGCGCCACGGGTGAAGTTGGTCACACCCACGGTCATGCTGGCTTTGCCGGAGGCGGCGCCGCCAAAGAAGTTGAAGCTCTTCTCCGCCACGTCGGTCTTGGTGGAGTTGCCGTAGGAGTAGCCGAATTCCGTGCCGTTGAAATCCTTGCGGAGGATGATGTTCACGACACCGGCGGTGGCGTCGGCACCGTACACAGCGGAGGCGCCGTCCTTGAGGACTTCAACGCGCTCGACCATGGCGATCGGGAAACGGTTGAGGTCGACGAAGGTCGTGCCACCCGAGGCGTTGGCCGTGGTGACCGTGCGGCGGCCGTTGACGATGACCAGCGTGTTGTTGGCGCCGAGATCGCGCAGGCTGAGGGCCGTGGAACCACGGACCGCGGCGGTGGTGCCGCCTTCGTTGATGCCCGTGAAACCGGCCTCAGGCAGATCGCGCAGCAAATCGGTGAGATTGGTGCGGCCAGAGTTCTCGATATCCGTCCGGGTGATGATCTTAACCGGGGAAGGACCTTCGGCTTCGATCGTCTTGATGCGGGAGCCCGTGACCTCGAACTTCTCAAGCTTCTGCAGCTCGCCGTCGTCCTTGGCCTGGGTTTTCTTGGTCTCAGTGGTCTTGACGTCGGCGTTCTTAACTTCCTGGGCGGCGAGTAGGCCGGCCCCAAGCAACGCGATCATCGTATAACGCGCAGCCGCAAACGCAGCTGATAGCAGCGATCTGTTCATAGTGTCAGTTTGGTTGTGTTGGTACTGGAGAACGTAATCCGCACCCAGTTGATGGTTGTGTCGGTTTGAATCTCAGCGGAGGCGGCGCGAGATTTGCAACCCATTATTTCTGTGACAGCATGTCCGGGCATTGACTCGATCCGGGAAAACCCCTGTCTGCCTCTCAATCAAATCATGAAGACCCTCCTCCTTAACCTCCTGCTTGTGCTGGCTTTGGGCGCCACGGTGCGGGCCGAAACCCCGGCCCTGATTCCCCTCGAGACGATCTTTTCCGACCCTGACATCCAGTCCGTGGGCATCTCGCCCACCGGCCGCTACCTGACCTGGCTGGCCCCCCGCAACCAGCGGATGAACCTGGCGATCCTCGACCGCGAGACGAAGAAGATCCGCTGGCTCACCAACATGAAGGAGGAAAGCGTCGTGGCATTTGTCTGGGCGAAAAAGGACCGCCTGCTCTTTGCCCAGCAGTTCGGCGGCCGCGAGCAGTACGGCATGTTCGCCTGCGACCCGGATGGGGGGAATCTCCTCGTCATTAACAAGCTCGAGCGCGTCGAGGCCACCGCCGATGGCGCCGGCCAGGGCGATGCCCCCGCCAGCGAGCGCGACCTGCCCAAGTCGCTCATCAGCCTGCTGCCGAAGGATCCCGACCACATCCTGATGAACCGCATCCGCGGCAGCTCGTTTCTGGGCGATGTCATCAAGGTCAACATCCGCACCGGCAAGGAAAACGTCGAGGAGCGCAATTACATCAACGCCCGGGCCTGGATCGCCGACGCCGCCGGGGTCATCCGGGTCGCCATCTGCACCGACTTTGAGGAGCCCATCCGCGTCAAATACCGCCCGGACGCCAAGACCGAGTGGCGCACGATCGGGGAGTTCAGCAAGGAGACGTCCCTGTTCATTGAGGAGGCCGCCCCGATCGAGCCGCACTGGCGGCCCAGCGTCTTCGCCAAGGACGGCCGCACCCTTTACGTCAAATCCTTCCTCGAGCATGACAAGTCCGCCCTGCGCACGCTCGACCCCGAGACCGGAGCCTGGGGCCCGGTGATCTTCACCCACCCCCGGGTCGAGCCCGGGGACCGGCTCGCCAATTACCGCCGCGGCGGGCTTTCCTCCCGCGCCGCCGTCGACGGCCTGATCTTCAACGCCAAGGGCGAGCTCGCCGGCATCGGCTACGATGACGACTACCCCGAGGTCCAATGGCTCGATCCGGAGATGGCCAAGCTGATGCGCGACCTCAACGGCGCCCTGCCCGGCACCCGCAACTCGCTCGTCAGCGCCACGAGCGACGGCAGCCTCTACGTCGTCCGGGCCGCCAGCGACCGGGACC
>SESH01040629.1_pt1 | contig 19425 bp, 17 predicted proteins | sample 3171561 | NCBI WGS metagenome assembly SESH01 (sample SAMN10866947, study PRJNA518727) | freshwater metagenome | biome: subpolar coniferous forest; feature: holomictic lake; material: water; isolation source: holomictic Lake 442 2011 16.5 m and 2014 13 m | place: Canada: near Kenora, Ontario
CAATTTCCACACGTTTAAACGTGTGGAAATAAAACGGCGCCGCAAGCGAATGCATAACAAGCTATACAATAACGAGTTGCGATGATCAGCGCTCCGATATTCCGGAAACCTGGATGGGCGCCAAATCGATCAAATGCACAGACGGAATGTCTGTCGATGACATTGGATAAACATGCTTATTGGACGGCGTAACGCCTTCCTACAGCGATGGATAGCCTGCCAAACTACTTCTGCGCGCACTTCTGCAGCGCCAGCAGCGCGTAGGACGTGACCAGCGATGGATCGTTTTCCCAGAAGGTGTTATCGGCATTGGCCCAACTGCCGTCGGCCTGTTGCGCCTTGAGCAACTGGGAAATCAAATCCTTGCGCCAGGCGATGGCCTTGTTGCCGGAAGTCAGGTCACCGCTGCCCATGAGCGGCAAGGTCTTGGCCATGACGGTGTAGTAATAAAAGAGCCCCTTGCTCCCCTGCCCCGGGTTTTCGGTGACGCTCCAGTGCTGCACAGCCCAGGCAATCGCGGAGCGCACGCGCGGGTCTTCACGTCCAACCTGCGCGTAAAGCATGCTCTCCAACCCGGCATAGGTCATGCTACCGAAACCGCGCAGCGTGCGCGCACCTGCCACGCGATTGGTCGTCACGCCACCGCGATCGCCACTGCTTTCATAGCCAAAACCGCCAACGTTCTCGGCGTCAGATTCGTCCTTGTTCTGCAAGCCGGAGGCGTATGCAAGCGCGGCCGCCCAATTCACATCCGCACGCTTCTCCGTGCCGGGGCGACGATCCTCCAAATCCTGCGTGACCCGCATGGCCATCAGGGACAAGGCAGTGTTGCTCAAGTCGGCTCGCGCCGCACCGGACCGTTTATCCTTCTCTCCACCTGTCGACGACGCAGGCGGCAGCCGCTCGTAGCCGAATCCGCCGGCACTGGCGCCCGCAGAGTCGCCCTGCACCTGCGCGCCAGACATAAATGTGCGCGCACGCAGGATCAGATCCGCATAGCGCTGCCGGTCATAGGCGTGCAGCGCAGTCATGCAGATGGCCGTGTTGTATACCGAAAGGCCACCGGATCCGCGTCCGCCCGAAGCAATCTTATAGATGCCACCATCCGGCTGCGCAAAACCTGCCACAAAAGCCGCGGCCCGCGCGCAAACTCCGGTACGGTCCGGATGATCCGCCCCTGCAAAGGCCCACAACCCCAGCGCCGTCAGGGCAGGAAAGTTCGTGTCCGACCACGACCCGTCGGCTTTTTGATGCGCCTGCAGCCAGTCCAAGCCGCGCCGCATGGCCTTGGCCGTATCCGGCGCACCCTCGGTCTGCGCCCAGGCTGACCCAACGACACCTGCCACAAGCAGTACGGTTCCAAACAGGGATAGACGATCTCGATTTCCGATCATAAATGGACTCCATGGTTTGTTACACACATGTAAACGCCAAGACCCGGCAGAAGGTTCATGCCCTGAGCCCCTCGACAGATCTCGGGGCCTTCGGCTTGCCGAAGGGGGGGGTGGATTGGGGTATTGTCTCTGCGCCCTCTGTGTCCTTGACGTGCGTATTCTGACTACTGAATCCTGAATTCTCTTTCCAGTGGCGGCCCAAAAGGGACCCGCGGTTTTGCTTGTCTATTCGCAACTGCTCTGCCAAACTTAAAGCTCATTCATAACACGGAGGTTAATCCATGACTTCTTCGTACGTTTGCCCTGGCGTTTACCGTCTCGTATTGCTTCTCCTGATGACCGCGCTGTTCAATACGGATGTCCTGCTCGCCGGAAGCGAGGAGCCGGCGACACCGCCCAAAGAGAAGGCCGGCATGCGGACTGGAACGGTGATCGCCATTGATACCAACAAGGCCACGTTCACACTTCGTCCGCGCGTGGTAGGCAGAGGCTATAATGTTGACGAGGCGACCGTGCCGAAGTATGTCATTTCCTGCGACAGCACCACCAAGTTTGTCCACGTCAAAAAAGGTGAAGTCACGATCGCAGATCTCACGACTAATGACTTTGCGAGGGTTTCAGTCTACGAAAGCAACCAGTTGCTGCGGGCAGTGCATGTCATGCTGGGGCTGCCGAATCCCGGTATGCGGCCGCGACCGATGGAAGGCTATTCAACCAACACAACGCCCCTGGCTGTCAGCACAAACAAACCAGCCGGTCGGCCGTAGGGGCGTTATCCGTCTGCTTGCCTGCCTCCGCTCGTGCGGGACGAACCGTTGTGTGCTTTGCGGGCTCTGTGTTATCCCAATCCGGACAGGCTATTTCTTCAAGACATGTTCAATTTCAGACTTGGCGGAACCGAACTCCGGATCCGCCGCAAGGCCCTTCAGGAATGCCTTGTACTGACCGTCGTCTGGCAGTACAAGCTTGATGATGGGTAGCCAGCCCAAGTTGACGCGCCGGGGTTGCATCTTGCTGGACTCGTACATCGCCTTGATAAAAGGCGAAACCTTGGCAAGTTGGTCCGGCGTGAGTTTCTCTATTTTTTTGTCGTTATCGTGTAGCATCGCGTATTGGATGTGTGTCAATAGGCTGTTGGTGTCCGCGCTGTGCATGTTGCACGCAATGCCGCGAATCACGTTCATGCTCAGGTGTTGTGTGTCCATGGCTTTGGTAAAGACGCCAGCCTCCCGTCGCGCGAGGGGCGCAATCCAGTCAACCTCATTCGTTACCGTCGAGTTGCTATAGAGCAGCATCTGCTGTTTGGGGATGGCAACGGCAATCGTCAGGGCCTTCCGTTCATCTACGCTTAGCGGACGATTCACCTTCGCGAGCAGCCAAAGCAAACACTCGGCCCATGTTGACTGCCGATCCTCCGTGGGCTTCATAGCCACGATGAATGCCAGCGCTTTCTCCGGCGCACTAAAGTCGAAAGCATATAAGACGAGCGAATTGCTTAATGCAAGTTTGCACTTGATATCGAAGGCCAAGTCCCCAGTCATCTTTGCGGCGAGTTGCGAAACGACCGAGCGTGCGGTGTTCTCGCTTTGCGGAGCAATATTGAAGCAGACCGGCCGGCCGCCCCAGACGGACTCCAACGGAGTGCGATCGCCGCTCAGCCACGCCATAAGCAATGGGGCAAGGGCTTTCTCATGAAAGCGCCCGAAGCTGCCATAGTCCATGAGCAGGCAGGCACCGCTGTAGTTCAGGCGCGGAAGCAAGACGCGCAGTCTGGCCCCCAAGTATGCGTCATCCATTGTGAAGTGGTCATTCGTGCCCTTGCGCGATGCTTGCCAAGAGGCCTGTGCTGTCTCCAAGGCCAGCCCGGGCTTGAATGGTTCCAGCCGCCGGTCATAGGAGCTCTCGTAGAAAGCGGGGACAGGCGTTGGTACTGTTCCCTTTTCAAGGTAGTATCGCGCGCAGGCCCATCGGTTGGTCAAGTTGTCCCTGAAGGTGAGTAGATGCTTGTCTTCACCGCTAGGCGATCGAGCTGTCTGATCACGGACATATTCGAGGTAGGCCAAGGCCTTTGATTGTCCGCTTTGCGCGAGCACCAGCAAGACCGTGTCGATCCACTGTCTGCCGGCCCCGGATTCGACCATCTCGCATAGATCATCTACTGGCAATGGCGCATTGACATCCATCAGCAATCGCAGAAGCGATTCCGTATTTCCGTTCGCTGCTATCCGGTGTGCTGTATCTGTGTCGGTCGGCAGGCCCGGGCAGAGCGCTGCACGCGGCTGTATGACATCCAGGATGACCTCAATGGTTTGCTGGCCTTGGCGGCAAAACGCCGCTTTGTTCAGCGGCCCGGACCCGCTGCGAGCGTATTGGTAGAGGGCATCTCGAGAATCGGGTATGGGGGGGGCGCCGTCAGCTGTGCACAACGTAGCCGAAAGTATGCTCAGCAAGCAGCATAGTTTTGGAACGATATGTTTCATGGACAAAAGCATGTCAGAATCTGGGTACAATGTCCAGATCGCGTGCGGGCGAAGGGGGCGGAGGAAAATTTGGGTGTTGCCTCTGTGTCCCAGCACCTCTCGCGAGGTCAGCGCACCCGGCAGAGCAACCCCTTGAGATACAGCCCTTCCGGGAACAAAAGGCTCTCGGCATGGTCCGGCGCCTGTTCGAGGCGCTGCAGGAGCTGCACGTCGCGATGTGCATCGCAAGCGGCATCTGTCACGATCTTCTGAAACAGCTCCGCCGGCATCAGGCCGGAACACGAGAACGTCGCCAGGATGCCGCCGGGGCGCAGCAGCTTGAGGCCGAGCAGATTGATGTCTTTGTAACCGCGGGACGCGGCCATCAGGTGGCCCTTGGACTCCACGAACTTCGGCGGGTCCAGCACCACCAGATCGAAGGAACGCCGCGCATCGCGGAATTTTCGCAGCACCTCAAACACGTTGCCTTCGACAAACTCCGACCTGGCCGCCTCGAGCCCATTGCGCTCCCCATTTGCGCGCGCAAGTTCCAGCGAGGTGCCCGAGAGATCCACGTGTGCAACCGATGCAGCACCTGCGCGTGACGCGGCAATGCCAAACCCGCCTGTATAAGCAAAGGCATTTAGCATGTCACGCCCGGCCGCAAAACTCGCCACCAGGGCGCGATTGTCACGCTGATCCAGATAGAAGCCCGTCTTGTGCCCGACCTTCACATCCACACCGTATCGGCAGCCGTTCTCGTAAACTTCGATGCAATCCGGCGGCTCTTCCCCTGCGAGCACGCCCTTGACCAGCGGCAACCCCTCGCGCTCGCGCACGTCGAGGTCCGAACGCTCGTAAATCCCTTTGCAGGGATGCAGCTTTTGCAGTGCCGCCACGATCGCGGCTTTCCAATGCTCGACACCTGCCGCCGTGAACTGGCAGACCAGAAAATCGCCATACCGGTCCACGACCAAGCCCGGCAAACCGTCAGATTCCGCATTCACCAGACGCAGCGCATCCGTGTCGCGGCGCGCAGGCGGCAGCGCCGTGCGCGCAGCCCATGCCGCAGCCAGACGCTCCTCGAAGAACGCCGCGTCCACAGCGCCGCCTTCGCCAAACGTCCACATCCGGATACGGATCTGCGAAGTTGGTGACCAGGCGCCCAGCCCCAACGTCGCGCCCTCGCAGTCGCACACCGTCACGGTCTCGCCCGCAGCCGGCTCCGGCCCGTCTTTGCGGTCCACGCCGCCGGAAAAGATCCAGGGATGATGCCGCCCCACGGTGTGGTCGCGGCCTTGCTTCAGCGTGATGGTAGTCATGTGCACAGGTTTCCAGATAGTGGATTCCAGACCCGCGTAAAGCCAAGTCCTGAAAAATCGCGTATGTTGCGTGTGGCAAATTTGATCATTTGGCACGCGTCTCCGCAACCACACCGGCAGGCATGTATAATTTAACGCGCCAATCCGGATCGACAAAGGAATCGGCCTTGCCCAGATGCATCGGCTCGGGCAATTGCCAGACTGTTGCATCCGGAGCGGCGGCTGGCGCGCTGACGGAAATCATGTATTCGATGCCTCGGCGCACCAGCTCAGCCAAAAGTTTGGCCTGGCAGTATAGCGCGTCGGATAATTGGATTTGCGTCCTTTTCACACGTCAAATGTACATCACCACCGGATTGATGGCAAATGGTGATTTAGGAGGCAGGAGAAACTTTTTCGGGAGTTTTGTCGACAAAGTTCCCGACAAAGCTCGCGACAAAGATGGCTGAGTAGTACGTTTGGCCTGTGCGGTCGCTGCCTTCGTGGTCAATCGCCGTCGCAAGGTCCAGCGCTGGCAGCGATCAGTACCAGGCCATTGTTAGCGCAATTCTATCCGATCCGGCAAGCACGAACCTTTCGCGCCATCACTTTTCGATCAACTTGGACTCAATGCCGCAACAGCACAACGCATGCGGCGTTCGTAACTAATCAGGAAACAGAATATGAGTCCCAGCAAAGACTTTCGTCGGTTTTGTTGTCCACAGATTTCGCAGATTAACACAGATTGAGAGTTTTGGCGTGTGACTCCCACAACGCACAACATCCCAATCTGCGTAATCTGTGGACAAAAGCATTCTCATAACTCCTGAACTTGAGCAAATACCGGTATTCATTGCTCCCAGCCACATTGGATAGCGGGCGTGCCGCTTTGGATCGCGACTTTTTTTGTTTTCTGGCGCTAACTATTATATCAGCCGCAGTTGAAAACTGTGTAATAGTACAGACATCTCTAATAGTACATACATGAAACTCTGTACTATTAGAGATATCTGTAATACGCGATACTTTCCAGCGTCTGTACTATTACACATGCTCCATGGAGAGCATCCAAACACGCTTTTCAGGATCCCAACGCCCACCGGCAGCCTTGACTTTTTACCTTGCCCTCATCGTGCAATAAGTGCCCTTCCCATGCCATTACTATACGCGCAAATCCGCCGGGTTGTAAATAGATTCATCCCCGGAATCAACGGGCGGTGCACGGTGGGTGCTTCTTTCGTTCCACGCAAAGCACCGGAAGCCACCGAGAGAACCGCAGATTGACGAATATCGAGGGCCGAATAATGAAGGCGAGAAGATTGCATAAGGCGAAATTCACTTCATGATTCTTTGGAGTGCGGTGACAACCAACGGGCGGCACCGCTCTGCCACGCCACCATCCAAAGCGGCGGCGCGCGGTATACCGCTTGCCGCCGCACTCCACATTTCCGATGTCCACGCGTGCGCTTACTCTGTTGCACAACGACAGGAAAAAGCGGCTAGAGAAACTTCGATATCGCTATTGCTCACGGCTCCCGTCACACCTTCACCACGGTCCCGGTCTCCAGCGAGACAATAGCCGCTGCCAGCACGCGCTGGGCAGCGAGGCCGTCGGCGCCGGAACCGTCGATCTCCTCCGGGTTGCACCCGGCCGCCACCTGTGCCAGAAATGTTTCCAGACGGGCACGGAAGGTGTCGGTGAAATCGCGAAAGCCGCCGAAGACCGGATTGGTATAGACGAGTTTCACCGGATCATTGGCCGCATAAAGCGTGGCCTCACGCCACATGTCGTCTATCACCAGGCGTCCGTTGACACCTGCCACCTCGCAGCGCTCCATGGGATGACCGCGCTCGATATCGTAGCTGCCGGTGAGCGAGCCGACCACGCCGTTGCGGAACTGCAGGCTGATATGCGCGGTGGACCAGATCTGGCGCCCCGGCGCCTTGGTGGCAAAGCATTGCACGGCAGCGACGTCGCCGCAAAAATGCCGCATGATGTCCATCGTATGCGGATGCAGCGCCTTGATATGAAAATAGGGCGAACTCTCGTTCGGGTTCTTGATCCACATGGCCATGTTGACGAACAGCAGGTGCCCCAGGCGCCCCTCGTCCATCCATTTCCTGGCCAGCCGCGCGGCAGGTGTAAAACGATGATTGAGGTCTATGCCGAAGCAGCGATTGCAAGCGCGCGCCTTGGCGACCATCTCCTCCGCCCGGGGGATCTCGTTGCAGATCGGCTTTTCGCACAACACGTGCGCGCCAGCTTCCAGCGCCTGCAGGGTCGGCTCGTAGTGGTCACTGCCGTATTCGTACCCGCCGGTGGCGACGCTCACCACATCAGGCTTCAGGCTGTCCAGCATGGACGGCGCATCCGGAAAATGCGGCACCCCGAGCCGTTTGCCGGATTCCTCGGCGCGATCCGCGCGGATATCGCACACGCCAACAAGTTCCGCCAGCTGACTCTCCTGGTAGATGTCCGCATGGCGATTACCGATGGGTCCCATTCCAATGACGCATACACGCAGCATGGTTTTCTCCTAGCAGCTTGTCGGACTTGGCAATTGAACAGCACAGATTTTGTGCCGACCAAGCTGCTAGTCATAGGGAAGCACCTGACAAGCACCTGATTCCAGTATAAGAAACATCCAATTGGCAAAACAGTGGTTATTTTTGTTGTTTTTGGAGGTCTCGCAACCCGCTATCCGCGGGTTGCTCAACTAGGAACCTGTCGGCAGAAGGCTCCAGAGCGATCCAAAGGCTAAGACCGACAGGTGCCTAGTAATCATACCCGTGTTCTTTCATCGCCGGAACCAGAAAATCATAGGCCTCCCCGGCCGGCTCGCGCATGTGGCGTCCGATGGGGTCGCGCGTCACGGGTATACGCGCCATCGGAAATCCCAGAAATTCTTCCAACCGGGTCAGTTCACGCTCCTGCTGCAGCACAAAATCCTCCAGCCGCACCTTGATCCAGCGACGGGGCAGGCCGGAGGCGCGCACCAGATCGTCCTGGTACTTCCATGATATCGCGCGGCAGCGGTGGATATCGTCCGTAACGGGATACTGCACGCCGAAGTCGCGCAGGTCATCCGTCAAATGCCCGCCGGTAATACAGTCGCGTGGATTGCGCACCCAGAAGATGTAGTAAATTTCCGGAAACATGCGCTTGATCCAGGGGTAGCAAAGCGTGGTCTCGGGAATCTTCCAGCCCCGCTGCGGGGCCGGACTGTCGAGCACGGTCTTGAGATAGCACTCGATCAGCTTCCTGAACTCGGCGGGGATCTCCATGGTTTGCACGGGACCGAAATCCCATGCCAGCCCGCCAAGCCACGGGATGTAGCGCGCGATGATCCGGCTGGCCTCGTACATCGCCTCCGGTGGCAGCAGGTCGCCAGCCACGTTGAGCGGCGCACCCATGTAAACGCCGCTCTGCGAAAGCGTGTGCGACATGGCGCGCGTGCCCGAGTGGCCGCGTCCGATGACGGTGATGAGGGTGGATGTGCTCATAAAAATGCGGGTGGCAGGTGGCAGGTGGTGGGTGGTGGGTGGTCAGCAATTCGCATTATGGCTTTCGGCGGGTCCGGCGGCCCCGCCCTACCTGCCAATTCATGTGGTTTCTGGTAGGGCGGGGCCGCCGGACCCGCCGCAATTACAAACGAGAATGCCCTTACGGGCACACTACAAACGGCTTTTTGCCGGTTCAAGGCCGTTTGTAGTGACGCCGTAAGGCGTTTTTACTCGTTCCTACAGTTTCGCCGCGCCGCGCTGGGTCTGGAGTTCCTTCAGTTGCGCCTGCAGTTGCTGGGCGGCTTTGGGCGAACCAATGTACAGCGTGTCGTAGGCCTGCTGGGAGGTCGTGAACGTCTTGCCCGTGCCATGCCAGTTGAGGTTTGTCATGATCGGGTTCCGGCGTCCGGTGGCTTTTTCGCGACGGGCGATGTGCTGCTGCAGGCGCGCCTCCAGCAGCGTCACGACTTCCGGTTCCTGCTCCGCAACGTTGTGAGTTTCGCCCGGATCCTCGACCAGGTTGTAGAGCTCAACCTCCGGCTTGAAGTGGAAATCCGGCTCGAGCGCGTGGATCATCTTCCACTGCGGCGTGCGCCAGCCGTGCTTGCGCATCCAAGTGCACTCGGTGATGTAGAACTCCGATTCGACCGGTCGCGGCTCGCCGCGCAGCAGCGGCGTCAGGCTGCGACCGTCGAAGGCAATCTTCGTCTTCACGCCCAGCAGGTTCAGAATCGTGGGCGCAATGTCCTTCATCTGGCAGATGTCCGCGCAGCGGAAACCGGCCGGCACCTTGCCCGGCATCACAAAGGCCAACGGAATGCGCAGCGTACACTCGTAGAGACCATGATGGTCAAAGTAGCAGTCATGATCGTAGAGCGTCTCGCCGTGATCGGAATCGAACACCGTGAGCGTATCCTCCTCGATCCCCAGCGTTCGCATCTCCTGCAGCAGATTGCCGATGCAGGCGTCCATGTAGGCCAGTTCGCCATCATACTGCGCAATGACATAGTCCTTGTCCGTGCACTTCGGCGGGAACCAACTGGCGAGGTAATCGCGGAACGGCTTGAACTGGTAGACCGGATCGAGCGAGCGATTCTGCGGATCCAGTTCGTTGCCTGCGTAAAACAGCCGTTCGAAGGGGCGTGGCGGCAGGTAGGGCGAGTGCGGATCCATGTGCCGCAGGAAGAGGAAGAATGGTTTCCCGTCGGCGGCCAACTTGCGCAGTTCAGGGATGCTGATGGCGTTCAGGTTTTCGGCCTTGTGGCTGCGTCCCTCCTCCCAGGAACCCCAGCCGGTGAAATCCAGGTATTTTTGGAAACCGCGCGAGGCCGGGTTGCCGCTGAAGCCGACGCAGACCGTGGTGTACCCTTCGGCCGCGAGCATCTCGGCCAGTGTCGTGACATGGCTGCCCAGACCGCCTTCATGCCGCAGCGCCACCACGTCCGTGCCGAACACGTCCATGCCGGTAAACATGGAAGAGTAGCCGGGCGTGGTCGGAATGCTGGGACTGAAGGTGTTCGAAAAGGCCGCTCCGCCCGAGACAAACTTGTCAATGTGCGGCGTGGTTAGCCGCGAGTAGCCGTAGAGACTCATGTGGTCCGGCCTCAAGCTGTCGATGCCAAAGAGAATCAGGTTTGGTTTTCGTGCTTTCATGGTTTGTTCTCCGTACCGTTATGACTGTTCTTATTCCCTGCCCGTGCGCGGAGCGCCCGGGCCACCTCTTCCAGCTACGTTTTCATAATCCTCACGCGCTGGCCTTCGGCGGACGACTGCAGGCAGGCCAGCGCCATGCGCAGTACATCACGCCCTTCCGCCGCGGTCGCGATCGGCGGCCGACGGCCATGCAGAAAATCCGCCAGCGGCGCAGCCAAACCGCAGATGCGCTCGCCCTGCGACATTACCTCCGGCAGTGCGCTGCTCGTCCAGCCGGCTCCCTTGAGCCACCACTTGAGCTGCGGCATGCCTGCCGGTCGTTCCGCCGCACTGGGCCCGTCGCCGTAATTGCCGGCTATAAAGCCATGCTCGGCCACGATCTCCAGCGTGTTCTCGCCTGCCCGCGCGACAAAAGTGCACGAGACCTCGGCCAGCGCGCCGTCCGGATAGCGGAAGACGGCAATGCCGTTGTCGTTGGGGATCTTCGGGTTCAAGACCGTAGTGATCTCAGCGGTCACGCTCTCCGGCAGACCGCGCAGCCAGTAGATAAAATCCATGGGGTGCGCAGCGTCGTCGGCAAAAATGTCGCGGTTCAACGCGGGCTGCACATGCCAGCTCTTCTCGAAATCGGGCCAGTCCTGCGTATTAAGCGTATGCCGCCGGCGGATCATGAAGATGCGCCCGAACTTGCCGGACGCCAGCAAGTCGCGCGCCTGCAAGTTGTGCGGATCCACGCGCATCTGCCAGGCGAGCGTAAACGGCACGCGCACCGCTGCGCGCACGATCCGGTCCGCATCCTCCAACGTCAGCGCGATCGGTTTCTGAAGGATCACGCTCTTGCCGGCAGCGGCGGCTAGTTCGGTCAGTTCCGCATGACGGGATGTTTCCGCGCCGATGAGCACAGCCTGGATATCAGGCCGCGCCACCAGCGCCTCCGCGCTGGCACAGGCCTCAAGGCCGTTCGCGCCAACAGCCGCGCGCAGGCGTGCGGCATCATGATCCCAGCCTGCCACCACGCGCACGCCCATGGCCGGATACTCGCGCCAGCGCGCGCAGTACATCCCCACATGTCCGTGGGCGAAGCCGAGAATACCGATGTGGATAGGGTTCATGATAATAAAAGTTTAGCAGCAATAAGGAATTGCTCCGTGCGCCCTGTTCAACTCTGGGCCCTCTGTGTCTTTGCAGCAGTTCTCATTATGGCGACACGAATGCCCTTACGGGCACACTACGAACGGTTTTTTGCCGTTTCTAGGCCGTTTGTAGTGACGCCGTAAGGCGTTTTGGCGCCATCATGAGAACTGCTGGTGTCCTTGACTTGTACACGGACGTCCTTTATCGCGCCTGCAACGCCTTCAGACACGCGTTCATATAACCGTAGCTTTCCGCGGCCACGGCCATTTTCTGCGCCAGGTCGTAACCGGCTGCGCCGATCACCTCGAGACAGACAGGCCCGTCGTAGTGCGCTTCGACCAGCGTGCGGAAATAGCGCGGCAGATCAATGTCGCCACGGCCGCAGGCTTGATCGCGCGCCTCACCCGGCGAGGGGCCGCGTCCCTTGCAGTCGCGGATGTGCACATGCCTGACCCGGGCGACCACCTGCCGCAGCGCCTCAGCCGGGTCCTCGCCCGCGCGCCAGATATGGCTGGGATCCATGTCCACGCCGAAGTTCGGATGCGCAATGGCCTGCATCATGGCCAGCGTGGTGGGCGTGTTGAAGACGGCGCTGCCGACATGCGCCTTGCAGCAGAGCGTCACGCCGTACTTCGCCGCCAATGCGGCGCGCGCCGTCAGGGTGGCAACCGACTGCTCCACGGCGCCGGCTTCGTTCGACCTGCCGCCGGGACCAACGTTGATCAATGGAATGCCGATCGCCTGGCCGGCCGCGAAAGCCTTTTCCAGACGCGCCTCGTCAAGCGACGCCACTTCCATGGAAAGCAGCGCCAGGCCATTGTCCGCTGCCACACGGCGGATCATGTCGGCCTGTTCCTGCCAGCGGTCGAGCACCAGGTGTTCACACATCCCCGCAATGGCGGAAAGCTCGATGCCGTCATAGCCGCACAGCCTGGTCAGCCGCGCGGTCGTTGGAAAATCGAGCCCGCCGAAGAGTACCGAGTTGACGCCGAGTTTGATCATGGCTGGCTCCTGGTTAGATCTTTTCCACCCGTGCATCGCCGTGGATCGTAGGGAGCGGGCGTGGCCGTACCAGCGCGCCGCCGTTCTCGTACGAATCAATGACCGCGAAAATGTATTCCAGCGTGGCGAGCGCGTCGCGCCCGGAGGAGCGCAAATGCTCATGCGGCACGCCGTTGCTCACGTCCTCGAGAAAGGCATGGATGCGCAGGGGAAACGTCGCGCCAAAGTCCTTGATGCCGGTGTCCAGCACCTCTGGCGCCGGTCCCTGGCCCAGGCCGAAACTTTCGCCGGGCTTGGGCGCACGCCAGTAGCTCAGACGTTCGATGCAGTTCTCGATGCAGAACGTGCCGCGGCTGCCGGCGACTTCACAGCTCCACCACCCCCCGAGTCCCCAAACCGCGTCGCCGCGCTGGCTCATCAGGTAGCCGACCGTGTCGTTGGCGAATTTGACATGCACGCTGTTCACCGAGAGCAGCAGATCGCCTTTGTTCTTGCGGAAACCGGGCTTGGTCGAGAAGCTCTGGACGTGCGTGATGTCGCCGCAAAAATAGCGCATGACGCTGAACGGGTGTGTCAGAAACGCCTTCATGTGCGCGTACGGCTGGTTAAAGCGCGGCGACTTGCTGAACCCGTAGGTCTCCTCGCCGCCGTGAAAACCCACCTTGAAGAGCAGGTTTACGACCTCGCCGATCTGACCGTCATCCATATACTTCTTGGCGCGGTCCGCGGTAGGCGTGAAATAGTGGTTGAGATTGCAGCCCAGATACAGTTTCCGTTCGGCGGCGTAGCGCACCAGTTCGCGCGCCTCGCCGATGTCGTTGGAGAGCGGCTTCTCGCACAGCACGTGTTTGCCTGCGGCCAACGCCTCCATGGCCGGCTCGAAGTGCCAACTGCCATTTTCATAGCCGCCGGTGGTCACGTCCACAATGTCGAGCTCCTCGTGCGCCAGCATCTCTTTCAAGCTGTAGTACGCCTTGACGCCGAACTGTGCGGCCGAGGCGTCCGCCTTCTCCTTCACCACGTCGCAAACCGCGACCAGCTTGGCGAGTGGATCGCTCCGATGACTTGCGGCATGTGTGTTGCCGATCCCGCCCATGCCCACAACACCAACCCGCAAGGTCTTGTTCGATTTCGCTTTCTTTGTCATGTGCGTCTCCCTAAGCGGCCACAAGGCCACAAACAAATTCAAATGTCGAAGTCCGAAATCCGAGCTTCGGATTTACATGCGTAGCTTCTCACAACCACCCCCGAGCTTATCCGGGGATCGATTTGCAATCAGAGTACAACTAAACCGACGCCGTCGACCTTGACAAATCCGGCAAATAGTAGCACGATTCAGTCAATGCCAATAACCCGACAAACCGCCGCTCAAGTAATCAGCGCCGCGGATGTATTTGCAAACCGCCGCTTTCCACTGACCGTACGCAAACACGCTGGACATGGCCCAAGCACACTCCATCGGCACGAATTTCACGAACTGGTCGTGATCCTGGCTGGACACGGTCGGCATATCACACCGCGCGAAACCTACACGATCTCGGCAGGCGATGTCTTTCTGCTGACGGAAGCGGATTCGCACAGTTACACCAACACCCGGAACCTGACACTGGCGAACATTTTGTTTGACCCGCAACGACTGCACCTGCCTTGGGCGGACGTCGGCGATATCCCGGGATATCAGGCGCTGTTCCGCTTGGAGCCCCGGCTGCGCTCGCAGAACCGCCTGCGCAGCCGGTTGCAACTGACGGCTGACGAACTTGCCATGGCGGCACAGTTTATCGAGCGCATGCATGTTGAGTTGCGCAAGCAGAATCCCGGCTACCGTTTTGCGGCCTGCGCCTGCCTGATGGATCTGATCCTTTACCTCTCGCGGTGCTACACGACCGCAACCAGCGCGCCGGACAGCGACGCGATCCTGCGCATCGGCGCAGTGCTCAGCCACATCGAAAAACATTTTGCGGAACCGCTCCGCGTTTCGCAACTGGCGCAACTGGCACACATGTCCGAAAGCTCCCTGCTGCGCACGTTCCGTCAGGTCATGGGGACATCGCCGCTGGACCACGTCATCCGGGTCCGCATCAGCAAGGCCCGGGAGTTGCTGCGGCACGCGGATGTGCGCGTGACCGAAGCCGCGTTTCAGTGCGGCTTCCACGACAGCAACTATTTTGCGCGTCAATTCCGGCAGGTCACCGGCCGCACGCCGCGCGCGTATCAGAAAGCGTCGCGCACCTAGGAGACTGTCGGACTTAGCTTTCTGGAGGTACAAGCCAACTGCCGACAGTCTCCTAGTAATGGGAACCCGCCGTAAAGGGCTGGCGAATGGCACGAACCGTGAAGAACTTGCGTCGGTTACTCTTGTCATTCCGAGCACCGCGAGAGCCTGCCCTGAGCTCGCCGAAGGGAATCTCCCTTCTCCTTGCCGCCGCACCGGGAGATTCCTCACTCTGTTCGGAATGACAAGCGCTGCTTCCTTCCTCTTCCTCATACACCGCGCATACCCGCAAATGGTTGGATCATGGACGGCGTAAAGCCGTCCCTACCCTAGATGACGCAAATCCGGGAATTCGGCTGTTTTGCCAGGTCTTTGGCTGCCACTTGTGCATAGAACCGGCGCATGGCGTACGCTTACCCCATGACTAGCAGCCTGGTCGGCGCAAAATCTGTACTGATCCAGAGCTACGTCCGACAGGCTGCTAGAGCCGGAACAGCCGCAGACAGCGGCGGAAGTCCGCGGGGAGCGGACTGTGAGCGCGCAGGATGCCCGGTTGCATCGGATGCGGCAGCTCGATATCCGTGGCGTGCAACATCTGCCGAGCCACCTGCTGAAGCCGCGGGTCGTGTGCCGACTTCAGTCCGTACTGGCGGTCGCCGATCACGGGATGGCGGACGCTGGCCAGATGGCGGCGGATCTGATGCGTGCGACCAGTTTCGATGCGCAGCGCCAGGTAGGTTGCATCACGCGTCGAGGCCAGCACGGTCAAATGCGTTACCGCCGGCTCGCCGTCCAGTTCATCCCGAATCGTAGACGAGCGCCGCTCCAACGCTCCGACGCAGATGGCGTGATAGACCTTAAGTACGCGGCGGGTCTTGAAGACCTCTACCGCGGCCTGGAAGGCCGCGTCTGTGCGCGCCACCATCAGACAGCCGGAGGTGTCCCGGTCCAGGCGATGGATCACGCGCAGCGCCGGCAGCGCCAGTTGCTTGCGCAACCGATCCTCAACGCCATCCGCCCCGACGGTCATGATACCCGCCGGCTTGTCCACAAAGAGGTAATGCGTGTCCTCGATCAGCACGCGCATGTGCTGCGGCTTGGCAGACCGGGATTCCTTCGCGGGTGTTTGCAAAATATCGCCGCGCCGCACCTCATGGTGCGCCATCCAAACCAGCTGCCGGTTGACCCACACCTGGCGGTCATCCTGCATCTTCTTGGCAGCGCGGCGGGAAATCCCCAGCCGGCCGGCGAGAAAAGCCTGCACGGTCTGCCCTTCCTCGGAAGCGGCGACGGTCAGGGATGTCAGTGCGCTAGAGCCAGTGTTCATAGGTTGGTGGTCCGACTTGTTGCTAGCCTTCATGAATCTCGACAAACGAGCAGACCAGGCCCACCACATCCTGTGACTCCAAGGCGCGATCCACATCAATAGCCGCGCCGACGCTGATCGTCCGTCCGTCGCACGTCGTCCCCTGCAGCATGCCCAGCCACCGTTCGCCGGTGAGGGCGCCCTTCAACGGCTGATCGGCCTGGGGATCGTTTGGCCAGAGACTGGCCAGCGGCTTGCCAATTACCTGTTCGTCCTTCTCGTAGCCCCACACGGTCCGCAGCGTCTGGCTGGCATAGGTAATCAGGCCGTCCCGGTCCGTCACGGCCACCGCCGACAAGTCATTGGCCAGCGCGTTTTGAAGACTCCGCAGCAGCTGCATCTGCCGTTTGCGACGCTCCACGTTGCGCACGGAAAACACCATGTCGCCCTCATTGATGAGGTCGATGGAGCTGATGGCAACCTCGGCCGGGAAGTTGACCCCATCCTTGCGGACGCAACGGGCATCAATCAACACATGTCGGCTCTCGGAAAGGCCCTGTTTCACCCGCTCCAGAAGCTGTGGCGTGATGCCTGGAATCAACTTGCTGATTTCCATGTCCCAGACTTCGTTCCTGTCATACAGAAACGCATCCTGCACCCGTCCGTTGCAGTCAACCACATACCCCTTGGGATCCGTAACCAGCACGGCATCATAGAGGCCGCGCAATAATTGCTTATAGAGCGACTTATGATCCTGCCGATACCCTTCGGGGGCGGGCTTGCCGTGAGCCGCCACTGTAGCAACCGCAGCAGGCGGAGCTACAGGCGCCACAGCCACCGGCCCGGAAACCGACGCCGTTACTGGCACTGAAACTGGCGGCTGAGGTTTGAGCGGTTCCGGATCAGGAATGGCGCTCGGTCGCTTGAATAGAAATTTCATTGTCGTCGCCTTTTTGAGATATGTGTGCATTTTAGGCGAAACCATCCGCGCATGCAATGCCAAAGGCATACCCTTGGACCACCAGCGTCGCCTTTTTCGGTGGCGTGGCAATTGATTTCGAGCTACTCTATACCTTCCTGTGAAAAGTTAACGCATGCATGTGGGGGTTGTTATGGGCGAGACATATACCAAATCAGACCTGACCAAAGAACTGGCGCAGACTGCACACGTCAGCAAGCGACGCATCGAACTGATCCTGGAAACGCTGACCCAAATCGCCTATCGCGAGGCGCGCAAGGGGTTTGCGGTGCCCGGTATTTGCCGCTTGGACGTAATCCACCGCAATGCGCGGCTGGTACGAAATCCGCAAACGAACGAGACGTTGCGAATCGCCGAACACGACGCGCTGCGCGTACGCCCGGTCAAGCGAGCCAAGGACGCCATCGCACCCACACCACGCGCACTGGTCCAGCTTATTGTGGAATCGGAAGCCTCTGACACGCCTCCTGCAGGGGTTGAACCTGCAACAGACCCGACCCAACCTGCCGAGCTTGCGCCCCCCATGGTGGCCACCGCACCCGCTACTGTCTCCGCACCCGCTACTGTCTCCGCACCCGCACCCGCCGCGCCCGCACCCGCCGCGCCCGCACCCGCCGCGCCCGCGCCCGCCGCTGTTTCTGCGCCGGTTGCGCCCGCCATCGCAAAGCAGCCCTACACCGTGATTCCCCCTCCGGTCTCTCAATCCAAGCCTTCCCAACCGCCGCCGGCACCCGCGCCGGCACCCGCCCCCGCGCCGGCACCCGCGCCGGCTGAAGAGGAACAGTTGATCTCCTTCCGTTGCAAGCAATGCAAGCAGGAGATCGAAGCCACGATCGAAATGGTCGGCGCACCCAACGAATGTCCCACCTGCGGGGAGCATCTGGTAGTACCCTACTCCTCTGAAGCCGGCACCATCTGGCATCAAGCGCGCACGGCCAATGCCGCCAATACACCGCCGTCTGCCAGCAGCATGGCGGCCATGAAGGGGCGCACCATCCGTATTGAACTTCCGGACGATTTCTAACTTTTTCGTTTCGGAAGCCCACACCCACACCCACAGAAGACGCTATGTCTTGTTTCACACGTAAGCTGATCAACCGCGTCCTGCTGGCATGGGCGCTGACAGGTCTCGCCGGATGCGCTTCGACGCCCACGTCAACCGCGCCCGTGCAGATCACGATTACCCCTGCGGGAATGGTTCGCTATCTGGACGCACAGTTCCCGGCCGAACAGTTACCTGCGCGACTGACCCGGGCAGGCGTGGATAAACAGCAGGAGATTCGGATCCGCATGCAGGATGACCTGCAGACGTCTCAGATCAAGCAACTGACCGAAAGCCTTCGCCAGAAAGGATACCGCAGAATCCTGTTCCTGGCCGTGCCTCGGGCTACGTCGGAAGTCACCGGCGCGCCGGAAACACGCACGAAATTGCCGGTGCCCAGCAGCCCGTCCATAGCTCCCTAGCAGCCTGTCGGACTTACCTATAACTTGAATTGGCGACGCATGACTATGCTTGGCCGCAAAAGAACACGAAGATTCCCGTAATCGGACGCTGAAAATAGCAGAAACTGTCGGATCTATTGACCTTCGTGCTCTTCGTGTCCTTCGTGGTGAGAATTCCCGACCGCTTCAGGAAAAGACCATGCATCTTTCTCTCCCTGCACGGAGAGATCATCCTCGAGCAGCACCCGCACCCAGTCCCGCCCGTTCGATGACAACGCGTTGAGTTTGTCGATGGTTCCGTACTTCCGGACAAGCCACGCCCGGTAGGTCTGGAGGGAATGCGCCTCATGGCCCCATTCGCCCTCGCACCAGTACTCGGCCTCCGCAAACTGGCTGAACGGGGTCACGTAACCCAGGATGTCGTCCGCGTATCGTTCATGGCAGTGGGCGACAACGCGTTTCACAAACGCGGCGGCCCGCTCGACGGCTTGGTCCGAGTTGAAGGAAAACATCGATGAAATCTGTCCGGCGGGATCCCGCTGCAGGTCCTTTTCAAACAGAACGGTGTCGTTACCCTTCTGGATCGGTTCCGGAGGCCTTCTCAGCCAGATAAGGACCACGGCCTTCAACCGCTTGGTTTTCACGACATAATCCAGAGCCCTGTCCAAGGCTGCGAAATCGTATTCGCCCGGCTTGGTTTCATGCTGGTGCCAGGGAACGACGATTCGGATCGCATTGAAGCCCACATCGGCAGCCTGATCGACAAGCGGATTGAACTGGGGATCCGGGCACCCCCCCATGGAGCCCCGTAGAGCAGGTAACGATGGGTTGCAGGCGATGTGGCGGTCTTGTTCGCATCTTTCGTGACACAGGAATTCATGGTAGACACGATGGCTCCCAGCAGTACGAAGCGTAACACGCAGCGCGTGATAAGAAATCGCTTTTCGGAATACCCCGGTCGGCCTCGACCCGCACGGGACGAAAACATGACGGAACCGGTCTGACGCAGCGATGCCAAGGCGAAAAGTATGGCAGACG
>SESH01021919.1_pt1 | contig 19406 bp, 11 predicted proteins | sample 3171561 | NCBI WGS metagenome assembly SESH01 (sample SAMN10866947, study PRJNA518727) | freshwater metagenome | biome: subpolar coniferous forest; feature: holomictic lake; material: water; isolation source: holomictic Lake 442 2011 16.5 m and 2014 13 m | place: Canada: near Kenora, Ontario
ACCGTGTTGGTGGCACCGGCGGGCATGACGTGCAGGGCGGAGTCCGTGTCGAGAGTCGCGTGCCGCCAGAGATTGCTCGCAATGCTCCCCTTCGAGTCCTTTTCGGGCAGGAACTTCACGAACACCCAGGCTGCATCCCAGTTCTCGACTTCCAACGGCTTGCCGGTGACATTCTTTTCAGCTGGCTCCGTCCACTTCGCGCGCCAGGAGTAGGACCACGACAGGTCGAACGTCACGGTGCTGTATTCAGGCGTGGCAGCTTCCCACTTGACGTTCGTCACACCGAAATCGTAAGCCAACGGGCCGTGAAAACGCACCGCGGGATCGTTCTCGGCGCGTAAGCACATGGCGCTGGCCAGCAGCGCCAGACCCGCCGCATGCCGGGTAAGCCGGGTAAGCCGGTTTCGAGGTAGCTTTTGCATTGCAGTCGCCTTTCATTTGATTCGTCAGATCGGACAGATCAGACGGATCAGACGGATCGTCTTTTGCTACTTCGCTTGTAAAGGCACGGTGCGCACGGCGCGGAACTTGTGGGCGCGGGCGGGGTCTGCGGCTGCGGCCAGAAAACGATACGACACGGAGATATAAGCTGAAACATCAGCAGATAAAATGTCGCATAATCCAAAGCGTTTGTCGAACCTTCCCGGGGCGACGACTACGGTGGACGATTAAGAGATGGAAGCGCCTGACGGCGCCACTACAAACGGCGCTGGATAAAAAGTACAACGGGACCTGCGGGACCGTTGGGGTGGACGAGCGAGACGTTAGGTTCACTCTCCGCTGCCATACATTTCCGTAATCAAAAGGCGCAGGGAGGCGGCTTCGTCCTCGGAAAGGGCGCCAACTCGGGCACCCAGACGAGTCTTGCTGACGGTGCGAATCTGGTCCACGGCAATATCGGCCGGGCGACCGTTACAAAGCACCTGCAGTCGAGATCGCCACGTCGGGTGCAACTGCGTTGTCAGGGGACAGACGGTTACGGTCTGCAGGCAAGCGTTCAACACATTTCGGCTGACGATGACCACCGGCCGCGTCTTGGCCATTTCCGCTCCCTGCGTGGGATCAAGCAAGGCCCAGTGGATGTCATATCGCTTCATGTCGGTATCTTGCGTGAGGCACGCGTGTGATATTTTGGACTACGCTCTGCCACCCGGTCGATCCGGGAGTCGTCCCAGGGGGTTGTCTCCAATCCATCTGCGGCGGTGCGCTCCCATGCGTGCCAATCCTCGCCTTCCGCACTCATCGCGCGAGCCGTATCCGCCCACGAAATTTTTGCCACGGCCGAACTCGGCGACCGCAGCAGGATGCCATCGCTGCGCTCCTCCATGACCACGGTATCGCCGAACCGGTATCGCCGAAGCGTTACAGCAGGCAGACGGACACCGCGGGAGTTGCCGATGCGCGCGATCTTAAGAGTATTGGCGTTCATGTAATTACAGTACTTACTTCGCGGATAAGCGTCAACCACGAAGAGACAAAGACCCGGGCGCATGCCACAGCTGCCGGAAAAGCGCGATCCGCCATCGTCGACCGTACTCGTCGCCCGTACGCGTCGGCCGGACTTGGAAGAGACGAAGTAGAAAGTTGAAGTAGAAAGACGAAGTAAGGCTTGCGCACCATACGTTGTCTTTCTACTTCATCTTTCTCTTTGTCTGTTTCGGTGGACGACTACGGCGACGACTACGGTGGACGATTACGAGCGGGAAGCGCCTGACGGCGCCATTACAAACGGCGCTGGCAAAAAGTACAACGGGGCCTGCGGGACCGTTGGGTTGAACGACAACTTTAGCCTTCAGCCTTTAGCCTTGCTCCCGCAATCACCCGCCCAGGCGGTAGCCGATCGGGCGCTGGATTACGCCTTCTTCCGGTTCTTCTACTGGTTCCGGTACAACGGGGGTGGGTTGTGCTGGTTCAATGCCGACCGGCGCGGGAACATCCGGCACGAGCGGATCAGGGATCTTAGCTGGACCCGGGGGCGGCGGAATAGGCGGCGGGGGCGGCGGGGGCGACGAGGTTTTTGCTTCAGGCTCGGACGTGGTCACAATCAAGGCGCTGTTCTCATAGATCCGCCGCTGCCGCTGATACATGGGCAGGTACTGCTTATCCAGCGAGAGCATGAGCACCGACATGGCCACCGGGTAGGCCGGACCGGTGGTCTGCATATCTTCGCGCAGGCTGTTGGGCGGATAGGGCCAGCTGCCATCGCCGTTCTGGTGGTCGAGGAGCAGGTTGGCCATGCGCGGACCGAACGAATTCCACTCCGCGCCACCGATCTGGAACATCCCCTGCATCATGTAGAACCCGGAGAAGTAAAAATACCCGTTGTACTGGGAGCCGTCCCAGGTCAGCGGATAGCGCCGCAAAAACTCGAGCGCCGCCTGGGTGCGCTGGTTATTGCCGGCGTCGAACAGCGACTGAATGAAAAGTACCAGCGCCGTGGCCGGCCGTTCCGGATCCTGCGTAAAGCCGGGCCGGTAGAGATAGCCGCCTGCAGGCGCACCCTTTTCCTTCTCCGCCTTTACCGGAACATAGGCGCGGTTCAAATAACTCAGGGCTGCATTGTAGACAGGCATCTCGACTTCGAACCCCGCCTGCCGGGCTGCGTGGAGCACCAACAACTGCCAGCAGGTCACGGAGACATCGCTCTGCTCACCGTAGGGTTCGTAGCGCCAGCCGCCCCGCTCAGTAAACGACTTCTGGGTCTGCTGGGCGCGCAGGATCACATCCAGCGAACGGCGGCACCAGCTGGCCAATTCGGGGTCCAGCGCTTCGTCGGACTGCATGCCATAACAGGAGAGCACAAAGAGCGTGCTGATGGCGTGGATGTACATGCCGGACTGGTCGCCCTGCCCCACGTAGCCATCGGAGGCCATGGTGCTGGTGACATGTTTCAGCGCACCTGCCACGACGCGGGCATAGGGCGTGTTGGTGCCGGGCAGATGACCATTGGAAAGAAAGGCCAGTCCGACCAGCGAAGCGATAGCTGGCCGGTAGTTCGCGGAATTGACCGCCCAGGCGCCAGCGCTGGCACCATTCGTGATCTGATGATCTGCCAGCCAGCGCAACCCGCCGGCCGTGGCGCCTTCGATGCGCGCCGTCTCGGGCCGCACCACGGCAGCCGCCGCCGGCGCGCGTGCCGTCTGTGCCACAGCCGGCACAACCAGCAGCACCAGCAGCAGGAACAGACTGTGTTTTGTTTTCATAACCTATCCCTATTCAGGCGTCAGGCGTCAGGGGTCAGAGGTCAGAGGTCATGGGTTCTTCGTTGGAGATCTCATTCTGACTCCTGGTGCCTGACCCCTGACGCCTGACGCCCTAGCGCCGCAGCGCTCCGCCCATGGACTCCGCCCAGCGCGTTTGGGGCTCCATGTATGGCGAACGCACCGAGTTCTCGTTCTGCCGCAGCACCTTCTGCATCTCGTCCAGTTGCTTCTTCAAAAATATCAAAAGCAATTCATCTTTCTGGAGGGGCCCTTCCGTCGGAGGGATCACGTTGGCACCGTTGCCAAGCGAAGAATGGAGGGTACGCCAGGCCAGGAGCGCGCTGGCCAGCGGCTCGTCAGCCAGGGTCGTGACGTTTTGTCCGCGTTGGGTGAGCGCGGCATCAAACCCCAGGATGATCTCGCGGCGTGCGCGTTCGTACTGCGCCAGAATGCGACGGCGCGCGTGTTCGGCGTCGCGACGGCTGACCTCATCCCAGGCACCCGCAGGTCCACCGCGCCACCCGCGCGGCTGGGAAGGCCGGTACTTGGCGACCAATTCGCTGGCCTGGTTCTCAAACTGCGCCGCCAGCCGCTGCAGCTCATCCATGATCATCCGGTCGCGCGGCAGGGAATTGAGACCGGTTTCGCGGCCGGGTTGGATCAGCGTCTCCGTACGCTTGCGGACTTCAGTCGCCTTCGCGCGCACCACGCCATCCGCATCCAGCGCAGCAAAGCGGGACAACTGCAGTTCGAAAGCGGACACGCACTGCACAGCCTGCTGCATGGCGCTCCGATAGACGGTGCTGGTGGCAGACTGCGTGCGCAACGCCTCACCCGCCACCTGAATCTGCTTGCGCAAGTCACGCAGGAGGCCCATCCGGAAATCGAGCACCATGGCAGCGGCAGCGGGGTTACGGGCGAAATAGGCTTCCGCAACTGCGGCGGGGTTGTTGGTCTCTGCCAGTTGCCGGGCCGCCTGGTAGCAGAGGCGCATCTCACGCACGGCTTCGTTCTCCCGCTCTTTTCCCCCGGCTTCGCCGCGCAATTGCTTCACGGCAAGCTTCACCTTGTTGCCCAGCGCCGACACACGCAGTTCCAGTTCTTTGCCGTCGCCCTCCACGGCCGAGAGGTTCTCGGCCCGCGCCGACCGCTGCAGGCGGCCTTTCAGCCGGTTCAGCAGCGGGGGAACCACGGCCTGATACTGGTCGAGCACGGCGCGCAGCGTGGGCAGCGCCGTGGCCAGCCGTGCGGTCTCCTCGCGGCGCGGATCCCCGTACGCCAGGTCCAAATGCATCCGGTAAATCAGGCGCTGCGCTTCCGCCTCCCATTGAAACAGCCCGGACTCGATCACGGGGATCAAGCCGGAAAGACCCTGGAAGCCCTCGGCTTCGGTCGGTGCGCCGATTTTTGCCAGCGACTCCTGCAGGCTGGCGGTCCGTGCGCCGAGCGCTTCGATCGTCTTTTCGTACGGCTCGGCATGGGCGGTGGCGGCAGCCGACAACACCGGAAGCTGCGCGTACAAGCCGCGGAAAGCCGGCGGCGCCGCCGGAATTGTCCGGCCCGGATCCACCTCGTCATTTGCAGTTGCCAGCAGCCGCAGCGCCTGAGCCGCGGCCGTGCGCGTGGTGTCGTTGTCGGCCAGATCCAGCGCCTGCAGCGAGACAGCCAGGCGGCGTTCCGGCAGCGTCAGGCGGGCGGAAGACAGCCAGTCCGCAAAATCATTCCCGATGGCCATGCGCGCCAGCACGGACGCTTCGCACGTGGCGGCGGCATTCGTGGCAGCGCCGGCGGGAGAGATCGTGGCCAGACGTTCACCCAAGCCGGCAAAGGGAGAGCGCTCGATCATGCGGGCGTTGGCGGCCAGCCAGCCGGTGATCGCGGCCGGTGGCGCCTGCGATCCGGACTTCTGCCAGCCGGCGCGCATAAGCTGATAGGTCTCTTCGTACTGCGCATACAGTGCGGCACGGGCTGCGAGACGCTGCGCCTTCCATTCAGGGAGCGGCTGCAGCAGAAGCCCGATCCAGCCGTCAATCTGCTCGCAAAGGACCTTACCGGCGGCCTGCTGCCGCACGGCATCCGCATGCTTGAGATCGCGGCCGGTGCGGCTGATTTGCCGGGTGAAGGCCAGCACCTCGTCCACCTTGAGCAACTGCGGCGACAACCGGGCCAGCGCGGCCAGGTCGTCCCCGGTACCGCCCAGCGATTCCAGCAGCAGGTCCATGCGCCGGTCCTGGGCAGCGCGATTCTTGCGCTCCGGCGCGTCGGACGCGCTGGTGGTGGCCTGGATCTCGGCGCGCAGGCTGAACGCGCGCCGGATGAGGTCGCGCCCCATCCGTTCGTGCGCGAGGGCGGGGAGGATCTCGCCGGCCAGCCGTCGCAGGGCAGCCTGTCGCGCTTCGACGCTGGCGCGAGCAGCCGGCGGCTGGCGGAACTGGCCGGCAATCACGCCATGCAGCTGCAGTAGCTCCATGGCGGCGTCTGCGCTATCCGTAAAGAAGTGTTCGCACTCCAGGAAATCCAGCAGGCTCTCCGGCGCAGCACGGGGGTTGAGCGCCAGCCCCTGGCCATTGGCGGAGGTAGCGATCGGCTCATAGGCCGCTTCGTTCAGGGACAGGGTGTTGCGATCGGCCGCGGACGGCTCCACCGCAACCAGAAGCTTCTCGACGATGCGCAGCGCGGCCAGCCGGCGCCGTTCGTTGTCGTTGCCGGAGAACGCGGTGACATGAATGCGGACGGCCGGGGCGCGTGCGTCGTTGCGGCCGGTGTCGCGCACGCGCACCCACAGCAGCACCTCGTCGCCGGGAACAGCATCCACCTTGGCGAGGTCCAGCGAGGCGGCCAGCGACTGCGTCAGCTTGTTCTCCTCCACCGGCAGGATAATTTCGCGCGGGCTGGCATCCGCATTCCGGCCTGCATTGACCTGATAGCAGATGGCGCCCTCCAGCAAGCCCAGATCATCGGCCATCTCCATCTGCATTGGCACCAGTTCGCCCTGCATGACAGAGACCTCACCGCCGGGGTACTCGAGACGCACGGTGGGCGACTGGTCTTCCCGCACCACTACAGCGAGGCTGACGCGCTCGACGTTCTCAAACTCCAGTTCATTAACCAGGACCACCTCCATCTCGAGCGGGGTTTCCATTTTGAACTCGTAGCGATAGGTTCCGGTCTTGGGGTCGGGCTTCAGCTCGGCGATGGTGCTGCTGTCGCGCAGGTTGACCAGACGGGCGGATTTCAGCGGCGACTGATCCGAGGCAAAGCTCACTTTCACGGTGCTGCCGATAAAGGCGGGCACCGCGTCGCGCAGGTCGTCAAACCGGGCGGTCTTCAGCCCGGTATAGGCGGGCGAGTCCACCAGCACATAGGCGTTGCGGACCCGCGGCTGCGCGATCACGCGAACCAGCCGGATGTCGGTCTGGGCATCGCCGCAGCGCACACGATAGCTGAAGCTCTCCTGCAGGTCGCTGCGCGAGGCCACAAAGAGGCGGCTCTGCACGCGGCTCATGGGGCGCGCATCCGGGCCCATGGCCAGGCGCGTGACCTGACCGGTCACGGTGGCCAGCAGGCAGCGGCTCGGGTCAACGCCCAGCCAGGCCATCGGGCGCTGCAGCAGCGCCGGGATGGCGCCTTTCACCTGCACCTGCAGGACCACTTCGCCGCCGCGTCCGACCGCGGCCGATTCCGGTGTCACGATCAGCTTCATGAAACTGGGCTTCGCCAGGTTCCGGTTGGGAAATGTGAGGCGCTCCAGCATCAGGGGAAACTGATAAGCCGGTGCCGCGAGCAAGCCAGCCCACAGGAGGGCCAGCAGTGCCAGAAGGCCGAACCAGCGCTTGAGGCGGCGATCGCGAACCAGCCGTCCGGCATGGGGCGTCTTCTGGCAGAGCATCACGGTTTCGCTGGTGAGCTGTGCCACCATGGCGGCATGGACGCTGTCCGCCTTGCCCGGCGCGGCGGCTTCCCTGGCGAGCACGTCGTCCAGCGTCACGAGGCGCTCCGCTGCCGATTTGGGCAGCCGGCTTTCCAGGTCGTACGCCACGCGGCTGACCGAACGATTCCGCCAGGCAAACAGGCCAAGCGAAAGGACACCTGCCACGAGGCAGATGCCGTGTGTCCAGCCGCTGATCAGCAACCGGTCCGGGGTGTCGAGAAACAGAAAGCGATCCAGGTGCGTGGCCAGCAGCGCCAGCACCGCATAGCAGACCAGCGGCGCAAGCAAGGCCCGCAGCAGTTCGTAGAACCGCGTGCGCAGGTAGAAGGACAGGAGCGTCCTTACCACAGGCTTCGGAAGATGTTTGAGTTTTCCGCGCATCAGACAAGACCCGCCAGTTTTCGCCAGATCCATTCCGCCGTAAGCAACGTGACCAACAGGGCCAGAACCCACCCGGAGTCCCACAGCCGCCAGATGTGCTCCTGGCGCTCAACCCGGCTGCGGGACTGGACGTCGTTGAGCAGGCGCCCGGTTTCAGTCAAATCTTCGCAGGCGCCGCCGGAATTGGCCGCCAGAGAGCGCAGGTAGGCGTCGTCGCGCGAAAGGTCGTACAGCTCCCGGTTACGATCGACCACGCGCAGCGGCTCCGGCGCGGCCGCGCCGCCGCGGATGCTGACGATCCAATCGCCGGCCGGCACATGGTCAAACACGGCGGCTGTCCAGGCAGTGCCGGCATGCGCTGGCACGGCTGGAGCCTGCAGCTCCTGGTCGCCCTGACGCAACACCACCACGTTTGTCTTGTCGCCTGCCGCGGTCCAGACCTGTACGGATTCACGGGTCGTATAGCGGTACAAGTCGGGTTGCGGCCGGTTGGTGGCAGGGGGGTGTGCTTCGATGGCCCAATCAGCCATGTTGGCCACCATCATGGCATGCGCATCCAGCGCCGAGGCGTTCAGCCGCCGCCACAGACGGTCGGTATCCACAAAGAGGGATTTCCCTTTGCCCTGGAACGAGGTGCTCAGCAGCAGACTGCCGTCGCTGGATTGCAGCAACCCGATGGTCTTCGGCTGCAGACGGTCGGCGGAAAGGTTTTCCGCATGCTGGGCAATGCCGAGCAGGGAACGGGTGATGGGGTGGTGAAGTCCGGCCAGCGTCAACTGCAGGGTGGCCGTGTCGGAAAGCGGCGGTGTCTGCAGGGAGCGCGGTTTGGTGGGAAGCAGGTTTTGCGCAACGGGCGGCAGCGGATCGCGCTGTCCGGTGCCCAGCATGACCAGGCTCCCGCCAGCCTCGACATACTCGGCCAGTTGCTTCCATTCCGGCTGCTTCAGGGCATCGGCCGGGAGATCACCCAGGATGATCAGATCATACAAGGCGAGGGTTCCGGCATCCTCCGGCCAAAATCCTTTGCCGACGCCCCGCTTGAGCTGGCTGCCGGGCTGGGACAGGACGATGATGGAATTGACGTCCAGATAATCCAGCCGGCTCAGGATGTTGAGCACAAAACGGCTCTCCCACCGCGGCTTCCAGTCCAGAAACAGCACGCGGATCGGCTCCGGGCGGATGCGGATCGTCCAATCCAGCCGGTTGTTCGCCTGCGGCACCACTTCCCCGTCCACGCTGCTGGCGCGCACGGTCAGGCGCTGGAGCCCTTCTGCGAGAGGAGTCTGGATCAGCCGCCGCTCCACTTCCTGCTGTTCGTTGATCTCCAGGGTCTCGTTGGTAATGACGCGCTTTTCGTCCGCCAGCAGCGCCAGATCAAATTTGTCCGGCTTGGGCAGGACGGTTTTGATGCGGGTGCGCACGCCGAGCGGCACGCCGGCCACGGCAAAAGGCGGGGCGAAGGCGCCGCGGATGGCGATGTCCGGCGGCTCTTCCGTGCTGCCGACGCCGGCGCAGTAGACGGGGATCGAACGCAGCGCGGCTGCGCGCGTGAGGGTGTCGAGCGGCGTGGCGCCGAGATTGCGGCCGTCGCTGACCAGCAGCACGCCAGCCATCGGAAAGGGACTCTCCTCCTCGATGCGCTGGAGCAGCACGCCGGAGATGTCGGTCTCGACCTTGGAGAGCGGCGGCGGCGCCGGGCCAATTCTGGAAAGCAGAGTTGGTTCCTGCTGCGAAAGCGGCAGCATCCAGATGCCCAGGCCTTTGTGATTGCCAATTAACGCCTCGCGATGCTGCCGCAGCCAGCCGTAGGCCAGATCCAGCCGCGGCGCATGCCGCACCGCGCCCAGGGCGGCGGTCAGCGCCGGATCGCCGGCGACCATGGCCTTGCGGTCCGCGGCGGCTTGCGCAGCATCCAGCAGGTCTGTCAACCGGACCAGCTCCTTGCGCATCTTCTGTACGAACTCCGCGGACGGCGGGGTATTGCCGCTGAACAGCGGCTTGAGGAAGGTCTGATACTCACGACACCCGGCAGCCACCTCGTGCAATTGATTGGAAGCCGACGTGCTGTTTCCCAGGTCGGTGGCGCGTTGTGCGATGTTTCCGAGCCGCTCATTCAATGGCACCTGCACGCGCTCGGTCTCGCGCCAGAAGGCGTCCTGAGTGCGGTCGGCGGCGCGGCCGAAGCTCTCAAAGCCGATCAAGGTGCGCTCGATCGAGACGATTTCTTCGCGCAGAGCGGTTATCGGTGCTTCGCGGCCGACCAGCCGGTCGGTGGCCTGGCGGGCGATACGCAGGGCGTCGGCCTCGGGCAGCGCCGGGTCATGAATGCCCATGCTGGCGGAATCGTCCAGGACCACCAGCAGACGTCCGGGGAAGGTGGCGGTGTCGCGACGGATCAGGCTGGGGCGAAATGCCAGGAAGACCACAGCCGCCATGATGACGACACGCAGCAGCGTCAGGCCCCAGGCATGCCCCCACGCGATCACGCGCGACTGGATGCGATAGAGCGCCACGCAGACCAGCACCACAAGGGGCAATGCCAGCAACAGCCACCAGGCAGACCAGGTGGCGGCGAAGCGCAGGGCAAACTCAACTGTTCTTAGGGGTTCCATGTGTGTGAGAAGGCGTCAGGGATCAGGGGTCAGGGGTCAGGGGTCAGGGGTCAGAAGAAAAACATCCGGGCGATTAATCATAGACCCGAGCATTTTCCCGATCTCATGGTTTAACGTCGTCATCTCCGTGTGTTCTTGCGTAGTGATATACCCACAATCGCGAGCAAAATCCAATGCCGTGTCCGTTTCGGAATTCTCCCCGTCGCAGTCTGTAAGCTTGCTGACAAAATGCGCCTCATATCGTCGTTTCGCCCAAGCTTCTCGTAAATTCATGGCAACGGAACGCGAGGCCCGTCGGCCCTGGCTGGTCAAGGCAAATCGCTCATCAGAAGGAAAACGCTTGCTGACTTCAAAGAACCTCATGGCCTGCTCATAGGCCTTCTTGTAAACCACCAGCTCTTTGACGTTCCTGACACCCATGTTTGTCTCCTGACCCCTGACTCCTGGCCCCTGACTCCTACAAAAATCTCAGCTCCATCAGCAGCTCGCCCAAGGCAAAGAGCAGCACGGCCAGCATCACCCAGGCATAGCGTTCCATGCCATGCCCCTGTGATTCCAGCGCATCCATCAATTCCCGTGCCGAGCGGACCTCGGTCCACCCCAGCGTCTCTGCCAGCCGCGCTTGAAAAGCCGTTGCCATGGGTGTCAGGCTTGAGTCCGAGCGTTCGCCCTGCACGCCAAACCAGATCTTTTCACGGCTGGTATCGCGCAGCACCAGCAGGGAAACGGGGCCGCTGCGACTGGCGCCGGGGGCATACTCGACGCGCATCCCCCGGGCATGCGGATAGAGGGTGGCGGCCGCGAGATCCTCTTTCTCGATCTCAAACATGGCGTTTTCGGGCTGCGGTTCGCCCTTGGCCAGATAGCGCACGGGCTCATGCAGTCCCACGCTGTGCTTATACTGGCCGGCGCTGGCAGATTCAGAAAACAGGTGCACGAGGAACGGATACATGGTTTCGCGCACCAGCAGATTATTGTTGCGTGAATTCAGGCCGGCCGCCAGGACCATCACGCTGCCGCGCTCCAGCCGGCGCTGAAAGACATAAGGCGAGCCATCGCCAAACCGCGCCAGCACATCCGTGCCCGGCGAGGGGTTGTCAAATTCGGTCCAGGTGTAGAACCGCACCTGTCCCACATCGCCGTCCGGGCAGGTTTCGAGGTTCCGCAGCGCGGGCAGATCGAAGCCGGACCGGCTGAGGCGACGGCAGATCTCTTCCCCGAGTTTCTCGTTGCGCACGCGCAGCGGATTGACCGGCAGCAGTCCCACCGGAGCCAGCAATCGACGCCAGGCCACCAGGTCCACGGTGTCGTCCACCGCCAGGATCAGTCCCCCGCCCCGTTCCACGTAGCGGCGCAGCGTTTCGGCCAGTTCAGGCGTCAACGTGCGTCCACCGTCGAGCAGAACCGCATCATGGGCCTCCAGTTGAGCCACAGCGCAGGCGGGCGTGGTGAGCTCCTGCACACGCAGCGGGCCGGCGGCCTCGTTCGTGGCATTGCCCGCCATGATCCGGGCCGCCAGTTTCAGGAAAAAGGCGGCAGAATCGAACTTGCCGGTGCGGTCGGCATCGCGCAGCACCAGCAAGGAAATCGCATCCGCAACTTCCACGCCGGTGGACATGGCGTTGTCATAGGAGAGCACGTCGTTGTTCAGGCGCGCCGTGATCAGGTGCGTGCCAGCTGTGTCAATCTTGAGATCCATGGCAACCCGCGTCTTTTGCCCGGGCGGCAGTGAAACGCGCTTGGAGCCGATCATGGCGCCGTCGACGAGGAACGTCAGCTCAGCGTCGCGGACGGCTTCATCGCTGAAGTTGGCGACCTGGGCATATACAGGAAAGGGGAAGCCGCGCAGCACGCGCTCATGGCTGGCCTGCAGTTGCGTCACGCCGAGGTTGCGGCGCTCAGCCAACGGCGGATGAAACCAAAACAGGCGGGTGCGCCCGTCATTGGGTGCCGTGAGCTGATCGGCGCCGTCCCACGCGGTGGCCTGGTCGTCGCTGAAAATATAGATCTCGCGGCGCTGGCCGACCCCATGCGCCAGGACGGTCTTGAGTCCGGCGGCCAGCGAGACCGCCGCCTCCTCGTTCTTCAAGGTTTCCAGGATGGCGCGGCTATGCACAGGGTCAACCACAGCCTTCTGGTCCACGACCCAGCGGGGGTGGCTGTCCATCACGTACAGCGACCACTTATCGCCGCGAGGCCAGCGCGAGACCAGCTCGCGCATGGCATCCGATGCCTGCTCGCGCCCGGTCTGCCCTCCCTTGCCGGCCAGCATGCTGTAGGACTCATCCACCAGCAGAATCCGCAGCACGGCGCCATCCCCGCCAAACTCTTTTTTCTTGCCCGATTGCGGGCGGGCAAAGGCCACCACCAGCGCCATCACCACCAGGGCGCGCAAGGCCAGCAGAATGACCTGATCCCAATACACCTTGCGGCGCTGGCGCGCCAGCGCGCGCTCCAGAATGTAGTCCGCGCCCCACGACACCTTCAGCGACCGGAAGCGCATCAGGTAGTAAACGATGATGGGGATGGCCCCCAGCAGGAGGCCATAGAGCACGCCTGGATAGACAAAGCTCACGTGCCGCGCCCTCCGCCGGCGCGCACCGCCAGATACTTCGACAGTGCCGTCTCGACCGGCTCATCGCTGCTCAGACTGCAGAAATGCACGTCGTGCTTGCGTGTCCACGTCCGCCACTCCTCCATGAACAGGCGGTATTCCTCCAGGTAGAAGCGCTTCAGCGGGACGGTATCCAAGCGCCAGCGCGTGCCCGCGTGCTCCAGCGACTCGAACTGCACCCAGCGGTTGAACGGAAAATTTTCCACGGTCGGGTCGCGAATCTGAAACAGAAGCACCTCGTGGCCGCGGGCCTGCAGCTTGCGAATGTCGCGCCGCACAGACTCGGGGTTGAACATCAGATCGGAGATCACAATCACCACGCCACGCCGCGAGACGCGCTCCAGAATGGCACGCAGCGATACATCCACCGCATCGGCCGCGCTCGCACGCGCCTTCACCAGGGCCTGCAGGATGCGGACCAGTTGCGCCTGCGTGGAGGAGGTCGGCAGCCACAGCGTGTCGGCGGCGTTGGTCATCACCAGGCCGACAGAATCACGCTGCCGGAGGATCAGGTAGGCCAGGCAAGCGGTCATCTGCGCCGTCAGCCGCCAGGTGCTGATGCCGCTGGTGGTCTGCTTCTGACTGGCGCTGCTATCCACCACCAGCCGCACGCTCAGGGAGGTGTCCTCAATGTAGCGCTTGACGAAGAACTTATCGTGCCGGGCGGAGACTTTCCAGTCGATATGCTTGAGCGGGTCGCCGGGCATGTACTGCTTGTGGTGATCAAACTCTGTGCTGACACCCTTGCGGCGGCTCACGTGGGCGCCGTGCTGAATCCCTTCCACCTTCTTGCGGGCAAAAAGCTCCAGTTGCCGTAGCGCATCCCGCACATCTGCGGGCAGCACGGTATCCAGAGTCAGTTTGTCTTCTGTTACGGTAGCCATCGCGTACGACCAGGTGTCAAGTGTCAGGTGTCAGGAGTCAGGAGTCAGGTGTCAGGCGCCTGACCCCTGACGCCTGACCCCTGCCCCCTTACCGTTCTCCCGGAGCCGGGATTTTCTGGATGAGATGCGCGACCACGTTCTCGGACTTGATCCCTTCCGAAACCGCGGCATAGTTCACGATGACGCGGTGACGCAGCACGGGTACGGCCACGGCGCGGATGTCGTCCACGGTAATATGCGAGCGACCATGGAAGAACGCATACGCCTTGGCGCCCAGAATCAGGTTCTGGCAGGCGCGCGGTCCGGCGCCCCAGGCCACCCACTCCTTGGCATAGGGGAGCGCATGCGTTGTGGAGACACGCGTAGCCTGCACCAGGCTCACCACGTAGCCGTACAGATCGTCGCGCACCAGCACGTCGCGCACCACCCGCTGGTACTTCAGGATTGTGTCGCCATCGAGCACCGAGACGGGATCGTCCCGGTAGTTCGTAGTGGTGCGTCGCAGGATCTCCACCTCATCCTTGGTTTCCGGGTAATCCACCACGATCATATACATGAACCGGTCGAGCTGCGCTTCAGGCAGGTTGTAGGTGCCTTCCTGCTCGATCGGGTTCTGCGTGGCCAGCACGAAGAATGGCAGCGACAACGGATAGCGCTTGTTGCCGACGGAGACCTGCTTTTCCTGCATGGCCTCGAGCAGGGCGGCCTGGGTCTTCGGCGGCGTGCGGTTGATCTCGTCCGCCAGCACCATGTTGGCGAAGATCGGGCCGGGCACGAACACAAACTTCTTGCGGCCGGTCTCGGTGTCTTCCTGGATGATCTCCGTGCCGGTGATGTCCGACGGCATCAGGTCCGGGGTAAACTGAATGCGCTGCGAGCTGATGCCGATCACCTTGGAGATGGTGGTCACCAGCAGCGTTTTGGCCAGCCCGGGCACACCCATCAGCAGGGCATGGTTATGGCAGAAGATGCACTGCAGCGTCAGATCCACCAGCTCTTCCTGGCCGACGATGACCTTGTGGATCTCGCGCTTGACATTGCTGATCAGCGCGCCGAATTCCTCCGCCACGCCAGGTCCGATCTTTGTGTTTTCCATTGTGGTTCACTCTCCCTTGATGCTGTAGTTGCCAAGAATATAGATGCCGTCGCGTGCGCTGCCTGCCAGGAGGACGCCATCCGGCAGTTCGACCAGGCATTGAATCGATGTGGAAACCTCCAGGGAGCTCTTCCACTCCGTGCCGTTCCAGCAACGCAGCCCGCCGCGCTGCTGGGTGCTGATCCAGATGCGCTTGTCGGCGGTCATCTTCATCAGATTGACATAATCCGAATCCGGCATCATTCGTTTCCAGATTTTTCCGTCATACGCCCAGATGCCATTACCGCTGGTGGCGGCCCAGATCTTGCCGGTGCCGTCCTCCAGCAGCGAGAGCACGGCCGAGCGCTCCTTCTCCAGCTGGCTCTTCCATTCGTTGTTCTGCCGCACCATCACGCCGCCGCCCATCAGCCCGCACCAGGTGCGTCCCTGCGAGTCGGTCAGGATGCTGGTCACGTTCATCCGCGACAGGTGCTGCTTGGCCTCGCGCGCCGGCTTGGCCGGATCAACCTCCACCACGCCATCGCCGTCCAGCACCAGCCAGAAGGTTCCTTTGGCATCCTTCACCAGATCGAGCACATTGCGCCCCTTGAAAGCCGCCTCCGGCGCCCAGTCTGTGCCGTTGGCCAGCATCAGGGTGTTGCGATCCTTGGACTCGTCCTTGGCAATGGCCCACAGCTGCGTGCCGACCATCTGAATCGAAGGGACGTTCAGCCCCTTCATCGCCTGCACGGTGCGGTCGCCGTCCACCAGCAGAACCCCGCCGCTGTGCCCGACCCAGAACCCGCCCGCTGGACGCTTAAAAATATCCCACACTTTCAGATCCTTGGCCTGCTTCATCGGATGCAGCACGCCCCCCTCGACGCTGGCCAACCCACTGGGCGTGCCAATCCAAACCACGCCCTTGTCGATGCCGGTCTTGATCATCTGAATCTCGACGTTGGGCAGTGGCGGATTCGTGACATGCTGCCAGGCGTCCTGCGCCTGCGTCTGCAGAGCCACAACCACGACACTCATTCCGATCCAGCGTTGAAACATACTCATAGTTTTCTCCCTTGCGGATGGGGTGCAACACGGCCATCGAACATACGTGAATTTGCGGCGCAATGCAAGCAACTCGGTTAACATTGAACAGTTCTCTGCTTGCAGGAGGCGTGCCAATTCGCCGAGCCAGAGATGCCAGAATATAGACGAAATCGATTTTTGCGTTCTTTGTGTTCTTTTGTGCAAAAATCACGCGGACTTGGACAGCCATTCAGATCCACCTTGACCATGCCAAACCCCGAAAACTGCGCACGGCAGTACGCGGATACCCACAAGCGTGCGCCCAAAAGTAAGCACTCCCCGTTGTGTCTATTGCCGCGGACGGCGCTCACCCTCGCCAACGGGCTCGCACAATTCGTTCCCTGATCCATACAACAGGCGCATGCCGCGCGCTGGCACGTAGACCGGACCGTACACCTCGAAGAATTCCTTCACGGCATAGGCAGGTCCGTATTTTTTGGTGGGGTCGCCATGTTCGACCAGACGCACGTAGCCGTCGTTCTCAAGGTCCAGGAGCGGCGGCACGACCACAGCCGGATTCATCCCTTTCTTCAGATTGACCTTCGTGTTCGGTGAAATCCAGGACGGCACCGTCAGGGTCACCTGTTTCCGGTTCCAGTCGCTGTCCGCGGGGATGCGCGAAAAATCAAGCCGGGAATAGATGTCTTGCACGTAGGTCTTGTTAAACCCGCCGAAGACATACGTAGGCTGCTGGATGTACAGCTGCCCGCGAACTTCATTCGTCCCTTCGTTGACAATGACAAAGAGCGCCTTACGCCTGGGGCCTTCAGCAATCAAGTTGCCGTCCGGCCGGATAAAGGCCGAGACGCGCACGCGCGCCGACGGGTCCTCGGGCTCAACGGCAAAGCCGTCCTTGGCCGCCGCGTTGTAGTCCTCGCCGTAGCGCACAATGCTGGCCGTGCGCCAGTACGGGAGAAACTCGGTCTGGCCGTCGTTGCGGAAATAACCGAACGACTCCAGTGCCTGCACCACACGCACCGCTTCGACAGGATTGGCCAGGCCGCTGAGATCCACGCCAATATCGTGCAGCAGCGCGCGCCCCAGCGCCATGCGGTCAGGTGCCGGCGAAGCGCCGGAAGCGGTGATCGCGGCGGCATCGGTGCGCAACTGCGCCCCGAGCGCCGTGTGCGTGCCAGCCAGGTAGCGGAACAGCCCGATCGGGAAACGGTCCGCAAGCGTGCCTGCGACCGAGAGGGCCTCGCCGCCGGCAGGGCCGGTCAGCAGCGCGCGGGCAGCAGCCGTCTCCTGCACAGAGCCGGACTCCGCGCGAACCAGCAGGTTGCTCCCGGCCAGCGTGCCACGCGCCGCGGCATCCAGGGGTGCAACCGCGGCGGCCTCGCCCCATGGCTGCCACTGCTCATAGCGCCGGCCGGATGCGCCACGGCGGGAGGGGTGCGTCAAGAGCGTAAAGGCGGCGGTCCGCTCACCGCTGCGCGGGGACTTGTTGACCAGCGCAATCCGCCAGATGACAACCCCCTCGCGATTGCGTTCCACGCTCATCGAGGGTTCCTTGTCGGAGATGGCATAGCCTTCCCCGGCCTGTGCCAGCCACGTGAAGCCGCGGTCGCCTGTACCCAGGAAGAAGTGCGACACGCGCCCCTTCAGCAAGGCGCCATCCCCTGCCGGACTGGCTCCATTGAGCCACAACATGCCCGGGCTCGAACCGAGGGTGCCGTAATTCGCCGGCAGCGGCTTGCCGGCCACAGCTTCCACCGGATTGCCAGCCACGGCTGTGTCCAGCGGACCGCTGAACTCCAGGACCAGATCGAGCCGCTCCAGTTCCACGCCCTTGCTATCGTAGATCACCTGCCCGGTCATGACGCCGTTGTCAGCATACATCAGGCTCAGACGCCCCTTCAGCGCGCCGGCCTGCCAGGTCGAAGCGACCTCCACGCCCTTGTCCGTCTTCTGCAGCGTCGCCGGCGCATCGGCCTTGGCCGATGCCACCACTTTGTCAATCGTAGCCTCGATGCGCATGGGCGCGGCCAATTGCGGACCGCGGCCAATCCGCCGCAGCAGCGCAGGCGGCAGGGTTTTCTGCGACCGGAAGGCCAGCGGAATCTCGTTGGTGGCGGCGCGAATATCAATTTGCGCCGGCAAACCCGTATCATCCACCGTAAAGATATGCACAGGCGCGGTAACCGTGCGGTTGGATACCGTCAGGTCTGCATGCGCCGCGACGGCCAGCAGCGCCGTGACAACGCAAACCGGGGCCGTCAGGCCACGAAACGCGCAGGTTTGCTTACAAGTGTTACGGATTCGCATCATTTTTCTTCTCCTCATGCTACAACTCTCATCCTAATCCTAATCCTAATCCTAATCCTAATCCTAATCTTGATCTTGATCTTGATCTTAATCTTGATCCTAATCCTAATCCTGCTTCTTTCGAAACATGATTATGATTAGGATTACGATTAAGATTCAGGTTCAGTTCTACAACCCTTCCGTTCAACCGATGTCGCCACCCGCCACCCGACCCGAGTTCCCCTACTGCGCGCACTCCCCGTACAGAATCCGGTAATCGTGATACGGCACAAACACCGGCCCGTACTTTTCGCCCTTGTCGCCGGCCTTGGCAACCAGCACGCCGGTCTCCAGATCCCGCAGCGCCGAAGCAGTGGCGGTCTTGCCCCCGACGTTTTTCCATGCCGCCTGCAGGACACCGGGCACGGTCACGCGGTCGAGAATCGCGCGCCCCTTCTGCGTGTTCGCGCCGCCCAGAATGCGCTTCGCGTCGCGGATGTCCAGCGGCAGTTCAATATTGCCGTCGGACTCGTTGAGGATCACGAAGATGGCCTTGTACCCTTTGCCGTTCTCCAGCGGACGGCGGTAGACGGTCACGCGCACCTTCGACTCGTCGCCCGGCTTGTCGCCCATGCGCACCAGGGCGTCGTTGCGCCAGAACGGGAGTTTCTCGATCTCCTGGTCCTGGAAGAACCCGAACTCGGTCAGACGGTCAATGAGCCGCACAGCCTGCTCCTGGTGCTCCATTGCCGCGCCGGAGACGCGGGGGATGGCGCCCGACACGGAGCCGCCGCGCGTAACACCGAAGTCGTGCAGCAGCGCGAGCCCCAGCACCTGCCGGTCGAAGCGCGGGTTATCGCCCGAGAATGCCACCGGCTTGGGCGGAGCCAGGGTGGCCATGAGACCGGCGTAGTTCATGGCCAGCGTGCGGTAGAGCGAGTTGGGGTAGGCCGTGATCAGGTCAATCTCGTAGGCCTTGAGCTCGGCGCCAGTCTCCTTGACCAGGGCGCAGTCCCAGAGGAACGACTCCAGCATGCGCGCGCTGTTGTTGGCGCGCACGTGCTGCCGCTGGGGGACGTTGTTGGCGGCATGCACCTTGGCCAGGCGCTTGTACATGTTGCGCATGTTCGATGTCAGGAACTTCGGCTGCCATGGCAGTTCGTTGGAGCTGATGGTATCCGGTGTCCGGAAGTAGGCGTCGCCCATGGCCACACAGTTGGCCGGAGACGGCGGAGAATACGATTCGAACCACCAGCCAGTCCACCGGCCGATCCGCACCAGACGCTCCAGGTAAAAGACCGCCTTGTCCTCGTACAGGCGGTCCATCTCGGGCAGGGCAAAACTGGAGTCGTCCAGCGCCACGCGGAAGTACGGCGGCT